>OCTW011619093.1_pt1 | contig 94205 bp, 66 predicted proteins | sample 1539671 | NCBI WGS metagenome assembly OCTW01 (sample SAMN02144230, study PRJEB22623) | gut metagenome | biome: sheep rumen | host: Ovis aries | place: New Zealand | reverse complement strand
GCTCAGTCAGATCTACTACAATCAGTTTGACTGGACGGTGCGCGAGCATGAGTACACCACGATGTTCGAGTTCTATCAGGGTGACCGCTATGGTGGCCGCGGACGCGAGGTGGACTACAGCCGCTATGAGTATCAGACGTATAACTTCCGCTGGTATGTCGAGTATGGCAATATCTACATCCAGTACACTGACGGCACGGAGCTCATCATCGACGGCTACTACATCTACAATAACCGCCTGTATGGTAAGATCCACGACAACTCGATGGAGATCATCCTGACCCGCTACGACTACTACGACGGCTATCTTTGGGACGACGGCTACTACTGGTCGCGCAAGAGCGGCACCCGTGCTGCCATCGGCAGTGAGGAGCCCGCCGACAGCATCGGCAAATAATTGTCAGTTGATTCCGGAACCGGCATTCCATGAATGACGAAATGCCGCTGTGTGCATGGCACAACGCTCCTTCAGACATGCAGAAGTGCCACTTTGAACTCGTCAAAGTGGCACTTCTTATTTTTAAACCCGTCTATCCCATCACCACGTCGAGCACCATCATCAGCACGAAGCCGACGGCAAAGCCGATGGTGCTGAGGTTGCTGTGCTCGCCCTCGGAGGCCTCGGGGATCAGCTCCTCGACGACCACGTAGAACATGGCGCCTGCGGCAAAGGCCAGCAGATAGGGTAGGGCAGGTGTCATCATCGAGGCCAGCAGCACGACGGCCAGCCCGCCCAGAGGCTCGACGGCACCGCTCAGGCTGCCAATGGCGAACGAGCGCCACTTGCTGTTGCCTGCGGCCCGCATGGGCATGGAGATGATGGCGCCCTCAGGCACGTTCTGGATGGCAATGCCGATGCTGACGGCCAGGGCGCTGGCCAAGGTCAGATGGGCAGCCCCTTCTTCTGCACCAGCGAACACGACGCCCACGGCCATTCCCTCGGGCAGGTTGTGGATGGTGACGGCCAGGGCCAGCATGGCCGTTCGTGACAGGTGGGAGCGCGGACCCTCGGGCCGCTGGGCGTCGAGGTGAAGGTGAGGCGTCACCTCGTCAATCAAGAGCAGGAACCCGATGCCCAACAGGAACCCCACGGCGGCAGGAACGACCGCCCACGGGCCTTCGTCGGCTTCCATCTCCATGGCGGGGATGAGCAGCGACCATACGGAGGCGGCCACCATGACGCCAGAGGCAAAGCCGAGCAGCGACTTCTGCACGCGTGGTGACATCTCGTCCTTCATCAGAAAGACGAAAGCCGCCCCGAGCATGGTGCCCAGCAGGGGTATGAGCAGTCCGAGGACTAATGCCATCTGTGTCCTTATGCTTTATTAAACTTGTCTTTCCCTCTCTTGCAGCGGGGGCACTTCCAGTCGTCGGGCCCTTCCTGGGTGTCACTGCGGAAGACCCGTGTTTGCCCCGTTCTTTACTTTGCGGGCTCCCACTTGCAGCGGACGGGCGACACGATGGCGCCCTCCTTCTTCAACTCTGCAAAGGCCTTGTCGACCTCCTTGCGGTCGGCGCCCAGCGCTTTGGTCACGTCGCCAGCCGAGACGGGCTTGCCGGCCTCGCGCATGGCCTGTAATACTTGCTCTTTCATGATTACCTGTGTTAATGTTAGATAGCGGTCTTCATAATCCAGGGCTTTGAGCCGATGAGCTCGATGAGGCCCAGTTGCTCCTCGCTCCAGTACATGTCGTCCTCTTCGTCCTTCAGATATTCCTTCATGATGTCGAAGGTGGTGAGGTCGTCCTTGATGCCGTCGATGCACTTGCGCAGCAGCTCGATGCCGTCGACGGACACCTTATAGTCAGCCTTGAGGAACTCGACGGGGTCCTGATAGAGCGTCTGAGCCTCGACAGCCTCTTGCTTGAGTTCTCCCCCCAGGTCGAGCAGACGGTCGATGAACTTGTTGACGAATCCCTGCTCTTCCTCGGCGTGCTCCAGATATTTGTTTTCTAACTTCTAGAAGCCCAGCGATCCGAAGATCTTGGCCTGCAGCTTGTGCTGGAATGACTGGGCGTTGAGGTTGGTTACAAAAACTGTAATGCTTCGATTGATTTCTGCTTGTCCATAATAGTTTTGATGCTAGTTATTTGTAGATTAAAAGATTCTGTTGCAAAGATACAAAGAAAACGGGAATAATCAGAAGGAAAAAAGCAAAAAAAACGTAAAAAGAGATAGACGGAAATAACGGGAAGTCGTCCCTTTGGCCTATCTCCCTGCGCTTTTGCCTGTTGCAGAACAGCCCTGGGCCTTGGCGTCAGCGATGTTTCTTGACGAGCTTGTCGATGGCCTTGTCGAGCGTTTCTGTCGGCTCAATGATGTTGTAGTCCTCCCAGAAATGCGGGTCGCGGAAGTATTCGACCTTGTCGTAGAACGCGTCGCGCGAGTCGAACGAGTTGCGCCCTGATATGGGGCGGACGTCCGTCTGCGTCCTGTCCGTGACGACCATCTCGCATAAGGCCGTGAACGACGTGGCGAAGAGACGGCGCTTCCAGTCGCAGTTGAAGCGGAAAGTGCTGCGGATATAGCTGATGCGCGTGACGCCGTCCTCATAGCGATAGTCGATCAGACAGCTCATCTCCTTGGGCTTGAAGCGCACGCCTTTGGGCTTGCTGACCAGCATGTAGCGTGTGGCTTTCTCGCTGCTGCTCATGTCGAGCGTCAGGTCGGCCCGTGTGAAAGCCAGCGTCTCGCGGTCGATGTATAGCCGTCCGTAATAGAGCGCCCAGGGCATTGACAGCTTGGGCGAGATGGCCACGACGAACTGCATGCGTCCGTCGATGACGTCGGGGGGCTCCATCGAGAAGGCGTAGCACGCCAGATCGTCAGGGTTGAGCAGAAAGTCGAGGTTCTTGGCGATGTCGAGCTCGACGGGCAGCACAGGTCCGCCCATCACCTTCACCGTCAGCGTGTCGTTACGCTTGGGGCTGAGCAGGCGGCGCCCCTTGCGGATGGCCACGCGGTCGCGCCCTACGTTGCGGTCATAGGCCGTCTTATACATGTCGACCACGCCCTCGGCCACGTAGATGAAGTGCTGGCGCTTCATGGCCGTCTCGCGATAGAAGCAGTTGTAGAGCTCGGCCTGACGGCTATAGTTCTGGGGAATCTTGCTGATGGCGATGTTCACCAGCTCGCGCGGGTCGGTGGTCCAGACGACAATCTCGTGCAGCTGGATGCTGCCGGGCTTCAGCCTGACGGTCAGTGGCGAAGCGCTTGCCTGGGCCGGGGTGAGGCGCTGCGACTGATAGCCGATGTGCGAGACGACGATGGCGTCGGGCACGTCGTCGGCTTTCAGCGTGAAGCGTCCGTCGTCGTTGGTGACCACGGCGATGCCCGTCCGCCCCAAGGCCACGTTGGCCTGAGCAATAGGCTCGCCCGTCTTGTCGTCAATGACAAGACCGCTGACCACCATCCTCTGGGCCAGCACTTGGACAGCCATGACGGCCATCAGTAGCAGGACCTCGATTCTCTTTCTCATACGCTGATAATCAGGATGATTCCCGTTTGCAAAGATAAAATTTATTTTTGAAACGGCCAAGAGAAACGGGATTTTTTTCTGAAGTATTTCCTTAGGCCTCAGTCGCTTCCTTCGGCAATCCTTTCTTCCAGATGATGAAACGAACCAGTGCGGCGACTGTGACGAGGCCGGCAAGCACGTAGGACAGCGTCTCGCTGAGGCCGCAGATGGTGGGCGAGACGAAGAAGAAGTCGACGACCACCATGGTCATGAACAAGGCGGGCAGGAGCGTCATCCAGTAGCACTTGCGGGCCTGGGTCAGATACGACGTGCACATCCACAGCGTGATGGCGGCCATGACCTGCGTGCCCCAGGCGACGTATTGCCAGACAGTGCTGAAGCCTGAGGGATTGCCTATCTGCCAGGCCAGCAGGGCGATGCCTACGGCGAAGACGGGCAACGAGAGCATCAGTCGGCTGCGGGCGCTGCTCTGGTTCAGATGGAATGCCTCTGACAGGATCAGGCGGGCCGTGCGGAACGAGCTGCCGCCAGTGGTGATCGGGGCGGCCACGATGCCCAGTAGGGCGAGGATGCTGCCGAAGACGCCGAGCCACGAATGGCAGACGATGTTGACCACCGTCGGGGCGTCGAAGAACTGGATGAGCGACAGGGCGTCCTGACCCTCAAACTTGGCGATGAGCTCCGGCGGGCACACGTCGCGCCATCCGTCGGCAAAGAAGAAATAGCTCGAGATGGTGGCCCAGACAAGGGCGACGACGCCCTCCGTGACCATGGCGCCATAGAAGACGGCGCGGCCCTGGTGCTCCGACTTCATGCAACGGGCCATCATGGGCGACTGCGTGGCATGGAATCCGCTGACGGCGCCGCAGGCGATTGTGACGAAGAGGGCAGGGAAGAGGGGCTGGTTCAGGCCCAGTCGCTCAGCGCCCCAGTTGCCCAGTCCGTCCCACACCTCTGGAAGGACGGGCTGCTTGATAAAGAGCACGACGCCCATGGCCAGCACCATGAACAGCATCGACAGTGCAAAGGCGGGATAGATGCGCCCGATGATCTTGTCGACAGGCATCATCGTCGTGGCTACATAATAGAGGAAGATGATGATGACCCACATCATCTTCTCGCCCCAGATGCCGGCCAGGATGATGGCCGGACAATAGACGAAGAAGGCTCCGACGAGCACCATCATCATCATCGTGAAGATGACAAGGAACTTACGCGCTCCGCCGCCCAGATAGCGGCCCGTCAGCTCGGGCAGTCCGCAACCGCCGTGGCGCAGCGACAGCATGCCGCTGATGTAGTCGTGGACGGCTCCGCCAAAGATGCAGCCGAAGACGATCCACAGGTAGGCGGCCGGTCCGAACCACATGCCCATGATGGCGCCGAAGATGGGTCCCGTGCCGGCGATGTTGAGAAACTGGATCATGAAGATGCGCCAGCCGGGCAGCACCACGTAGTCGATGCCGTCAGGATGGCTGACGGCAGGCGTGGGCCTGTCGTCGGGCCCGAAGACGCGTTCGGCCACACGGCCATACAGTTGATAGCCCACGAAGAGGGCGATGAGGCTGATGATGAATGTGATCATGGCGATGATATGATTTAAGTCGATTGATGGTTCTGTTGATTGATGACCACTGCCCGCATCTCCTTCAGCAGGTCGCTGGCGAAGATGAAGTCAGTCAGCCGCTTGTTGCTCGAGCCCATGATGTCGGCCGAGACGCCCTGCCACTCCTTGCGGCCTTCGTAGATGAAGATGATGTTCTCGCCGATGCCCATGACGGAGTTCATGTCGTGGGTGTTAATGATGGTCGTCGTGTTGAACTCCTGCGTGATGGAGTGGAGCAGTTCGTCGATGACGAGCGACGTCTTGGGGTCGAGGCCCGAGTTAGGCTCGTCGCAGAACAGGTATTTGGGATTCAGTGCGATGGCGCGGGCGATGGCGACGCGCTTCTGCATGCCGCCGCTGATCTCGCCGGGATATTTCTTCTCAGCGTCGACCAGGTTGACGCGATCCAGACAGTATTCGGCCCGTTTCTTCCGCTCGCGCAGCGTCATCGACGAGAACATGTCGAGCGGGAACATGACGTTCTCGAGCACGGAGAGCGAGTCGAACAGGGCGGCCGACTGGAAGATCATGCCCATCTCGCGGCGCATCATCACCTTCTCGCGCTTCGACATGCTGACGAAGTCGCGCCCGTCGTAGAGCACCTGCCCGCTGGTCGGCTCGAGCAGCCCGACGAGATTCTTCATCAGCACCGTCTTGCCTGAGCCCGACTGGCCGATGATGAGGTTGGTCTTGCCGTCCTCGAAGACGGTCGAGATGTCTTTCAGCACCTCCTTGTCCTCAAACGATTTAAATAGATGCTTGACCTCGATCATGACAGTAGCTGTGTTAGGAAGACATCGGAGAACAGGATGAGCACGCTCGACGACACCACCGCATTGGTCGACGCCTTGCCCACTTCGACGGAGCCGCCCTCGACGGTGTAGCCGCAGAACGACGGCACGCTCGAGATGATGAAGGCGAAGAACTGGCTCTTGATGATCGACATCCACATGAACCAGGGCACGAAGTCGTGCTGCAGGCCCGCCGTCAGGTCGTCGGGCGACAGGATATGGCCCACGTAGGCCGTGGCATAGGCGCCGACGATGCCCGTGGCGGACGAGAAGATGACGAGGAAGGGCATGATGGTCAGCATGCCGGCAATCTTGGGCAGGATGAGGTAGCAGGCCGAGTTGACGCCCATGATGTCGAGCGCGTCGATCTGCTGGGTGACGCGCATCGTGCCGATCTCCGAGGCGATGTTCGAGCCGACCTTGCCGGCCAGGATCAGACACATGATGCTCGACGAAAACTCAAGCAGCATGATCTCACGCGTCGTATAGCCGGCCACCCAGCGCGGCATCCAGGGCGACTCGATGTTCATCTTCATCTGGATGCAGATGACGGCTCCGATGAAGAACGAAATGAGCAGCACGATGCCGATGGAGTCGACACCCAGCTGCGCCATCTCCTTGATGTACTGTTTCCAGAACATCCTGAAGCGTTCGGGCACGGAGAAGGTGCGCCCCATCAGTATCAAGTAGCGGCCGAATGTGGTCAGCCAGCGGTGAATCAGCATGATGTTATTCTAAATTTTGCGTGCAAAGTTACAAAATATTCTTAACTATCGCTTCAAACTCTCAACTTTTTTGTAACTTTGCACGCAAAATCAACGTATTATGGCAGAAGAATCAATCGTTTTGAGGAGCGAGGGACTGGTGAAACGCTATGGCAAACGCACCGTCGTCAACGACGTCTCGTTCAATGTCCGGCAGGGCGAAATCGTGGGACTGCTGGGCCCCAACGGCGCTGGCAAGACCACCTCGTTCTATATGACCACGGGACTGGTGCTCCCCAACGGCGGCCACATCTATCTGGGCGACCAGGAGGTGACCAACTTCCCCGTCTACAAGCGGGCGCAGGCCGGCATCGGCTATCTGGCGCAGGAGGCGAGCGTCTTCCGCAAGATGTCCGTCGAGGACAACATCCTGAGCGTGCTCGAGATGACGGGTCGCCCGCGCGACTATCAGCTGGAGAAGCTTGAGAGCCTCATCAAGGAATTCCGCCTGCAGAAGGTGCGCCGCAACAAGGGCGACCAGCTCTCGGGCGGTGAGCGCCGCCGCACGGAGATAGCCCGCTGTCTAGCCATCGAGCCCAAGTTCATCATGCTCGACGAGCCCTTCGCAGGCGTCGACCCCATTGCCGTCGAGGACATCCAGCAGATCGTCTGGCGACTGAAATACCGCAACATCGGTATCCTCATCACTGACCACAACGTCGAGGACACGCTCTGCATCACCGACCGCGCCTACCTGCTCTTCGAGGGTCGCATCCTCTTCCACGGCACGCCCGAGGAGTTGGCCGCCAACAGCATCGTCCGCGAAAAATACCTCACCAATTCGTTCGTCCTCCGACAGAAGGACTTCCAGAAACTCGACGAGGAGCGTCGACAGAAGGAAGAGGAGGAAGCACGACAGGCGGAGCCGGAAAAATCCTGACACGAGGCGTTCCTTCGTCAGAAAAGCGGTGCTTTTCGGGTCGAAAAGCGGCACTTCTCGCATCAAAAAGCGGCACTTCTCTCATCGAAAAGCGCCGCTTCTTTGCTTTTAATATTTCAATGCACTGATTATGAGGTGGTTGTGGATTTATAGGTGTCAGCTATGAATTTATTTTACAAACAGAAGAGTATAATACCTGGAAAAACGCTCCTGAAAAAGGCATAACTCAGTCATGCTAACCCCCGGAAGAAATATAAGGACAAAAATCTTCAAAAATCTAACATTAATCTCTTTGGATGGTTGTTATTGTTGATTTTGTGCCTTTTGCACACCCGCAAATCTTCAAAATGAGACGTCTTAATAGTTATTCAACTTTCGCATGTTAAAGGAGTTTAGGAGTTTAGGAGTTTTCGCGGTTTTCAGCCGCTGGAGTTTAGACGTCAGTCCTGGTCCATGGATATCACCGACAAGACTATCGTCTAAACTCCTAAACTCCTAAACTCCTAAACTCCAAAAAGAAAATGAACTTGCGAAACTTGTAATAGTTCTTTTTGAAAGATTTTTGAAGATTTTTGTCCAAAAGAAAACATGACTGAGTTACAAGAAGGTGTCTGAGACGTTAAAAAATGGTAATCGTGCGAGTTTTACGTCAGAAATGAGTAATTTTGCACCCCAATTCGAGATAATAATATAAATAAGGTATAACGAAAGCAATGAACATTCAGTTTGAAAGCGCCGACAAGATCAATGGCCTGATGACCATCACCATTGAGCAGGCAGACTATCAGGAACAGGTAGACAAGAAGTTGAAAGAGTATCGTAAGAAGGCTCAGATTCCCGGTTTCCGTCCGGGCATGGTGCCGATGGGACTCATCAAGAAGCAGTACGGCACGGCCATCAAGGTGGACGAGGTGAACCGTGTGCTCGGTGAGAAGCTCTACGAGTATATCCGCGAGAATAAGATTCAGATGCTGGGCGAGCCCCTGCCCAACGAGGGCCAGAAGCCTCAGGACCTGGAGGGCGACGGCCCCTTCGAGTTCAAGTTCGACATCGCCGTGGCTCCCGAGATGAAGGCTGAGCTGAGCGGCAAGGACAAGGTGGACTTCTACAGCATCGTGGCTGACGACAAGCTCATCGACGAGCAGGTGCAGATGTTCGCATCGCAGGCCGGCGAGTTCGTCGAGGCTCAGGAGTGGAGCGGCAACGACACCCTGAAGGGTGACCTGCGCCAGCTCGACGCCGATGGCAACACGCTCGAGGGCGGCATCGAGGTCGAGGGCGGCATGGTGATGCCCAGCTACGTCAAGGGCGAGGACGAGAAGAAGAAGTTCGACGGTGCGAAGCCCGGCGACATCATCATCTTCAACCCCAAGAAGGCTTATCCCGACAACGACGCCGAGGTGGCTGCCCTGCTGAAGAAGCAGAAGGAGGAGGTGAAGGACCTGGAGAGCGACTTCTCGTTCCAGGTGACTGAGATCCGCCACTTCCAGCCCGCTGCCGTCGACGAGAAGCTCTTTGAGCGCGTCTTCGGCGAGGAGTGCAAGACCGAGGCCGACTTCCGTCAGCGCATCGCCGACGGGCTGAAGGCTCAGCTGGCCGGCAACAGCGACTTCAAGTTCCTGCAGGACATCCGCCAGTATATGGACAAGAAGGTGGGCGAGGTAGAGTTCCCCGAGGCTCTGCTGAAGCGCGTCATGATTAATAATAATAAGGATAAGGGCGAAGAGTACGTCGAGAAGAACTTCAAGGCCTCCATCGACGAACTGAAGTGGCACCTCATCAAGGAGCAGCTCGTCGCCCAGACCGGCATCAAGGTCGAGGACGCTGACCTGAAGCTCATCGCCAAGGATGCCATCCGCCAGCAGTTCGCCCAGTACGGCATGTCGAACGTGCCTGACGACATGCTCGAGCAGTATGCCGACGAGCAGCTGAAGAAGCGCGAGAACGTCGAGAACTTCGTGGAGCGTGCCATCGACGTGAAGCTGACCCAGGCCCTGAAGCAGGTGGTGAAGCTGAACGTGAAGGAAGTGACGCTCGACGAGTTCCAGAAGATGATGCGCGGCGAGTAACCCCTCCCCCTGACTCCATCCTTTTTCCCCGAATCGGCTGCCGGTTCGGGGATATTTTTTGTAATAAGGAAATCATTTTTCGAAAAAAAACAAAAAAATGATGGCCGTCTCGATTTTTTTTATTAAATTTGTATCTCCAAATCAATAATGGACAAAAGAACTATGAACGATTTCCAAAAATATGCCACACGCCACCTCGGCATGAACAGCCAGGTGCTCGACGACGTCATGAGGGCTCAGGCCCAGTATCTCAACCCCTACATCCTGGAGGAACGCCAGCTGAACGTCACGCAGATGGACGTCTTCAGCCGCCTGATGATGGACCGCATCATCTTCCTCGGCACCCAGATTGACGACTACACCGCCAACACGCTGCAGGCTCAGCTGCTCTATCTTGACTCGGCTGACCCCGGCAAGGACATCTCCATCTACATCAACTCGCCTGGCGGCAGCGTCTCGGCCGGACTCGGCATCTACGACACCATGCAGTTCATCACCAGCGACGTGGCCACCATCTGTACGGGCATGGCCGCCTCGATGGCTGCCGTACTGCTCGTGGCCGGTCAGGAGGGCAAGCGCTCCGCACTGCCCCACAGCCGCGTGATGATCCATCAGCCCCTCGGCGGCGTGCAGGGTCAGGCCAGCGACATCGAGATCGAGGCCCGCGAGATCCAGAAGCTGAAGAAAGAGCTCTACACCATCATTGCCGATCATTCGCACACGGACTACGACAAGGTGTGGCGCGACTCGGATCGCAACTACTGGATGACGGCCGAAGAGGCCAAGGAGTACGGAATGATTGACCAGGTGCTGACGAGGAAATGAAGAAGACGTGTAACTTCTGTGGCAGAAGCGACAAGGAAGTAAAGCTACTCATCTCGGGCATCAACGGCTACATCTGCGAGTCGTGTGCGGCTCAGGCCTATCAGATCGTCCAGGAGTCCGACCTCTTGAAAAAAGACAAGAAGTCGTCGAACGCGAAGGACTGGCTGATGGAGGTGCCGAAGCCTCTGCAGATCAAGGAATATCTCGACCAGTATGTCATCGGGCAGGACGAAGCCAAGCGCTTCCTCTCCGTGGCCGTCTACAACCATTACAAGCGTCTGAAGCAGGATAAAGACGAGGCCGACGGCGTAGAGATAGAAAAGTCGAACATCATCATGGTCGGCTCTACCGGCACCGGCAAGACCCTGCTGGCCAGGACGATAGCCAAGCTCCTCGACGTGCCTTTCACCATTGTCGACGCAACCGTCTTCACCGAGGCAGGCTATGTCGGCGAGGACGTGGAGAGCATCCTGAGCCGCCTGCTGCAAGTGGCCGACTATGACGTGACGGCAGCCCAGCGGGGCATTGTCTTTATCGACGAGATCGACAAGATTGCCCGCAAGCAGGACAATCCCTCCATCACCCGCGACGTCAGCGGCGAGGGCGTGCAGCAGGGCCTGCTGAAACTGCTGGAGGGCACGACGGTCAACGTGCCGCCTAAGGGCGGGCGCAAGCATCCGGACCAGGACTATATCCAGGTGGACACGCGCAACATCCTCTTCATCTGCGGTGGGGCGTTCGACGGCATAGAACGCAAGATCGCACAACGGATGAACACCCACACCGTGGGCTATAACTCGGTGCAGAATGTCAGGAAAATTGACAAGAACGACCTGATGCGCTACGTGCAGCCGCAAGACCTGAAGTCGTTCGGACTGATCCCCGAGATCATCGGCCGACTGCCGGTGCTGACCTATCTGAATCCGTTGGACCGTGAGGCCCTGCGGCGGATATTGATCGAGCCGAAGAACTCGATTGTCAAGCAGTATAAGAAGCTGTTCAGCATGGACGGCATCGAACTCACCTTCACGGAAGAGGTGCTGGAGCTAATCGTCGACAAGGCCGTGGAGTATAAGCTCGGAGCCCGTGGCCTGCGCTCCATCGTGGAGAACATCATGATGGACGCAATGTTTGAAATACCATCGAAACATGTAAAGACATTTGAAGTGACGCGCGAGTATGCCGAGGAGCAGCTCAGCAAGTCGCACATGAATTAACGAAAGCCTATGACCGCAAAGAAAAATCTGACAGAAGCCCTGAAGCGATATTTCGGTTTCGATACGTTCAAGGGTGACCAGGAAGCCATCATCGAGAACCTGCTGGCCGGCAACGACACCTTCGTGCTGATGCCCACGGGCGGTGGCAAGTCGTTGTGCTACCAGTTGCCGTCACTGCTGATGGACGGCGTGGCCATCGTCATCTCGCCTCTCATCGCCCTGATGAAGAACCAGGTGGACTTCATCACCCACCTGAACGAGCATGAAGGTGTGGCTCACTATCTGAACTCGTCGCTCAACAAGGCAGCCATCGACCAGGTGAAGGCCGATATCAAGAGCGGACTGACGAAGCTGCTCTATGTGGCTCCGGAATCGCTCACGAAAGAGGATAATGTCGAGTTTCTGAAATCGGTCAAGGTCTCGTTCTATGCGGTCGACGAGGCTCACTGCATCTCGGAGTGGGGGCACGACTTCCGTCCGGAATACCGCCGCATCCGCCCGATCATCAACGAGATCGGCGTGGCGCCCGTCATCGCGCTCACGGCGACGGCCACCGACAAGGTGCGCACGGACATCAAGAAGAACCTGGGCATCGTCGACGCTGCCGAGTTCAAGAGCTCTTTCAACCGCCCCAACCTGTACTACGAGGTGCGGCCGAAGACAAAGGACATTGACAAGGACATCGTGCGCTTCATCAAGCAGCACCCGGGCAAGAGCGGCATCATCTACTGCCTCTCGCGCAAGAAGGTGGAGGACCTGGCCGACGTGCTTCGCGCCAACGACATCAAAGCGGCCTGCTATCATGCCGGACTGGAGTCGGCGCTGCGTTCGCAGACGCAAGACGACTTCCTGATGGAGAAGATTGACGTCATCGTCGCCACCATCGCTTTCGGCATGGGCATCGACAAGCCCGACGTGAGGTTTGTCATTCACTACGATATTCCCAAGTCGCTCGAAGGCTATTATCAGGAGACAGGACGTGCCGGACGTGACGGCGGCGAGGGCCTCTGCATCGCCTTCTACAGCTATAAGGACCTGCAGAAGCTGGACAAGTTCATGGAGGGCAAGCCCGTGGCCGAGCAGGACATCGGCCGGCAGCTGCTGCAGGAGACGGCCGCCTATGCCGAGACGAGCGTCTGTCGCCGCAAGATGCTGCTCCACTACTTCGGCGAGCAGTATCCGAAGGACAACTGCGGCAATTGCGACAACTGTCTGCATCCTGTCACCAAGATCGAGGCCCGCGACCAGCTTGTGACGGCGCTGAAAGCCATCATCGCCATCAAGGAGAATTTCCGCAGCGACTACGTGATTGACTTTATCACAGGACGTGAGACCGACGAAATCATGGCTCATCACCATGATGAGCTCGAGGAGTTCGGCTCGGGCGAGGACGACAATCCGAAGATATGGAATCCGGTCATACGGCAGGCACTCATTGCCGGCTATCTGAAGAAGGAGGTCGAGAACTACGGACTCTTGAAGGTCACGGCAGCCGGAAAGCGGTTCATCAACAATCCGCACAGCTTCATGGTCGTCGAGGATCATGAGTTCAACGAAGAGGAGGAGGTGGCCGACGGAGGCACCAGCGCGCTCGACCTGACACTCTCGTCGATGCTTCAGGACCTCAGGCGGAAGTGGTCGCGCAAGCTGGAGCGCCCGCCCTACGTCATCTTCCAGGACGTCAGCATTGAGCAGATGGCTACCGAATATCCCGTGACACTTGAGGAGCTCAAGAACATCCAGGGCGTCGGCGACGGCAAGACGCGTCAGCCCTATGCCAAGGACTTCGTCAACCTGATCAAGAAGTATTGCGAGGAGAACAACATCGAGCGACAGGCCGACCTGCGTGTCCGCACGAAGGCCAAGGACTCCATGCGCAAGCTGAAGATCATTCAGAACATCGACCGCCACATTGCCCTCGACGACATTGCCAACGCCCTCGGCATCGACTTTGAGGAGCTGCTCGACGAGCTCGAAGGCATCGTCCTCTACAGCGGCAACCGCATCAACATCGACTATTTCCTCGACGACATCATGGATCCTGACGACATCGACGACATCTATGGCTATTTTGCCGAGTCGGAGACCGGCGACCTCAAGGCGGCTTACGAGGAACTCGGGGGCGACTATGAGGAAGACGAGATACGCCTCGTGCGAATCAAGTTCATTTCCGAAATGGCCAACTAATAAATTGAAAATTGAAGATTGAAAATTGAAGATTGGTTAAAAAACAGCGGCTTGCTGCAAATAATTCAATCTTCAATCTTCAATCTTCAATCTTTTTTCGTATCTTTGCACGCAATAAAAAATAAAGGTACCATAATTATGTCATCATTTATTGCAGATAAGATTGTGATGGACGGTCTGACTTTCGACGATGTCCTGTTGATTCCCGCTTATTCAGAGGTGTTGCCAAAGACGGTGGAACTGCGCACCCGCTTCTCGCGCAACATCGAGTTGAACATCCCCTTCGTGACTGCAGCCATGGACACGGTCACCGAGAGCCAGATGGCTATTGCCATTGCCCGCGAAGGAGGCATCGGCGTGATCCATAAGAACATGTCGATCGAGGAGCAGGCTCGCCAGGTGGCTATCGTCAAGCGTGCCGAAAACGGCATGATCTACGACCCCATCACGATTCCGCTCGGCAGCACCGTTGCCCAGGCTCTTGACATCATGGCAGAATATCATATCGGCGGTATTCCTGTCGTCGACGGCGAGAACCACCTCGTGGGCATCGTCACTAACCGTGACCTGCGCTTTGAGCGCCGCCTCGACCGTCCCGTCGACGAAGTCATGTCGAAGGACAATCTGGTGACGACGCATCAGCAGACAGATTTGTTTGATGCAGCCGAGATCCTGCAGCGCAATAAGATTGAAAAGCTTCCCGTGGTCGACAAGGATAACCACCTCGTAGGACTGATCACGTATAAGGATATCACCAAGGCAAAGGACAAACCGCTTGCTTGCAAGGACGAGAAAGGTCGGCTGCGTGTCGCTGCCGGCGTAGGCGTCACCGTCGATACGCTCGAGCGTATGCAGGCGCTGGTCGACGCAGGTGCCGATGCCATCGTCATCGACACGGCCCATGGCCATTCGAAGGGCGTCATCGACAAGCTGCGCGAGGCCAAGGCTTCGTTCAGTAATATCGATATCGTCGTGGGTAATGTGGCCACTGGCGACGCCGCACGGATGCTGGCCGAGGCTGGTGCCGACGCCATCAAGGTGGGCATCGGACCGGGCTCCATCTGCACCACCCGTGTCGTGGCTGGTGTGGGCGTGCCCCAGCTGAGTGCCGTCTACGATGTCTACTCTGCACTGAAGGGCACCGGCGTGCCTCTCATCGCAGACGGCGGACTGCGCTACTCGGGCGATGTCGTCAAGGCGCTGGCTGCCGGCGGCTCCAGCGTGATGATCGGCTCGCTCGTGGCCGGCACGGAAGAAAGTCCCGGCGACACCATCATATACAATGGCCGTAAGTTCAAGTCGTACCGTGGTATGGGCTCGCTGGAGGCCATGGAGCATGGCTCTAAGGACCGCTACTTCCAGGCTGACACCAAGGAGACGAAGAAGCTCGTGCCCGAAGGCATTGCTGGCCGGGTGCCCTATAAAGGCATGGTCCAGGAGGTCATCTATCAGCTCGTGGGCGGTCTGCGTTCAGGCATGGGCTACTGCGGTGCCCCGACGATTGAGCGCCTCCACGACGCCAAGTTCACCCGCATCACGAATGCCGGTGTCAACGAGAGCCATCCGCACGACATCACTATCACCAGTGAGGCTCCCAACTATTCACGTCCCAACGATTGAATATCTATAAACACAACGAACTAATAATGAAAAAGCTGTTTCTGTTGGCTTCGCTGCTTATGTGTGCAGCAGCCAATGCTCAGACTGTTGATGACCCCGTGATTATGACGGTCAACGGTGAGCCGGTGCTCCGTTCTGAATTTGAATATTCTTATAATAAGAACAACTCTGAGGGCGTCATCGACAAGAAGTCGATTGACGAGTATGTCGATTTGTTCATCAACTACAAACTGAAGGTCTGTGCAGCACTGGATGCCAAGATGGACACGATGAAGTCGTTCATCAACGAGTTCCATCAGTATCGCGATCAGCAGCTGCGCCCCCTGATGGTCACTGACGACGACATGGAGGCAGAGGCCCGCAAGGTCTATGACGAGACAGTGAAGCACATCGGCCCCGATGGCCTCATCAAGACTTCGCATATCCTGCTCCGCGTGGAGCAGCAGGCACCCCAGGCTGACTGGGATGCTGCCAAGCTGCGTGCCGACTCGATCTATAAGGCCCTGAAGAACGGTGCCGACTTCGCCGAGATGGCCACCAAGTTCTCACAGGACCCCGGCTCGGCCCGCCAGGGTGGTCAGCTGCCCTTCGTGCAGCATGGCCAGTTTGTCAAGGAGTACGAGGACGCCGCCTTCGCCCTTCAGCCGGGCGAGATGTCGGAGGTCGTCCAGTCGCCTTTCGGCTATCACATCATCCGGATGGACGAGCGTAAGCAGATGGAGCCCTTCGAATTCCACCACGACAACATCCTGAAGTGGCTGGAGCAGCGCAATGCCCGTGAGCGCATAGCTGCCCAGAAGGTTGACGAAATGGTGAAGAACAGCGACGGAAAGCTGACCAAGGAGCAGATCATGGACCAGAAGGCCGACGAGTTCTCGGCCAACGATACCGAGCTAAAATATCTCATTCGCGAATACCATGACGGCCTGCTGCTTTATGAGATCAGCAACCAGCTTGTCTGGGACAAGGCAGCCAAGGACGAGGCCGGTCTGGCCAAGTATTTCAAGAAGCACAAGAAGAACTACGCATGGGATGAGCCTCGCTATAAGGGCATGGCCTACCACGTGAAGGAGCAGGGCGACGTAAAGGCCGTGGCTGACTGCGTGAAGAAGCTGAAGTTCGACAAGTGGGCCGAGGCGCTGCGCTCTACGTTCAACGCTGACTCCGTTATTCGCATCCGAGTAGAGAAGGGTATCTTCAAGAAGGGCGATAACGCCCTGATTGACAGCGTAGTGTTCAAGAAGGACACAACCGTCGCTAAGGTGAAGGACTATCCTATTGATGCCGTCTACGGCAAGGTGCTGAAGAAAGGTCCTGAGGACTACACCGACGTGCGTGGTCAGGTCGTGGCCGACTATCAGGAGATGCTCGAGAAGGAGTGGGTGGCACGTCTGCGCCGTCAGTATACTTTCGAGGTGAACAAGGACGTCCTTGAGACTGTCAATAAGCACTGATGTTATTAATGAGAATGTTACATTCCATAAAGAACCGTCGCACGCTCTTGCTGTCGCTCAGCCTCTGCGGGCTGATGTCCGTGAGTGCCCAGGACCACGTCGTCGACGAGGTCATCTGGGTGGTGGGCGACGAGCCTATCCTCAAGAGCGACGTGGAGGTGACGCGCATCCAGGCTGCCATGGAAGGTCAGCGCTGGAAGGGCGACCCCGACTGTGCCATCCCTGAGCAGCTGGCTGTCCAAAAGCTCTTCCTGCATCAGGCAGCCATCGACAGTATCGAGGTGACGGAGAGCGAGATCTCCCAGCAGATAGAGGGCCGCATCGATTATATGGTCCAGCAGATCGGTTCCCGCGAGAAGCTGGAGGAATATCGCAAGCAGAGTCTCAGCCAGATCCGCACCTCGATGCACGACGACCTGCGCGACCAGCTCATGATCCAGCGCATGAAGGAAAGCCTGGTGAAGGATATCCAGGTGACGCCGGCCGAGGTGCGCCGCTACTTCAAGGACCTGCCACAGGACAGCATCCCCTTCGTTCCTACGGAGGTTGAGGTACAGATCATTTCCCAGACACCAAAGATCTCCGTCGAGGAGATCAATCGTGTGAAGGACGAACTGCGCGACTACACCGATCGTGTGAATAGGGGAGAGACCAGCTTCCAGACCCTGGCACGTCTTTACTCCGAGGACCCCGGCTCGCGCCGCTCTGGCGGCGAGATGGACTATGTCGGCCGTGGCGTGCTCGACCCGGCCTTTGCTGCCGTGGCTTTCAACCTGACCGATCCGAAGAAGATCTCAAAGATCGTGGAGTCGGAGTTCGGCTTCCACATCATCCAGCTGGTCGACAAGCGAGGCGATAAGATCAAGGTGCGCCATATCCTGCGCAAGCCTGTCGTCGCAGACTCGGCCATCACCGCGTCTTTGGCCCGTCTCGACTCCATCGCTGCCGATATCCGCGAGGGCAAGTTCACCTTCGAGGACGGCGCCTCTGTCATCTCCGACGACAAGGACACGCGTATGAACCGCGGACTAATGGCCAACCGCTCAGAGAACGGGCAGACCTCGCGTTTCCAGATGCAGGACCTGCCGCCCGAAGTGGCCAAGGCCGTCGACACGCTGAAGGTGGGCGAGATTTCTCAGCCGTTCCAGATGATCAACGAGCGTGGCAAGACCGTCTGCGTCATTGCCAAGCTGAAGAGCCGCACTGAAGGCCATAAGGCCACCATCACTGAGGACTTCCAGGTCATGAAGGACGTCGTGCTCGCAAAGCGTCGTGCCGACAAGCTTCACCAGTGGGTCGTCGACAAGATCAAGAACACTTATATCCGCATCAACGATAATTATCGGAACTGCGACTTCGAATACGAAGGATGGGTGAAGTGACAGTTCATAGTTTATAGTGCATAGTTTATAGTTGGGCAATCAGCGGATCATAATACGTTTTGAACGCAGAAGCATCATGATGGTGCTTCTGTGTCTTGCTTGTAGCGTCTTGTATGGCGCCATGACTTCTGCCGCTCCCAAGCGCCCTCGCAAGAAGACGCAGGACAAGCGCGTCTATCTCGTGCATGCCGACGAGCTGCGCTACGACCGTTGGCGCAACAACGATGCGCAGGTGCTTGTCGGCTCTGTCCAGTTCGAGCATGCGGGCGCGCGGCTCTATTGCGACAGTGCTAACTTCTTTGAGGCGAGCAACTCCTTCGAGGCTTTCGGACATGTGCGGATGGTGCAGGGCGACACGCTCTCGCTCGTCAGCGAATACGGCTATTACGACGGCAACGACCAGATGATGGAAGCCCTGCGCAACGTCGTGCTCCGCCATCGCGGGACGACGCTCTATACTGACTCGCTCTACTACGACCGCATCTGGAACCAGGGCCATTTCGAGGAGGGGGGCAAGCTCGTCGACAACGGCACCACGCTGACCAGCGACTGGGGCGAGTACCACACGGACACGAAGATGGCCGAGTTCTTCTATAATGTCGAGATGATCGACAAGCAATTCTTCCTGACGACCGACTCGCTCTATTACGACACCCGCTCCAAGCAGGCTCACATCATCGGACCTTCGGACATCACCTCCGGACGCTGCCACATCTATTCCGAGCTGGGATATTATAACACCCAGACCGAGGAGGGCATCCTGCTCAACCGCTCGCGGATGGAGAACGAGGGGCGCACCCTCACAGGCGACAGCCTCTGGCACGACGGCCATTCGGGCGTCAGCGAGGCCTTCCGCAACGTCGTCTATACTGACACCGTCAATCGCAACCGCCTCCTGTGCAACTATGGCCACTACGAGGACTCTACGGGCTATGCCGTCTGTACGGACAGTGCCGTGGCCATCGATTTCTCCCAGCGCGACACGCTCTACATGCACGCCGACACGTTCAAGGTCTACACGTACAACAATCACACCGACTCCGTCTATCGCGTCCTCCACGCGTATAATAAGGTACGCGCGTACAGGGTCGACGTCCAGGCCGTCTGCGACTCGCTCGTCTATAGCTCGCTCGACTCCTGCATGACCATGTACAAGGACCCTATCGTGTGGAATGTCAACCAGCAGTTGCTGGGCGAGCGCATCGAGGTGTTTATGAAGGATTCCGTCGTCGACCGTGCCCATGTCATCGATCAGGCCTTCTCGATTGAGAAGCTGCCCGATGACGACCTCTACAACCAAGTTTCGTCGAAAGAGATGTTCGCCTTCTTCCTGAACGGCGAGATCCATGAGGCCCAAGCCAAGGACAACGTGCTCGTGGCCTACTATCCCGTCGACGACTCCGACAGCTCCTATGTCGGACTCGTCTGCATGGAGACCAGCGATCTGCGCATGTTCCTGGCCGAGCGCAAGCTGCAGCGCATCTGGACGCCCAAGAGCGAAGGCGTCATGTATCCCATGTCGCAGATACCGCCCGACAAGCGCTTCCTCGAGGGCTTCGCCTGGTTCGATTATATCCGTCCGACGTCGAAGGACGACATCTTCATCTGGCGAGGCAAACGCGAAGGGACAGAACTGAAACCGCGGACCCTATGAGCGACATCATCCAACTACTCCCTGACTCCGTAGCCAATCAGATTGCTGCGGGCGAAGTCATCCAGCGGCCGGCCTCCGTCATCAAGGAGCTGGTCGAGAACTCCGTGGATGCCGGCGCCAAGACCATCCGCGTGCTGGTCGTCGACGCAGGACGCACCTCCATCCAGGTCATCGACGACGGCCACGGCATGTCAGAGACTGATGCCCGACTGGCCTTCGAGCGACATGCCACGTCGAAGATCCGCCAGGCCGACGACCTTTTCTCCCTCCACACGATGGGCTTCCGCGGCGAGGCCCTCCCCTCCATCGCGGCCGTGGCCCAGGTGGAGCTGACCACGCGCCTGGAGGGCGACGACCTGGGCACCCACCTGACCCTCTATGGCTCGAAAGTGGTCGACCAGAGTCCCGTTGCCTGCCCTGTCGGCTCGAATTTCAAGGTCGAGAACCTGTTCTTCAACGTGCCGGCCCGCCGCAAGTTCCTCAAGACCAACGCCACTGAGCTCAACAATATCCTGACGGCCTTCGAGCGCATCGTGCTCGTCTATCCTGACATTGCCTTCACGCTCCACAGCAACGGACTGGAGCTGATGAACCTGCGGGCCGGCTCGCTCCGCCAGCGCATCACCGATGTCTTTGGCAAGAAGCTGAGCCAGGAGCTGCTGCCCGTCGAGGTCGACACGACCATCTGCCGCATCAAGGGCTTTGTTGGCAAGCCCGAGGCAGCCCGCAAGAAGGGGGGCAGCGACTATTTCTTCGTCAACGGCCGCTACATGAAGCATCCCTACTTCCACAAGGCCGTGCTCAGCGCCTACGACCGTCTCATCCCCGTTGGGATGCAGATACCTTATTTTATATATTTCGAGGTCAGTCCCGCCGACATCGACGTCAACATACATCCCACGAAGACTGAGATCAAGTTCGAGAACGAGCAGAGCATCTGGCAGATCCTCGTGGCGGCCGTCAAGGAGGCCATCGGCAAGTTCTGCGAGCTGCCCACCATCGACTTCGACACGGAGGGACGGCCCGACATCCCCGTCTTCGACCCTCAGCGCGACAATATCCAGATGCCGCGCGTCAGCTATAATCCTGATTATAATCCCTTTGCTCCGTCAGCGTCACGCCCCGTCCAACCTCAGAAGCTGGCCGTTCCTGACCAGTGGCAACAGCTCTACGAGGCTGCCCTACAGCGCCCACAGCAGCAGGAGGCCCCGCTCTTCGACGACCAGATGCCTGAAGAGCAGCCGTCTGACGACATCATCGCCGAGAAATCTCCCGTCCATTATCAATATAAGGGCCGCTACATCATGACGGCCGTCAAGTCGGGCCTCATGATCATCGACCAGCAGCGCGCCGACATCCGCATCCGCTACGAGCGCCTCATGGAGCGCCTCCGCCAGAACACGGCCGGCACCCAGCGCGTTCTCTTCCCTGAGGTCGTCCAGTTCCCGCCGTCGGAGCAGGTCTTCATGGACCTCTGTCTGCCCGAGCTGCAGGCCATGGGCTTCGACATCAGCAATCTGGGGACGGGCAGCTATGCCGTCAACGGCGTCCCGGCAGGATTCGACGGCATCGATCCCGTCAGCCTCGTGCGCCATATCGTCGCCGATGCCGCCGACAAGGGCGTCGTCGACCCCTCTGAGCTGAATGTCGCGATGGCCATCAGCCTCGCCCGTCATGCCGCGCTGGCCCCCGGCCAGGTGCTCACCAACGATGACATGGAGCGCATCATCAACGATCTCTTTGCCTGTTCCAACGTCAACTACACCCCTGACGGCAAAGCCATCCTCACCATCCTTCCGCAACGCGACATCGAGCAGCTCCTCGGATAATCCCGCTGTCCCGCTTCCTCAAAGCACCGCTTCGTCTTGCTCAAAGCGCCGCTTTGAGCCCCTCAAAGCACCGCTTCGTCATCCTCAAAGTGTCGCTTCTTCAAAGTAATATACCCCTATATTACCTTCCGGAAGCACCCCTTTCCTGTCAGAAAGATTCCGAAGCGCACCCCGAAAGCACGGCCCGCAAAGCAGAGATACATTAAAAAATGTCATTCGACGCATAAAAAATAGTAAAATTCTTTGGTGGGTTCTGAAAAAATGCTTAACTTTGCTGCGAATTTGCACGAAAACTATCGTTCGCGCCCTATAAACTATGCAACGGGGCGCAATAAGTGCATATAGATGAGAAGACAGATCAATTTAAGTATTAATTATAAATTTTTATGTTCATGAAAAAGAAATTTATTAATGGTTTGCTCATGGTAGCCATGTTCGTTGGCGCCACGAGTTCATTGGTTTCTTGTAAGGACTATGATGACGAAAAGAACTTCAACCTGCAAGAACAGTTCACCAATCAGAACGCCAAGCTTCAGGATCTGGTCTATCAGCTGAATGGCCTCGTCAACGGCCGCATCGATAGCCTGAATGCTGAGTTTGCAAAGTGCCAGATCAACTGCCGGTACACCCGCTACCGTCTTGACAGCCTTCTGAATGAGTACAACGGTCTTCGCGACAAGGTCGGCGGCATGTACACCAATGAGCAGATCGATTCGATGAAGCGTGCGTTGTCTCAGGAGATTCTGAATGTCCAGAACCAGCTGGCCAACTACTACACCATCGCTCAGATTGACAGTCTTCTCGACGACCGCATGAATCGTGAGTTGAATTCCGACAGTGAGCTCGGTAATTTTATTAACGAGCTGATTGAGAACTACCTGAAGAATCATAAGTTTGACACGACGATTGTCAACAACATCTTCAACAACGACACGACCATCATCAACAACTTCTATCAGCAGGGCGACACGACCATCATTAACAATATCACCAATGAGTATATTACTTATGAGACTGGTATTGACTCCATCAAGGTCGTGCAGATCTACAATGAGCTGATTGCCGGACTGACTAAGCAGGTCAACAACCTGACCAACCTTGTCAACAATGTCCGCACGCTGGCCGCTAACGACAGCGTCCGCATCGACAGCCTCGAGAACGTCACCGTCACGCTGGGCAACCGCCTGACAACCCTTGAGAACCGCGCCGATGCTACTGACCTCCGTCTGGAGAGCGACAGCCTGAAGCTCGTCAACCTCGAGACGCTCTACAATCAGCTGAAGGATTCGCTCGACATCTATGCCACCAAGCAGTATGTCGACGAGGCCGACAAGAAGCTCAACGAGCGCATCGACAGCATCCTCAACTATGTTGTCCCCGATCTTAAGAATCAGATCACGGATGCCCGCACCTATGCCAAGGAGCTGGCTGACAGCGTCGGCAACCTGCTCAACGAGGCCATCCAGACCGTCAACAGCCGCATCGACACCGTCGCTGACAACCTCGGTGCCCTGAAGAAGGCCTATGATACGTATGTCGAGCAGAACAATGAGCGCGTCGGCAACCTCGAGGATCGCGTAGATTCGCTTGAGGGCCGCGTCGACAAGGTCGAAGAGGACATTGAGACCATCAACGGCAAGATTGAGAAGATTGAGAACTCGATGGCCAAGTTCATCTCGGGCATCGTCCTCAACGGTACCTACAACCCCGTCTTCGGCGAGATCAACCTGCCCGTCGACGTACGCTCCAACATCCTCGCTGCTTTCCACGGCTACACTAACGACAATGGTGTCATGTTCCCCGCTGACAAGTCCAGCTACTATGCAAGCGAGGCCGACTGGAACCGCATCAAGGGCGACTGGGAGATCCTCAAGAACGTCAAGAACCCCATCAACAAGGCTGGCGCACAGACCCTCGTTGCCCTCGACGGCAAGGAAGGCAACGCCGGTACGCTCTATCTGACCGTCAATCCCACGAACCGCAACTTCGAGGGCACCGAGTTCACCATGATCAACAGCCGAAACGAGGAGTCCAACGTCAAGCTGAGCCCGCTGAAGAAGTCTGACCACAAGATCATGTTCGGATGGGATCGCGCACGCCAGGAAGGCGAGCAGAGCCCCAACGGATTCTATGAGACCAAGGCTACCATCACTGCTCAGGATGTCAACAACGACGGCCGTCTGCACCTCAGCCTCGACCTCGCCGACGCTAAGGAGGTCCTCAAGGACGTGCGTAACTGGGAGAACGGTATCAGCGCTACCAACATCGCTACCACTTTCTATCAGAACGTTCACAACGTGCTCGAGGCTGACGCCGTCAAGGCTACTTGGACCGACGATGTGACCGGCGAGCAGATGAGCGTCGTCTCGCAGTATGGCATCGGTGCCGTCACCGTCAAGCCCCTCGGCTTCGCCTTCATGAAGGATGCTAACTACTACGACAACCTGATGGAGGTCGAGAAGTTCGCTACCGACATTATCGATAACCTCTCTGGCGTTCTGGCCAAGTATATCACCCAGGTCAAGGTGAAGTTCGGCAGCGCTGCTGACTACATCGAGTCGATTGAGTATAAGAGCTACGATCCCGAGACCAACACCATCACCATCGGCGTCAAGGTGCCCGCAGGCGTCTTCGATGAGGATACCAAGGTCGTCTGGAACAGCAGCCACACCAAGTATGACACCGTCTGGGAGAAGAATGCCGATGGCACCTTCACCGTCAACATCCGTATGTCGGCTCTCGAGGATCTCATGCAGACCCTCTATCAGATGTACGACAAGGATTGGAACAAGGTCGCTGAGAACATCAACAACTGGATCGGTCTCGTCAAGAACCTCGTCAGCGAGGCCAACGAGTTCCTCGGCAATGTCGAGAAAGACCTCGCCGACATCACTGGCAGCATGGGTCTTGACAAGATCTACAACTATGTCGATATCTTCAACAAGCACATGAAGCGCTGGCTCGTGCCTAACAAGTACGTGCAGCCCCTGCTCCTCGTTCACAACAACGACGGCTACACCCGCATCAGCCGCTCGGCTGGCAAGTACACTCCTGTCACTTCTGAGAGCTTCACGCTGATCCCCACCACCTACTGTGTTGAGGTTCTGGCTCCCGCTTACAAGAAGATCATCGTCGCCACGAAGGTTACCGATGCTGCTGGCAACAACGTTGAGGCTGCCCGCAACGCATTCAACAACCAGGCCAACATGAACACCGTCATCGACGGTCAGTGGGAGGGCTTCGATGTGACCATCCAGAAGGGTTACAACTACGAGATCCTCTACATGGCACTCGACTACAGCGGCCAGATCGCTGCTCGCAAGTACTATCTGAAGGTTAAGTAAATCACAGAGTGTAATCAACATTGTAGAACGAAAAAAGAATTGTAACATTATGAATATCAAGAAACTGTTAATGTCTTCTCTGCTGATGCTGGGCTTCGTCTCAGCATCGGCTCAGGAGCCTGAGGTAAAGACCGTCTACGACTTTAATCCTCATTGGTATGTCCAGATTCAGCCTCTCGGCGGGCAGTACACCCTCGGTGAGGTTGCCACTGACAAGCTGCTGTCTTACAATGCACAGCTGGCCATCGGCTATCAGTTCCACCATGCACTCGGACTCCGTCTGGCTGTCAACGCATGGCAGAGCAAGGGCGGTAGCGACTTCAGCTGGGACGACGCTAACGAGCGTCTCTACACCTGGAAGTGGAAGTATGTGTCGCCCACTCTCGACCTGACCGTCAACCTGTCCGACCTCTTCTGTGGCTTCAACCCCAAGCGCGTGTTCAACTTCAGCGTCCTCGGTGGTATCGGTGCTAACATCGGCTTCGACAACGACGAGGCTGGTGAGGTGAAGGCTCAGCTGGAGACCACCAAGGCTAAGGGTGGCGTCTATACGCTCGCTGAGCTGAGAAGTCTGGGCTACTCCCCCAATCCTCCCCTCTCACTCTACTGGGATGGCACGAAGGTTAACTTCGTCGGCCGCTTCGGTGCCGCATTCGACTTCCGTCTGAGCGACCGCGTTTCTGCCGGACTCGAGGGAACCGCCAACTTCCTGAGCGACCACTACAACTCGAAGCCCGCCGGCAATGCTGACTGGTACTTCAACGTCAACGCTGGTGTGAAGATTGCCCTCGGCAAGACCTACACCACCCGCACCATCACCGATCAGCCCCGCGTCGTTGAGAAGGTCGTCGAGAAGGTCGTCGAGAAGCCCGTCTACATCGAGAAGCCCGCTGAGCCCGCTGCTGTCGCAGCTAAGGAGCCTCTGCGTCGCGACATCTTCTTCACCATCAACAGCACTGTCATCACTCCTGCCGAGAAGCAGAAGGTTGAGGAGGTCGTTGCCTACATGAAGAAGTATCCCGAGGCTAAGGTGAGCGTCACCGGTTATGCTGATAAGGGCACGGGTAATGCCTCTATCAACGCTCGTCTGGGTAAGAACCGTGCCAAGACTGTGGTCGACACCCTCGTCCAGCAGTATGGCATCGACGCTTCGCGCATCACCTCTGACAGCAAGGGTGACACCGTTCAGCCCTTTGCTGAGAACGACAAGAACCGCGTCAGCATCTGCATCGCCGAGTAATCTGTGAGCAGTATCTAATCTCATAGCCTACCTTACACCTATGTCTAACAGCCATTAGATATGAGCGTGTAAGGTAGGTTACTTTTAATAACAAAGCCAACCAAGATGAAAAGATTGTTTCTCACCCTCATTTCCGCAGCATTCCTCCTCGCAGCCCATGCGCAGCTTAACGGCAACGGCTATTATCGCGTGCAGAATGTTGCATCGACTCGTTATATCACCGTGCTCGACAATCGCGGATCCGTCGATTACCAGAGCACCACGGCCGACATGCAGGCCATCAAGACCATCCTGGGTTTCGACCGGGTCGTCGACGATCCTGCCTCAATCATTTATATCCAGCAAGTGGGGACCAGCGGTGGAGTAGGGCAGTACAATCTTTTGAGTCAGGGCATCAACACCAAGGTCATCACGGGCGGACGCTATCTCAGTCTGCGTCAGACACCGAAGGGCTATCTTGCCTATGGCACGGCAGCTGGCATGACCATCTACCTGACCGATGAGGAGAGCCTGGAGCCCCTTGAGGTGGGAAATCTGGTCCAGAACGGCTCGACAGAGTATCGCTACTGGAACATCCTGCCCGTCGACCAGTCTGACAATCAGTATTTCGGCGTGAAGTCTGAGGTGGTTGCCTCGGGCCAGAAATACACGTCCTTATTCGCCTCCTTCCCCTTCACCCTGCAGTCGGCGGGGATGAAGGCTTTCACCGTCACGAAGGTCGACGGCGACATGGCGGTCTGGCAGGAACTGTCGGGCACCATCCCTGCTTCCACTCCTGTCATCATCCTTTGTGCAGGCGATGACGCTAACTCCAACCGCCTCAATATCGTCGACGTTGCCACCACCGCACCTGCCGACAATCTCCTGCAGGGCGTCTATTTCTGCAATGGCAATCCAGGCGATAAGCATTTCAATAAAACAACCTACGATCCCCAGACGATGCGCCTCCTGGGCGTGACGAGCGACGGCCAGCTCGGCTTCGTGAAGTCCGACGTCGAATATGTCCCGCGCAACAGGGCCTATCTCGTGGTCCCTGAGGGATCACCCGATGAAATACGGCTTGTCACCCAGGCCGAATATGAGGCCGAGATGGCTAAGGACGACGTCGTCGTCACTGCCAACAGCTATTCCCGCCTCTATGGAGATGAAAATCCTGTGTTTGAATATACGACGACGGGACATGCCCTGAAGGGCCAGCCGGACCTGACGTGTGCGGCTACGGTGTCCTCGCCCGTCGGCACCTATGAGATCGTGGTCAGCCGTGGCTCGGTGACCAATGAGGAAGCCACCTTTGTCAACGGCACCCTGACCGTCACGCCGGCCCCCTTGACCATCTCTGCCGGCAACTATACGATCAAGCAAAACGAGCCGCTGCCTGAGTTCGTGGCAAGCTATAGCGGCTTCAAGGTCAATGACGACGCGACGGCCCTGACCGCCCAGCCTGTCCTGACGACGGATGCTCCTGCCGACAAGACGCCCGGCACCTATACCATCAGCGTCAGCGGCGCCTCGTCCAATAATTATGATATCAGCTACGTGAGCGGCACGCTGACGATTCTCGAGGCCGACCCCATTACCATTAAGGCCGTCGATGCACAGATGACCTACGGCGATGAACTCCCGCAGCTGACCTATACGATTGAGGGTGGAAGCCTGCAGGGCGAGCCGACGCTCACGTGCGAGGCCACCCGCGAGTCGGCTGCCGGCACTTATGCCATTGTCGTGGGGAAGGGCAGCATCGACTATCCCAACCTGCGCCTCGAGAACGGCACGCTCACGATTTCCAAGGCCCCCCTGTCCGTCATGGCCGGCAACTACACGATGAAGCAGACCGATGCGCGCCCCGAGTTCAAGGCCACCTATGAGGGCTTCAAGCTCAACGACTCTGAGAGCTCGCTGACGAAGCAGCCAGTCTTCTCGACCGATGCTCCCGCAGACAATACGCCTGGCGAGTATGTCGTCACAGTCAGTGGGGCCGAGTCGCCCAACTACGAGATGACCTATCATCCCGGCCGCCTCGTCATTGCCGCTGTCGATGAGATTGTCATCATTGCCAACGATGCGACGATGACTTATGGTGACGAGGTGCCCTCGCTGACGTACACCATCGACGGCAACCTTCCTGAGGGTGAGCCCGTTATCAGCTGCGAGGCCACGAGCCAGTCGTCCGTCGGCACCTATGCCATCCATCTCGAGAAGGGCAGCATCACCTATCCCAACGTCCGCCTCGTCGATGCCCTCCTGACCGTCACTCAGGCACCGCTCACGGTGTCGGTCGACGACTGTTCGCGTGAGCAGGGCCAGCCCAATCCGGAGTTTGTGTTGCGCTACGACGGTTTCCGCAACGGCGATACGGAGGACGTGCTCACGGAGAAGCCCGTAGCCACGACGGATGCCGCCATCGACGCCGTGCCTGGACAGTATGTCATCACGGTCTCTGGTGGCTCCGCTCAAAATTATTACCTTGAGTATCAGAACGGTATTCTCAATGTGACGACTCCCAACTCGATCCGTACGACTATGCTGTTCGCACATCCCGTCGACGTGTACACGCTTGCTGGCCGCAAGGTCCGTTCGCAGGTGACCAGCCTCGAGTCGCTGCCTCAGGGCATCTTTATGATTGAAGGTCGGAAGTTCGTCGTGAGGTAGTCCGCCTGCCTCGCGCAACAGCATAAAAACAAGACTCCCCATCTCGCAAGTCGCTGAGATGGGGAGTCTTGTTTGTTTATCTTCGCAAGTAGCATTCAGAACAGCCGGCGGGTGATGCGGAGATTCAATACCGGATAAGCCTTGAACTGCTTGAAGAATCTCACCTTCCTGCCTACGTCGCCGCTGATGTTCTCCACGTCGCTGCACAGGTCGACGCCCTCGTGGGTGATGATGCGAGGCGTGCCGCCCCAGAACATCGCTCCGCAGTCGAAGCCGATCTTCCATCGGTCGTCGTGCTTGGACAGCCGTCCGCTATAGCCGAAGCCCAGGTAGGGGCGGAAGCGGTCGACGATCCAGTCGGCCTTCACCATCGACTCGTTGTTGGGGACCATCATGTACGGATCGCCCTTCTTGTGCACGACGTTGCCCTGCTCGTCCACGACGTCCTCCTTATAGTCTCCCACGTGGATGCCCATGGCGCCGTAGTTATAGATGCGCTTATAGGTTCTGAGCAGGATGTTGTCGTCAGGATCCAACTCGATGTTCTGCAGGGCCTCAATCTCAGAGACGTCGATGCCGAGCGTCTTCAGCAGACTGATCTCTGAGAGCAGGTCGGCCGCCGACTTGCCGAAGAAGTAGTCCCATCGCTCCTCTTCTGTGTCCAGGTGGCTGATGGGGCTGGCGGCCACCTTGCCCCATAGGTTGTTGTAGATGCCGACGGCCACAAGCGACGGCATGTCCTCCGTCGCGTTGTAGGCTTTTGCAAACTGCTTCGGCCCGTAGAAGAATCCGGCCGTGAAGTGCCAGTTCTTGTTCTTGAAAGGCATGACGTCTACCATGACACTCAGCTGATGGAACGTTGGCGTGCCGATCATCTTCACCCTGTCGTCAACCTTGTATCCCGTGACGTTCTCCAGCAGTCCTGACAGCCGGTCGAACTTCGACTTGCTGGCATTCGGGTCGTCGCCCACCTGCACGTGGAAGTTCATGTCGACGTGGAATCGGGGCATGATGGCATATCCGGCCCTCACTTGCAGGCTTTTGCCGATGGGCGAAGCCAGCTCGAGCCCAATGCCTGTCGATCCGGCATTGAGCGATAGGTCCAGATGGTTGAATGCTTCCAGCTTCTTTTGATTGTCTGGTGTCTGTCCGTCCTGAGCATTTGCTCCGATGGCAAATGTGCAGGCCGAAAACGCCAGTAGCAGAATTCGTTTCATAAAGGCATGCTTCGTGAGAGTATGTATATTCTGCGTGCAAAACTATAAAAAAAAATTGTAACGGCCAAATCTGTGTGTTTTTTTTTATTCCATGCCAGTCTTTTTCCTTGTAGAAACAAAAAAAGTGAGGGAAAAATTTGTGTATCTCGCATAAAAGTCGTACCTTTGCACCCGCAAAAAGCGAAAGAGGGCGTTTAGCTCAGTTGGTTTAGAGCATCTGCCTTACAAGCAGAGGGTCGGCGGTTCGAATCCGTCAACGCCCACCAAGGTTTGAGATTGAGGATATCCATCAGCGGATATCCTTTTTTTTATGTCCAAATGTCAAGATAAATCACAACATTTTGGCGTCTTTTTGTAATTCCTTGATTTTCAACATAGTAATGAATTGTACCCAAAGAAGTGCCGCTTTTTGCCTCGAGAAGCGGTCCTTTTCGTGCAAAAAAGCGGCACTTCTCTGCCCGAGAAGTACCGCTTCTTCGCTGTTGTCGGAGTCCTTTGTCAAGATTATTCCGACGCCAACCTCTGTTGTCAGAACGTCTTATTGGTTGATGATTTTTCGGCCGTCGCGAATCGTGACGCCCTTCGTGGCAGGCTTGTCGAGCCGGACGCCGCTGATGGAGTAGGAGGGACCCGTCGGCTGTCCGTCGTCGTGGATGGTGGCAATGCCTTCGGTGGCCTCGACGTTGAATCGCTTGCAGCCCATGCTCAGGCCCTTGGTCTCCATGATGCCGTACACGGTGTATTCGCCAGCCATCTCCAGGGCGCAGGTCAGGGGGACGACGGCCTCTTCCATGTAGTCCAGTTCGACCGTCGTCAGCAGCAGCAACTTCTTGTCGCCCTCAGGGTTCATGATGTAGAAATAGACATCGCCGCTATAGCTGTCGCCCACGTTCCTGACCGTAGCCTCCAAGGTCAGTGGCGCCCCGGCTTCAGCCATTCCGATGAGGTTCAGTCCCTCCAGCTTCAGGTGGCCAGTGAAATGCCGTTCGCTGATGGATTTTCCGCCTTGCTCCACGTCCACCTGGATGTAGTGTCCGTAGGGGTTGTACGCCTTCCAGTCAGCCTCTGCCGTCAAGTTGCGGGCGCCCTTCTCCGATTCGCAATAGAGGGGGACGAGGAATTGGGTCGTCCCGCTGGGGAGGTTGAGCGAGTTGAAACGGAACGAATTCTCATAGCCTGAGCCCTCATGCCCCTCGTTCACGTTGTTGAACTGCAGGAAGATGGGCTCGCCCGTCACCTCGTCGATCCGCCCGATGGCCGACCCATAGTAGAACGGGTTGACCTCGTAGACATAGCTCTGAATGTCCAAATAGCTGCCGTTGATGATCATATATTCGCAGACGGGGCGCGGATGTGAGGCAGGCGACCCCGCGTTGGGCCTGATGCCGACGACGGCCCTGACCCTGTGCGTATAGTCCAGGTCGGCCTGCAGGGCGCTGAACTTGAAGTATCCGTTGTATTTCTTCGGCAGTCCCCAGTTGATGTGGAAGAATCCCTTCTTGTAGCCGTCGCATACGAACTGGTGGCCTATGCCAGGCTTGCCCGTGTCAGCCGTGGCGCCCGAGATGAGCACGGGGCGTCCTGCCGCCAGTTCGTCGTAGATGAGCTTGTCCCATTGGCTGACGGAGTAGTCCGTGAGCGAGACCATGTGCGCCCCCGGGTCGTAGTCGAAATATTCCAGCAGGACGTTGAGCGGACTGCCCACGGCAGCAACCGACTGTCCCACAGCGGAGTAGTTCATCTTGGCCGCATAGCCCGTATATGCCATCAGCTTGGCCACGGCCTCAATCTCGGCCTCGCTCTCATGGCCTGTATAGTCGTCGAGCATGTGGTCCCAGTCGAAGGTCGTGGCAGGCAGACCGTCCTCCTCGAAGTCGTCGTAGAGCCGGCTCGGCTCATAGCCCGGAATGGCCTTGGTCTCCCCTTGTGGCCAGCGGTGGTAGAACATGATCTGGGCCAAGGCCGCAGCCACACACCCCGTATGGCAGTGCTCGCCGTTGAGCATGGGGCATTGGCTGTTGTAGGGAGGAAGCTGCTGCCACGTGGTGGTCAGCAGGACGGGAATCTCGTCGTAGTGTTTTGCGGCCTTCCTCGACTTCTTCTGTGAGGGCGCCGCCGCCCCACAGGCCTCCAGCCACCCGCTGAGCACCTCGGGCATCTCGTCGGCATCGAATGAGCCGCCGTCCGTATATCCTATCACGTCGCACTCGTCGTCGGCCGCGACGAACACAAATCCCTGACCTTCAGCCGCGTTGAAGACGTAGTAGCTGGGCTCGCCGTTGCTCCGCGTGGCCACGTAGGCGGGCGCCTCCACGACCTGTCGGCCCATCTCGCTGAGGAAGCTGCGGGCCCTCATCGAAGCCTGCTTCATGACGCCAGGCGCGGCAAAGGCCACTTCCGAGAAGAATATAATGAGCAGAATTGCAAAAGATGACTTTTTTAACATAATGCGTGATAACGGTTGGTTGATATGGATTGCAAAGTTACATCTTTTTTTGCAACTGTGCAAATATCGCGTTAAAAAAGAATTATTCGTTTCATTTTTCCCGAATTTTGTTGGCCGTTTCAAGAATAATGCTTACCTTTGCACTCTCATTACAAAAAGGATAATTATCTTAGAGAAAGCAAATGGAACTAAGTGTTTTGACGGCCATTTCGCCTATTGATGGCCGCTATCGAGGCAAGACGGAGCCCCTGGCAGACTACTTTTCGGAATATGCGCTCATCCGCTATCGTGTGCGTGTCGAGATAGAGTATTTCATTGCCCTGTGCGAGCTGCCCCTGCCCCAGCTTCAGGATTTCGACCACCAGCTTTTTGACGTTCTGCGCGACATCTACCGTCAGTTCACCCTGACGGACGCCCAGCGCGTGAAGGACATCGAGAAGGTGACCAACCACGACGTGAAGGCCGTCGAGTATTTCATCAAGGAGAAGTTCGACGCCCTCAACCTCCAGGCTTTCAAGGAGTTCATCCACTTCGGACTGACGTCGCAGGACATCAATAACACGAGTGTGCCCCTCTCCATCCGTGAGGCCATCGACGAGGTCTACCTGCCCCTGCTGAGCGAGCTCATCGAGCAGCTCAACGACTACGCCGAGGAGTGGAAGAACGTGGCCATGCTGGCCAAGACCCACGGACAGCCCGCTTCGCCCACCCGTCTGGGCAAGGAGGTGATGGTCTATGTCTATCGTCTGGAGGAGCAGGTGCGCGGCCTGAAGGACATCCCCGTCACGTGTAAGTTCGGCGGTGCCACGGGCAACTACAATGCCCACCACGTGGCCTATCCCCAGTACGACTGGCGCGACTTCGGCGACCGCTTCGTCAGCGAGAAGCTCGGGCTGGAGCGCGAGCAGTGGACCACACAGATTTCCAACTACGACTGGCTGGGCGCCATCTTTGATGCCCTGCGCCGCATCAACACCATCATCATCGACCTCGACCGCGACTTCTGGATGTACATCTCGATGGAGTATTTCAAGCAGAAGATCAAGGCCGGCGAGGTGGGATCGAGCGCCATGCCCCACAAGGTGAACCCCATCGACTTCGAGAACTCTGAGGGCAACCTCGGACTGGCCAACGCCATCCTGGCCCATCTGGCCCAGAAGCTGCCCGTCAGCCGCCTGCAGCGCGACCTGACCGACTCGACCGTCCTGCGCAATGTCGGCGTGCCCCTCGGCCATGCGCTCATCTCCATCCAGAGCACCCTCAAGGGCCTGCGCAAGCTCATCCTCAATGAGGACAAGCTTCACGAGGACCTCGAGCAGACGTGGGCCGTCGTGGCTGAAGCCATCCAGACCATCCTGCGCCGCGAGGCTTACCCCAAGCCCTACGAGGCCCTGAAGCAGCTGACCCGCACCAACCAGAAGATGACCGCCGAGACCATCGGCCAGTTCATCGAAGGCCTCGATGTCAGCGAAGCCGTGAAGGCTGAGCTGCGGGCCATCACGCCATGGAACTATACTGGAATGTAACACATTATAATAAGAATAGGACTAGAGGGGCCGTGAGGCTCCAGTTAACTGATTATCAACCAAATTAACAGATTTAGGATTATGGATTTCGAGAACGAAAAGAAACAGGAAGACCAGCAGAACGTGGAGCAAGATGCTAACCGCGAGGGTTACCAGAGAGAGTATCGCCCAGTGGGCCGCTCACCCCGTCCGCGCATTCACACCACACCGAGAAACACGGGCTACGAACGCCCCAGTTACAACCGACACAATCAGGACGACGAGGGTGGATTCCGCCCCGAAGGCTTTGGCGCCGGATTGCAGAGCCAGGCTCCGCAGCATGGCGGCTATCGCCCGCGTACCAATAATTATAACAGCCAGGGCAGCTATGGCCAGCGCCAGCAGGGCTATCGCCCCCGCTACAATAATCAGGACGGCGACGCTCAGCAGCAGGGTGGCTATCGCTCGCGCTACAACAGCCAGGACGCCGACGGCCAGCAGCAGGGCTATCGTCCCCGCTACAACAACAGCCAGGAGGGCTATGGCCAGCAGCAGCGTGGCGGCTATGGTCAGCAGCGCGGTGGCTACGGCCAGCAGCGCGGCGGCTATGGTGGTCAGCAGCAGCGTGGCGGCTATGGCCAGCAGCGTGGCGGCTACGGCCAGCAGCAGCGTGGTGGCTATGGTCAGCAGCGTGGCGGCTACGGCCAGCAGCGTCCGCAGCAGGGCTATCGTCCCCGCACCGCCGACTATGATCCCAATGCCAAGTATTCGCTGAAGAAGCGCATCGAATATAAGGAGCAGAACTACGATCCCAACGAGCCCATCCGTCTGAACAAGTATCTGGCTAACGCCGGCAAGTGCAGCCGCCGCGAGGCCGACGAGATGATCCAGGCTGGCGTCGTCACCGTCAACGGACAGGTGGTCACCGAGCTCGGCACCAAGGTGCTCCGCACCGATGTCGTCCGCTTCCACGACGAGCCCGTCACGCTCGAGAAGAAGGTCTACGTCCTGCTCAACAAGCCCAAGGACTACGTCACCACGAGCGACGATCCCCAGCAGCGCAAGACCGTCATGGACCTCGTCAAGAACGCCTGCCCTGAGCGCATCTATCCTGTCGGACGGCTCGACCGCAACACGACGGGCGTGCTGCTGCTCACCAACGACGGCGACCTGGCCTCGAAACTGACCCACCCGAAGTATCTGAAGAAGAAGATCTATCACGTCTACCTCGACCGCAACGTCACGGCCCACGACCTGCAGCAGATTGCCGAGGGCATCATGCTCGACGACGGCGAGATCAAGGCTGACGACGTGCAGTATGCCGACCCCAACGACAAGAAGCAGGTGGGCATCGAGATCCACTCCGGCAAGAACCGCATCGTGCGCCGCATCTTTGAGTCGCTCGGCTATAAGGTGACCAAGCTCGACCGCGTCCAGTTTGCCGGCCTGACCAAGAAGAACCTGCGTCGTGGCGACTGGCGCTACCTCACCGAGGAGGAAGTCGACCGCCTGCGCATGGGAGCTTACGAATAGTATGGTGTGCTGCAACACTGTTGCAGCAAACAATAACAACATAGAATAACAATGAAGAGAACAAAGATTATCGACGTGCTGAAGAGCACGGAATATGGTAAGCAGGTCTGTGTGAAGGGCTGGGTGCGCACCCATCGCTCCTCGAAGGCTGTCGACTTCATCGCTCTGAACGATGGCTCGACCATCAAGAACGTCCAGGTTGTCGTCGACCCCACTAAGTTCGACGAGGAAATGCTCAAGCAGATCACCACCGGCGCCTGCATCTGTGCCGAGGGCACGCTGGTCGAAAGCCAGGGTGCCGGCCAGAGCAGCGAGATTCAGGCCACGGCCCTGCAGATCTACGGCCTCTGCGGCAACGACTATCCGATGCAGAAGAAGGGCCAGTCGTTCGAGGCCATGCGCAAGAACGCCCACATGCGTCTGCGCACCAACACGTTTGGTGCCGTCATGCGCATCCGTCACAACATGGCGATGGCCATCCACACCTACTTCCATGAGCATGGCTTCTTCTATTTCAACACGCCGCTCATCACGGCCAGCGACTGCGAGGGAGCCGGCAACATGTTCCAGGTGACCACCAAGAACCTCTACGACCTGAAGAAGGACGAGCAGGGCAAGATCATCTACGACGACGACTTCTTCGGAGAGCAGACCTCGCTCACCGTCTCCGGACAGCTCGAGGGTGAGCTCGGTGCTACGGCACTGGGCGCTATCTACACCTTCGGCCCCACGTTCCGCGCCGAGAATTCCAACACGCCGCGCCATTTGGCCGAGTTCTGGATGGTGGAGCCCGAGGTGGCCTTCCTCGACCAGGACGAGCTGATGGACCTTGAGGAAGACTTCATCAAGTATTGTGTCCGCTGGGCACTCGACAACTGCAAGGACGACCTCGAGTTCCTCAACAAGATGGTCGACAAGACGCTTCTGGAGCGCCTCGAGGGTGTGCTGAAGGAGACGTTCGTCCGTCTGCCCTACACCGAAGGCATCAATATCCTGCAGGAGGCCATCAAGAACGGCAAGAAGTTTGAGTTCCCCTGCAACTGGGGCGACGACCTCGCCTCGGAGCACGAGCGCTACCTCGTCGAGGAGCACTTCAAGAAGCCTGTCATCATGACCGACTATCCCCGCTCGTTCAAGTCGTTCTATATGAAGCAGAACGAGGACACGGCCGACGGAGGCTCCGTAGGCTACAAGGGCTCTGTCGCCCCTGGTCCGACCATGCAGGGCACCGACGTGCTGTTCCCGCAGATTGGCGAGATCATCGGCGGCTCCGTCCGTGAGGAGAGCTACGACAAGCTGATGGCCGAGATCAACCGCCGCCAGATGGACATGACCCATTTGTGGTGGTACATCGACACCCGCCGCTGGGGCTCCTGCCCTCACGCCGGTTTCGGCCTGGGCTTCGAGCGCCTCATCCTCTTCGTCACGGGTATGCAGAACATCCGCGACGTCATCCCCTTCCCCCGCACGCCGAAGTCGGCGGAATTCTAAAGAAAACGAAGACGGGAGGCTTTCCACTTTTCTGGATTGCCTCCCGTCTAGTTTTTATGCTAACTTGATGCCATCGTCAGTGATGGTGATGAGCCGTCGGCGGTAGAGATCGCCGATGGCTTTCTTGTAGGCCTTCTTCGACACCTTAAAGCGGTCGTAGATGAGTTCGGCCGGACTCTTGTCACCAAGGTCGCAGCGGCCGTCGTTTTCGTAGAGATAGCGCAGCAGCACTTCGGCGAAGTCGAGGGTGTGCTGATGGCCCGTCGGCTGTACGGTGACGTCGATCTTGTTGTCCTGACGCACGTGGTCGACGTAGACGGTCAGCCGGTCGCCCGTGTGGAGCGGCTGGAAGATCTGGTTGTCGTAGAGCTGTCCCTGATAGCGGTTGTCGATGATGCACTTGAATCCCAGGTCGGTCTTCTGCCAGACAAGACAGTCGGCCGTGTCGCCGTGCTTGTAGGGCGGACGCTCGTCGGCAAGGTATTTGTCGACCTTGGCCGTTGCCATCAGTCGGTAGCTCTCGTCGTCCACCTTGACGTAGACGATGTAGCGCTTGCCCTGTTCCATGCGCATCTTCTGTTCGCGGAAGGGGCAGAACAGGTCTTTCATCGGGCCCCACTTGAGGAACGCGCCGTACTGGTTGGTCCATGCCACCTCAAGGCAGGCGAAGTCGCCCACCTTGGCCAGGGGCCGTTCGGTGGTGGCAACGGGGCGCTCGTCCTGGTCGAGATAGATGAACACCTCTATCTCGTCGCCGATGTGCATCTGCGGGTTCGTGTAACGCTTGGGCAGCAGTATTTCGCCTTCGTCGCCGCCGTCGAGGTAGAGGCCGAAGTCGACGCGCTTGACGATGCGCATGGTGTTGTAGGTTCCGAGGTTGATCATAATGTCCCCCCTTCCTCTATGAGTCCGTCCTTGATGTGGATGGTGCGGTCTGTGAGGGTGGCCAGCTGTTCGTCGTGGGTGACGATGACGAAGGTCTGTCCGAACTGGTTGCGCAGGTCGAAGAAGAGCTGATGCAGCTCCTGCTTGTTCTTCGTGTCGAGCGAGCCGCTGGGCTCGTCGGCCAGTATGACGGCAGGGTTGTTGACCAGTGCCCGTGCGACGGCCACGCGCTGTTTCTCGCCGCCGCTGAGCTCGGCAGGCTTGTGGCTGGCCCGGTCGGCGAGTCCCATGAAGCGCAGCAACTCTTCGGCCCTTTGGCGTGCGTCCTTGTTGGATCGGCCTGCGATGTAGGCCGGTATCATGATGTTCTCAATGGCCGTGAACTCCGGCAGCAGCTGATGAAACTGGAAGACGAAGCCCAGGTGCTGGTTGCGGAAGTCGCTGAGCTGGCGTTGGTTGAGCTTTGTTGTGTCGACGGAATCGACACACACAGTGCCTGTGTCGGGACGGTCGAGGGTGCCGATGATCTGAAGCAGCGTGGTCTTGCCAGCACCGCTGGGCCCGACGATGCTCACCACCTCGCCTCGGGCGATGTGGAGGTCGATGCCTTTGAGCACTTGCAGGGAGCCGAAGCTCTTGGTGATGTTTTCAATCGTTATCATGCGTATTCTCGTTGTGATCTGATTTACTGAAGACGTGTTGTTGCAGCCATTCGCTGAGGTGGGCGTAGGCGCTCTCCTCGGTCTGCTGTTGCGGAGCCGTGAAGGTCATGGCATCCTGCGGCTGACCGTTCTGGTCGGGATAGAGGATGATGAGCGAACAGTCGCTGAAGTGCTGGGTGAGCTCGCGCGGCAGGTATTCGAAGGAGGCCTTGTAGCTGACTGTCCCCATGCGGGCCGTGATGACCACGAGCAGCTGGTCGTCGTTGATCTCAATCGACGTCAGCTCCTTCCAGTGCTCCATGAGCACATATTCGGCGCGAACCTGCGGATGATGTCCTTTTATATAAGCCTCGATGAGCTTGAGGCTGTCCTGCCGTCCATGGAAAGTGATGCGGCAGCCCAGGTTGCCGGCCAGTCGGGCCAGCCGCTCCACCCATCGGTAAAAACCATATTCAAACTCCACGCGCGAGGGTATGGCCACGACGATACGCCGCAACGTGCTGAGTGGGCGGTTGAAGCGGCATATCATGATCTGGCGGTTGATGTCGGTGATGAGTCCCTGCGTGTAGGCCCCCCAGAAGGAGTCGCCCTCAGAGCGGCGGCGGTGCATGCCGATGATGATCTCGCTGGCGTCGTTCTCCTTGAAGGCGTGCTTGATGCCGTTGGCGATGTTGGTGGCCAGTCGGCTCTGCGTCTGCATGCGCACGTCAGCCGAATTGGCCGTCTTCTCAGCCTGCTCGAGCACGCGCCGCCCCTCGCTTTGGCGATGGTCGCTCATGGCGTCGTCGAGCACCACGCTGAGGCCTATCAGTCCGCGGTTCAGCCGCGGGTTGCGCGTCAGTATGGCCAGCTTCACGAGGTTGTCGGTGTCCTCGGCGTGTTGCAGGGGCAGCATCATCTTCTCGTCGTCGCCCTTCTCCTCCTGTTCCTCGTTGGCCCATAGCTTTTCGCGCATCAGGATCTGTCGCGAGGCGCGGTCGACGGTGATAGAGCTGATGATGCAGGTGAAGAGAATCATCATCACCACGCCGTTGAGCATGGGCTTGTCAACGAGTGTCGATCCGTCGGGCGTCAGCAGGTTCATGCCCACCATGACCATGGCGATGGAGCCGGCCGCATGGGCCGTGGTCAGTCCGAACATCATGTGGCCCGAGGGCAGGCTGAGGCGGAATCCCAGGCACGAGAGATAGGCGGCGATGGCCTTGCCGAAGGTGCCGAAGAAGACCATGCAAGCGACAATCCAGGCAGTGGCACTGTCATGGAACATGATGCGCACGTCGATGAGCATGCCCACGCCGATAAGGAAGTAGGGAATGAAGAGCGCATTGCCAATAAACTCCAGACGGTTCATCAGCGGCGACACGTTGGGGATGAAGCGATTGAGGACCAGTCCGGCCAGGAAGGCGCCGAAGATGCCCTCCAGTCCGCAGGCGTCGCTGATGGCCGCACAGAGGAAGACGACGGCGAGCACATAGATATAGAGCATCACGGCATCGCTGTAGTGGGTGAAGAACCATCGCGTCAGCCGTGGCAGGACGAGAGAGACGCCAGCGCTGAAGAGGGCCACCTTGCCGACGAACAGCAGCCAGAACTGCACGTCGGCCTCGCCCTGATAGGCCGCCGAGAACGCGGCCAGCACCAGAAGGGCCAACGAAAGGGCCAACATGGATGAGCCGACGCTTAGCACGACGGAGCGGTGCTTCTGCAGTCCGTAGCGCGTGACGATGGGGTAGGCGATGAGCGTGTTCGACGAGAGGATGCAGGCCACGAGCATCGACGCGGCAGGCGAGTAGCCCAGCAGCAGGACGCTCATGAAATAGCCCATGACGAAGGGCACGAAGAACGTGAGCATTCCGAACAGCAGCATGCGCGTGGCGTTCTTACGGAGGTCGCTCAGGTTCATCTCCAGGCCGGCCAGGAACATGATGTAGAGCAGTCCGACGCGCCCGAATAGCTCGAACGAGTCGTCGCGCTCCAGGATGTTGAGCCCGTTCTGGCCTACCAGCACGCCCGCCAGCACCATGCCGATGATGTGTGGAATGCGCAGGCGGCTCATCACGATTGGTGCGAGCAGGATGATGAGCAGCACGACGAAGAAGATCATCGTCGGGTCGCTGACTAAGGCGGGTTTAGCTGACAGAAACATCATTTCGACTGCAAAGATACAAAATAAATCATAATTCTTAATTCATAATTCGACTTTTTTTCGTAACATTGGCTTCGCCGAACTTACTTTGTACTCGGAAAATCTCAAATTAATTTGGCTTTTCTCTTGTTTTTTCGTAACTTTGCACGCGATAACACAAAAAGACAGTGAAATGAAAGTAGCAATTGTTGGTGCAAGCGGTGCCGTAGGACAGGAGTTCCTGCGCCTGCTCGACGAGAGGAATTTCCCGCTGGACGAGCTCGTGCTCTTTGGCTCTGAGCGTTCCGCAGGACGTAAGTATTGTTTTCGGGGTAAGGAAATAGAGGTGAAACTGCTCAAGCACGGCGATGACTTCCGCGACATCGACATCGCCTTCACGTCGGCCGGGGCAGGCACTTCGAAAGAGTTTGCAGACGACATCACCCGCTATGGCTGCGTGATGATCGACAATTCGTCGGCCTTCCGCATGGACGACGATGTGCCCCTGGTGGTGCCTGAGTGCAATGCCGAGGATGCGCTCGTGCGTCCTCGTGGCATTATCGCCAACCCCAACTGCACGACCATCATGATGGTTGTGGTGCTGCAGCCCCTGGAGCAGCTCAGTCATATCCGCCGCATCCGCGTCTCGTCGTATCAGAGCGCCAGCGGGGCCGGTGCTGCCGCCATGCAGGAGCTGGAGCAGCAGTATCGCGAGATTGTCGAGACGGGCGAGGTGAAGACCGTCAAGAAGTTCCCCCACCAGCTGGCCTACAACGTCATTCCGCAGATCGACGTCTTCCAGCCCAACGGCTATACGAAGGAAGAGATGAAGATGTTCAACGAGACGCGCAAGATCATGCATACGGATGCCCGCTGCTCTGCCACGTGTGTGCGTGTCAGTTCGCTTCGCAGCCACTCCGAGAGCGTATGGATTGAGACGGAGCGACCCCTCAGCGTCGAGGAGGCCCAGCAGGCCATCGCCCAGGCACCCGGCTGCCAGCTCGTCGACGATCCGACGACGCTGACCTATCCCATGCCCCTCTACACGGCAGGCAAGGACGACGTCTTCGTGGGCCGTGTGCGCAAGGACCTGGCTGACGACAACGGGCTGACCTTCTGGCTCTCGGGCGACCAGATCCGCAAGGGCGCTGCCCTGAATGCCGTCCAGATTGGCGAATACCTCATCCGCGTGGGCAACGTCGGATAACCTCCGGTAAGAGGAAAAACGATTGCACATGGACTAATTGTTAATACACCAATACACTATTACAATATTTTGCCTAAAATTCTTAGTGGCTCTGCGGCTCCCCGGCGCTGACGCCCTTGAGGTCCCACTGACCTGGCGTCAGCTCTTCCAGCGCCCCGAACTGCCCTTCGCCATCGTCCAGCTGGCCAACTACATGGAGCCTTCGGCCCAGCCGCAGCAGAGCCAGTGGGCCAGCCTTCGCGAGAGCCAGCACCGGGCCGCACTGAGCGATCCACGGGCCGGACTGGCAGTTGCCATCGATCTGGGCGAGGCCAGCGACATCCATCCCCTGCGCAAGAAGGAGCTGGCCGAGCGCTGTGCCCTTTGTTTTGACCGACTGGTATATAATAAGAAGGTGACGTTGTCGCCCGAGCTGGTCAGCGCCTCTGCTGAATCGGGGCGGGTGGTGCTCAGCTTCGACCAGACGCTCGCCGCAGGAGCCGTCCGTGGCTTCGAGGTGGCTGACGCCTCGGGGCGCTTCCGCAATGTAGAGGCCGAAGCCAGCGGCCATGCTGTCGTGCTCAACGTAGCAGGCGACGTCAAGGCCATCCGCTACGCCTGGAAGGACAACCCCGTCGAGGCAAACCTGCGTGCTGAAGCAACGGGCCTGCCCGCCGTTCCCTTCGAGAAGCGCATGCAATAGTGTAAGGATATACGCGAAAGATGCGATAATCGGCTTTTTCTCATTAAATTGAAAGGAAAACGGCAAAATTTTATTCAAAATGTTTGGTGGGTTCGCTGAAAATGTTTAACTTTGTCGCCGTAAACAATAAACAGACGAAACGATGACAACATTATTTACTGCATATTGGTGGCGCTGCTCAAGATTCCAAAGGTCGTGAGTAGCGGTGCCGTGTGTATGTAGCAACATATAAAGAGGTCTGTCAAACTTGCGACAGACCTCTTTCTTTTTGATGTACATTATTTATAAACTAAATATTTTAAGAGATTATGAAACAGAAGAAATTCATCCTTCAAGAGAGTGAGATCCCGACACAGTGGTACAACATCCTGGCCGACATGCCCAACAAGCCGATGCCGCCCCTCCATCCCGCCACCAAGCAGCCCCTCGGCTGGGAGGACCTGGCTCACATCTTCCCTGTGGAGTGCTCGAAGCAGGAGCTCAACATGACCGACCGCTTCATCGACATCCCCGAGGAGGTGCTCGACAAGTACAAGTTCTATCGCTCCACGCCGCTGGTGCGGGCCTACGAGCTGGAGAAGGCCCTCGGGACGCCTGCCCATATCTATTTCAAGAACGAGTCGACCAATCCGCTGGGCTCCCACAAGATCAACTCGGCCCTGCCGCAGTGCTACTACGCCAAGCAGGAAGGCACGACCAACGTGACCACCGAGACCGGTGCAGGCCAATGGGGCGCTGCCCTGGCCTATGCCGCCAAGATCTTCGGGCTGGAGTGTGCCGTCTATCAGGTGAAGATCTCGATGCAGCAGAAGCCCTACCGCTCGAGCATCATGCGCACCTTCGGCGCCGCCGTGACGGGCTCGCCCTCAATGTCGACGCGTGCAGGCAAAGACATCCTCACCGTCAATCCCACCCACTCAGGATCGCTCGGCACCGCCATCAGCGAGGCCCTCGAACTGGCCCAGACGACCCCTCACTGCAAGTATGTGCTGGGCTCGGTGCTCAACCACGTGGCGCTTCATCAGACCATCATCGGCCTCGAGGCCGAGAAGCAGATGGCGTTGGCCGGCGAGTATCCCGACACCGTCATTGCCTGCTTCGGTGGCGGTTCGAACTTCGGCGGAATCGCCTTCCCCTTCATGCGCCATAACATCAGCGGTGAGCGCCAGACGGAGTTCATCGCCGCCGAGCCGGAGAGCTGCCCCAAGCTGACGCGCGGCAAGTTCATGTACGACTTTGGCGACGAGGCCGGCTATACGCCCCTGCTGCCCATGTTCACCCTCGGCCATCAGTTCAAGCCGGCCAACATCCATGCCGGCGGTCTGCGCTATCATGGTGCGGGCATGATCGTCTCGCAGCTCATCAAGGACCAGATGATGCACGGCGTCGACATCCCCCAGCTCGAGTCGTTCGACGCAGGCATGCTCTTCGCCCGCACTGAGGGCATCATCCCCGCTCCTGAGAGCTGCCACGCCATCGCCGCCACCATCCGCGAGGCCAAGAAGTGCTGCGAGACGGGCCAGGAGAAGGTCATCCTCTTCAACCTCTCAGGCCACGGACTCATCGACATGTCGGCCTACGACCAGTACATCGACGGCGACCTGCAGAACTATAAGCTGACCGACGAGCAGATAGCTGCCAATCTGTAGGAAATATTCTTACAAAGAGGCTCCGGACGACAAAGAAACGGTGCTTTTCGCATGAAAAAGCGGCACTTCTCACCTCGAGAAGTGCCGCTTTTTTGAGCAAGAAGCGCCGCTTTGTCTTTTAGGAATCTATAAGCGGCTGAAAGTCAATGGTGTGCGGAATTAGTGCGGCCCGTTGTGAATTTGTTTTACAAAACGAGCGCTCATCTGACCACTTTCAGGCCGCCTTTGATGTAGATGCCCTGGGCGGGCTCGTGCTCCAGGCGCTGGCCGCTGAGCGAGAAGATCTCATCCGCACGGACGGGGCGCTGGGCGACGGGCCGACTGACGGCGAGCTGCTCATCGTCAACGTGGAAGATGTAGGCGGTGAAGCTGCGGGCGGGCACGCTGAAATCTCGAAGCGCTGGTTGACGCCGGGCGTCGCGGCGGGGTTCTGGAGCGACGTGGTGTGGACGAGCATCGTGGCGCCCTTCAGCTGGCGGGCAAACTGGCCCATGAGGCGTCCGCGGTCGAGAACTTTTCCGCGACGAAGAAGGTGAAGATCGATGGTCTCGGCACGTTCTACCTCTCCGTGAGCAGCACCGGCGCCGAGTCTGTCGACGAAGCCTCGATGGATCAGATCAAGAGCGTGCGCCTGCGCTTCCTGCCCGACTCGAGCTCCCGCGCCATGCTCGACAGCCGCTCGCTGCGCAAGAAGGTGGCGCTCAAGGACATCGCCTCGCTGGGCATGTCGTACACCGGCGGCGAAAGCGATGGCGGCTCCACGGGCGGCGGCGGCACCTCCGGCGGCGGCAACGACGACGAGCCCGTCGTCGAAAACCCCGGCGAATGAACAATGGAGCCCCTCCTGCATCTGAGCGGGAGGGGCTCTTTCTAATCTTCAATCTTTAGTAATATGCAAAAAATTAATTGGTACGATTTGGCTGCCCCCCGTAGGAGGCGACGTGTCCCCACGTCGCACTTGCCGCAGGTGTCACGTGAGGACACGTGACCTCCTAAATCGTACCAACTTATTATTTTACGGTCACTTAATCATCAATCTTTAATCTTACTGCTATGTGGAAGAATAAGGCTTTTTGGAAGTTCGTCGTCAATGCGCTGCTCTACATCCTGTCGGGCATCGCGACGGCGCTGGGCATCACGGCCTGCGTGAACGCCCTTGCTTGAATGATGCTTTTGCATACTGCTTTGAATTGGTTTCTCTTGGGTTCGTTCCGCTGTGACAGCGGGGCGAATCTTTCGTTTACGCAGTGTTTACTGCGGAAAGCGCTAAAATACACCAATACACCATTACATCATTTTGCCTAAAATTCTTAGTGGCTCTGCGGCTCCCCAGCGCTGACGCCCTTGAGGTCCCACTGGATGAAGTAGCCGTCGGCGAGGATGGATGAGCGACGATATGGTCAGCGACCACGGTCTCAATGCCGGTCAGATGGTTCGCGAAGCCGCCAAACTCATTCAGGGCGGTGGTGGCCAGCCTCACTATGCTCAGGCCGGAGGTAAGAATCCCGACGGGCTCACCGCAGCTGTCGACAAGGTGATCCAGTTGGCTGGATTGTAAGTCATATATTTGCGGGCATCCAGCGTCAGAGTGAAGTGCCCCCTTTAAACATCGCGAAGCGCCGTTTCATGAGGCATGAAGCGGCGCTTTGCTTATAATGAAGCAGCACTTCTTCTTCAGCGCTACTTGATTCTGAGGCAGTTGTTCGAATATTCGGCCTTGAACTCACCGAAGTTGTTCAGAATGCTGACCACGCGCTTCATGCTGTCGCTGCGCTTGTAGAGAAAGTGAAGGCGGAGATGCTGCTTCTGGGCGTTTTTCACCTCGACGTCAACATTGAACCATCTGCCCAACTGCTGAGCTATTTCCGTCAGCGTGGCGTCATCAAAGTAGATGTAACCATTGCGCCAATAGACGTACGACTCCATATTCTCGCATTCCACTATCAGTCGGCCTCCGTCGGCGAGCGAAGCGCTTTGGCCGGGGGTGAGCAGCTGCCGGTGCGAAGTGTTGCCCGTGCTCACTTCGACGCTGCCAGTGATGAGTGCCACGTGGTTCTTGCGGCTGTTCACGTTCAGTTCGGTGCCCAGCACACGAGCCTCCATGCGGTCGGTGCTCACGATGAAGGGATGCTCACTGTCCTTTGCGACGCGAAAATAAGCCTCGCCGTCGAGGAAGACACGACGCTCATCGCCCACGAACTGAGCCGGATAGATGAGACGTGAGTCGGCATAGAGCCATACCTCGGTGCCGTCAGCAAGAATCAGCTTGAAGTCCTTTCCACAGGGCACCTCAATAGTGTCGGCTTGCACCGTGTGGTTGATGCTGTAGTTCGTTCCGGCCGGCGTCTGATAGTCAAGCACCAGTTGCTCCTTGTTCTTAATCAGACGAGCCCGCGTCAGCCTGTTCTTTTTCTTCGTGATGTCTATCGGCTGAGTTGTGGTGGTCTTGAGGATGATGCCGTCAGGCTTCTCTGTGTGCTCATAAGCCAATAGCAGGTCTTGATCTCCATTAGCCTCGGTGTGGCGCGGTTGGGTGATGACAACCAGCGCCAAAAGGACTGCGGCCGCCGCCAGAACGGGCCACATCCAGCTTCTGATGCTCTTGACGACCAGCGCTGTTCCGCTCTCATCTTCCTTGGCTTCCTCCATATGGTCGGCTCCCCGAGCTTCGCCGCCATCATCTTCAGCCTTAGACATGTGCAGCGGTGCTCCGGCAAGAGGTTCAGGCGTGCCAACCACATGCTTCATGGCGCTAAGCTGCATGTAGATTTCAACGGCTTCATCGTTGGCAGCCAGCAGGGCCATCTCCTCGTCAGTCAGCTGGTGGCCTTCGTCCATCATGTCCACCAGTCGCATGAGCAGATCCTCTTGAGTCTGTTTATTTTGATTGTTATTCGTAGTCATTCTATTGTTAATGTCGTTATTCATTGCAGTTTGTACACCCGTGCTTTCCGGTTATTAGTATTTTTTAGCCATTTCGGCCCTTAATGTCTTCAATGCAGTGACGATATGCTTCTTCACACCGCTGATCGTGATGCCCATTTCCGAAGCGACCTCAGCATAGCGCTTCCTATGGAAGTAGCACTGTTCCAGAACGTATCGGGTGCGAGGGCTGAGCTTGTCCATCAGACCGACGACGGTGTTGATGAGTCGTTCGTGCTCCTCCCATTCGTCGTCGTTCACCTGACGGCTATAAAGTTGCAGATAGAAGGCGACGTATCGGCTGGCAGCCATCTGGTGGCGCACGTGGTCAACGCAAATATGGTGGACGGTGGAATAGGCGAAATTCTTCATCTTTTCCGGATCAATGACGTCAATCTTTGTCCAGATTTGTTCCAGAGCCTCGCTCACAATGTCGCGGCAAGCCTCACCCTCATCTACCAAGCGTAGTGCGTAGTAGAAGAGGGCATCGTAGTGTTCGCGGTAGAACCGCTCAAAGTCTTGCTCTTTGCTCATTGTGCCGTCTTTAGTTTTGCCTTTGGTGTCGCGTTGATTCGCCGACAAAGATACAAAATTTCCTTGATTTAGATATACTGTTGATTGATTTTTTCATTCCAAGAGCCAAAAAGCAGTAAAGGGAGGAGGCCGCTGCCCCCTCCCGAATTCCCCTTTTATGATGAGGAATTCCTGGCCTTTCATAAATTCTTGGTATTATTTCTAACCATTCAATGTGTTCTTTTAATAGAGAGAGATTTCGGCCAATGACGTAAAGTTAAGCGTGAAATAGAAGCCTGAGGGCACCATCAGCATCACGAACCTAGCAGGGAAGGCGAATGGGAAGTCGATGTAGTTCATTTCGCCGTTGGCAGCACCCAATGGGTAGTTCTCCAGATAGGTGGCATAGTACCATTCGGCACCATTCTCCGACACGAGAATTCTACACGACTTCGGGGCCACCATCTGCTCTTGTTCGTTCTCCCAATTGCGCTGCACGATTTTTACGCCTCTCACAGTCTTCACTTCTCCGAGATCCAGGCTCAACTGATACTGATAGGCTTCTGAGGTGCTGCGTGGCTGCCAGAAGGTGCTGTAGTCACCATCCGTCAGACGGTCGAGGTGTGAGTTATAGCCCATCTCATCCTCGGGATCCACTGTGAACGTCTTGCCAGTCAGGTCAATCAGTTTCTTAACGGGCTCCTTGGGCTGTCCCATCTCGGTGAAGAAATCAGTCACCTCCAACTGGGGATAATGCTTATTGTAGCGCTCCACGGTCAGTCCGTTCAGTTCGTGCATCACCTGCAAGGCGAAGTTGCTGCCATCGGCATCCATGACCACATTCTGTGCATACTCCTCGTCGTCGACCTCCGATTCCGGAAAGTAGCGTCGCGACCCGAGCACGATTTTCTTTAGGTTGGGGAAATTAAGCAGGTCGATGAATGAGTTATAGCTTTTGGCGTCAAGATAGAGTACCTTCTGCTGCTCGACCCATCCATCGGGAATCTCGTCGAAGCCGAATTGTCGCCGGAGGTCCTCAATGAAATCGGAGTTGAACACTCGGCTGTCGTCAAACTCAAAGGGCTGAAACTCTATCTCGTCGACGCAGGTCTCCAGCTTGGCCGTACGGTAAACCACGATGGGCTTTGAGTTATCCACGTGGTCTTCCAACATGTAGTAGTCCTGTGCCACCTGCTCGGGAGTCAGTTCAAGGCGTCCCTGCGAACCGTCGGACTTCGTATAGGTCAGGTGGGCTTCGCTGATGCCCTCCTGCCAGGGAAGAAACGTTAGCACCACACGGTCGTGAATTTTATAAGCCGAGGACACCAGACGGTTGAAGGCCTGCACCTCTTCATGTGTATAAGTATACGGACGCCCGTAGACGATGTCTGAGAGCGACTCTATCCCCTGTGCGCTGACGGAGCAGAGGGTAATCTCGAAGCTGCGGTCGCCAAGCGGTTCGCTGCCGATGTGGTCAATGCTGTACTCTGTGGTGCCTGCCGGCAGGTAGACCGAATCAGCCTCATCCTCAAACTTCCACACGATTTTCACATTCTTGATGATGGGATCTACGTTGTTGGTCCAGTTGACCACGATGCGCTGCCAGCCACCCGTTACGCTGATGTTGCGGCACCGGCCCGTATAGCGGATGGAGGTACCATCGCCTGAGTAATCCTTGTAGGTGTCCTCTAAACTCTCACCGCAGCCAGCCATCAGCAGTGCCACAGTAAGTATGGCTGTTAATTTTATGATTGTCTTCATAGTTATCAGTCTTTTTTAGTGTAAACTTCCAGTTCGCAGAATGTTATCATGTGAGCATCGTTGTTGCACATGTCAACATCCCAACGGTCACCGGCTGCATTGAAAGTATTGTTCACCACAATCTTCAGGTAGCGATAGCCTTCACCCTGACCGGCAGCCGAAACGACCATTTCCATGTATTCAGGTCCGTGTGCCTCCATGTCTTGCACAGTGGTGAAACCGCTGTTCCATCCTGCATTGGGGAAAGTCCAGGGGCACCAGCGTGCCGCATTGGCCAGGTCGGGATCTTGATAGAACGACGACACGCGCTTCCACTTCAGATTTTCCATGTTCTTTTCCTCTAATGGTGTGGTGTCACCATCGTCGTATGCGGCATAAAGCGTTACGTCGCAAGGCATCATCACGGCATGCCCCCAGGATCCGTTCCACTGGTAATCCTGCTGGGTGTAGTCTGTATAGAGGGCATTATACAGGCGCACGCCTGCTATGATGCGGTTTTGCCGACAGTCAAGATACATGGGGAAGGGGTCAGGCCCGCAGGCATTGGGCCCGGCCACGAAAGTATTCAAACCATGATTCTCAATGGCTTTCGTGCCTAAGCGATCGCCGTCGAACAGCTGGCCCGGGCCTATGTGCGTGAAATTCCAATAGTCTCCGCTCGAATACTCGTAATCCTCTTCCATGGCGACCGCACAATAGAAGTCGAACTGCGACGGCGGCATCATTGCTTGTTCCAGGAACTCCACCCCGTCAAAGCACTTCTCTGCAATGCGGTTGCCTCGGAAGTCTTCGGTGCGTATGACAACCGTCGGCTTCAGTACCTGCTGCTTCACCTTGAACGAAATGGTCTCGTCAAACGAGGCCTCGTCGAGGGTGAAGCTGCTGATTAACAGCGTATCCGGCCCGCCAGTCTGAGGATCCTTGCCGAGATAGAACACGTTCACCAGCCCTTCGGCATATTCTGGAGTGCTGTACATCAGGGTGAAGCCCTCCCAGTTGCTCAGCACCTGCACTGACTTCAAAAAGGCCACTGGACCGGAATCCTCGGTGCTGAAACTTACGGGAATGGGAGTCGACTCCGAACGGTTGCGCCGTTGCACAAAGACCTCTGCGGGCACATTGCTGACGGCGTCGTTGAAGCCCGTCAGGATAAGAGAGTCGTTTGCCGTGCTGCCCGAGCGGGTCACTGGCAGTCCGAATGCATCGTTGTAACGCACATACAGACCTGTCACCTCAGGGTCGTCAGGCAATTGATAGTACATGATAGCACCCCCAGTTATGGGCTTGAAACGGAACGCGCTGGGTGTTAGCCCTGAGTCAAACGCTTCGTCGTCATCCGAGCAGCTCCACAAGGCGCAGGCCATAAGTCCGAACAATAAATATCTTAGTTTCATAATCTCAAATTTTCAATTATCCATTATTCATTATCAAATCTCAATTCCTGCTCCTACCATCCTGGGTTCTGGGTAACGCCGGAAATCAGAATTTCCTCGGCCCGGATGGGGAAAAAGTAGTCTCGTGGAGCTGTGAAGTTACGTTTTTTCCACACCACGCGTGGTCCTTGATAGTTGCAGTAGAAGCCGTCCTGATCGGAAGCGAGAATGTTCCATCCATACTGCGGGGCGTTCAGTTCCTGCGGAGCCGTCATCCAGCGGCGGACGTTCCAGAAGCGTCGTCCCTCGAAGGCAAACTCGATGTTCCACTCACGGTGGATGATGTCACGCATGCCTGCCTGTGTGCGGCATTTGTCAGGATTCTTCGCATAGCTAGTCCATGCATCGCGGACGGGCAGTATGCCGGCACGCTTGCGCACCTGATCGAGCGGACCGTAGACGCGGTCGTCAGGAGTGTCGAGGTATTCGTTCCAAGCCTCTGCAGAGGCCAGCAGCAGTTCCGGCACTCGCATCGTTATGAGCGGCATATTGCTACCACGCTCACAATACCAGCTCAACCACACCGAGGGATTGGTGTTCTTGATTACCCAGTAGCCAGTGATGCACTGAGGCGTATTCTCGTCAATACGGCGTGTAAGAGTACCGGCCCATTCTCCGCGCCGGTTCTGCATCAGGATGCCGTTGACGTAGCCCACATTGGGATCAGCCCTGTACCACATCATGCGGTCGCCGCCGATACTGGCGTAGAAGCGTGGCTCGCGATGGCGGTGCAGATTTAGCACATCCTGATTCATGGGCAGCACGTTGCGGTAGCGCTGGTCGTTCTCCTTGCTCATGGCAAATTTGTTAGGCATCCAGGCCTTGTCCTCGTCAATAGGCAGGCCGTGGTCGGTGTAGTACATCTCTACCATGCTCATCGGGGCGCCCAGACAGCCACGGCTCATGGTTGTATAGTCGCCTGTCTGGCAGAATACCATCGCCATATAGTCGTATGGGTTGCCGCCCCACATCGACTTGTTGTCGCTCCATGATGGGCGTATGGTCATAATGGCCTCGGTGTTGCTCCATCCGTTGGGCTTACCGCCCGACCAGGGATATTCGCAGTCCCAGATGGTGTTCAGCAATGATGTCGGTTGGTCGAGCGTTCCCGAATAGATGTCGATACCGCCCTCACGTGCGATTTGAAGGGCCTCGTCGGCAGCCACGGCGGCCTTGTGCCAGCGCTCCTTGTCGTAGGTGGGGAAGAGCAGCTCGCCGTCCTTGTTCTGCATTTTTGCGAAAGCCTGTGCGCCGTTGAACAGCGGTGAGGCGGCATAGAGCAGCGTCAGGGCCTTGACCGTGGCGCAGGCCTCTTTGTTGAAGTAGGCAATGCGGTCTGCCGACTTTTCAAAGCGGTGTGGCAAATAGGGCATGGCCTCGTCGCAAAGTTTCACGATGGTGTCCACCACCTCGGTGATGGGTCTTCGGGGCTGCTGCATCTCGTCCATAGAGGCATTCGTCGGGATGTTCTGGTTTACCAGGATGATGGGGCCGTAGCGTCGCATCATGTCGAAATAATAGAAAGCTTTGACCGCCTGCACCTCAGCCTTCCATAGGTGTTTCTCCATGTCATCCATGTTGTATACATTCATGATGTTCTCAAGGAAGATGTTGCAGTAGCGTAGCGCGGCGAAGTAGCGGTTCTTGTGCCACACGTTGCAGAGTGGTGCATTGCTACCCTGCAAGCCGTCGCCGATGCCGAGGGCCTCGGCATATTCCGGCTCATTCTTGCGGATATAGTCGCCGCCGCAGAACTCGTCGGCCCCGAGGTAGGCGGGGTTGTGCAGCTCCTCAGCCGAATAGATGGTCATGAAGACATAACACGTCTGCAGCCACTGTTCAGCGTCGACACGTTTCTCGAATGTGCTCTCAATCGTGGTAATGTCGTTCACAGGAACCACATCAAGATAGTCATCGCTGCAAGAGGTCATCAATGGCAGGCAGAAAGCCGTCAATGCGACAGCGGTCGACAGATATTGCTTGAAATTGTTCTTATTCATAGTCGTATCTCCTTTCTCTCTTTAGAAGTTAACTTGCAATGCTACTGAGTAGGTCTTCTGTATGGGGTACTTGAAGCCATTCTCTCCCAATTCCACATCCCACAGCTTAAAGTTGGTAAAGCAGAATGGGTTGTTAGTGAGTAATGAGATCTTAATGTTCTTCATCTTCCACTTGTTGATGAGCTTGCGCGGCAGGTTGTAGGCGATGCCCAGCTGCGTGCAGCGCAGGAAACGGCACTCGTTCATGAAGTAGGTGCTTTTGCGGGTCTCTGCGTTGTCCTTGTTGTACCAGTCCTCGTAGGGGTTGTGGTAAGAGATGCTATAGGGAGTCAGACGAGGCCAGAAGGGATGATCTTCCTGGCAATTTTCTGACCAGTGACTGTCGGCGATGGCTTGCAGCATGGCATGGTTGTTGTAGAATGGACTTACCTTCATCGGGTCGATGAAGAATGTGCGCTTACCAGAGCCTTGGAAACTGCAAGAGAACTCCAGGTTCTTCCAGTTGACGAAAGCGGAGAAACCATAGATGAGTCGTGGTGTTTCTGGGAATCCGATAAATGTGGCATCGTTGACGTCGATAAGGCCATCACCGTTAAGGTCACGATACTTAATATCACCAGGCTGAACGTCGCCATCTTGGTGGGGCGAGTTGTCAATTTCTGCTTGATCCTTGAACAGACCCTCTGCGATGTAACCCATAGCTTGGCTAATCTCCTTACCTATCTTGCGCTGATAGGAAGGCTTGCCCGTGGCTTCCTCTATTTCCTTATAGGTAACCTTATTATATGTAAGTGTACCATTAAGAATGAACCAAAGGTCTTCGCTAAATTGGTGCTGTATCTTAGCTGAGAGGTCAACACCACGAGAGTATGTCTTACCAACGTTGTCTAACGGGGCAATCTCGATACCCATCGATGTGGGAATGTTGACGCGCTGCGACAGGATGTTGTGGCGGAAGCTCTTGTAGAAGTCGGCCTGCATCTCGATGAGTCCGCCGAACAACTTAGCCTCGAGTCCGAGGTTGTAGTCCTCGGCAATCTCCCAGAGAATCTCATCGTTGGGATAAGCCACCACCAGGTTTCGGAAAAGAGTTCCATTGACGGTTGGACGCAGGTCGGCACGCACGTCGTGCTGGTAGAGCTCCGGAGCCGATTCGCTGTAATCTGCAATATTTGAGATGCTGGGCAGGTAGACGTAACGTGGTTTTAGGATTACACCGTCGTTGCCCACCTTGCCCCACGAGGCACGCATCTTCAGGAAAGGCACGTAATATTTCGTGAGGCTCTGCATCCAGGGTTCACTCGAGATAACCCATCCGGCACCGACGGAGGGAAAGAAACCCATACGGTGGCTCTTGGCAAAGCGCTCTGAACCATTGTAGGCGGCACTGCCCTCCACAAAGTAACGGTCTTTGTAGCCGTATGAGAAACGCCCGCTGTAGGTGACGTTGCGCTGCTGCATCGACTCCAGTACATCGGTCTCCTGTGGCACGAAGCTGCGCTCATACCACTGTGCAACGCCCGTGAAGGCCGTCTGGTGGTCGTCCCAGGCAGCGGTATGGTAGATACGCCCCTCGTATGTGACGCGCGTCTCGGCCTCGTGCTTCTGGTTCCAACGGTCCACCTCCAGCGTCCGGCGTCCATTGTATTCATTCTGAGAATAAGGCTGCAATATGTGCTTGCCAGTCTCGAAGTCGTAGTTTGCCAGCGAGTAGTAGTATGGGCCAGTGACGAAAGGCGTCTGGTAGAGACCGGTCTGCACATGCGAAGCGATGAGGCGCAGCTCTAGTCCCTTGACGAGCTTCGAGAGGTTCTGAATGTACTCGCCGCGGTTGATGGTGTTGTATCGGGTGGCATCCTTGTAGCCGCGCTGTATGAGTGCGTAGGGATTGATGTTCGTCTCCGAGGGGCCGGCGGCCGTCGTTCCGAATCGGAAGTGTGGCCACGAGTAGGTGGCATCACCAGGATAGGTGGGAGCGAAGTCTACTGGTGAAGCATTGAATGCGTAGGCGTAAGCTTCTGTCTGGCTTTCCACAGGGCCGTGATTCTTATCCAGTGTAGCCGAGGAATTTAGCACAAGCTTGATGCCAGCCGTCAGGTCGATATTCAGGTTGACGCGATACTGAATCTCGTTGTTCACGATATTACATGAGAAGTCGTTTAGTTTATCGGTCTTAATCATGCCCTCGTCGTGGTTGAAGTTGACTGAAGCGTAGTACTGTACCTTCTCTGAACCGCCTCGGATGTTGACGCCTGCGTGGTGGTTGACTGACTGGTTTTTGAACAAAATGTCGTACCAGTCGTTGGCGGGATAGACCCATGAGGGATACTTGCCCGATGCGGTGCGCTGGATGCGTTCGACACTGTACTTCGGCGTGCTCGAAGCGGTGCGGCCGAAGATGGCCTGATTGTAGTATTTCATATAGTTGATAGGGTCAACAACGTCGATATTCGAGGTAGGCGACGAAACGATGCATTCATAGCGTGTTGCGGTATAGACGCTGCCTTCCTCACCCTTCTTCGTGGTGACGAGGATGACGCCGTTGGCACCGCGGGCACCGTACATGGCTGTGGCCGAGGCGTCCTTCATGACCGAGAACGACTCGATGTCCTCTGGCTGCAGGCGCGAGAGCTCGAGCTTCGATGTCTCAACGCCGTCGAGCAGGATGAGTGGGTCGGTGTTGGCGTTGGTTTGGAATGAGGTGATGCCTCGGATGTAGAACTTCGTGTTCATCTCACCTTCGGTGAGGGCACCCGGCATACCGCCCGTCTGCCATCCGATGACACCTGCAATCTTTCCGGCAAAGCCAGCGGTGAAGTCGCTGTTTGAAGTTTTCAGGTCCATAGGGCGGACGGTCGTAATGGCACCGACAACACTCTCCTTCTTCTGCGTTCCGAATGCCACCACCTGCACCTCCTTCAGCTGTTGCGAATCGGGTCGCATCGAGGCGTTGATGGTCTTCTGTCCCTTCACACTGGCAATGTTCTCCTTGTAGCCAATGAATGTGAAGCGGAGCACATCTGTAGGGCGCACCTTGATGGAGTACTGACCGTTGGCATCGGTTGTGGTTCCCATCTTGGTGCCAACTATAAAAACGCTTACGCCGGGAAGCACGACGCCGTTCTCGTCGACGACCTTTCCGCTGAGCATGTAGGCATCGGCAGCATTGTCGTAGTTGTCGAGCTTCGGACCGTCTGACGGCTTGGTCTTAGTGACGGTGACGAACGAGCCGTCGATGATGTAGTAGAGCTTTGTGCTTTGCAGTACTTTGGTCATCAGGTCGCTAATGTCATCGCTGCTGAATGTGCCTGTGACTCGGATGTTCTTCAAGTCTTCAGTGACGTAGAGCACCTTGTAGCTGGTGTTCGTCTCAATCTGCTTGAACACTTTTGTAAGTGCTTCGTTCTGTGCCTTGATGGTGACCTGCTTGTCCAGCTTCTGTGCCGTCAGAGGCAAGTCGCTGAATATGAGCAGTAGTCCAAGACAGAAGCCGAATCGTTGCAAATGTCTATTCATAAGCTGAATGATTTGATAAGTGAATAATTGGGTTATTGTCTACTTTTCTTTGCTTGGCTGCTATTATTATATCGTAATACGAGCGTTTCGGGTACTCTGAAACGCTCGTTTTTTTACGACCGTTGCGCTATAGGCAAAAAGAAAGTGCCGCTTTATGATGTATGAGTGTGATGTCCTAAAAACAATTCAACCGCCCTTAAGCACGGGAATGCTTGAGGGCGGTTGGGATGGATGAGGTGGTCTAAAAAAACAAGACGAACGCTTAGTCTTTCAGGTCCCACTGGATGAAGTAGCCGTCGGCGAGGATGGATGAGCGTACCTTCTGGGCCGTGGCGCCCTGATACTTCGGGGCGATGCGGTCGGCCACGGCGTTGCGGGCTGCGGCGGCGTCGCCACGACCGCCCTGCGACCAGCGCTCGCCCATCTTGCAGAGGTAGCTGTAGCTCTTGCCCTCGGCGACATATTCCTTGAGGTACTCGTCGGCGATGGCCCAGTCGTAGAGGCGGCGGCGCTCAAGCTCGGTGAGGGCATAGCCCTCGTCGGTGGGGCGGGGCAGGCGGTGCTCCTCGGCGCGTGCTGCTCCGACGATGCCGGCATTGGTGTTGCCGCCGCCGCCGTTGGGCAGCCACGAGGCGTAGAGGGGCGACCAGCCCTCCGGCAGGGTGAAGTCGGCCGAGGCGTGGTTGGGGAATCGGTTGGTCATGCCGTGGTTGAGGATGGTGTAGGCCTGGTCCCAGTTGCCGAGGTGGTTCTCGGCCTCGGCGAGGAGGAAGTGGATGTCGTGTCCGCGGAAGGTGACGATGATGGGCTGTATCTCGAAGATGTTGTCGCGCAGGTAGCGGTAGCCTCGGGGCGTGAGGGTGCGGTCGTAGAAGTAGTAGTACTTCGTGACGGCGTCCTGTCCGTTGATGGTGTTCATGACCATGTGCTGCTGCGGGCCGCGGATGTCGTCGTCGGAGTAGAGGCTCTTGCCGTAGGCGGAGGGGCGCAGGTAGTAGGCGTCGGCCGAAGGATAGGCGGGGCAGAGGTACTGGACGAGGTGGTTGCGCTGGTGGTTGGCATAGTCGTACATGATGCCGCTGATGAACTGATAGCGGTTGGTGTTGTCGTTGACCTCCTCGTTGGCGAAGATGGAGAAGTAGGGGAAGTACTGGTCGCGGATGCCGGAGCCGAAGTCGAGGGTCATCTGCAGGATGGACTGTTTGTAGCGCCAGTCGGCGGGCATGTCGCCGTCGGCGGCCGTCGGGTCGTCGCCGAAGTTGAGCAGGGCGAGCGAGGGTGTCGAGGCCTTGGCGGCGGTGTGGAAGTCGTAGAGATACTGCAGGAGGGCGTCGCGCACCCAGAGCCAGTCGGCCTGTGCGGCCTCCTCGGTGAGGTAGCTGCAGTGCCAGGCGACGAGCTCGGCGCGCAGCAGGAGGGCCGGGGGCGTGAGGTACTGCCACCGGATGTAGGCCTGCTGGTTGAGGGTCTCGGAGTCGAGCCAGGTGTACCACTGCATGGTGAGGTCGGAGGGAATGTGGATGCCGTCGATGTCGATGCCCTGGTCGAGCAGGCGGATGCAGCGCTCGCTGAGCTCCTTCATCGTGCAGCGGGTGAAGACGGAGGCATCGCTGAGGTCCTTCATCTCGGTCAGGGGGTCATCGAACCAGTAGGCCTCGCCGTAGATGCGGCCGAGCATGTAGTAGGCCCACACCTTTATGCGCAGGGCGGAGCTGACGAGGGCCTCGAAGTTGGCCTCGGTCTGCTCGCTCATGCCTCCGACGCGCTGGTGATACTGCTGCATCTTGTGGAAGTAGTCGTTGCAGGCGATGATGACGGCATAGTAGCAGGTGGGGTCGGCATAGTCGTTGCCGTCGGTGGGCTCGTAGTTGCAGATGTCCTTCAGGGCGTTGGGGGCCTGGGGCGTCGTCTCGAGGAGGTTGGCGCGGGTGTCGGTGAGCCAGATGGCCTGCTCGCCGGCCTCCTGCATGCGGTTGATGATGCCGAGCATGCCCTTGTAGATCTCGTCCTCCTTGTCGATGTAGTCTTCCTCGAGGATGATGTTGTCAGGGTCGGTGTCGAAGAAGTCGGAGCAGGAGCAGAGAAGGCCGCAGGACAAGAGCCCACCCCCAACCCCTCCCCAAGGGAGGGGAGAAAGGATGGCACTGAGCCATACGAGCGCTGCCTTCGTCTTACGAAGAATAGTCTTATGTGTCATATCTGATTCTTTTATTTTTATAATTATTATCTTACAATTCTATCTTTTCTCCCCTCCCCTCGGGAGGGGCAGGGGGTGGGCTTTTAGAAGTTGAGGTTGAACCCGACCTTGACGGTGACGGGGAGGGCGGTCTTGGCGTAGTCGAAGCCGCGGAGACGCTCGTCGTAGCTGTAGGCGAACTCGGGGTCGGAGCCGAGGTAGCGGGTGAGGGTCCAGAGGTTCTCGGCTGCGACGAAGACGGAGCCGCTGCGGACGAAGTCGAAGAGCTTCTGGAACTGATAGGTGAGCTTCAGGGAGCGCAGCTTCAGGTAGTCGCCGTCCTCGACCCAGCGGTCGGAGAAGTCGCATGAGCCCATCGGGTCGCCGTAGTTGGCGCGGGGGACGGTGGTCTGCTGTCCCTCGACCTGCCAGCGGTCGACGACGGCCGTCGACTGGTTGTAGAAGTGGTCCATCGACTCGAGCTGTCGGCGCGTGGCGTTGTAGAGGTGGGCGCCGAAGGTGTAGCCGAAGTTGACGTCGAGGGTGAGGCGCTTGTAGCGCAGCATGAGGTTGAGTCCGCCGAAGACGGAGGGCATGGAGCTGCCGAGGGTCGTCTTGTCGTAGTCGTTGATGACGCCGTCGGGGGTGCCGTCGGGACCGCTGATGTCGACGAAGCGGACGTCGCCGGCCTGATAGGGCTGGCCGCTGCTGTTGACGAGTGCTGCCTGGGCGGCGTCGGCCGTGGTGGCGTAGATGCCGTCGGTCAGGTAGCCATAAAACTGATAGGGCGTGCGGCCGACGGCCATGAGCATCTGGGCGTCGTCGCCGTTGTAGCCTGTGTAGCGGATGACGGACTGGTCGTCGCCTCCGAGCGACTTGATGGTGCTCTTGAGGTTGGTCACATTGGCACTGACGACGAAGTCGACGTCGCGGGTGTGGACGGGGTTGGCGCGGAAGGCGAGCTCGAGGCCGTGGCCGTCGATCTTGCCCGTGTTGTCATAGAACAGCTTGGTGCCATAGACGGACGAGATGTCGCGGCTGAGGAGCAGGTCGTAGGCCTGGTTGACGTAGGCGCCGATGCTGACATCGAGACGTCCGCCCAGCAACTGAGCGTCGACGCCGAAGTCGAGCTGGCGCTTCTTCTCCCACGTCAGACGGGTGTTGGGCACGTTGGAGCGGACGATGGCGCCGATGTTGAAGAAGTTGGACGAGACGTAGTAGTTCTTGCCGTAGTTGGAGGAGAAACGGCTGTTGCCGCTCAGCGAGGCCTCGAGGGTGAAGTTGAGCTGATTGAACGACGAGGGCAGCCAGCCCGTGTTGGCGGCCATGAAGGTGATGCCGGCCGAGGGGAAGAGGCCGAAGCGTGCGGCGTCGGCACCGGTGACGCTGGTGCCGTCGACGGTGAGTCCGAGGGTTCCCTTCAGGAGATTGTTGTAGACATAGTCGCCATGGAGGCTGAGGCCCATGTAGCGCCAGTCGACGTTGTTGCCGTCGGTCAGCTTCTCTGTGTCGGTGGCGTCGAGGGTCTTGAAGAAGTCGTTGGCGGTGTTGTAGCCCTCAGAGACGTCGTACTCCATGCTGCGGGTCAGGACGCGGGCCATGGCCAGGCCGCGGAACTCGTGGAGACGGTTGAACGTGCGGTTGTAGCGGGCTGAGAGCGAATAGGTGTTGACCGACTGGCGGATGACGCCTTCGGCCACCTTGTTCAGACCGGTGCCGTAGACCTGGGGCATGATGGCATGGTCAGTGACGCCAGGGATGAACATGGTCTCCTCGGTGTAGTTGTAGTAGAGGTTGACGAGGGCCGAGAGCGTCAGGTAGTCGTTCCACTTGTAGTTCAGGCCGAGGCCGGCGTTGGCGTCGTAGATCTTGTCGCCGCCCTCGACGGTCTTGACGATGGCCAGCGGGTTGCTCACGTTGTCGTAGGGCAGGGTGGGGATGGCGCTGACGTTCCAGCCGTCGTAGTGGGCGAAGGTCTTCAGCGGCGAGCCGTCCTCCTGCTTGGCGTAGGCGCTGAGCAGGGGCATGTTGCGATAGGCAGCGAGCAGGGGGTTGGTCTCGATCTGCATGCCGGTGTTCATGAGGTCGCTGGTGATGTAGGACAGTCCGACGTTGGCGGTGATGTCGATCTTGCGGCTGACCATGACGTCGCTCGAGATGAGGGTGTGGTAGCGGTTGGTCGACGTGCCGCGCAGGGTGCCGGTGTTGTTGGTATAGCCAAAGGAGATGTTGTACTTGGCAATCTCATCGCCTCCCTCGACGCGGAAGATGTTCTCCGTCATGAAGCCCTTGCGCTGGATGGCGTTCATCCAGTCGGTGTTCTCATTGAAGAGATAGCTGTACATGTTGGGCCCGTTCTGGAGGAAGGGATAGTCGTCGGTGAGCGAGGCCATGGTGGGGTAGGCCGTCATGCCGAGGTCGGTCAGGTAGTTGCGGTACTGGGTGGCATCCATGACGGGGATGGCCGAAGGCTTGAGGTTGAAACCGTACTGTCCGCTGAAGGAGATGCGGGTGTCGAGGTTGTCGCTCGTGGCCTGCTGGGTCTCGATCATGATGACGCCGTTGGAGCCCATGGAGCCGTAGAGGGCGGCGTCGGCTCCCTTGAGGAGGGTGACGCTGCGGATGTCGCGGGGCGAATAGCCGAAGAGGAGGTCGCGGGAGTAGGCATTGACGACGCCCGAGACGTCCTGGTTGCCCATGTAGGGCACGCCGTTGATGACGATGAGGGGATTGTTCTCGGCCACGAACGAGTGGATGCCGCGCAGGTTGAGGTAGGTGCCTTCGCCGGGCATGCCGCTCTTCTCGACGACCTGGAGGCCGGAGAGCTGGTCGCGTGTGGCGGCGCCGAGGGAGAGCTTGCTGGTGAAGTCCTTGTTCTCAATGCCGACAGTGAGGGCCGACTTGGCCTCACGGGAGAGTGAGGCATAGGGCGTCTCGACGCGTCCGTTGTAGAGCGACTCCGTCTCGGGTGTGAGCACGATGTGGAACGTGGGCGACTGCTGCTTGCGCTGGAGCAGCCGCAGGGGGAGCGACTTGGCGTAGTAGCCCTCGGCCTGGATGCTGACCAGTGCGTCGTCGGCGGACGTCTCAAGGGTGAAGGCGCCGTTCTCGTCGGTCAGCACCGAGGTGCTCTCGCCGAGGATGGAGACGATGGCTCCGCTGACGGGCATGCCGTCGGTGCCCCTGACGACCGAGTTGAGTTTCTGATTCTGAGCGACGGCAGCGCCGGATAGCCCTATGGCTGCCATCAGGATATAGAGTCTTTTCATCTTTCGCATGTGGCTTAGTAGTTGTTATGGGTTGGACGCAGACACCAGTGATACATCATGAGCTGCGTCTTGTTGTTCTTCGTGCGGCCCTGGCTGGCGTCGTAGAGGTAGGCATTGTCGAAGGAGTCGAGCGTGATGTGGAAGTTGCCGCTCTGGCGCAGGTTGACGATGCCCATGGTGTAGCCGTCGGTGTCGTAGGCACTGGCGTTCTCGTTGATTTCGATCCAGTCGTTGGGGTCGTAGCCTTCGGGATAGCCTGTCTCCCAGATGCCATAGTGGGGGATGTCGCTCGCACCGCTGCGGTCGAAGTGGTAGTTGGCGCCGTGGGCGTTCATGGCGAGGCCCCTGACGACGGGCTCGCCGTTGAAGGAGATGTCGAGCGTGTAGGAGAGGCTATGCACAAAGCCCATGCGGAGGTAATACTCGCCAGCCGGCAGGTTGCACTCGACGACGCCAGAGGGATTGCCCCGCTGGTCGTAGAGGCAGACGAGTCCGTCGTAGTCGAGGCGGCAGTGGAGCGAGTCGGTGGCTGCCTCCTCGTCGGGGATGGCTGTCAGGACGTGGTAGTAGATGGTGGGCAGCGTGGCGGAGAGGAAGAACTCGCCCTGGGCGTCGTAGATGATGTCGGGGCTGACCCAATGGCTCCAGCGGAAATACTGGGCGCGCTGGGCTTCGTCGAGCTCACTCCACAGCTCATAGAAGCGCGACTTGACGCGGTAGATGATGACGTGGTTGGGAATCTTGAAGTTGGTCGTGTAGTAGGCTGCACCATTGCTGAGGTTGACCTTGCTCCCAAGGTCGACGGTCTGCACCGAGGGTCGCCACCAGGCTGCCTCCTCGCGGTCGTAGGTGGTGATATCGGCCTGGCGGTCGATGTTCATCATATAGCCGTCGGCACACTGGAAGTCAGGGGCGTCGGCAGCAACGTCGGCATCGCTGAGCAGGCGGTTGACGAAGCAGGCCTCGACGATCCAGCGCTCGAACTTCTCGCGGTCGGCATCAGTGGCCTCGCGGTTGAGCCAGACGGGGATGCTGTCGAGTGCGTTCTGCAGGGCCTTGTCAATCTGGTCGTTGCTGGGGATGAACATGGTGGTCATGTAGCTCTCGTCGTGCATGTTCCAGTATTCGATGCCGTCGGCAGTGTAGCGGTCCATCAGCGTGTTGCGGGTGTAGAAGATGGAGTCGTAGACGGTCTGGCCCGCCTCGTTGACGCCGATGACGGCACTGTGCTCACGATCGAAGAAGCGCTCCTCGAACTTGCCGACAATCTCGCGGAAGCGCGAGTAGTCGTCGCCGAGCTGCAGGAAGTAGTCGTAGACGGAGCTGCGGATGGGCAGCACACCACTTATATAATATATATAGCCGTTCGTGGTGCGCACCACCTTCTGGATGGCGTAGTCGTCGAGGCGCAGGGCGGAGTCGTCGCCATAGACCCACACGTTCTTGCCTGAGCGGGTGTGGATGCCGTAGCCGGCGGAGAGGGTGGAGGGGGCAATGCCCATGTCGGCGACGCTGTAGCGGGCGAACAGCCGGCGGTCGGTGACCGTGGCGCCGTTGTTGAACACGTCGTTGTTGCACACGATGAAGGTGTACTCCTTGTCAGTGAACGTGCTGTCGTAGATGCCTGCATCCTGAAGGAGTGCGGAGAACTGGCTGACGTCGGCCGTCGACTTCATGTAGCTGACGATGTCGCCGCCATAGATGGTCACGTCAGTCGACGTCACCGCTTGGCCTTCGTAGTGGTCGTCCCAGTCGGAACAGGCGGTAGCCATCAGGGTCAGCAGGGCCAGTGCAGGTATGAATTGAATGATCTTTTTCATCTTCGTGGTTATGTTGAGGTTTTAGTCGAGGGGAATAAACTCAAGATAGTCGTACATCTGGTGATAGGTCGAGCTGGTCTTGGCGTTGATGTCCATCATCGTGGCACGGAAGGTGTGGTTGCCTGACTCGCTGAACTCGATGGACTCGAACAGGGTCATGTCAACTGAGCCGTAGAGCACACGCTGGCGGGCATTGATGATGTCGGACAGACCTTTGTAGACGTAGAGGTTGGCTGTGCGGTCGTCGAGTTCGAACTTCGTCAGGCTGCCCGATGCGAAGTAGCTCTGCAGGGAGACGTCGGCGCAATAGTGGAGCACCACCTTGTAGCGTCCGGCAATGATGGAGGGGGTCGTGAACTGAATCCATCCTGCATAGCCCAGGTTGAGCATCATGTAGTTGTTCATGTAGGTGGCATAGCGTGGCGTCGTCTGGTTGTTGGCGGCGGCATACTGCTCCTTGATGAAGCCCACGACGGGATACTGGTTGACGGAAGCGCGCGAGTCGGTGTTCTTGTAGGTGAACGACGTCAGGGTGCCGTAGTCGCCGTTGCGGCGGTTGTCGCTGAGGTCGATCTTGCGCTCGGCGTTGGCCAGGGGATTGGAGAAGACCATGCCGTTACCGTTGGCGGCGCCCCAGGCGTTGACGAAGGCAATGATGTCGGGCGAGTTGAGGAAGTCCCAGCGGACGGTGACGGGATCGGGATGATAGACGGGCATGACGTCGTCGACCTTCTGGATGTTGCCGTTGCGTGCGGCGATGTTGCTGCGCAGGATGTGGATGTCCTTGTTGATGGTCTTCTGGCCGTCAATGTCGTTGGTGATGATGGCCTGTCCGTTGAGCTTCGTCTCAAAGATGAGCGTCTGTCCCTCGCTGAGGAAGTCGAACAGCTCGTCCGTGCTGTGCTCACGCAAGAGAAAGTGATACTGCAGGTAGTGGGTGAGGGCAGTGTCGCCGTTGGTCTCTTCGCCGTCGGAGTGGCTGACGAGCCATGACTTCAGCGAGCTGACGTCCGTGATGCCGTTCTGGCGATAGACGTCGTCAGGCACGGCGAAGCATGTGTAGTTGTAGTTGTTGACCACATAGCCACCGCCGACGACGTAGGTCGTGTCGCGCACCTTGCTGGCAATGGAGTCGAACTGAGCCTCGCGGATGGCCTCAGAGAAGATGGTGTAGTCATCCTCCAGCTCCATGCGCTCGATGATGGTCTCGGCCAGCGGCGTGATGACGGTGCCCATGGTGAAGATGACGCCGTTGGCACAGGTGACGGCCGTGAACTTGTCGAGCCTTGCCTGGTTGTTGATGAAGATGGAGTCAGCGACGTAGATGTCGTCAGTGCGCTGGGCGTCGTCGACGTCAGTGACGGTATAGCCGAAGGCCAGTGTCAGATACGACTCGAACAGGTTCTGGGTGGGAATGTATGAACTTTTCTCGGCATAGTCGTTGAGCATCGTCTCAGTGACCGACTGGTAGGGGATGATGTGCGTCTGAACTACCGAACGGGCATAGTCGACGGGGATGTCCTCCACGCTGGCATACTCGCGGTCGGAGAGGAATGCCTTGATGGCTTCGTCCGTCGGACAGAAGACAGTGGCCTCGGCTGAGGCATCCTTCAGGGCATTGTAATAGTTGGCATGCTTCAGCAGCTGCAACCACAGCGTGTAGTTGCCGTCGCGCTCGAGCACGTCGATGACCGACATCTCCGATTCCAGGTCGGTGGGCGTCACGAACATCTCGCCTTCATTGGGGTCTTCGCAGGCCGTCAGCCCAGCCAGGACCATTGACAAGCATAACAATATCTTTTTCATATTCTGAAGTGTTCGTTGGGGTTATAGGTAATACGGGTTTTGCTCGAGCAGCTGGTTCACCTTGACCTCATTCTCGTTGATGGGCAGATACCAGGCGTTCTCGTCGTTGAGCACAGAGTTGATCCAGGCCTCGCTGGCCTCGCCGTTGTACTTGGTGACGTATTCGATGAGGAAGTCCTTCTTGAAGTCCACCACGCCGGCAGGGTCCTTATAGCGGCCCACACGCAGCAGGTCGTACCAGGCCTTGCCCTCGCCGACGAGTTCCATGAGGCGCTCGTAGAGGATATAGTCGAGCAGGTCTTTCAGGCTGGGCTCGTCGAAGATCTCGACGGGCTCGAGGTTGGTGCGCTGGCGTATCTCGTTGACCAGTGCGATGGCCTCCTCGTTGTCAGCCTGGTTGTTGCCAGCCTGACGCATGACGAGGGCTTCAGCCTTGAGCAGCATGATGTCGGCCACGCGATAGATGATGAAGTTGGGGTCATAGTAGGTCTCAGTGCGCTTGTCGCTGAGCGAGGTGCTGCCGCAATACTTCCAGACGTAGCCTGCCGTGGCTCCCTGATAAGTGGCGGCGCTGCTGCCTACGAAGTAACCTCCGAACATGCTGCGCACGGCCATCGGCCCTGCCAGGTCGGGGTCGTTGTTATATTGCTGGAGGATGGCGCGATACTCGCTGTTGAAGTCCTGCAGCATCTGGCGCGAGAGCTGGTAGCGGCGGTCCGTGTGCTGGTTGTCGAACAGCTTGGGCAGGTCGTTGGTCTGATAGGCCGTGCCCTGGCGCTTCTCGTGGCTCCACTGCACCTCGTAGATGCTCTCGTTGGAGTTGCCGGGGTTGAAGATGGAGAACCAGCTGGCGTGTGTCGGCGTCTTCATGAAGCGCGGCGCGTCATTGCTCGTGGCATTGAGGATGGCGTTGCAATAGGTGATGGCCTCGTCGAAATCCTGATTCCACAGGCAGACGTCGGCCATCAGGGCGTAGATGCTCCACAGGGTGGCACGTCCCTTGGTCTCCCATGTCGTGTTGAAGCTCGTCTTGGCGGCTCCCAGCTGGATGGCGGCCAGGAGGTCGCTCTTGATCTGGGCAATAAGCTCTGCCTCTGACGACTTTGCCACGTTATAGGACACCTCGTCCGTCTCGAAGGGCTCAGTGAAGAGCGGTGCCTCGCGCCAGTTGCGCACGATGTAGAAGTAGGCCAGGGCCCTGAGCCAGTAGGCTTCGCAATAGTGCGAGTTCATGGCCTCGGGCGTGTAGGTGGCATCGTTGGCGCGCGCCTTCTCAGCGTTGGCCAGCACGAGGTTGGCCGAATTGACAATCATGTACATGGGTGTCCACGTGGCGATGCTGCTCGTGGGCTTCACCTGGAGCTGCTGCAGCGGCGACCCGCTACGGCTGTAGATGCACCCGGCGCGAAGCTCACCCCAGGGGATGAGATAGTCCTGCACGGCATCACGCAGATAGTAGTAGCCTGCGAAGAGCGTAGCTTCGACGTCTTCTTTTGAAGCCCAATACTTGTCGGTCGGCTCCACATTCTCTGGATAGACCTCCAGGAAGTCGTTGCATGAGGAGAGCCCCAGTGCCGCGGCGACCGATATGATAAGATATTTGATAGTTTTCATTTGCTTATGAGGAGGGGATTTAGAAGTTCAACGTGAGTCCGAATGAGAATCGCTTGGCGCGCGGCGTCTGCGAGTTGTCCTGTGCCAGGTCGGTCAGCTTGCTGGGCATGTTGACTTCGGGGTCCTGACCCGTGTAGCTCGAGAAGGTGAACAGGTCGTAGCCCGTCAGGTACATCGAGATGGTGTTCATGCCGAGCTTCTTGCAGAACGACTTCGGCAGCGTGTAGTTCAGCGAGAGCGTCTTCAGTCGGAGGAACGAGCAGTCCTCGATGAAGCGGTCGCTGCCCAGGTAGTTCAGGCCGTAGCGCCACAGTGCGCGGGGGATGTCGGTCTGGTCGCCCTCGTTGCGCCAGCGGCGCAGCACAGCCTTCGACTGGTTGTCGGAGCCATACATGGCCTCGGCGTTCATGCGGGCCGTGTTGATGATCTTCTGACCAAGACGATAGTGCATGAAGACGGTGAGGCTCAGCTGCTTGTAGCGCAGGTTGAAGCCGCCGCCGCCCGTGACCATCGGGTTGTAGTTGCCCAGGTAGACGACGTCGTTCTGGTCGATCTTGCCGTTGTGGTCGATGTCCTCATACTTGGCATCGCCAGGATAGCAGGTGAAGGTGCCGTTGGTCATGACGATGGGCTTGCTCTGCAGGTCGTACATCACGTTGCCCTCGGCATCCTTGGCATAGGTGTCCTCGAGGTTCTGATAGACGCCCAGCGAGCGGAATCCGAAGAAAGAGCCGACGGCGGTGCCGGCCATGAACTTCGTGGCGTAGCTGCGTGTGCCGTTGGCCAGTGTGAACTGCTCTGCGGCAATGTTCTCAGGCAGTTCGATGATGGTGTTCTCGTTGCGGTTGATGTTCCAGTTGACCTTCAGCTGCCAGTCTTTCGTCTTCAGCACCTCGTAGTCGATGCGGAACTCCCAGCCCTTGTTCTCCAGCCGTCCGGAGTTGAAGTAGGCCAGCTTGCCGCCCAGACCTGTCGAGCCGGGGATGGTGATGCCCGTCTGCAGCAGGTCTTTCGTCTTCTTGCGATAGTAGTCGAAGGTGGCGGTGAGCTTGCCGTCCCAGAGGATAATGTCCGTGCCGAGGTCGTATTCTGTCGACGTCTCCCACTTCAGTTTGTTGAGCTGCATGCTGCTCTCAGTGATGGCGCTGCCGTCCATGTAGTTGCCGATGGAGGCGTAGGTGCCTACGTAGGCAGCCGTCTTGCTGGGCGCATTGCCGCTCTTGCCGAGCGAGGCGCGGAGCTTGAACTGCGTGAGCCAGTCCTCCGACCACGACTTCATGAAGGGCTCGTCCTGCACCTGCCAGCTGACGCCGACTGAGGGGAAGAGTCCCCAGCGGTTGTCCTTGCCGAGTGCCGACTTGCCTTCGTAGTTGGCCGTGCCGTTGATGGTGTAGCGGTCGAGGAAGGTGTAGACGATGCTTCCAATGCCTGAAAGCGTTCTGACTTCGCTGGTGCCGGAGCCCTGCGAGAGGAGCGAACCGCCGCCCGACCCCGGGTCGGCGATGGCCGATGAGGCCACGTTGTAGCGCACGGCCGAATAGTTCGACGAGCGGCTCTGAGCCGTACGCCAGAGGGCGGTGACGACGAGCTGGTGCTTCTTGTCCATCCAGTCGTTGTTATACATCAGTTTGTTCTCTGTCTGCAGCGAGAAGTTGTTCGAGTAGGCGTCGCTGCTTTGGTTGGCATACGTGTTGTTGGTCGTGACGCCCGTGGCGGCCTGCGGCAGGAACTTGTTGGTCTTCGTCGTGTTATACTTCATCGAGACATAGCCGCGATAGGTCAGGTGAGGCGTGGCGTAGAAGCTGGCGCGCACCGTCATCTTCTGCTCCTTCTGATGCACCTTCGAGAAGCTCTCTTCGGCCATGATGATGGGGTGGAAATTAGCGCTGCCAGTGAAGGCCCCCTGGAACTCCTCAGCGTTCTGACGCGTGAAGTAGGTGTCAGTCATCTGACCCGTGGCGTCGTCGATGTAGTAGGGGCTCTTGTTCGGCATCTTGCGCATGGCCTCGGCACGCAGCTGCGAGGACCAGGGCGCATCCTTCTTCGAATCCGTATAGGAATATTCTGCGTTGACGCGCAGCTTCTCTGAGAACTTGTAGCCGATGTCGAGCGACGTGGCCAGTCGGCCCAGCCCCGTGCCCTTCGTCGTGCCTGGCTCGTTCATGTAGGAGAGCGAGTAGCGATACGTGGCGCGCTCGCCGCCGCCCGACATGGCGAAGGAGTTGTCCGTGACGACGGCGTCCTTGGTGACGTAGGAGAGCCAGTCCGTGTTCTGGTTGTACTCGTCGAAGTAGCGCCAGTCCTGGTTGTAGTTGATCTCGGGCGTATCGAACAGATACTCCAGCAGGGCCGAGTTGTTCGACAGGCCGCGGGCGTTGGCCGTGTTCCAGATAGCGTCCTGGATGAAGGCGACATACTCGTTGCCGTTCATCATCGGCATCGACTTGGGCTCCACCTTCAGCGTGTTCTTCGTCGAGAAGGTGAAGTTGGTCTTGCCCATGGCGCCCTTCTTCTTCGTGATGAGCAGCACGCCGTTGGCGCCTGCCGTGCCGTAGACGGCCGTCGAGGCGGCGTCCTTGAGCACCTCGATCGACTCGATGTCGTTGGGGTTCAGGTTGAGCATCTGAGCGAAGTCTTCCTGCGAGGCGGTGTTGAAGTCGAAGGAGTCGTCGATGGTGGTGTTATAGGGCACGCCGTCGATGACGATGAGCGGGTCGGCATTGGAGTTCAGCGTGGCCGTGCCGCGGATGCGGATGTTGCTCTTCGCACCCGGGTCGCCGGCTGCCGTGATGTCGACGCCGCCGAGGTGGCCCTGCAGGGTCTCCTCAATCGAGGTGACGGCCGACGTGGCGTTGATCTCGTCGAGGTTGATCTTCTGCGTGGCGAACGACATCTGGCGCTCCGTGACGCCCATCTCGTTGCGGCTGCCACGCTTGCCCGTGACCTCCACCTCCTTGATCTGGTGGGCGTCGCTCTCCATGGTGACGTTGAGCGTGGTCTGCCCTGTGTATTTGAACCTTTGGGTCTTCATGCCGATATACGAGAAGACGAGCGTGAGGCCCTTCTCGCCGGCAGGCACCTTGAGTGAGTATTTACCGTTGAAGTCGGTGGTCACACCAGTGACGATACGGTTCTGGCTGTTCTGGAAGGTGACGTTGACGCCGATGGCCGGCTCCTTTGCCGATCCGAACATCTCGCTGACCGTACCTGTCACGGTCTGTGCCGCAGCGCTGAGTGCTGCCATGCACATGATGATGAGGGTTGTTATCTTATGTCTCATATCGTTCTGCTTTAGCTTAAAGGACGTCCTCGATGAAGTGGGCCGCAGCGTCCTCATAGACGAAGGGGAAGAAGTCGTAGTCCGCCGTGACGCGCACGCGCTGCGATGTGCGGCCTGTGAGGTGGTCGGTGGCCTGGATGCTGATGGCCGATCCGTCGTCGTAGATGTTCATGCGCGACGAGAGGATGTTGTTCTGGGCGTCCTGCGACTGCTGCAAGGTGATGATGCCGCCGTAGGTCTCCGTGTTCTCGCCCCATCCGATGTAGGGGAAGTTGGAGAACTCGGCCGTGCTGACGGGCAGGAAGTACTGTCTGACGTAGTACTCCAGCGCTTCAGGGTCGCTGACCTCGACATGGCTGAAGAAGTCGTCGGCTCCGACCGTGGCGCCTTCGCTGGCCGTCGTCCCTGGTATGCGCCCGTCCAGGATGGCCTGTTCGACGGCCTTCGTGACGGGTATGAACATCAGGCAGTTCTCGATCATGAAGCTGAAGGTCTGCGAGGAGGCGGCGAAGAGGCCGCCCTTGTTCAGCAGGTTGATCCATCCGTAGAAGTCGGTGGTGGCGTCGTTGCGCAGGGCATACATCTGTCGCACGAGGCGCGAGTCGTTGACGTTGTCGAAGTTGCCCTCCATCAGGATGTCGTCGTAGGCGTAGGCATGGCCGTTGGTCCATCCGTCGACGTCGCCGCGATAGTCCAGGGCGTGGAATGGCACGAAGACGTCGTCCTCCGTCGTCGTGTTGGCGGCGTGGCGCAGCAGCTCGTTGTGCTTGATGCTGTTGGTGATGCGTCCGTCCTTGACGTACCAGTAGAGGTTCTGATCGGGCGAGAGGGCGCGCAGGACGGCCTTGCCCGTCTGGGGCAGCGTGGTGTTGCCGTCGATGGGTGCTGCCACGTGTGCGTAGACGTAGGTCTGCTTCAGGGCGTTGCCCATGTTGCGTCCCTGGGGTCCGGCCACGAGCACGTTGTCGACCACGCGGATGTTGGCGATGCTCTGCTCCAGCTGTTCGTTCGAGGGATAGAGCATGATGTAGCGCACGGCGTCGTTGCAGAGTGTCGACTGCATGCCCGACTCAGCCACCATGTGCTGGAAGGCGCTATACTTCTGATACTGGTAGGCGGGACCCGTGACGCTGTTGAACATGGCGGGCGGCGTCAGCACGTTGCATCCGTAGAGCACGCCGTTGGAGCAGATGATGCGGTCCTGCTGAGGCACCTCGGCCGTGTTGAACCTGATTGGCTGCTGCTCTGCGTCGAGGATCAGGCCCTTCTCCACCTCCTCTGGGAAGACGATTGACTGGCTGTAGATCGAGTGGCGCAGCAGGGTGGAGACGAGGGTGGGGGAGACGCTGTCGAGCACCTCATAGCCGCCCACGCGCCAGTAGTCGTCGAAGAAGTCCTGTAGGGCGTCGTCCGTGGGGGCGAAGATGCTGTAGGCGTTGTAGGCCAGGGCCGTCACCATGCTGTAGTCCGTCACGGGCCACTCGCTGGCGATGGGGGGCAGGCTGACGCCCGTGGTGCCGTCGCGGAAGACGACCTGATAGAGCTGCCGGCCGTTGCCGTACTCCAGTGTGAGGTCCTCGTCGAGCTGATAGTTGCGGAACGAGTCGTAGAACGCGAGGAACTTCCCGTACTTGCCGGCCTGCTTCATCTCCGTGTAGATGGTCTCCAGGGGTCGCAGCACGCGGTCCACCTTGTAGATGTAGCCGTTCTTGGCGATGTCCGTGTACTCCGTCACGTTGGCGTTGGCCACCTGGAAGCCGTCGTCGCCGTTCCATCCCGTCTGGGGATAGAAGTATTCGTAGTTCTCCTTGGCGGCGATGCCCTTGGTGCGGAACATCAGGGGCGAGAAGACGGGCACGTAGCGCTCCAGGTGGTAGACGGCGGCCGTGTCGTTAGCCTGTTCGATGGGGTCCTGGCTCTTCGTGCGGAACTTGTAGTATAGGCCCGCGTTCGTCAGCTTCTGCTCCTCCGTGGCGCCGTCGCCTTCCTGTGGGCGGAAGTTGGTCAGCTTCTCCTTGTCGAAGGAGTAGTAGAGGATGTGGAATCCGATCAGCTTGCGCAGCTCGGCGTCGCTGAGCTCGTCGACGGACTGCTTGCCGTAGGTCTGCTGCACGTAGGTGCTCATGGCCTCGTCCGTCGGAGCCATCACGGTGAGGATGCTCTTGCCGTCGAGCATGGGTGCGAACCCCGCCCGCTCAGCGCCTCGGAGGAACTGCGTGTAGTGCCCGTCGGCCTCGAGCTTCTCGTAGATTGACCCCTCAATCCACGAAGGCACCTCGAAGTACTCGTCCATGTCGGAGCATGAAGGCAGCAACAGGGTTGAAAACAATAGCGTCCCTATTGCCTTCAACATCTTCTTTGGTTTGTTCATTTGCGTATTTATTGTTTTATTTCAGTTAGTTTGCATAATTTCATGCAAAGATACATAATTTAAGCGTATTATGTGAATGCTCTCCTTCTTATTTATTATTTATTAACAAGCGCGGGTGCGCGTACCTTATCTTTTTTCCTTACCTTTGCAGCACACAAGTAGGAGGCGACGTGTCTCACGTCGCAATCCGGCAGTTTGTCGCAACCCGGCAGCTTGTTGCGACGTGAGACACGTCGCCTCCTAATGCAAAACGGCTATTGGTTATATTGAAGCATGATGAACCTGAGCGATATATTGATACTGGCCGTGGGCCTGGCGATGGACTGCCTGTCAGTCTCTGTGGCAGCGGGTGCTGCGATGCGGCGGATGGAGTGGGGCGTCGTCCTGCGGATGTCCCTTCTCTTTGGTGTGTTCCAGGCGCTGATGCCGTTGGCGGGGTGGCTGCTTGTGGCCGGCTTTGCCTCGAGGATCGAGGCAGCGGGCCCTTGGGTGGCCTTCGCGCTGCTGGGGTTCATCGGGGGCAAGATGATCTGGGACTCCTTCCACGAGGCTGACGAGGATCACCGCGTGATGAACCCCCGCCGCCTCTCGACGCAGCTGCTGCTGGCCGTGGCGACGAGCATCGACGCCCTCTCCGTGGGCATCTCGATGGGCGTCACGGGCTATCATCATGCCCTCCAGCTGGTGCTGCCGCTGGGGCTCATCGGCCTCGTCTCGTTCCTCTTTGGCATGGCGGGCTGCTGGGCTGGCGTGCAGTCCGGCTCTATATTCAAAAACGCCACCAAGCCCGAACTGCTTGGTGGCGTCATCCTGATTCTTATTGGAATCAAGATCCTCGTGGCTTAGTTGTTATACTCCTGCCAGCTCTTGATCTTGATGTCGTCCTCGCTCATGGCCGTGAAGGCTTCGATGAAGGCCTTGGCCAGCCGCACGTTGGTCATCAGCGGCGTGTTGTGGTCGATGGCGGCGCGACGGATGCGGTAGCCGTTGGTCAGCTCGCGCTTCGTGTGGTTCTTCGGCACGTTGACGACGAGGTCTATCTGGTGCTGGGCGATGAGGTGCAGCACGTTGTTCTCGCCCTCCTCGTCAGGCCAGCAGACGGGCGTCGCCTCGACGCCGTTGTCGCAGAAGAAGCGGGCCGTGCCCGGAGTGGAGTAGACCTTGAAGCCCTTCTTCACCAGCTGGCGTGCGCCCTCGAGCAGCGCCACCTTGCCCTTGGCGTCGCCGCTGGAGATGAGGACGGCCTTGTGGGGCAGGCGGTAGCCCGTGGCGATGAGGGCATTGAGCAGGGCCTCGTTGAGGTCGTCGCCCAGACAGCCCACCTCGCCCGTCGACGACATGTCGACGCCCAGCACGGGGTCGGCATTCTGCAGTCGTGCGAAGGAGAACTGCGAGGCCTTGACGCCGATGCGGTCGATGTCGAACTCCGACTTGTCGGGCCTGGTGTAGGGTGCGTCGAGCATGATCTTCGTGGCCGTCTCGATGAAGTTGCGCTTCAGGATCTTCGACACGAAGGGGAAGGAGCGCGAGGCGCGCAGGTTGCACTCGATGACCTTCACCTCGCGGTTCTTGGCGAGGAACTGGATGTTGAACGGTCCTGAGATGTTGAGCTCCTTGGCTATCTTGCGCGAGATGTGCTTGATCTGGCGCACGGTGCTGTAGTAGATGTGCTGTGCGGGGAAGATCATCGTGGCGTCGCCCGAGTGGACGCCAGCATACTCGATGTGCTCCGAGATGGCATATTCGACCACCTCGCCCTTGTCGGCGACGGCGTCGAACTCAATCTCCTTCGTCTCCGTCATGAACTTCGAGACGACGACGGGGAACTCCTTCGACACCTCCGTGGCCATCGACAGGAAGCGGTGCAGCTCCTCCTCGTCGTAGCAGACGTTCATGGCGGCGCCTGAGAGCACGTAGCTGGGGCGCACCAGCACGGGGTAGCCCACCTCCGCGACGAACTCCTTGATGTCGTCGAACGACGTCAGTGCGCGCCATGCGGGCTGGTCGATGCCGAGCTTGTCGAGCATGGCCGAGAATTTGTCGCGGTTCTCTGCGCGGTCGATGTCGACGGGGCTCGTGCCGAGCACGGGGACGCCCTGGCGATAGAGCTTCATGGCGAGGTTGTTGGGGATCTGTCCGCCCACGCTGACGACGACGCCGCGGGGCTGCTCCAGGTCGATGACGTCGAGGACGCGCTCCAGCGACAGCTCGTCGAAGTAGAGGCGGTCGCACATGTCGTAGTCCGTCGACACCGTCTCGGGGTTATAGTTGATCATGATCGACTTATACCCCAGCTTGCGGGCCGTCTGGATGGCGTTGACCGAGCACCAGTCGAACTCCACGCTCGAGCCGATGCGATAGGCGCCCGAGCCGAGCACGACCACCGACTTGTCGTTGTGGTAGTAGTTGATGTCGTGGCGGGTGGCATACCGCTCGCCCTCGCTGTTGCCGAAGGCCGGTACGTGCGTGTATGTGAAATAGAGGTAGTTCGTCAGCTCCGGATGCTCCGAGGCCACCGTCGGGATGCGCTTCACTGAGGGCAGGATGCCGCGCTCCTTGCGATAGCGCCTGACGTCGAGGTTCTCCTTCTCCATGTTGCCGCCCTCGGGCTTCAGCACGAAGCGGGCAATCTGGAAGTCGCTGAATCCCGCCTGCTTCACCTCCAGCAGGAATGCGTCGGGGATGTTCTCCAGGCGGTTGTATTCCTGCAGTTTGTGCTTCAGGTCGACGATGCGCTTCAGCCGCTCGAGGAACCACACGTCGATCTTCGTCAGCGCCTCGATGCGCTCCACCGTGTAGCCCTCCTCCAGGGCCTGTGCGATGGCGAAGATGCGGAGGTCGGTGGGGTTCTGCAGGGCGTCGTCGAGGTCGTCGAAGCGTGTGTGGTCGTTGCCGACGAAGCCGTGCATGCCCTGTCCGATCATGCGCAGACCCTTCTGGATCATCTCCTCGAAGGAGCGTCCTATCGACATGATCTCGCCGACCGACTTCATCGAGGAGCCTATCTTGCGCGAGACGCCGGCAAACTTCGTCAGGTCCCAGCGCGGTATCTTGCAGATCATGTAGTCGAGCGTCGGGGCGACGTAGGCCGAGCTCGTCGTGCCCATCTCGCCGATCTGGTCGAGCGTGTAGCCCAGGGCGATCTTCGCGGCCACGAAGGCCAGGGGATAACCCGTTGCCTTTGAGGCCAGTGCGCTCGAGCGGCTCAAGCGTGCGTTGATCTCGATGATGCGGTAGTCGTTGGTCTGAGCGTTGAAGGCGAACTGGATGTTGCACTCGCCGACGATGTTCAGATGGCGCACGCAGCGGATGGTGATGTCCTGCAGCATCTTCACCTGCTCCTCGCTGAGCGAGCAGGTCGGAGCGACGACGATCGACTCGCCCGTGTGGATGCCCAGGGGGTCGAAGTTCTCCATCGAGGCGACGGTGAAGCAGCGGTCGTTGCTGTCGCGGATGCACTCGAACTCAATCTCCTTCCATCCCTTCAGGCTCTCCTCGACGAGGATCTGCGGGGCGAAGGTGAAGGCACTCTCTGCCAGCTCGCGGAAAGCCTGCTCGTCGGGGCAGATGCCCGAGCCCAGACCGCCCAGGGCGTAGGCCGAGCGGATCATGATGGGGAAGCCGATCTCGCGGGCAGCCTTCAGGGCGTCGTCCATCGACTCAACGGCATGGCTGACGGGGGTCTTCAGCGCTATCTCGTCCAGCTTGCGGACGAAGAGGTCGCGGTCCTCAGTGTTCATGATGGCCTCCACGCTCGTGCCCAGCACGCGCACGCCATACTTCTCCAGCGTGCCGTTCTGCCACAGCTCCGTGCCGCAGTTCAGGGCCGTCTGTCCGCCGAAGGCGAGCAGGATGCCGTCGGGGCGCTCCTTCTTGATGATCTCCGTGACGAAGTGGGGGGTGACAGGTTGGAAGTACACTGTGTCGGCGATGCCTTCCGAAGTCTGAATCGTAGCGATGTTGGGGTTGACGAGCACGCTACGGATGCCTTCCTCACGCAGGGCCTTCAAAGCCTGCGAGCCCGAATAGTCAAACTCACCTGCCTGTCCGATCTTCAAGGCGCCGCTGCCCAGCACGAGCACCTTTGTCAGCTTTTTGTCGTTCATTGCTTTTTACCTTAATAAGTTAAGTGGTTCTAATTCGGGATGCAAAGATACGCTTTTTTTTTCATCCACGCAAGACTTCACACAACAAATTAGAATATTTTTCGCGATGCCGAAGAGATAACGTCTTGTAGCGCGGGGGCGCTGTTTTTTTGAAAAGAAGTGACATTTGTCACCCCTTGGCAAGCCAAAGCGGCACTTCTCCCGGCAAGAAGCGGTGCTTTTCGACGCAAAAAGCGGTGCTTCTCTCATCGAAAAGCACCGCTTCTTTCTGTGTGATTATTAATCTCCTTGAAAATCAGGTGGTTGTAAAAAGTAGATAAAATATTTGGAAATTATTTTACAATTATGGCATGGTATCATGGTGGGGAGCTACAAGTCCGATAAGGTTTCGTGGTGGAAAACTGCAGATCTGACCTCTGAGGGCGTGTCAAAACTATTAAGTTAGCGTAAAAAAGTTACTTGGTACAAATGGATTTAGTCACAGACCCCACCCCCAACCCCTCCCCTCAAGGGGAGGGGTTGGGGGTGGGGTCTGTGACTAAATCATATCAAGTTATTATTCAACGGTTAGTAAACGAAGGTTTGCTGGTCAGACTTGCGAACCTTCGTAGATAGTTATGGTCCCTTGCTGTCTCACGCCGTCTCCTGCTGCTTGAGCTGCTCGATGAGGCGGTCGATCTTGGCGAGCTCGCGGGGGATGCGTATGTTCTGGGGGCAGTGGGGCATGCACTGTCCGCACTGGATGCAGTGGTCGGGCTGGCGGTCGCGGGGGATGGCGCGGTCGAGGCTGATGAGGTAGCGTCGGCGGTTGCGGCGATAGTCGGGGTCGCCGGCATTGTCGGGCAGTGTGTGGTCGATCTTGAACTTGTTGTAGTGGACGAAGGCTGCGGGGATGTCGATGCCGTAGGGGCATGGCATGCAGTACTGGCAGTCGTTGCAGGGGATGGTGTCCTCCTCCATCATCTGGTGGGCGATGGTGGTGTCGAGCCATCGCTGCTCCTCCTCGCTGAGGGGCCGTAGGGGGCAGTAGGTGAGGAGGTTGTCCTTGAGGTGCTCCATGTAGGTCATGCCGCTGAGGACGGTGAGCACGCCTTCGGGGGTGCCTGCATAGCGGAAGGCCCACGAGGCGATGCTGTGCTCGGGGTCGCGCTGCTTGAGCTGTGTGGCGACATACTGGGGCACCTTGGCGAGTCGTCCGCCGAGCAGGGGCTCCATGATGACGGCTGGTATGTCGCGCTTGCGCAGCTCGTCGTAGAGGTAGACGGCGTCGGTGTTGCGGTCGTTGATCTCGTCGGCGTAGTTCCAGTCGAGCCAGTTGAGCTCTATCTGGACGAAGTCCCAGTGGTATTGGTCGTGGTGGGCGAGGAGATAGTCGAAGACCTCGATCTCGCCGTGGTATGAGAATCCGAGGTTGCGGATGCGTCCTGCTTCGCGCTCGGCCATGAGGAAGTCGAGCATGCCGTTGTCGAGGTAGCGCTGGTGTAGGTTGTCCATGCCGCCTCCGCCGATGCCGTGGAGGAGGTAGTAGTCGATGTAGTCGACCTGGAGCTCGCGCATCGAGTTGTGATACATCTCGATGCTGCCCTGGCGCGACTGGGTGCGTGGGTCGAAGTTGGAGAGCTTGGTGGCGACGAAGAAGCTGTCGCGCGGATGGCGCTTGAGGGCGATGCCCATGCAGCGCTCGGATAGTCCGCGGCAGTAGGCTGGCGACGTGTCGAAATAGTTGAGTCCGTGGGCGATGGCATAGTCCACCTGGCGGTTGATCATGTCCTGGTCGTAGTCCTCGCTGTCAGGCTTGGTCGGCAGTCGCATCATGCCGTAGCCGAGGAGGGAGACCTGCTCGCCCGTGCGGGGGTTACGGCGGTAGGTCATCTGGCCTGTGGGTGGCTCGGTGAGGGGGTTGGTGTCGTCCGTCGTCTTCTTGCCGCCGCAGGCAGCGATGGCGGCAGCGGCCGATCCTGCACCGATGTACTTGAGGAAGGTGCGGCGTGAGATATCTTTCTTTTCCATGGGGCGAATTCTTCAGATGTGTTTATGAACTTCGTGGCCTTCGACTTGTATGGCTGAGACGGGGCGTACGGGGCAGAGGTGCTCGCATGCTCCGCAGCCGATGCAGAGGCTCTCGTTGACAGAGGGGATCATGGGCGACAGGTCGTCGTCGGGGTGCAGGGGCACCATCGTGATGGCGCCCGTGGGGCAGTGGCGGGCGCAGTTGCCGCACTCGACGCCCTCCTTGACGGGCAGGCAGTTCCAGTGGTACCACTGTGCGTGGCCGATCTGAATGCTGGTCTTCTCCTCCTTGTCGATGGGCTTGATGGCGCCTGTGGGACAGACGTCGGAGCAGCGGGTGCACTCGGGCCGGCAGTAGCCGCGCTCGAAGGACATCGTCGGCTGCATGAGGTGCATCAGGTCGGTGGAGGGTCGCAGCACGCCGTTGGGGCACTCCGTGACGCAGAGCTGGCAGCCCGTGCAGCGCTGCGCCATGTTCTGGGCGGAGAGCGAGCCCGGCGGCGTCAGCGGCGTGGTGCGGCGTGGGGCCTGCTTCTTCTCCAGGACGGCCAGTCCGCCGTCGACCTTCTTGCCCTCCTGGGCGAGGGCGGCGGTGGTCAGCAGGGCGGAGGTGAGGAGGAAGGAGCGGCGGGTGGAAGCCCCCCCTACGGCCCCCGAGGGGGCTTCTATAGACTTGGAGGGGGTGGCGTCGTTATTATTTGTAGGCTTCTTGGGGGACGATAAGGGGATTCCATATTTCAGTGCGCCGAACTTGCACTTGTCGATGCAGTCGCCGCAGACGACGCAGCGGCTGTAGTCCACCTTGTGAGAGCGGAAGTCGATGCACGAGGCCTTGCAGTTCTTCGTGCAGAGCGAGCAGTCGCGGCACTTGTCGGCGCTGAACCGCACCTTGAAGAGCGAGAAGCGGGCCAGCAAGGACAGCACCGTGCCTACGGGGCAGACGGTGTTGCAATAGGTGCGGCCGCCCCGCCAGGCCAGGATGAAGAGGAGGACGAGCGTCGCGATGGCGACGATGAGGACGGGCAGTGAGCGCATCCACACGTCGACAGAATAGAAGGCATAGCTGTCCATGCGCTCAGCCAGGGCGGCCAGCGCGTTGTTGGCGAGCATCCACAGGGGCTGGAAGATGGCGGCCATGATGCGTCCGAAGGCGCTGTAGGGCGCCAGCAGCTGCACCACGGAGCCCACGCCTGCCACGAGGGCGACGACGAAGACGGCGAGCATCGCATAGCGCAGCCAGCGCAGCTCGCGGGAGAAGGTGTAGCGGTTCTTCCTGGACTTCTTGCCCAGCCACGCGAAGACGTCCTGCATGACGCCCAGGGGGCAGACGACGGAGCAATAGATGCGTCCGAAGACGAGCGTCAGGACGACGAGCCCGACGACGACGCCCACGTTGACGGCCAGGACGGCGGGCAGCAGCTGCACCTTGGCCATCCATCCGAGCCAGGCATGCAGCGTCCCCGTGAAGTCGAGCAGCAGCAGCGCGAGTCCCACGAAGAAGACTGCGGCCAGCGTGATTCTGATTTTCCTTAGCATATCATTTGTTTTATTTCGTTTGTTTATATTTTTGCTATTTTCTCACCTCTCACTTCTCACTTCTCACTTCTCACTTCTCACTTCTCACTTCTCACTTCTCACCTCTCACTTCTCACCTCTCACCTCTCACTTCTCACCTCTCACTTCTCACCTCTCACTTCTCACTTCTCACGATGAGTATGCTCACCTCGTAGAGCAGCCAGATGGGGAGGCTGACGATGAGGAGGGTGAAGACGTCCGTCGTGGGCGTGATGATGGCGGCGACGACGAGGATGGCCACGATGGCGTGGCGGCGATAGCGGCGCATCATGGTGCCGTTGATGAAGCCCATGCGGCTGAGGATGGCACAGACGACGGGCAGCTCGAAGACGACGCCGATGACGAAGCTCATCGAGATGAGCGTGTCGACATAGCTGCGCAGCGTCAGCATGTTGTCGACGTCGGGGCTCACCTGATACGTGCCCAGGAAGCGCACCGTCAGGGGGAAGATGACGAAGTAGTTGACGAGCGTGCCCAGGGCGAACATCGCGTAGGCGGAGCTGACGATCCAGAGCGCTGCGCGCCGCTCGCCCGCGTAGAGGCCTGGCGAGACGAAGCGGAACAGCTCGTAGAGCACGTAGGGCAGGGCGCAGAGCAGTCCCGCATAGAGGGCCACGCGCATGTGGGTCATGAACTGCTCCGTCAGTCCCGTGTTCATCAGGTGGAGGCTGAAGGGGTCGACGTCCAGCAGGCGATAGCTGACGAAGTCGCTCGAGCGGGGCGCCAGCACGACGGCGAAGAGCCAGTCCTTCAGGCAGAAGGCCACGACGCCCAGCACGATGACGACGGCCAGCGAGCGCAGGATGACGCCGCGGAGCACGTCGAGGTGCTCCCAGAAGGTGCCTTGGCCTGTGTCAGTCATCCTTCTTCACCTCGTCGTCGATTTCCTTCATGCCCTCCTTGAAGCTCTTCACGCCCTTGCCCAGTCCTTTCATCAGCTCGGGAATCTTGGCGCCTCCGAAGAGCAGGAGGACGACGAGGGCGATGATGAGCACCTCCTGTCCGCCCAGTCCGAAGAGTAGCAACGTGTTCATTCCAATCATAATCGTTTCTGTGTTAATGGTTTGCGTTATACGAGTTCAACCTTATTGATGTCCTGCTCCTTCTCGCAGTAGTGGCAGGTCAGCACGCCGCCGGCGACGTGGAAGTGGGTGGGCATCGGCTCGTTGTTGGTGATGCACTTGGGGTTGTTGCAGCGCACGATGCCGCGGATCTCCTCAGGCGTCTCGACGGTCTTCTTTTCCACCACCTCGTAGTCGCGGATGATGTTGAGGATCACCTTAGGTGCCACGACGGAGAGCCGCGAGATCTCGTCGTCAGTGAAGAATTTGTCCGACACCTTGATGATGCCCTTGTTGCCCACCTTCTGTGAGGGGTAGTTGATGCCGATGGTGACAGGCGTCGTCAGGTCGAAGAGCCCGAGCAGCTGTGCCACCTGATAGGTCTTGTCGGCAGGGATATGGTCGATGACGGTGCCGTGCTCGATGGCGGCCACGAGTCGTTCTTTCTTGTTCATGGGATGATGGTTTTGTCGTTCTTAACTTGGTCGAGCGTGATGCCCAGCACGTCGCAGAAGATGGCCTCGCGGGCGAAGAGTCCGTTGCCTGCCTGCTGGATATAGTAGGCGTGGGGGTCGTCGTCGACGTCCTGTGCGATCTCGTTGACGCGTGGCAGTGGGTGGAGGATCTTCATCGTCGGCTTGGCCAGCCGCAGCATGTCGCGCGTGAGGATGTAGACGTTCTTCACCCGCTCATACTCCATGAGGTCAGAGAAGCGCTCCTTCTGCACGCGCGTCATGTAGAGGATGTCAGCGTCCTGGATGATCTTCTCGTTGAAGGCCGTGTGCTCCTGATAGCGGATGCCGTGCTCGTCGCAGTAGAGCTTATATTCCTTGGGCATCTGCAGCTCCTTGGGCGCCACGAAATGGAAGGTCGGGTTGAAGTGGCGCATGGCCATGAGCAGCGAGTGGACGGTGCGCCCGTACTTCAGGTCGCCCACCATGTAGATGTTGAGGTTGTCGAGTGTGCCCTGCGTCTTGTAGATGCTGTAGAGGTCGAGCATGCACTGCGAGGGGTGCTGGTGGGCGCCGTCGCCCGCGTTGACGATGGGCACGGGCGCCACCTCTGAGGCATAGACGGCTGCCCCCTCGATGAAGTGGCGCATGACGATGACGTCAGCATAGTTGGAGACCATCAGGATGGTGTCCTTCAGGGTCTCGCCCTTCGTGCCGCTGGTCACCTTAGGGTCGGCGAATCCGATGACGCGAGCGCCCAGGCGGTTGGCGGCCGTCTCGAAGGAGAGGCGCGTGCGGGTGGAGGGCTCGAAGAAGAGCGTGGCCACGACCTTGCCCTTGAGCAGCTCGCGGTTAGGGTGACGCTCGAACTCCTGTGCCATCTCAATCATGTAGAGGATCTTCTCCCTGGTGAGGTCGGCAATCGTAACGAAATTGTGCTTGTCCATAATGAGGCTGATAGTTATTTCGATTGCAAAAGTACAAAAAAAGAATGAAAACCCAACAAGTAGTTGATGATTTTTTGGCTATTTGGAAAGAAATGCGTACCTTTGCACCCCGAAATCAACATTTATTATTTATTTCGCGTGTTAAAGGAGTTTAGGAGTATAGGAGTTTTCGCGGCTTTCAGCCGCTGGAGTTTAGACGTCAGTCCTGGTCCATGGCTATCACCAACAAGACTATCGTCTAAACTCCTAAACTCCTGTACTCCAAAAAGAAAACGGATTTGCGAGACTTAAATTATTTAAATAAGGTAAAAGATGAAAGCATTTGTTTTCCCCGGACAGGGGGCCCAGTTCGTAGGCATGGGCAAAGACCTCTACGACCAGAATCCTAAGGCAAAAGAACTCTTCGAGAAGGCTAACGACATTCTCGGCTACAGCATCACTGACATCATGTTCGAGGGTACCGATGAGGACCTGAAGCAGACGAAGGTGACGCAGCCCGCCGTCTTCCTCCACTCAGTCGTCTCGGCCCTTTGTATGGGCAGCGACTTCCAGCCGCAGATGACGGCCGGCCACTCGCTGGGTGAGTTCTCGGCCCTCGTGGCCGCAGGTGCCCTCAGCTTCGAGGACGGCCTGAAGCTGGTCTATGCCCGCGCCATGGCCATGCAGAAGGCCTGCGAGGCCCAGCCGTCGACGATGGCCGCCATCATCGGCCTGGACAACGAGACGATCGAGAAGGTCTGCGCCGAGGTCAGCCAGCTGGGCAAGGGCGTCGTCGTGCCTGCCAACTATAACAACCCCGGCCAGCTGGTCATCAGCGGCAACATCGAGGCCATCGACGAGGCCTGCGCCCGTCTGAAGGAGGCCGGTGCCAAGCGGGCCCTGCCGCTGAAGGTGGGCGGCGCGTTCCACTCGCCCCTGATGCAGCCCGCCAAGGACGAGCTGCAGCAGGCCATCGAGCACACGGAGTTCCACGAGCCGATGTGTCCCGTCTACCAGAATGTCGACGGACGTCCCCACACCAATCCTGACGAGATCAAGCAGAACCTCATCGCCCAGCTGACCAGCCCCGTGCGCTGGACCCAGTGCGTCGAAAACATGATCCAGGACGGCGCCGACGACTTCACCGAGTGCGGCCCGGGCAAGGCCCTGCAAGGCATGATCGCCAAGATTAACCGCGAGGTCAGCGCTCATGGCATCGCATAAGATCATTCTCTACCAAGTGTTTACGCGTCTCTACGGCAACCGCTGTGAGGCGCGTAAAACAAATGGCACCATCGAGGAGAACGGGGCGGCCAAGTTCAACGACTATACGGCGTCGCGACTGAAGCAGTGGCACGAGGAGCTGGGCGTCACCCACGTATGGTACACGGGCGTCCTGCGCCATGCCACGATGACGGACTACACGCGCTACGGCATACCCCGCCAGCACCCCGCCGTGGTGAAGGGTAGGGCAGGGTCGCCCTACGCCGTGGCTGACTACTACGACGTCGACCCTGACCTGGCTGTCGACGTCAGCCAGCGCATGGAGGAGTTCCTGCGGCTGGTCAACCGCACCCACAGGGCCGGACTGAAGGTGGTCATCGACTTCGTGCCCAACCACGTGGCCCGCCAGTATCACAGCATCGCCAAGCCAGAGGGCGTGCGCGACCTCGGCGAGGACGACAATCCTGAGGTAGGCTTCGACCCTGAGCATAATAATTTCTACTATTGCCCAGGTCAAACCTTTACGCCATACTTTGAGCTCTATCATGGTGAGCGTGAGCCATATACGGAACGGCCTGCCAAGGCGACAGGCAACGACTGCTTCCATAATGCCCCAGGGAAGGACGACTGGTACGAGACGGTCAAGCTGAACTACGGCGTCGACTACTATGCAGGCGGCGTGGGCCACTTCGACCCCATCCCCTCCACGTGGCTGAAGATGCGCGACATCCTGCTCTATTGGGCCTCCAAGGGCGTCGACGGCTTCCGCTGCGACATGGCCGAGATGGTGCCCGCAGAGTTCTGGGCGTGGGCCACGCAGGAGGTGCGCCGACAGTACCCTGAGGTGGTCTTCATCGGCGAGGTCTACAATCCCGCGCTCTATCGGCGCTACGTCGCCTCGGGCTTCGACTATCTGTACGACAAGGTGGGCATGTATGATGCGCTCATCGACGTCGTCTGCCGTCGTCGCGACGTCGCAGCCATCACCCAGGCCTGGCAACAGACTGACGACATCCGCAGCCACATGCTCTACTTCCTCGAGAATCACGACGAGCAGCGCCTCGCCAGCGACTTCATCGCAGGCGACGGACGGCGGGCCGTGCCTGCCCTCGTGGTCGCTGCCCTGCTGCAGGCCTCGCCCTTCATGCTCTACTGCGGACAGGAGTGGGGCGAGCGCGGCATGGACGCTGAGGGCTTCAGCGGACGCGACGGACGCACCACCATCTTCGACTACTGGGCCCTGACGCCGCAGCGCAACCGCCTCTACGACGTCTACAGCCGCGTGCTCGCCATCGCCCGTCAGGAGCGGGCCGTCAGCGAGGGCCTGATGTTCGACCTCATGTATGTCAACGGCCACCTGCATGAGCAGTATGCCTTCCTGCGCAAGGCGGGACACGAGCTGCTCTTCGTCGTGGCCAACTTTGCTGACATGCCTGTCGAGACGGCCGTCTGCCTGCCTGCCCATGCCTTCGACTATCTCGATATTCCTGAGGGCAAACGGATGGCTGAGGAGCTGCTCAGCGGTGCGTCGTGCGAGGTCACACTGCAGCGCGACCAGAGCGTCGATGTTTCTCTTAATGCCCACAGCGCCAGTGTGTTGAAGATAAAACTTTAAACCGTCAATAAAAGATGAGGAAAGTCCTGCGTATCGTCCTCTCCCTGCTTGGCGGCCTCCTCGTCGGGCTGGCCCTTGCCCACTTTGGCATCTGGCTGGTCGACGACGGGACAGGCGGAAGCTCAGGTGATGCCGACTTCGACCTCGGCGAGTTCGTGACGGTCGTCGTGATGATGGCCGTGAGCCTCGTCGTGGCCTACGTCGTGAACACGGCGCTCCATGAGGCCGGCCATCTCGTCGGAGGACTGATGTCGGGTTACAGGTTCCTGTCTTATCGCGTCTTCAGCCTCGCACTGATGCGCGACGAGGAGGGACGTCTGCGCCTGCGCCGCTATTCGCTGGCAGGGACGGCAGGACAATGCCTCATGGACCCCCCTGAGGGCGACGGGGCGGAGCTGCCCTTCGTGTGCTATCATGCAGGCGGCGTGGCGATGAATGTGCTGGTGGCCGTCGTGGCGGTCGTGCTCCTGCGGCTGACGGACCCTGGGGTTGTGGGGCTGAGCTTCGGCCTGATGATGCTCTTCACGACGCTCTTCATGATCCTCACCAATGGAGTGCCGCTGAAGTTCAGCGGCTTCCCCAACGACGCGCGCAACCTGTATGACCTCTGTCGTAGCCGCGAGATGCGACGCGACGTCGTCAACCAGATGCGGGTCGTCAGCAGCTATGCCCGTGGCCGACGCCTCGTCGAGATGCCGCAGGAGTGGCTTCAGCCCGTTGAGCACCTGGATGTCAGGAATATCCACCAGCTGGCCTCGCAGATCAACCACATCGGATTGCTCGAGGACGAGGGGCGGTTCGACGAGGCACGCCGCGAGGCGGAGGCTCTCATGGACTCAGGTGCCAAGCTGCCGCAGCTCGTGCGGATGGAACTGGGCGGCGAGCAGCTGTTTCTCGAGCTTGCGACGCTCCGACGTCAGGACGTCGTCGACCGCCTGTGGGACAAGACGCTGCAGCGCTATGTCAGTCGCGCCAGCCGCTATTCGCCAGGCAAGCAGGCGGTGCTCTTTGCCGTCGACTTGATGGTCAGCCACGACCGCGAGGCTGCCATGGCGCGGCTCCAGACGGTGGCTGACCATGAGAACGGCTACGCCTTCCCTGGCGAGGCGCGTGTGGCCAAGGCTATGATGGAAAAACTCTTAGAAAACTATATGACATGATCGACGAACCTTTTCTGAACGAACACAACAAGGAGGAGTATCCTCCGGCTCACACGGCGGAGCACCTGCTCAACCAGACGATGCAGCGGATATTCGGCTGCGAGCGTAGCCATAATGCCCACATTGAGCGGAAGAAGAGCAAGATGTCGTTCCGTCTTGACCATAAGCCCGACCGCAAGGAGGAGCGCGAGATTGAGCGGCGCATGAACGAGCTGATCGACGAGGACCTGCCCGTCACGTTCGAATATGTCACGCGCGACACCCTCCCTGACGGCATCGACCCCAGCCGCCTGCCCGACGACGCCTCTGAGACCATCCGGCTGGTGCGCATCGGCGACTACGACGTCTGCCCCTGCATCGGCCGCCACGTGCGCTCGACGGGTCAGATTGGGCGTTTCGAGATGCTGGGCACCAACTGGGACGAGCATGAGCGGACGTTCCGCGTCCGCTTCAAGATCCTGAATTCCTGAGGCCCTCTCGCCAAGCGGGCTATGAGTCATCAATAAAGGAGGTAAAGCAGATTCCATGCTGCTTTACCTCCTTCTTCGTTTTATTCCGCTCCTAAGCTATGATGCAGCTAAGGGCGAAAGGGGATGGGATTATTCCTTGGGAGCATTCTCGGCATCGATGGCCTTGATCTTCTCCTTGACGAGCTGCAGGTCGCCCTTGAGCTTCTCCACCTTGCGGTTCATCTCGTCGATGAGCGAGTTGCCCTTCTTTGAGCTGACGCTGAGGAATCCGAGGTTGTTCTCGTAGGTCTGCACCTCCTGCTTCAGGTTCTCATACTGGCGCATCAGGCGTGCGCGCTCGCTGTCGAGGGCGGCCTCGCCGCGCTCTGCCACCTGCTTGAGGTTCTGCTTGAAGTTGTTCAGGCGGCGCTTGGCAACCGAGACATTGAGGTCCTTGTAGAGACGGTCGAGCACGGCGTGGTATTCCTCGTAGAGCTTGTCCTTCTCCTTGAAGGGCACGTGGCCGATGGAGTTGTATTCGTCGACCAGCTTCTGGACACGCTCCTGCAGGTCGTCGCCGGCCTCCTGGGCAGCATCCTTCAGACGGCTGATGACGTCGCGCTTCTTCTCGAGGTTCTGGTGCTCCTCCGAGCGCTGGCCTGCGCCAGCGGCGTTGCGGGCCTCGAAGAACTTGTTGCAGGCTCCGAGGAACTCCTCCCAGAGCTGGTCGCCCAGCTTCTTGGGCACCATGCCGATGGTCTTCCACTCCTTCTGCAGGGCGATGAGCTTGTCGCTCGTCGAGCGCCATTCCGTGGAGTCTTGCAGGGCCTTGGCCTTCTCGATGAGGGCGCGCTTGCGGTCGGCATTGTCCTTATAGGTGTCCTTCAGGGTGCGGAAGTGCTCAGCCTTGCGGGCGAAGAAGTCGTCGCAGGCGGCACGGAAGCGCTCGAAGATCTTCACGTTCATCTTCTGCGGGGCGAAGCCGATGGTCTTCCACTCCTGCTGGATAGCGATGATCTCCTGCGTGTGGCGGTCCCAGTCGGCACCGCTCTTGTTCTCCTCGGCAGCGATGGCCTCCACCTTCTCGCAGAGGGCCGTCTTCTTCTGAAGGTTCTCGTCCTCGCGGGCACGAAGGTTCTCGAAGTGCTGCTGGTGGGCTTTGTTGATGATGGTCGAGGCGGCCTTGAAGCGCTGCCATATCTCCTCGCGGAGTTCCTTAGAGACGGGACCCGTCTCGCGATATTCCTGATGGAGCTTCTGCAGCTGATGGAAGGCGCTGATGACGTCAGTCTCCTCAGCCAGCTTCTCAGCGGCCTCGCAGAGGCGCGTCTTGATCTCCAGGTTCTTCTTGAAGTCATATTCGCGGGCCTCGCTGTTCAGCTTGAGCAGGTCGTAGAACTGCTCCACGTAGAGCTGGTAGTTGCGCCACAGCTCATTGGCGCGCTCAGCGGGCACATTCTTGATCTCCTTCCATTCCTGCTGCAGGGCCTTGAATTCCTGATAGGCGCGGTTGGCCTCCTCAGGCGAGGTGACCATGGCCTTGATCTTCTCGATGATGTCGAGCTTCTTCTTCAGGTTCTCCTCCTTCTCGGCCTCCTGCTCGCGGAACTGCTGCTGGCGGCGCTCCTTGATAATGCCCATTTCTGCCTTGAAGGCCTCCTCGTCAGGATCGGGCGTCACCTGATAGGTGGCGGGATCACCTCCTGCGTCCAGATATTCCTTCATTTGCGCTTCGCGCTCGGCGATGTGCAGCTTGTAGAAAGCCGTCTTCAGGTATTCCACCTCGTCCTTCTTGGGGGCCTCGTCGCCATGGGCTATCTCCTTCACGCGGTCGAGCACTTCCTGCTTGGTCTGATAGACCTTGCGTTCCTCGACGGGCGCGGATTCTGCCTCCACGGCGGGCGCAGCCTCCTCGGCAGCGGGCTCAGCCTCGCCCTCAGCGGGCGCAGCCTCCTCAGCCACGGGCTCGGCAGTCACCTCAGCGACTTCTTCAACTTCTACTTCGGGAGCAGCAGGCGTTTCGTTCACCGTTTCCTCCACCTTCACTTCTTCTTTTGCCGATTCTTCGACTGGCGAAGCATTGACAAGGGCATTCTCTTGAGAGTCCATCATTTAACTGTTTTAGTTACTGATTACGAGTTGTATGTTCACAATTTGGGGTCAAAGGTAATAAAAAGTTAGGAGTTTGTCGTGGCGTCATCAGATTTTGTGATGTAGTTTAATGATTTTTAACTCCATATGTCCACTTGTCCGTATTCATAAACAATCCTAAATCTTCTGTTCGAGGAGGACGAATTCCAAGGATTATCCGTAACTTTGCAACTTCATTTGCAACTATGCCCTGATCTTCGGCCGCCTTGGCTGTCCGCAGCTGGGCGTCGAGGGCGCCGCCATCGCCACTGCCGCCAGCCGGGCCGTCGCCATCATCTTCAACTGGACCGTCGCCGTCGGGTTGGGCTATGTCGTCGGCATCCCCCTCGGCTTCGGATTGATAGGCATGTGGATCGCCTTCGCCCTCGACGAGAACATCCGCGGCGTCATCCTCCTGCGCCGCTGGCGTTCAGGCAAGTGGCGCACGAAGGGCCTGACGGGGGAGTGACCAACGCTGAAGACGCTGCGGTCCGTGTCTTTAACTTTGCGTCACGTCATGGCGCCATGCCGTCACGTCGTGATTTCATGCCGTCACGTCGTGACGCCATGCCGTCACGTCGTGACGAGAGTTCCTTCCTTTGCTCCGAATCGCTTCTCCTGCTACTGTCGCTCCTGTCGCTCAGCATGAAAAATCCTTTCGAATATTTAATTTTGTCAACAGAGTTGAAAAAACTATTATTTTAAAAGAGGTATGTGAAATTTATTTTGTACCTTTGCAGCCGTGTTGCACGTAGCTGCAGAATAACGGCTGCACGTGCAGCCATTCATGACAGGCTGACCCTTCGCGGCAGAGACTCCTGCAAGCCAGGCTTTCTCAGGGTGCCACATCGACAGGGCGAGGCCATTGGGTTGTTAAATAAGTTCCGTGGAGCGTCTGCTTCACGGCATTATTCCGTCAAATGTCTCATTTGGCGGACATGGAGAAGATGTATACATGAACGAACTGGCTACAGACAATCGCCCATGGGCGGTGATGACGCACCTCAATCCGCAATGGATACAGGCCATGCTCGACAAGGAGCAGCGTGGCGAGCTGCTGCCCGCCGACGACGAGGCGCTGGGGGCGACGGCACGCTACCGCAAGGAGCCCTTCGACTTCTATATCCCTTATCTCGACCTGCTATCAGAGTCGGGACGCGACCTCCGCGGCGATTTCCACCGCTTCGTCTTCATACGTGCCTCCAAGGAACGACTCAACAGCATCGTCTATGCCGACTGGAACCGCAACACGCGGTTGCCGCTCCGACCCTACCGCGACAGGGGCGGCAACGCCATCATGATCCGTGAGCGCGAGCTGAACCGTCTGCGCATGATCTTCCGTCAGCATCATCTCGACTTCTTCCTTGGCACGCCCGTACAGTCGCTGAAGAATGCCAAGGGCCGTCAGGTCCGCATCCGGCTGCCCTACTGGGAGGACAAGGAGGGCGAGATACGCCGCATCAACACCAAGGAGGGACAGGGCACGGCCTCGCTGAAGGTGGCCTTCCTCATCGACGGACTGGAGAAGGAGATCACGTTCAGCGACCTCGACGTCAACGCAATAGAGTTCCTTGACGCTGAGACGCAGGTGCTGCTCAGTGGCAAGGTAATCGAGAACTTCGAGCGCGAGGTGGCTGTCCTGCTCGGACACCGTTTCGTGCATCGCCGTTTTCGCAACGACGCTGACCGCAAGGCCTATCAGGCAGAGCGTCGCCGCGAGGATATGCCCCGGCTGCGCCACCTGTTGTCGTTTGCCGACATCGAGATGGACAACGACGACGACCATCGGCGCTTCACGGCCCTGATGCTGATGTGCAGCGTCATGGCGGGCGATGTTGATGCCTCGCGACGCTATCAGTCGCAGATCGAGAGCTGGCTCGGCGATAAGACGGCCTTGGCCTCGACGGCCACTGATGCCTATCTGATGACGGCCCTCTTCGTAGCCACCCGTGCCCCCTATCTGCGCACGGCCGTCAAGGCGTTTCGCAACGCCCATCCTGACTGTCCCCCAATCATCTCACGATTTATAAATAAGGTGAGAGATCTGCGGACCCGGGTCTGACCCCTTGACCCGCTCGCGGTGTTTTTTTCTGGAATTACAAACATAATTTTCAATATGAGTATTTTTTAAGATAAGGTGCTGCTGATTACCGGTGGCACTGGCTCGTTCGGCAATGCCGTTCTCAACCGTTTCCTGCGGACCGACATCGGCGAGATCCGTATCTTCTCACGCGACGAGAAGAAGCTGGATGATATGCGCCACGACTTCCAGGCCCGTATGCCGGAGGTGGCGCACAAGATTACTTCTCGCTATGAGAAGAGCAAACCTTTGGTCTTTGGCGGTTTAACGGCGACCTTTTTGTTTGCCCTTTTATGGTACATCATAAGGAACTTCTGATTAAGTTAGAAAGATTTGGTTATTGAAAGCATAATATAGCAATGAAAGGTATAGTATTAGCAGGCGGCAGCGGAACCCGCTTTTACCCGATTACCAAGGGTGTAAGCAAACAGTTGTTGCCCATCTACGACAAGCCGATGGTGTATACCCCATCAGTGCGCTGATGCTGGAAGGAACCGGGGATTTTGATGGACGATTCTGAGGAAAACATGGAAGGCAGCGCAATAAAGAGTATTAAATGAAGTTAATTAGCTGACGATATGCTTAAAAAGCAGTATTTTTGCAATTGGAATTTATAATGAGATTTGAACTATGTGCATGGTTAGTATAAATATTGATGAGGCTGCGCTGCGGGATATGCGTCCCGATTTGGACACCACGGCAGCCATTCGCCTTTGGGCGCAGGAACTGGTGGATCACCGTATGCAAGAAATGCGTATTGAGGATGAAGAGACTATGAGCATCGACGATGCCCTTGAGATGACTCTGGCAGCAGTGAGAGAGGAGTACGCACGCCCATGACCCGATACAAATACGTTATCAAAAGACGTTGTGCCCATAAGATAACCGCTTTCTATCGCAACGTCTCCAAGAAATACAAGCACACGTATTCGCTGGAGCAGATGGAGCAGAATGTACGGGATGCATACCTTGCTATGTTTCAGATAGAACAAACGCTGCTTCGCCGTGAGCCGACACTCTCTCGCTGGGCCGACTACCATATGGCAAACAAAGGTAAGTGGTATTATGCTTACGTCATTGATGGCGACACAATCACCGTTGTCGATGCCTGTCACGCACAAAACATGCACGAATGAAGGATCAGGCCCCGCTTCACCCCTGCAAGTGCCTTTCAGCAACTGCCAGAAGAGATAAAACGAGAAACATTAAAAGAGTTGAAGAACAAAAGAGCGTCACTACGCCTGTTGGAACGGTTAACAGGAACTTTTCGATTAAGGTATGAGCAGAGGATGCTCGCATTCTATGCCATGCCGTAGAAAAGTCAACAAAGTTAATAAGTAAGGGAATAATTCACCGGTTATAGCCCTGAGACAGTAACCTGTCCCCCTGTCCTCTTATCTTGTTAAATGCGTCGCGCAGCGTTCGTCAATAAGCTTCTCCCGCTAATGTGAACTTCCGCGTAACGGCCTGACAGCCAATGTAATACGGAAACCACCGTTTCCAAGCTATCAGACATTCATCAGACATCCGGGAAATTGAGCCTTTTCCGCTCATTTCTATACAAAAGTACTACTTTTCCACCAAATACGCAAGAGCGTTAAGATTTCTTATTCCTTTAGAGTGAAGGAATGTTAATTCCAAAGAGGGTTCTTAAAAACGAAAAAGAGCGAATAATACACATAATGAAGGGAGAAGGTGAAAAACATAATCTCCATGTGTCATTTTGAAAGCCGAGAGAAATAGAAAAGACCGCTGTTTAACTAGAATACAAAAATAAACGTTTTAAAAGACTATTTAACAAAACAACAATCAAATGACAGGAGCTTGGCTTCTGGCTAATGACTTGAAACAAATATCTGATTGCATAGGTGGTCGCAGAGCGATGCAGTTCGATACTGCCAGTCAGAACGAATAAACAATTTTTATTATGAAAAAAGTAATGTTAGTTTTTGGAACACGCCCAGAGGCTATTAAGATGTGCCCGCTGGTGAAGGAGTTCCAGAAGCACCCTACAGAGTTTGAGACTATAGTGTGTGTAACCGGTCAGCACCGTGAGATGCTGGACCAAGTACTCACCATTTTTGATGTGAAGCCCGATTACGACCTGAACATCATGAAGCAGGGACAGGACCTCTATGATGTCACTGCCCGTGTGCTCACGGGTATGCGCGATGTTTTCAAGGAGTGCAAACCCGATGTAGTACTGGTACACGGAGATACCACTACTTCAACAGCCGCAGCTCTGGCTGCATTCTATCAGCAGATTCCTGTAGGACACGTGGAAGCAGGTCTTAGGACCCACAACATTTACAGTCCTTGGCCAGAGGAGATGAACCGCCAGATTACTGGCCGCATTGCTACTTACGACTTTGCCCCCACACCCCTCAGTGAGAAGAATCTTCAGGAAGAAAAGGCTCACGGACAGATCTTTGTCACTGGTAATACTGTTATCGATGCCCTCCACATGGTGGTGGATAAACTGAAGACTGACAAAGCTCTTGCAAACGAACAAATCAATGTGCTTAAGAACGCAGGTTACGATGTTACC
>OCTW011613031.1_pt1 | contig 94275 bp, 82 predicted proteins | sample 1539671 | NCBI WGS metagenome assembly OCTW01 (sample SAMN02144230, study PRJEB22623) | gut metagenome | biome: sheep rumen | host: Ovis aries | place: New Zealand | reverse complement strand
ATGTGCTGTAACCTGGTGGGCGATAACGGGCTTGAACCGCTGACATCCTGCTTGTAAGGCAGGCGCTCTCCCAGCTGAGCTAATCGCCCATAAAAATGGTGACCCCTGCGGGATTTGAACCCACGTTCACGCCGTGAAAGGGCGGTGTCTTAACCACTTGACCAAGGGGCCATGCAAAGAAAAATTATGGTGATCCACCCGAGATTCGAACTCGGGACACCCTGATTAAAAGTCAGGTGCTCTGCCAACTGAGCTAGTGGATCATATTTGGCAGGGGTAGTAGGATTCGAACCTACGGATGACGGAGTCAGAGTCCGTTGCCTTACCGCTTGGCGATACCCCTGTATGGCTCCTCAAGTAGGACTCGAACCTACGACAAATCGGTTAACAGCCGATTGCTCTACCGACTGAGCTATTGAGGAATAAATGGAGCGGAAAACGAGGCTCGAACTCGCGACCCCCACCTTGGCAAGGTGATGCTCTACCACTGAGCTACTTCCGCATGACAAAAGGTATTTTACCACATTCGCACTAGCTTGTCAACACATTATTTTATGTATTGAATACCGGGCTTTTTATCAGGTGCGTTCATCGGAACGCTTAATTATAATACCAAATCGCGCTACTACTGTCAAGGGATTTTGCTAAAAAAATATATTTTTTTACTGTCCTAGCAAAAAACTGTACTATGACAACAAAACGAACAGGCAGCCCCATGAAATTTAATCCGCTTCATGGTGCTGCCTGTTTCTGATGTGTGTAACGTATGTATCGTTAGAATGGAAGAGGTGTTATCTTTAGAAGGGAAGAGGTGTAATGATAGGTGGAAGTGCTTTAGGAAAGAGCTTGGGCAATGACCGGATCGAGTTCTTCCGGTGTCGTGCTCGGTTCAAATCGCTGAACCTGTGAGCCGTCGCGGCTGACGAGGAATTTCGTAAAATTCCATTTTACGCCGTTGCCATCGGCATTTTCCGGATAATACTGGGCGACGACCTGTTTGATAAGGCGGCCGCTTTCTTTATCCAGTTCATAACCGGCAAAGGGTGCTGCTTCCGTCAGGTACTGATAGAGAGGAATAGCCTGTCCGCCACGTACGTCTACTTTGGCAAATAAGGGGAATGTCACGCCATGGTTGATGCGGCAGAACGTTTCGATACTGTCATTATCAGCCGGTTCCTGTTCGAGAAACTGATTGGAAGGGAAACCGAGAATGACCAGACCTTTATCTTTATATTTCTGATATAAAGCTTCCAGGCCGTCATATTGCGGCGTAAAACCGCATTTGCTGGCCGTATTGACGATGAGGAGGACACTGCCCTTATACTGGCTCAAGGGCACGTCATTGCCCCGGATATCCTTGACGGTGTAATCGTATATGCTCATGATCAGGGCCTCCTATTATAATTCATGGATCCGGCAGCCGCCGAATTCAGGAGAGCAGGCAGCGCCATCGAGAACGTCGGCATCGCCCGTTTCAAAACTTTCCTTCCACAGGCCATGGAGATTGCAGTAGGCGTAAATTTCACCGGCATCGCCTGTTTCAAACAAAGCTTTCGGTTCTTCACCCGGCTTCAGGTAGTGGAAGTGGACGCCGCTGTCATCAACCAGGGCAATCCATTCGATGTAATGCTTTTCTTCCATAGGATGGGTAATGGATCCAACGTGGACCTCCAGGTGTCCATCGATTTTCTGAAAAGACGGTACGTGTTTTTCCTGTGCCGCATCGACAGAGCCTGCGACGAGACGGGTCAGTTCCTGGCCATCATAGATAACGCTGTCCGGAGTTTGTCCTCCCGTAAGTACTAATACCTTGCCATCTATATTGTTACGATAAAATTCTACGCGTTTCATAATAGTTTCCTCCTTTGACGGGAACGAAATGGATATATTTAATGTGATGTATTGATGTATTTAAGTAGAATTTATTTACTAGTGAATAATCATTTTCGATTACAAGTTAATTGTATACTAAAAAAGTCCATTTGTCAATAAAAAATAATGATTATCCGTTAATTATTTTTTCACAATCATCCGTTCTTCAGTCTCCGGCGGATACTGCTGTTGGGGATACGCATCTTCAGGCGGAATTTCGTTATCGTCCGGCGGGCAATATGGATATCGGCAGCGGCGAAGCGGTCGGCCAGTTCCTGATCGGAATAGGGGTGAGCTGCATCTTCTTCCTTAATCAGCTCAGCCATTTTCTGCCGGATGGCCTGATCAGAAATTTCCCCTTCAGCCCCGCTGTCTCTCCGGTAGGACTGGGCAAAGAAATCCTGTATGGCATAGGTCCGGCGGTCAAAGAGAACATATCTGCCATGACAGACACGGCTCACTGTCGCCGTGCTTAGTCCCGTTTCGACAGCTATATCTTTCTGGCGCAGGGGCTGCAGCGTATCGCCATAGAGGAAATGACCCTCCTGATGGCGTATGATACAATCCATGACCGTAAAAATAGACTGCCAGCGATAGGCCAGAGCCGACTGGAGGTCGAGGAAAGCCCTCCGTGCCTTGTGGATATAGGTCCGCGTCTTTTTGTCGCCTTGTTCTTCATATTCCTTATAAAGGTCTTCACGGAAAAACACTTCCGGCAGTTCTTCCAGAGAACGGACCGCCAGATGGCCCGATTCATCGGTATAGATTTCCACATCAGGACGGACAAATTCCGTTTCCGTCTCAGCCTGTCCGGCAGGCTGCAGAGCCAGAGTCTTCAAAAAATCCCGGATAGACTGGAGATCCGTATTGCTGAGTTCCATTTCTTTCTGCAGTTTCTGCCATTTCCCCGTGAGGAATTCCTGATAATGGTCCTGCAGGAGTTCTTCCGTCCGCGGCGGGGCATCGTCATGGCGCCGGGTCTGGATAAGCAGGGCTTCACAGATAGAACGGGCCCCGATGCCCGGCGGATCAAAGGATTGCACCAGAGCCAGTCCTTTTTCCATATCTTCCAGCGACAGGGCATAATCCTGGCCCAGAAGGTCAAGATCACCGGCAAAGAAACCTTTTTCATCAAGGGAGCGGATGATAAGGCCGGCAGCCAGCATGGTGGCTTTGGGAACGTTTTGTACCCGCAGCTGTTTCATTAGCCCTGTTTCCAGCGAATCACCGCGGTTCTTGATATTGTCAATGGGCTTTTCCTTGCCGTCTCCGCTGCTGGAACGGACATCTTTATACCGGATATCGAGGAGGGGATTATCGGTCACCTGTTCATGGAGGAAATCGGTCAAATCTTGTGAATGAAGGGTCAGCATCTGAATGGTCAGCCGCTGTATCTGGGACAATTTTGTTTTCTGTTCCAGTTTAAGTGCTATCTTTGCCATACTATCACGTCCTTTTACCTGTATGAAATAATTATACCATGATAGATGGCAAAAAAAAGCAGTCCCACTCTGGTTTTCATCATGGGACTGCTGACATTATTCTAAAAAGAGCACCAATGCCCCGATACCGGGAATGATGGTCATGACGACTTTCAAAACCTTCCGGGGAATGCGCCGGGTAAATTTAGCTCCTATGTAGGCCCCGGTCATGAGGCCGGCAACGACCTGGATGAACAAGGTGAAATCGAGATTGCCTTCCAGCAGATAACCCAGACCGCCAAACACGGCAATGGGCAGGATGACCATCATCGTCGTGCCAATAGCTACGGGAAGGGGCAGCCCAAATAAGATGAGCAGCACGAGCTGGATGAAGGGCGTCGCCCCAATGCCGAAGGTGCCGGACAGACAACCGACGACGAATCCGGCCGGCACTGCGGTCAGCCAGAATCGGGAGCCACCCTCTAGTTCAGTCGTGCCCACATAGGCAAACGGCCCGGACTGGGGATGATAGAGGCGCAAGTACATGAGTGCCATAGAGAGGAGCATCATGCCACCAGTGAACCAGTGCAAATCAGCCGCCGGAATCATAGCCGCGATTTTAGCACCGGTAAACGCGCCGGCTGCACCGAATACACCGACAGCAGCTCCGGTGCGGATGCGGACATTTCCTTCACGGAAATGACTGACCGCCCCGGATAAGGTCGTAAAAGTCATGGCGCTGAGACTCGTCCCCAGAGCCAGATGAATGGGCACGCCAAAGGCGGCCGTCAGCACGGCAATGACCACACCAGCTCCGCCAGCCCCGGTCAGTCCCAATAGGAACCCCAAAACAAATAACGTTATCAGAATCAACATTTCCATCACTCCTGTCCCGCCTGGTATTCTCTGAATATTACTATAGCATATTTCCGGTCATCTGTTATCTCTCCACCCAAAAGATATCCAAGAACAGCAAAGGGCTCCGCCTCTCATGGCAGGCGGAGCCCTTTATTTCATACACCTATATCTATGTCCATACTGCCGGGAAAGCAGGACCCATCTGCTGCGTTACATCTTACTTCCCGTATACGGATTAAACAGCGGCAAATCCAGCATCGAAGGCTTTCTGGTTAACTTCGATGAATTTCGGTTTGACAGCCTTGGCAATAATGGCTTTCCAATCGATATCCGTCATGCCGATTGCCTTGATGAGCGCACCCAGGAGAACGACATTGGCACTTTTAGGATTACCCAGATCGGTAGCAATCTTGGTAGCATCAAGCGTCATGGTCGGCACCTGTTCAGAGAGACTTTCAACGATGTGTTCCGGATAGGTCCGGGACCCGGACAAAATCGGCATAGAAGGAATCCGGTAGGTATTAACGACGATTTTGCCATCTTTCTTCAAATACTTGGCATAACGGGCCGCTTCCATTTCTTCAAAGGAGACGAGGAGATCTGCCGTCCCTTCCCCGATGATAGGAGAATAGACTTTCTTGCCGAAGCGGACCTGGGTGCTGACGCTGCCGCCCCGCTGGCTCATGCCGTGTACTTCCGACATTTTTACATCATATCCATTTTCGATAAGCCCCATAGTCAGAATCTTGCTGGCCAGAATCGTTCCCTGACCGCCGACACCGACGAGAAGAACACTTTTTACATCACTCATTATTTATACCCCTTTCTGCTGATGGCTTTGACCGGGCAGACCTGCATGCAAACTTTGCAGCCGACACAGTCCGATTCCACGATTTCCGATTTCTTATCTTTCAGATTAAAGCGTAAGGCCGGGCAGCCTGTGGTCAGACACTTCTTGCAGCCAATGCATTTTTCTTCATCGATGACGCACGGTGTCTTATCGAGATTGAATTCTTCTGCATCTTCGTGAGAATATTTCTTGAGTACGCAGGGCCACTTGGTAATGATGACGACCGGTTCCTTTTCGATGGAATACGCCCAATCAAGGGTTGCTTTCATATCGGCCAGATTATTCGGATCGACCGTACGGACATTGCGGATTCCGAGGGCATGGACAACTCGTTCTACATCGATGAGCGTTGTCGGTTCGCCTTTAATGGTATAGCCCGTCCCAGGATTTTCCTGATGACCGGTCATGCCCGTAATGCGGTTATCGAGGATGACACAGATCGTATTGGATTTATTATACGATACTTCTGTAAGGGCATTGATACCCGTATGGAAGAAAGTCGAATCGCCCATGACGGCTACGACCCGTTTCTGCTGGCCACTGTCAGCAAAGGCTTTGACCATGCCGTGGCCCAGAGAGAAGGCACTGCCCATGCAAAGAGCCATATCTTTGGCATTGAGCGGTTCAGCACCGCCCAGGGCATAGCAGCCGATATCGCCGACCATGACCGTATCTTTACGTTTAGCCAGTTCATAGAAGAAACCGCGGTGGGGACAGCCGGCACAGAGCGCAGGCGGACGGGGGACAAATAAGTCATCGGAAACGGTGACCCCTTCTTGTCCTTTATGGAGAATCGCTTCAGCAATGATGTTCGGGTTCAATTCATCGATATTAGGAATGACGTCTTTCCCATGGCAGGAAATGCCGGTGCGCTGGATTTGTTCTTCCATGAACGGATCCAGTTCTTCGACGACATACAGCGTATCGACTTTATCGGCAAAGGCACGGATTTTATTCATGGGCAGTGGATAGGAAAAGCCCAGTTTCAGGTACGATGCATTGTCGCCAAATACTTCTTTACAATAGTTGTAAGATACACCGGCTGTAATGATACCGATTTTTGTATCGTGCATTTCTTCAAAATTGAGCGGCGTCTGTTCGCTGTATTCTTTCAGTTTCTGTTCCCGTTCTTCGACAACGAAGCGTCGTACTTTAGAAATAGCCGGCACGGGATCCATTTTATCACGCTGTTTGACATAGGGAACCGCTTTGAAGGGAACGCGTTCACCCAATTCCACGAGGCTCTTAGAATGATCGACACGGGTCGTCATGCGCAGCATGACCGGCGTACCATAAGTTTCGCTGATTTTATATGCTTCGGCAACCATATCCTTAGCTTCCTGGGAGTCGGACGGTTCCAGCATAGCAATCTTGGCAAATTTGGCATAGTTGCGGTTATCCTGTTCGTTCTGGGACGAATGCATGCCCGGATCATCGGCGGAAACAAAGACAAGACCACCGTTGATAGCCAGATAAGCAAAGGTAAAGAGCGGATCGGCGGCCACGTTGAGACCTACCATCTTCATAGCTGCAAAAGAGCGGACACCACCGATAGAAGCGCCGATAGCTGCTTCCATGGCTACTTTTTCATTTGGTGCCCATTCGGAAGAAATACCGTCGTATTTCGCTACGTTTTCCAGGATTTCTGTGCTGGGCGTACCAGGATAGGCAGAAGCAAAGGACACGCCGGCTTCATATAACCCCCGGGCAATGGCTTCATTCCCCGTCATTAACTGTTTCATTCTGTTACCTCCTGTAAATAGACATATTGGAAAAATTATCCCTGATGACACTTGCGTGCCTGGATGAGACTGCTCGTCGGAACAGCCTGGATTTCGTCGCACATAGAGCGGACGGTGGACAAGACCTTATCCAGATCATATCCTGTATCATATCCTAAGGCCTGCAGCATATGCACCAGATCTTCTGTTGCGATATTACCTTTGGCCCCGGGCACGAAGGGGCAGCCGCCCAGGCCGCCGGCAGCTGCATCGAGAGAGGTTACGCCTTCTTCGACAGCTGCGTAAGCATTGGCCAGGCCCATGCCGTACGCATCATGGAGATGGATATCGATCTGACTGATATCACAGATTGACTTCAGGGCGCGGATAATTTCTTTTGTATGGGCCGGATTGGAAATACCTGCCGTATCGCCGAGGCCAATGCGGGTGACGCCGACCTTAAAGGCTTCTTCACACAGATATTTGATCCGGTCCGCCGGTACGTCATCACCGAAAGGAGACCCGAGACCGCAGGCCAGTGCCAGGGTCATCTTTACTCCTTTGACCTGGGATGCCATAGCCTTGAAGTTTTCCAGTGATTCTTCTATGGTCCGGTTGGCATTGCGTTTATTGTGTTCTTCGCTGGCAGAAATGACAAACTGGACGCTCGTCGCACCGGCCTTGAGAGCATTTTCAATGCCTTTGCCATTCAGTGTCAAAGCCATGAATTCGATATCTTTTCCTAATTCTTTCGCATACTTCTTACTTTCCTGCAGGACTTCTGCCGCATCCTTCATCTGCGGGACCCACTTAGGGCTGACGAAGGAGACGAGATCGAACATAGTGGCACCGTAATCGATCATTTCTTTGATATATTTGACTTTTGTTTCCGTCGGAATGGGAACTTTATGATTCTGCCAGCCATCGCGGGGGCAGACTTCTACGACGGTTATCTTTTTACCCATGATTCTTCCTCCTATTTAATAGCGCCATCGGCCTGCATAGCCGCAATCTGTTCATCCGAAAAGCCAAGTTCCTTCATGATATCCACATCGTCTTCACCGAGGTCCGGAGCCGATTTGCGGTATGTGCAGGGATAGGTATCCATCTTGATAGGATTGCCCAGGACGGTAAATTCGCCGGCTTTTTTGTCAGGAACCTTGACCAGCATATCTCTGGCTTCAACGATATTCTTATCGTTGCATACGTCGGCAATATCATAAATCGGACCGGCCGGAACGCCTGCACCGAGGATGATATCGACGACTTCCCGGCTCGTCTTATCGCTGGCCCAGTCTTCAATGATTTTTTTCAGGGAATCTGCATTCTTTTTGCGCAGTTCCGTATTCTTGTACAACGGATTCTGTGCCAGTTCAGGCATGCCCATGGCTGCCGAGAGGTGTTCAAAATGCTTGTCCGTCCCGCTGGCCAGTACGAAATAGGCATCCTTTGCTTTAAAGGAATCGTAAGGAGCGGAAGAAATGTATTTATTACCCGTCTTTTCAGGAACTTTGCCGGTATACAGATACTGCATGCATTTGGCTTCCAGGCCGGAGACGATGGAATCGACAAGAGCTACATCGATTTTCTGGCCTACGCCGGTCTTCTGCCGCTTAATCAGCGATGCCAGGATGCCCATACAGCAATTCATGCCGGCCATCATGTCGCCGATTGCCATGCCGGCACGGGTCGGTTCCGAACCGGGCCATCCGGTAATGCTCATGGAGCCGCCCATAGCCTGGGCGATGAGATCATATCCCGGACGGGAAGAATAGGGGCCGTACTGGCCAAAGCCGGAAATGGAAGCAAATATGATGCGCGGATTCAGGGCTTTACATTCTTCGTAGCCGAACCCTAATTTTTTGATAACGCCGGGACGCATATTTTCCAGAAGCACGTCGGCCGATTTGACCAATTCAGCAAAGGCCTTTTTCCCATCTTCTGATTTCAGATTGACGGCAAAACCGCGTTTGTTCCTGTTCAGATTGCCAAAATACATACTGCGGCCTGTCTTTTCTTCCAGTGGCCGGGCATAGCGGCAGAATTCGCCTTTGGTCAGTAAATTTTCTACTTTGATGACATCGGCTCCCATATCAGCCAGGAACATCCCGCAGTAGGGACCAGCCAGGAAACCTGTAAAATCGAGAACGCGGATACCTTCCAATAATCCTTCAGTCATGTCTTTCACCTTTTCCTTTCTTTTTATACAATCAGTCTTATGAGCATTTCATTCGCCAGTATATATGAAATTTCAATGCCAAATATGAAATTAGCCATATATAGGGATCTAGCGGTGTATGTGCGGGATGAACTGCAAGCGGCGTATATATTTTTTTACATTAATTTGACATTATCCCTATTTTCCCGTACACTGAAAGCGAGGTGAGGATATTGGAAAAAATCTGCTTCCTGGCCACTGACCAGGTCATGAAAAATAAAATCGAACAAGCCTTATGGAATCACACGAAAGAACCGGACAGTATGCCCATTGACGTAGCCATACTCGATTTCAATCATATCTTCCGGCAGGCCCGGGATATGATAAAAGAAGGGGCACAAGTTCTCATCGCCAGCGGCGGCACCTATCAGGAACTAGCTCCTGTCATCCGGGAAGTCCCGGTCCTGCGTCTGTACATTTCGACCTATGATATTATGTACGCCTTGGAACAGGCACGGAAGTATAAAAAAATTTATCTTCTCCTGAATTCCAGTGTCATCTTCGAAAGTTCTATGTGTCCGCCGGAATTACGGAGCAAAACGGAAATATATACCTATAAAGACCGGCCAGATCTGGAACATCTGGTGGACAGTCTCGATGTCGGTCCCGATATTGCTATCGTCGGCACAGCTATCCTGCCACGCATCACCAACATTCCTCTGCCCATATTTACTATCATGCCCAGCAATCCGACTATCTTTTCACTGTATCAGTATGCCCACGACCTGGCCTCGTTCAATAAGCGGGAACGGCAGCAGTTATCTTTGCTCTCCTCTGTATTGTCCCACGTCGATGAAGGCATCATCATGTACGATGCCGAAGGCACTATTTCCCATATTAACAAACAGGCCCGGCTGTTCCTGAAGATCAGGGAAGATACTCCGTCTATGGAAACCATTCTCCCCAGGCAGCAGGGAAGCCATGCCTATTCCTATTCCAATACAATCGTAGAAAAACCACCTTATACGCTCGTACTGAATTCCTCACCCTTTTCTATTGACAAGCAGACCCGGTACATCCTGAGCATCCGTGATGTCACGCAGCTGCAAAAAATGGAAAAGAATATCCGCTATAAGCTCTCCAAAACGGGGCTGACGGCAGTGCATCATTTCGCTGATATCCTGACGGCGGATGCAAAAATGAAAGCCCTCAAGGCGACGGCAGAGACGATGGCCGCCTATGACGCACCAATCCTCATCCAGGGAGAAAGTGGCACCGGCAAGGAACTTTTCGCCCAGAGCATCCACAATGCCAGTCCCCGCCGCAGCGGTCCTTTCGTCGCCGTCAACTGCGCCGCCCTGCCACCGGAACTGCTGGAGAGCGAACTCTTCGGCTATGAAAGCGGCGCTTTTACCGGAGCACGTAAGGAAGGCAAAGCGGGATTATTCGAGCTGGCCCACGGCGGAACGATTTTCCTCGATGAAATCAACAGCATGTCGCCGGCTATCCAGTCCAAGCTCCTGCGCGTCCTGGAAACGAAACAGGTCATGCGCATCGGCTCCGACTATGTCATTCCCCTCGATATCCGCATCATTTCCGCCACTAATACGGATATCATCGAAAAAATCAACGAGGGCGCGTTCCGCAAGGATCTATACTTCCGCCTGAACACCCTGACTCTTACCCTGCCGTCTCTCGACGAACGGCCTGCCGATATTGTCTACCTCTTTCTCCATTTCCTGTCGGAATTCGCCGGGCACACCGTAAAAAAATCTGCCCTTCCGGAACCGCTCCGCCAGGCATTACAGGACCATCACTGGTGGGGCAATATCCGGGAAATACGCAGTACAGCTTTGCGGTATTATATTTATGGGAAACCCGATTCGCCTTCCTATGATTATCTCTTTGACCAGACGAATCACAAAAAGCGGGTCCACCTCATCGACCCGCGGACGTTCAAACTGGATATGAAAAAGGCCCAGCATACCTTCCAGCAGCTGGTCATCAACGACCTTTTGGAGCAGGGGTATACGAAAACCGAAGTGGCTTCCATGCTCAACATCACCCGCCAGACCTTATTCAATCACCTGAAATAAAGCCCCTTTCACCGCTATGGCGGCTCCCGGCAAAGATACCCAAGGAGATGAACGTATGCGAAAACTATTAGCTGTTTTATGTATAATCGGATGTATAGCCCTATACAGCAGCGAAACCCACCAACCTGCCACGACCAGGCCGGCAAAATCACCAGCATCCGATAGCCAAACCGTAAAAACACAGGAAGCAAAACAGGAAAAGCCGGCGGCAAAGGCACAGGATCAGCCTGTGGAAAAGCCCGCCAAAAACTGGTATCGGGCCGGATACAGCGACGGATTCCAGGACGCCGGCAAGGGCATTTATCAGCCCAAATCGGAACGAGAAGACTACCGTACATACTACGACATGGGATACAGGGAACGGATAGAGGCCATACAGGCCAAAAGAGCCAGAAACTCATCAGATGATGAAGACCGGTACCAGAAGGGGTTTGACGAAGGCTATGAAGCGGGCCTGGAAAAATATGCCGACCCGTCAGCAGACGACGAACAGTACATGAACGGCTACGAAGACGGCCATGAAATGGCCAGAGACGATCAGGGCGAAAGAGACGACGAGTAGGAGAAGGGCCGCAGGACGGAAAGATAGTTTGCAGGCCCGAGTTTGCAGTTTGCAGGAAAAGAGCGGGCCGGGGAAGGAATAGTTTACAAAAAAGAGGAGGCCGCAACAAACTGAGATAAAAGCTCAATTTGTTGCGGCCTTTTTTCGTACCATATGCTTTAATTATCCGCCAGGGGATCTGGTCCATATGTATTAGGTCCCGTCGTGCCAGGAGCAAACAGTAAATAAAGACTGGCAATAATATTTACAATGGGAACAAAAACTAAAAGATAAAACCAACCGGATTTATTAACATCATGGCAACGTCGAATCCCCAACATAATACTGCTAATAGTAAGAACAAACATTATAGGAACCGCCAAAACAGGAATTGCATCCAGAAAAGGAGTATCTATAATGAGTATAATAAAAATCAATAGTCCTCTAAGGAAATATCGCTTGCGATTCAGTCTTCCATTATATGTAAAATACTTATCTACCAGTACTCCTAATATACCAGAACGCCCCTTACCGATTGCATGACTACTCGTGGATTGTACTTCTTTTTTTACAGCCTCGACAGGTGAAGTCATTTTAGTCGTGAACATATCTTTATCAAAAGCAGAAGTTTTGTCATGGCCCTGCATTTTCATATTGGTATTAGTTGTACCCATATTCATGGGATGATCAGTTATAGAATGGACCGTCTGTGTCTGCTTATCCGATTCTATGTCTGAAGAGACCATTGTTTCCATTGGCGGCTCATTATGGTCATGCTGCTTTAATGGCTCCCTGACATCTTCCATAGCATCATACACTTTTTTCCCGCATTTGCTACAAAATTTTGCATTTTCAGGTAATGGAGTTCCACACTGTGAACAAAATTTAGCCATTTTTACTGTCTCCTTCCCTCAAAATCATTCCAGACGTTCACCATTTTTCTGGCCACTTATCTCCTGAATTTTCCACTGGCCATTATCATTTACCATCGTCACACTTCCTGTAAAGTGTTGTACTTTTAAACGACTGTTACCAGGAATCCTATCCTTGGACTGCAGTTTGTATGAAAAAACCACCTTGCTGGGTCCTGCCGACTGGATACCGATGTTTGTAACTTTGCTTTCCACGGTATTCCCATACCCTACTGCATACCCGTCATATCCTCCTACACTGTCCTGCATACCCGGTGTAAAATACTGAAAAGCATCCTTTATTTGTCCTCTGGACAATGCATTGTGATAGGCCAAAAACGCCTTTTTCGCATTGTTTATATCATCTGACAAATCCCTGATACTTATGTAATCCACGTTATGGCTGTCATTGTTAACCGCAAAGCGTAATAGCGCCGGGACGCCATCTTTTGTTTTATAGGTATATTCATAATACGTTTGTGAATCATAATCGGATTCCTGATAATTGGAACCATATGCATTTAACACATCTGATAAGGAACTTCCCTGATGAATTCCTTTACGAGTGCTAACAGATGAATCCCGTGATACAAGTGCTACAACCGTTCCATCACTGACAACTACTTCCATATCCTTGAATTTATAGCGAATATAATTATGAGGTTCTGTCGCACTACTAAGTTCCTTGCCCAACTCTTGATGCGCCTCCGTCCATGATTCACCTACATATACGGGGCCCAGTGCCAAGTCAGAGGCCGGAGCCTTCTTTTTAGGTACTTCTTTTTTAGTTTCTGTAACCGGAATATCTTTTTTAACCGGCTGTTTATTTTCGTTATGAAAGAAGACTCCCATTCCTAAAATAATAAAAAGTAAGATAATACCACCAAAAACAACAGCTCTGTTTTGAAGCAACCGGGCAAATGCTGTTGTTTTTTCATTTTCTACCGGCTGTTGTGTATTTTCCACCGGCTGTTGTGCAGATGTTTCCCTTTCTTGCCTATCTGATATGTTATGGCTGCCACTATCACGGATTTCATCTTTATCCCGTATGGTGTCTTCCAATACAGCAGAATGATCCATTATATTTTTTTCATCAAATGCATCGGCAGCCGTTTTGTCTTGCGAAGGCTGATTTTCATGGTTATCAACGTTTTGGGGTAATGGGCTGCCACATTGGGGGCAATATTTCAGATTTGCATCAACCATCGCTTCACAAGTAGGACATTGAATCTGCCTCTTGCACGGAGTACCGCAATATATGCAAAATTTACTTTCATTGGGAATCTCTTTCCCACAATTCTCGCATTTCATAGTTTCATCTCACCACTTTCAGCCGTACTTCTTATGATTTGCACACCGCATTTGCAATGACACATCCTATAATAAATCCAATAACTCCTCCTGCGATTCCCCCACCACAAATGCCTAAAAAAATGCATATACAGACAATCCATGTAGCGCCATTGCCCGTCTTATTACCATTAGCATTGCCGCCAGATTGCGCTGTAGCAGATTGCACTGTATGAGAAACTGTATGAGAAGTAGCATTCACTAATTCGCATGCCGCGTTGTAAATCTTCTGATCCGAACCGAGTCTGGCATATTCCTGCGCTTTTTTTCCATATTCATTAGCGAGTTTTGCATCATTTATCCATGTGTATAAGTTGCCCACTTGAAGGTAGATAAGAGAGGCATATAAAAAAACAGCTTCTTTTTCTTCTGGAGTATATCCAGAATGCCGGATAAATTCTTCAACAATTTTTTTAAAACTTTTTTCAAAACTGTTTTGCAGAAAGTTTCTGTTCTGGTTTTCATATCCCGCTTCAAAATGACCTTCTGCTTCTATCTGTTTTAGTATTTCTTCAAAAGCTGTTTCTGCCTCTTTGTATGCAAAAGTTGATGATTGTCGCCCAACCGGGCGCCTAACCGGGCGTCCAACTGGTTGATTATTTCTTTTTAAATACTGGAGAATCGATTCAAAATCTTCATACCTTTTTGCAACAAGAGGGAAGCATTCTTTTAACAGCAGGAAGATCTTATAGGCTATATCCCTTCTCCCTTCATCGCGAATAGCCAAAGCGTTCCTTGCAAGTGTAGAAAAATAATTTTTGACATCACTGCTAAAAGAATCCTCTCCACGGCTGTCTATTAAAATGCATTCTGCCTTCGTGATGCTCGACATGACTCTAACATGGCTTTCCAAATGATTCAAAAAAAAGTCAGACGTATATGTTTCATTTTTGAAAAGCTGCTCCATGTCTGCCTGTTCTTTTAGTACATATGTACTCATGTCCAGCTTATAGGTATCAAAAAATCTTGTTAAAATACTTCCAAAAATGTTTTTATTGCGAGAAACGTTCTCGGCTATTTCATTGGCCAACCGGCTATATACAGGCCGTTTCAATTTTTTTGTATATTGCTGAATCGCACGATGGACGTCGTCTTCCAGGCCATGTATTCCCTGCTGAATATCCTGGACCTCCTGCACTAAAGGAAACCCGGCTGATTTTCTATCTGCATTGATGAGAAAGCGCACTTTTTCCGGTAACAGCTCCGTATATAATGAATCCAGGCGAATAATTTGCTTTACCGCTGTTTCGATATCTAATTGTTTCAAGCGATTGACAATAACTACAAATTCCTCTACTTCATTCTGGAATGTATATACATGTTCCAAATCATCAAGCAATCCCTTCAAATCAGCCGATGATACACCCAAAAACCAGCTGACTTCAGCTGCAATCCGCTTGTGCGGATTCAACAATATATCCCGGGCGCGATTATATGCATCTTCATTTTCCGTATCATCAAATGATTTATCTTCAGCCGCTTCCAAAATGCTATTTTTGTCTGATTGAGAATGTACGCCTAAAATATAAAACGGGTTTTCCTCTAGTAACATACTATTTCCTCTCTCTTATCCTTTAGTAATGTTAGTCATAACATCTGGTTCGTCATCTGCAATTTCAATTCTTGCTAATTCACCAATAACTTGTTTAACAGTTGAAATATCATTTTGTTCAATTGCTTTTTTCCCAATTTCTGCTAATTGATAAAATTGTTCCTGATTGCTATAATTTTCCGGATTTTGAATTTTATACATAAACCATCTTATTGGAAATTCCGGATTATTTTTATACAGAACGTCAAAATTTAAATATCTAACGGACTGCAACATATTGTCAAAAGCTGAGCTGTTTTCACCCATAACCAGTCTGGCATTGGCAAATAATTTCTCATAGCGTTCACGATCCTCTTCATCCGAGTATTTCTCTGTGGTATCATGGTAATACTCTATTAATTGTTCCAGATCCTTTTCTCTGATTTTCTGTAAATTTTCTCGTTTTATCCGATTCAGTATCCGTTTTGCATGCAGGATATCATCCGATAAATGCTGTAATGATTCTCTATCACTGGTTTCCTGTCTGACACAAATAGCACGAGATGCAATTTCCCCGCATTCATTCAATTCTTCATACGGTTGATCCAGCTGCGAAGACAGGCCTCTTACTTTTGCCAATATATTTTTGCCATCAGCATTGATTTTATTGGCAATATGGTCTAAATCAACCTGACCTTCCTGACGAGAATAGAAATTCTTATTACTGTTAAAACTCTGACTGATAGAATCAATGTTCAATTCAATATCGATAGAACCTGAATCATTGACGACAAACGAGCACTCAATTTCTGCCCCTGCCGGAATCATGCCATATGAAAAATCTTCACCGCTGACCTTGATGCAGCCGATAAAGCGATTATCTTCTACTTCGTCTTCAATTTCCCCTTCCCACAACTTAAAATTCAATGAAGCCGGACTGCCGGCTCTGATTGTTTCTGCAGCCCGAAACACCTTGGTTCCCTTTGCCGGCAACGTATCACCTTCCCGGACTAAATAATCTAAAGTGGATCTGGTCGAAGTACTGCTTTCCCTTACTTCAACACCGATAGAATGAGATGCTAAAATAGCCCCTACCGTTGCCATCGTATATGAAATAATGATGTGAGATTCCTGCAAAGGTATACTCCGGCCATAATTATCAAATACTTCTACGCTGAAATGATTGTCTCCACGTTTTTCCAGTGGAACGATTACCTTGGCCTTATCCTTTAAATCCACCAGCCCGGACGTCCAGCCTGTATCGTCAGATTTTATTTCAAATGTATAACCAGTTGCAGATTTCGTAAGAGAAACCGCCACACGAGCCTGATTTTCAGTGGTTCTCGAGACATATTTAAAACTTAACCCCAACGCATCTGCGCTTTCTACTTTCTTTCTCGTCGCTTTTCTTCCATGTTCTTCACTGGACCAGTCAATAGATTCGGCAAAAATGGCAGCACCTTCCGATACGGCAGTCATCGGGTTAACTTCTATACTGCCCTGGATACCTGTTTCTTCACAAACTTTGTCACGCAAAGGTTTATAATTTGTAGGCCCGCCAATAAAAACGATACGATCTATATTCGATTTCGTTAAGCCGGATTTTTCAATTGTTTCTTTTGTGGCTTTAATAGACTGCATGACCATATCATGTATCAGCTGGTTAAATTGTTCACGTTCAATCACTATGTCAAGGTAAATTTCTTCCCCTGATTCGTCAGTGACACCTGTTTCTCCATCGACACTGGAAGTTTCATCTGTTGACAGTTCAATTTTAGCAATTTCAGTCTTGTATGAGGCGATGCGCAATAATTTTTTATACTTATTGCTCTGCTGCATTTCCGTATGCGATGGAAGATCATAGTTTTCCTGCAGCCATGGAATCACTATTTTTTCCATTAGAATTCGGTCGAAATCTCTGCCACCACACATGGCAATGCCGTTATGGGCCAATAAATTGACTTTACCGCCAATACTCTCTGCTATAGCAACGTCCAATGTCCCGCCGCCTAAATCATAAATAACAAAGTTGGCGTCTTTGGAATTCACCAGCATGACACTCATAATAGCTGCTACAGGTTCCTGCATTAATGCCACTTTTCCCAGTCCCGCTTTTTGAGCTGCTTCTTTTGTCGCTGCATTCTGCATTTGATTAAATGCGGCAGGAACCGTAATAACTGTCGCCTTTTCATCACTTTCCCGAATTTCTTCCGGTAAGTTTTTATATAGTTCTTTTAATATTTCCGCACTGCATTCTTCCGGGCTCATTTTTTCATCACCGACAGTTAAAAGCGTATTGGTTCCCATATACCGCTTAAACAAAACAGCGCATCTGTCCGGCTGTTGTGCGGCTTTCAAATACGCTGTTTTACCATAAAAACGTTTTCCCCGTTTATCAATGTATATAGCAGATGGCGTAACATCATTTTGATCTTTTTTACTTTTCCAAACACGGACATTTTCTCCATCAAAAGTGGATATGGCACTATTAGTCGTGCCTAAATCAATTCCTACATAGTATTTCATATTATTTTTTTATCCTCCCTAAAACAGCAATTCCCTTATGAATAATATCGGGACTGTTCTTAATTTTTATAACCGGTTCCATCATAAATTCAATCATCAACTTATCATCTTCATCCTGAAAATCCGCGAGGTTTATGGGATTGATCGGCAATCCCGGATCGTATATTTTCCCAGAAAAATCAAGAACTTCCAGACCTATATCCAGTACTCCGGGAAAATAATGCTTGTCAAACCTGGTCATCTGATTTCTCAGCCTGTTTATCGATTTGGCATCTTGTATAAACCGGCTTTCCTGGATAATAGCCATTCTTAATCTCCAGGTTTCGACAATCAGTTTCGCTTCTTGTTCCTGCAAATCCCTGTCATATTGCTCATTTTCATCTGGTTTATCAGGTATTTCATGTTGCATATCATCATTTGAATCCAATTTTTTATTATTTTCTATCGGTTTTTCTTTAGGAAATTCCTCTCGTTTTCTAAAGGAAAAAATACCCATAAAATAACCTCCTTTATAGTTGAAAAATAGCATCTTGTAATTTCTGCTATAGTATTTTTATACAAGTGCTACTTGCATCAGCATGATTGCACATAGATGAATATTGAAAGAGTAGTATTAAAATTAGTTATTTTTCACTTACGTTTATTCTACTACCAACATACCACCCCTCACAAGGCCTTTGTGTCATAAAACTGTAACACAATATACTTTTTTATGTCATATTACTATCAAACAAGGACCCCATCTTCAATGGAAGACGAGGTCCTTATTTATTTTCGAGACGAATGTGTCACATATCCATCCGTTTTCGTACTATATAATTGTTTTTACATGGGACAGAATATGTTGGCGATGACATCAAAGAACAGGAATGCACAGATCATCAGTACGAGCAGGTTGACGGCTGCTATGATGAGGAGCTGGACAAATACTTTGTTCTGCTGTTCTTTGGTAAAGCGGTCTTTCAATTCTACAGCCATGATGGCGATGATCATGGCACCACCTGTGGACATGGGGGAAATGCCACTGCAGGAACCGCCGGCTGCGACGGCAGACATGAGAGCCACCGGATTGATGCCGCTGATCTGCTGGGCGATGCCGACGCTCATGGGCATCATGGTCGGGTAGACGACGCCGAGAGCGGAGCTGACGAAACTCAGGAGCCCTGCCGACAGGGCCATGAGGGTGGATGCCGTCGACGGCGACATCATGCCGGCCAGCGCCTGTGTCATGAGGGCGATGCCCCCGGTCTTTGCCACGATATGGAGCAGTGCGCCGACACCCAGGACCATGAGTATCGTTCCCCAGGGGACGGATTTGATGCACTTACCATCATCGGCAATATGAAAGAAGAGCAGGACAGCCGCAACGATCAGTGCCGCCAGACCTACGTTGACATTGGCAAAAATGATCAGGGCCAGCATGGCGACGATGCCGGCGAAGGAAATCCACTGCTTTTTCGTAAAGCTTTCCATTTTTTCTCTGGTGCCGTCCATGGATTCCGGTGCCTTTACCTTGTATCCCTTGAAGGCGATGAACAATACGATGGCCACGACGGCGTTAAACAATGTTACATTGACGATAATGGCCGGCACGGCGCTGGCGCTGCTGATTCCCGTATTTTCCAGTGCACTGAAAATAATGGCCGTTTCCGGCGTAATGGGGGAGAAGCGGCCGCCGGTCATGCCACAGATGCCGATGAGCGACAGCATGACCGGGTTGTAACCGACCCGTATGCCGATGGCGATCCCCATGGGGATCATGATGGCCAGAACGGGAATACCTCCCGGGCCGGCACCGGTAATGATGCCGCCGGCAATAAACAGCAGCACAGGTATGAGCCACAGCCTCTTTCCTGCAATGGCGACAATTTTACGGGCCAGCAGTCCCAGGGCTCCCGTATCGTTGACGATAGAAAACAGAAGGGTAATGCCAACCAGAGTAATGAACAAATTCCCGTTGACGCCGGCAATGATTTCCTTGCCGGGCATCCCGATCAGCATGGTACAGGGCACGGCCAGGGCCAGTGCCACGATGCCGATGTTTATCTTGCGGATAAAAGCCAGCACGATGGCTGCAATAAAAAATATAATCGAAATAATATCTGCTCCCATATCAGGATCCTCCTCGTATTCAATAATCCGGTATATCCGTACATTTCGATCAATCAGGGCAATACAATCACTTGATTCTATTATGCCTTTTTACTCGTGTTCTGCCTATCCCCCTCTCTTAACTTTATGTGATATGAAATATGCGTTTTTGTATTTGTCAATCTAAATGAAATTATAATGCCAATATGAGAAATGCCTGTATACAGCCGGTTCCAGCCGCTCCCGGTATGACAGCGGCCGATTTATGTATATATTTTTTTACACATATTTGACGTTGATTGAAATCTGCAGGCCGCAGGTAGCCGTCCGCAGGCCGTTTTTCGTAGGTCGTTCATCGAAGGTCGTTTGACGTTAGATGAAAAAGCTGGTTTGAAGAAAAGCTGGTTTAAAGTACCATGTAACATGGCGTCCCCGCGAGGGGAAGCTGGCGCCGCAGGCGTCTGAAGGGGCTTTTTATTATCTGAGTTCCAGTATCTGAGTCCGAGTATATGGCATGACGAACCGGCGTCGTCATTGCACGGACAAACTGACTCATAAAATTAAGACTCTGTATATATGTAAAGACCCTTCCGCCCTGACGGGCACCTTCCCTTCACAGGGACGGCAAAAATATCCGATCAGTCAAACCGGCTTTTTCTGCAAACTGCAAACTGGCCACTATCTCTCCTGCCGGCTTCAAGGAACGATATTGAAATAACGGGAGAATCCTCGTACAATAATAGTACTGCATGAAATCTTTATTTTACAGACAGGTACATTATGGACGAAGAAAAATATTTAGAACTCATCAAAATAAATCCGCTGACCATCCGCCACATCGACCATCCGTCACGGCGCCTGCAACTGGCTGCCGTAGAAGGAAACGGCCTCATGATACAGTATATAGATCAGCCCGATGCCTCCATCCAAGAGGCCGCCATCGCCAATAAGCCTGAAGCTATCCGCTATATCCGCCAGCCCATCCCGGGACTGGCCGAAAAGGCCATCAAAGCCAACTGGTATAACCTGAGTTATATTAAGAATCCATCGGAACCGCTGGTCCGTCTGGCACTGAAACAGTCGGCCTGGGCTATCCGCTACGCAAAAAATCCCAGTGAAGAACTGCAATTGGCCGCTATCGAAAAAAACTGGGAAGCACTGCAGTATATCAAGGATCCTGCACCGGCGGTGCAGCTGGCTGCCGTACGACAGAATCCGGAAGCGTTGCGCTATATAGAGTCTCCCACGGTAGAAGCTGCCGATCAGGCCATTGGCAGCGACGCACGGACACTGCGCTTTGTCATGCATCTGACCCACAACCAGGCCCTGCATTTCCTGGGCATCAACGTGTCTGTACTGGCCACGCTGCCACCGTCCATCCACATCAGCGAAGACGAATGCCGGTCCGTACTCAGCCAGGTCCTCACCCGGTCCGATGTACCGGAAAAATACGTCCGCAATCTCATCGGCTGCCGCGCGCTGAAGCAGCTCTACCACTGGACGCCGGCCGACGTACTGCGCCTCATCTATCACAAGGGCAGCTGCCGGGCTAAACAGATTGCCGTCGATGAACGGCTTCGCTTCAAACAGAACCGGGAGGAATCATAATGGATACAACACTGGCAGACCAGGCATTCGACCTGCGCAATCGTCTGGAAATCTGGGCCAACGATTATTATTTTCTTCCTGACCCAAAAGACCGGGCAACTGAACTTCCGCCATCACTGAAGGACGCCTTTTTCTCCTTTATCAGTCGCCTCAGTCTGGCTCTCATGGAAGATGAAGACAATTTCTTCGGCTACTTCTTTTTCCAGATGGGAAAAGAACTGGACCTGACGCTCCGGGCTCCTACGGGAGTCACCTTCCGGGGTACGAAATACGTTCTTTTTTTCCATCCCTTCCTGTTTCTGGAACAGACACCGGAACAGATGCTCAGTTCGATCCGTCACGAAATCCTGCACATCGTATTCCGCCACCTCCTGCGCGCCCGGGACCTTCGCAGTTCGTACAGCAAGCTGGCCCTCAACCTGGCCATGGATGCCATCGTCAACACGTATCTCGACCCGGTTCCGGCTGACGGCGTAACAATTGAACGCATCAACGGCCAATATCAGCTCTATCTGACGCCATACGATACACTGGAAAATTACGCCGAACAAATCCAGCGTGGCCTCGAATGGAAGAAAAAGAGCCAGACGACTACGACCGGCCAGGTCACCGATTCGGACAAGCCCCAGTTCGCCCCGGCCCACGCCCACGATTTATGGGAAACGGCAGACGCCTCCGATCCGCAGACCATGGTCAAATTTACGGAAAAGTATCTCGACGAAGCCGATAAGGGCAATCTGCCATCTCATCTCAGCAGTGCCATCGCCGCTATTAAAAGTGAAAACCCGGCCCTGCCCTGGGACTGGTACCTGCGCCGCATGGCCGGCACGTTGTCGTGCGGCACCAAACACACGACGGCCCGGCTCAGCCGCCGCCAGCCGTACCGCCTCGACCTGCGGGGAGAACTCCATCATTATAAGGCGCGTATCCTCGTCGCCCTCGACGTGAGCGGCAGCATCAGCGATGCCGAATTCCATCAGGCCATGGAAGAAGTATTGCACATCGTCCAGACCCAGCGTGTGGAAATCACTGTCATCGAATGTGACGACCAGATAAAAAAAATCTATCACGTCCGTTCTGTCCGCGACCTGCAGGAACGTTATCCCTACCGGGGCGGCACGGCCTTTTCTCCGGTCTTTGCCTACGCCAACAAACATAAAATCGACCTGCTCATCTACTTTACCGACGGCCAGGGAGAAGAGCATCTGGAAGTCAAACCGGGAGGCTATAAAGTATTCTGGATTCTGTCAGGCAAGGGGAAGACCTTGTCTCTCCTCAATCCGCCGGGCCTTATCAAACCATTGAAAACAAAAGAAGACATCACCCTTTCCGAACTGGATGACCCCCATAACGACGGCTATTCCATGAACAATCAGGAACCCATCGCCTTTACCTGATGCACCTTAACAGACGTTTAACGCACACGTGCGTTAGAATTAATACACCCTAACGCATATGTGCGTTAGGGTGTATTAAGGTGTGTGTTGAAATGTCGTTTTTTCCCTTATGTAAACTACATTATCAGACCATGGTCACGACGTATGCCAGGGCTTTGGCGCGGGCATACAGTGATTCTACGCTGGCGTATTCTTCCGGACTGTGATGACGGCTGCCTTCGACACCCATAGCACAGATAGTCGGTACGCCGGCAGCTACGGTATAGGCCGAATCAGATCCACCGCCGACGGTGATACCACTGGGGCGGGGCATACCGAAAGATGCATACGCATCCTGGACTTTGGCCAGCAGACCATCGGTTTCTGTCATCCGTTCCATGGGGATGCAGCACGAAAGCCGCGTCAGAGATGTCTTTGTCCCATTGACATAGGTCGTATGGGCTACATCCTGTAATTTCGCTTCAATATTGAGGACATACTCTTTCTTGAGATAGCGGACATCGATGAGGATAGACGCCGTATCCGGGACGGCATTGGCTACGGTACCGCCGGAAATGACACCTACATTATAGGTCGTTCCCTGTTGCCAATCCGTCAGATTCTGGATAGCAATGACCTTGTGAGCCACTTCCAGGATAGCACTGCGGCCTTTTTCCGGTTCATTTCCTGCATGAGCCGCAATACCGGTGACATCCATGCGATAGGTCAGTGCCCCTTTGCGCTGGACGACGACTTCATTTCCCAGACGGCCGCTTTCGCAGTTAAAGGCAGCTACGGCTCCCCGGGCTTGTTCCATGATCTGCTGGTCGCAGTCAGAATCGCAGTGACCTACCTCTTCATCACCGGCCAGGACGAGGCGGACCGGTCGTTTGGCCCAGCCCGCTTCTTTCAATGCTTTCATGGCAAATACGGCAATGGTTACGCCGCCTTTCATATCGAGGACACCGGGACCATAGGCCTTGCCATCCCGCAGGGTAAACGGCCGGGCTGCTACGGTACCATCAGGGAATACCGTATCCATGTGTCCCAAGAGGAGAACCGGGGCTTCCGGTACGTCTTCATTCAGGACCGACACGAGCATATTGCCGGCCCGTTTCATTTCGTGGATTTCCGTATGGGCCCCAATCGTATCCAGTTCTTCCTGTACCCGGTGCGCCACGGCATCGACACCGGCCTTATTGGCTGAACCGCTTTCTATCTGTACCAGCTGCCGCCAGAAATCTATCATGGCGTCGCGGTGCCCATCTATATAGACAGCAATCTGTTTCCGTATATCTTCCATTGTATATCACTCCTTTATACCATGTTCCCCTATATCATAGCACAAGGTCCGGAAAAAGATAGTTTGCAGTCCCGAGTTTGCAGAGGAAAGACCGCTGGCCGGGGAAGGCCAGCCGTTAGCAGTCAGCAGCTAACGGCTGGTGGTCAGTAGGGCTTTGCCGTTTCTGCGCGTAAAACGGGGCTGTACCCTAATGAGCTTTTCAGCCATTGGGGTACAGCCCCTGTCTCTGATCTGACACTGCCGGATTATTTTCCCTGCAAACTAATTACTGGTCACTATCTTTCCCCGCCTGCGACGGCCTCGCGGCCTTTCTGGAAGGCCTTGAGATTGACATCGACGAATTTCGGTTTGACCGTACGGGAAATGAAGTCCGACCAGTCCAGGTTGGTCAGGCCCAGTGCCTGGACGAGAGCCCCCAGGAGTACGACGTTGGCACTCTTGGGATTGCCGATTTCCGTAGCAATGCGGGTAGCATCGAGGTCGAGTACAGGGAAATCTCTTTTCAGTGATTCAATAATGTGTTCCGGATAGGCAACCTGACCGGAGAGGACCGGCAGGGACGGGATGCAGAGCCGGTTGATGACCATCTTGCCATCGGGTTTCAGGAATTTGGCATAGCGGGCCGCTTCCATTTCTTCAAAGGCGACGAGGATATCTGCCATGCCTTCCCCGATAATCGGAGAGTAGACCTTTTTCCCGAAGCGGACCTGGGTGCTGACGCTGCCGCCACGCTGGCTCATGCCATGTACTTCCGACATTTTTACATCATATCCGTTTTCTATGAGACCCATGGTCAGGATTTTACTGGCCAGAATAGTACCTTGTCCGCCGACACCGACGAGCAGTACATTCGTTACATCACTCATTATTTATACCCCTTTCTGCTGATAGCCTTGACCGGGCAGACCTGTGCGCATACGCGGCAGCCAACGCAGTCGCTTTCGACGATTTCCGATTTCTTATCTTTCAGATTGAAGCGCAGTGCCGGACAGCCTGTGGTCATGCACTTCTTGCAGCCGATGCATTTTTCTTCATCGACGACGCACGGCGTATGATCCAGATTGAATTCTTCCGCATCTTCCTGGGAGAATTTCTTGAGTACACACGGCCATCTGGTGATGATGACTACCGGTTCATTTTCCAGAGAATAGGCCCAGTCGAGGGTTGCTTTCATATCGGCCAGGTTGTTGGGATTGACGGTGCGGACATTTTTCAGGCCCAGAGCGTGTACGACCCGTTCCACGTCGATGAGCGTCGTCGGTTCGCCTTTGATATTATAGCCCGAACCGGGATTATCCTGATGGCCCGTCATACCGGTGATACGGTTGTCGAGGATGACGCAGATCGTATTGGATTTATTGTACGATACTTCCGTCAGGGAATTGATGCCCGTATGGAAAAAGGTAGAATCGCCCATGCAGGCGACGACCCGTTTCTGCTGGCCGCTCTTGGAGAAGGCGTGGCTCATGCCGTGGCCGATAGAGAAGGCACTGCCCATGCAGCCACCTAGATCCTTGGCATTGAGCGGTTCCGACCCGCCCAGGGCATAACAGCCGATATCGCCGACCATGACCGTATCTTTGCGCTTGCCCAGTTCATAGAAGAATCCCCGGTGAGGACAGCCAGCACAAAGAGCAGGCGGACGGGGGACAAACAGGCCATCGGGAACAGTCTTGCTGGGGAAACCCTTACCCAGGATACCCGTAGCCACGATATTGGGATTGAGTTCATCAATATTTGGGATGACATCCTTGCCGTGACAGTCGATGCCGGCCGCTTTTATCTGTTCTTCCATGACCGGATCCAGTTCTTCGACGACATACAATGTATCTACTTTTTTGGAAAAAGCACGGATTTTTTCAATCGGCAGAGGATAGGAAAAGCCGATTTTCAGGTACGACGCCTTGTCTCCCAGCACTTCTTTGGCATACATATAAGCCACGCCGGATGCGACGATCCCGATTTTCGTATCGTGCATTTCTTCATAGTTGAAAGAAGAATTTTCCGAATATTCCTTCAGCTGTTTTTCCCGTTCTTCAATGACATAGCGGCGCTGCTTGGAAACGGCCGGCACATCGTCAAGACGGTCCCGTTGTTTGACATAGGGAACAGCCGGGACTTCCTTCCGTTCACCCAGTTCGACCAGGCTCTTGGAATGGTCCACCCGGGTCGTCAGGCGGATCATGACCGGCGATTCGTATTTTTCGCTGATTTCATAAGCTGCCCGGGTCATATCGAGACATTCCTGTGAATCAGCCGGTTCGAGCATACAAATTTTCATCGCCTTGGCATAGCGGCGGTTATCCTGTTCGTTCTGTGAGGAATGCATGCCCGGGTCATCGGCATTGACGAAGGCCATGCCGCCGTTGATTCCCTGATAGGCAAAAGTAAACATCGGATCAGCCGCTACGTTGAGGCCGACCATCTTCATCGCTGCAAACGACCGGACACCGCCCATGGATGCCCCGATAGCCGCTTCGACGGCAACCTTTTCATTCGGTGCCCATTCGGAGTAGATTTCATCGTACCTGGCTACGTTTTCCAGGATTTCTGTACTCGGCGTACCCGGGTAAGCTGATGCAAAGCTGACGCCTGCTTCATAAAGCCCGCGGGCAATCGCTTCATTACCAGAAAGTAATTTTTTCATGTATAGACCTCCCGTCCTTTTTGGAACGTAAACTAAATGACTGCATTACACTACTGTACATGGAATAACCGTGCCAGATACTATAGCTGGCAAAATGCCCTGCAAATGCGCTTTGTCACCATCCGGCCAATCTGGTATTTGTACGGAATGTTAAATATTTTTGTCGTCTTTTACATCTGGCATTTACAGACATCCCATTCCGGTATACACTGGTACAAAGAAAAGGAGGGCGACTATGGATACCATCTATTTTTTAATCGCCGATACCGTGCAGGAACGCATGATAGAACAGACCTTGTGGTCCTATCAGGAGAGCTTCAATACGCATCACGTCGCCATCAGGATTGAAATCATCGATTTCCCCCGTCTGCCGGACCAGGCCCGCGCTATGATCCGCAAAGGAGCCCGGGTCATCATCACCAACAGCGGGTCCTATCAGATATTGTCCAATGCCATCGACGAAGTCCCCATTCTCTGCCTGTACAGCTCGACAAATGATGTCCTGTATACTCTCCGGGATATCCACTGCCAGAAAATCCATTTGTTCCTGAATAAACATTTCATCTTCAATATCAACGCCTGCCCGCCGGATGTACGCCAGCGCCTCATCGTCCATCCTCCCTACGGGATCGAACCGACTTACCACAAACTGCTGAAAATGGTGCAAAGCCTGCCGGTGACGCCCGATACGGCCATCGTCGGCTGCACTCTGCTGCCCCAGATTGCCCGGAACAGCCCCATGCCGATTTATCCCATCCGGCCCAGCGAATCGACCATCCTGTCCGTATACCAGTATGCCCTGGAACTCATTGCCTTCAATAAGAAAGACCGCCGCCAGCTTTCTCTCCTGGCCTCCATCCTGTCCCACGTGACCGACGGCATCATCCTGTATTCCACAGGAGGCGTCATTTCTCATATCAACCGTCAGGCCCGGGCTTTCCTGTCCCTGCCGCCCAATACGCGGAACATACGCGATATTTTCCCGGACTGGCAGGAGGGGAGCCAGCCATCGTTCAAAGAAAAAATCATCCAGCGGCCGCCTTATACCCTGGTAGCCAATTCGGACGTATTCCTCATGGATAAGGAAAAACAGTATATCCTCACTCTGCGTGACGTGACCGAACTGCAGCGGATGGAAAAAAATATCCGTTACAAACTCTCCCGGACAGGCCTCACGGCCAGCCATCATTTCTCCGATATCAAGACGACCGACCCGGCCCTGCAGACGCTGATCCGTCGTGCTGCCACCATGGCCTCTTACAATGCACCTATCCTCATACAAGGGGAAAGCGGCACCGGCAAAGAACTCTTTGCCCAGAGCATCCACAACGCCAGTCCCCGGCGCAACGGCCCCTTCGTCGCCATCAACTGTGCCGCCCTGCCACCGGATATCCTCGAAAGTGAACTGTTCGGCTACGTAGGAGGCACCTTCACAGGAGCCCGCAAAGAAGGCAAGGCCGGCCTCTTTGAAATCGCCCACAATGGCACGATTTTCCTCGATGAAATCAACAGCATGCCTCAGGACATCCAGTCCAAACTGCTGCGCGTCCTGGAAACAAAACAGGTCATGCGCCTGGGGTCAGACTACGTCATTCCCCTCGACATCCGCATCATCTCGGCCAGCAATGCCGATATCATCCAGTCGGTCCGCAAGGGGACATTCCGGCGGGACCTCTTCTTCCGCATCAACACCCTGCGCCTGACCCTGCCCCCCCTCAACGACAGACCATCGGATATCCCGTACCTGTTCTCCTATTTTCTCAATACCATCTCCGGCACCTCGGTCCCGGTCCCACAGACACTGAAAAAAATACTTACCCATCATCACTGGTGGGGAAATATCCGGGAACTGTACAGCGTAGCCCTGCGATACCATATCTATGGCGATACCGGTGATTCGTCCTACCAATACCTGTTCGACACGACAGAGGAAGAACAGACACCGCAGCTCCTTGATACGGGTTCCCTGTCCCTCAATATGAAAAACCTGGAAACGACCATCGAACAAATCCTCATACAGGAACTATCCGACAAAGGCTATACCCAGACAGACATAGCCAGACTCCTGAACGTCTCCCGCCAGACCGTATTCAACAAGATGAAGAAATGACAGTCAAAAACCGCCCTGCACGCGATACATGCAGGGCGGTTTTTTTAGCTGATTCATTAAAGAATGGATTTGTAGAGAGCGACGATCTGGGATTTTTCTACATCACGAGGATTGCCCGGTGTGCAAGCATCGGCCATGGCAGAGTCGGCAAGGAAGTCGATGTCTTTTTCCTGTACGCCCAGGTCAGATAATTTATGGGGAATTCCGACATCATCGGCCAGTTTCTGGCAGGCATCGATAGCAGCCTTGCGGTATTCTTCCTGGCTCATGTCATCGACACCGGCGACGCCCATGGCACGGGCTACTTCACGGTAGCGTTCGCCCGTTGCTTCGGCATTGAAGGTGAGGACCGGTGCCAGGAGGATAGCACAAGCTACACCGTGAGGAATGTCATAGAAGGCACTGAGGGGATGGGCCATGGAGTGATCGATGCCGAGGCCGACGTTGGAGAATCCCATGCCGGCGATATACTGGCCGAGGGCCATTTCTTCACGGGCTTTCATGTCGCCTTCGACGGATTTACGAAGCCATTTGCTGATGATTTCAATGGCTTTGAGATGCATCATATCGGTCATTTCCCAGGCGTTCTTTGTAATATAGCCTTCGATAGCGTGTACGAGAGCATCCATGCCGGTAGCGGCACAGAGTTTCTTCGGCATCGATGCGACCATATCAGGGTCGATGACGGCTACGATAGGGATATCGTGGGGGTCACAGCAGACGAATTTACGGTGTTTTTCCGGGTCAGTAATGACGTAGTTGATGGTTACTTCGGCTGCCGTGCCGCTGGTCGTAGAAACGGCAATGATGGGCAGACATTTGTTTTTCGTCGGCGATGCCCCTTCGAGGCTGCGTACGTCGGCAAATTCCGGATTGGTGAGGATGATGGCAATGGCCTTGGATGTATCCATGGCAGCACCGCCGCCGACGGCTACGATGATATCAGCTTTAGCCTGCTTGCAGAATTCGACGCCTTCCTGTACATTCTGGATGGTCGGGTTCGGTTTGATATGATCGTAAACGGTATAGGCAATGCCGGCCCCATCGAACAGGTCTGTGATTTTCGTCGCTACTTTAAATTTCATGAGGTCCTTGTCGGTGATGACGACGACATGCTGGCAGCCGCGGTTTTTGACTTCTGTTACGATTTCGTTAATGGCACCTTTGCCAAAATACGATGTTTCATTCAATGTAATCTTATTTGCCATAATAAGTTGTTCCTCCTTTTAACATAGGTAATACCAGATTTTGCTTATTTATATGGAATTTCTATGCCAAATAAAGAAATCAGGAGCCATCTGTCTGCCATATCCCGGAAGGATGCCCTATTGGCGGCGTTGAAGAGTCTGCAAAAAAACCTCGTCAGGTGAATACGCGAACCCTGCGAGGTTATTTTGTCTCATTATTCTTATTTTTCTCAAGAAACCAGTGATATATTTTGATATAAATGAGATTTTTGATACTTAGTGAAATTGCCGGCGGATCTGTTTCGGCACGATGCCATAGTGACGGCACAGGCGGTAAAAGGTGGCCCGGCTGACGCCCATGGCAGACGCCGCCTGTTCGACGCAGCCCCGGGCTTCTTCGAGATAGTGCAGGCATTCGGCTCGTTCATACGAAGCAGCTTCCGCCGGAGATTCCGGAGAAAGGGGAGACGATGGCGATAGGGCATCATGCTGTGATGAAGGCAGATGAAAGTCTGATGCCGTAATAGCCGGGCCACTGCTGGTATAAAAGGCTCGTTCCAGGGCATTCTGCAATTCCCGCACGTTACCAGGCCAGTCATAGGCCAAAAGCGCCGGCATGGCATCGGGAGCCAGGTGGCGCTGCCGGCTGGGATATCGTTTGTTAAACCGGGCCAGGAACCGGTCTGTACAACAGGCGATATCGCCGGGCCGCTGGCGCAGGGGCGGGATGTCGAGACGCAGGACGTTGAGCCGGTAGTAGAGATCGCCCCGGAAGGCTCCCCGTCCTACTTCCTGTTCGAGATGGCGGTTTGTCGCGGCGATGACCCGTACATCCAGTTTTTTCTCTTCTTTACCGCCGATACGGCGGATGCGCAATGTCTCTACGGCACGCAGCAGTTTGGCCTGGAATTCGATAGGCATTTCCCCGATTTCGTCGAGAAACAGGGTGCCATGGTCGGCCAGCTCGAATTTTCCCGGATTTCCCTCCCGGAGAGCTCCGGTAAAGGCGCCTTTTTCATAACCGAACAGTTCGCTTTCCATGAGATCCCGCGGCAGGGAAGCACAGTTGACGGCGACAAAGGGGCCGTCAGCCCGGCTGCTGCCCGAGTGGATGGCCTGGGCAAACAGTTCTTTGCCCGTACCGCTTTCGCCTTCGATGAGGACGCTGCCATCATAGCGGGCATACTGGCGCGCCCGGTCGATGACCTGTTTCATCAGGGGATCGGCCGCATAGATATCGCCAAAGGTATAGGCGGCCTGATTGCCCGACACGCGGTTGACTGAACGGAAGAGGTGTTCCTGCCGTCGCAGGATAACCGTATAGGTCCGGCCTGTCGCGTCGGCAGTCTTGGAGATGGTCGCACTGAACCGGCGTACATTTCCGGGCAGGACGACGCGCAGGTCATCAATATACAGCGGGGCATGGCGGTGGGCATCATCGGTCATGTCCCAATCGACCTGGGGCATAACCTGATGGAAGTCGAGTCCGGCCAGACGGGCCTGGGACAAGCCCAGTTCCCGCTGGGCCGTGGCATTGGCCCAGCGCAGTTCCAGTTTGTCATTCAGCAGCAGAATCGATTCGCGGATACCGTTAGCAGCGGCCCGCATGAAATGACTCTGATGGTAGCTGATGAGCGTCCGTTCGATACTGAACGCGCAAGCTACGACCAGTGCCAGCGTATGAGGATGGGCGGCTCCGGCACTGCCCGATAAGTCGAGGCTGCCGATGACCGCTCCGTCTACGCCGTGGATAGGGGCAGCCGAGCAGGTCCAGCCGTGCTGGTCGGCACAGTAATGTTCGGCACCGATGAGCTGGACGGGCTGATTATATTCCAGGGCGATGCCCGGCGCATTAGTCCCTACCTGATCGTTGCGCCACACCGAGCCCCGGCGGAAGAGGATATTTTCTGAACGGGCCAGGATGGCATCATCGCCGATGGTAGACAGGACATAGCCTTCTTCATCGGTCAGTGCCAGCAGGAAATGGGAATCGCGGATGATTTCATGGACGGACTGCATGATGGGACCAGCCGTCTGCAGAAGGAGACGGCTGCGCTGCAGGATCTGCTGCCATTTCCCCGGATCGGCGGTCGTACTGCTGCGCCGCCAGGGATCGACACCGCGGCACCGGCATTCCTGCCATGACCGGGCGACAAGAGGCGGCAGGCGCGGGTCCAGGGTCCCGTCTTCCATGAACCGCTGCCAGATTCGTTTCCGTTGTTCATTATCCATACAGCCTTACCTCCCAGTAAAAAAATAACTCCTGCCTATAAGAGTACCATGACAGGAGTCATTTTTCTATGGGTTTACCATTCTTTTGTAACGATAGCTCTGACCGGGCAGACTTGCGCACACAGGAAGCAGGCGGCGCAATCGTATATCAGGTAATGCTATGTATCATTTCAAGTATACGAAACAGTTATGCCAAAATATAAAACCGACACAATCGGGAGTAGTATCCTCTTTCTGGTTTGTATTCCCGCCGCTCCATACCATAATATGTAAAATTTTTTTGCTCTCTTTGACAAAAAAGCGGCCAGCAGGCCTCTGACAGGCATTCTGCTGGCCGTCCTATCTAAATGGACAAATTATAAGGTCACATCAACAGACGGGTGGTCTTTGGTGACGACGCCGCTTACGACAGGGCATCCGAAGACGTTTTTCAGGATGTCCGACAGTTCGGCGATGACCGCATCAACCCGGTCTTTATTGAAATCGACGAATCCGTCGATAGGGAAGAACACATAGCTCGTATCAGCCGTGATTTTTCCGTGTTCGCTCTGGCGCCAGGTCCAGCGGCGCGTGCGGACTTCATGGCCGACGGCGTAGACGACTTCGTCTTCACCGGGCGCTTCTTCTTCCGTTTCCCCGAAAGGCAGGAAATGGTCGCCTTCCCGGGCGTAACGCATTTCCATATCTTCCGGCGACCGGCCCAGGTCATGGGTCCCCATGGGGATGGTATACTTCAATGACAGGGCATTGTTCAGGTCCACCAGCGGATTGATATGGGGCATCCCCTTGCCTTTGCTGATGCGGTTGAACATGGCTTCGACAGAGCAGGGGAAGCGGTTTGGGTTGAGGCCCAGCGTGCGGAACGCTTCGCGATAGGGCACGATGTCCGGCGATGTCTTGACTTTGACACCGTCGAATTTCTGCTGTGCTGCAGCGATGGATTCGTCCAGCATGGCTTCGATCTGCGGATAGGATTTGCTGTTATCTACGCCTTTAACGGCGACGACACCGATATATAAATCAGGTACGTTTTCAAAAATGCGGTCTTCTACGATAAATTTCATTTCTTGTTACTGTTCCTCCAGATTTTCTGTTGTTCTGCGGCTTTGATGAGTTCGTCCCGGAAATCGGGATGAGCGATACCGATCAGTTTTTCTGCCCGTTGCCACGTCGTAAGTCCGGCCAGATTGACCGCCCCGTATTCGGTGACGATGTACATGGTCTGTGCCCGCGGCGTCGTGATGATGTCACCGCCGGTAAAGCGTGGTACGATGTTGGAATGACGGACGCCTTTCTTGTCCACCCGGCTCGACGCCATGGCCAGGAAGGTCCGGCCGTGTTCTGCCGTATAGGCACCGGTGACGAAATCAAGCTGGCCGCCGGTCCCACTGATCTGCCGCGTCCCCGCCGATTCGGAGCTGACCTGGCCGTAGAGGTCGCAGGCAATGCAGCCATTGATGGAAACGAAATGGTCCAGCTGACGGATCGTTTCCGGGTCGTTGACATAATGCATGGGCGCCGACAGAATGTCAATATTGTGGTCGAGGAACTCATAGAGCTCCTTCGATCCGCTGCAGATGGAAAATACGCCCTTTCCCTTCTGCAGGGTCTTACGCTTATTGGTGATCTTGCCGGCCTTATACAGGTCGAGATAGCCATCGCTCATGAGTTCTGTATGCATGCCCAGGTCCCTGAGGTCTGACCCGGCAATGAGCGACCCCAGGGCATTGGGCATACCGCCGATGCCGAGTTGCAGTGTGTCTCCATCGTGGATGAAGGGAAAAATCTGGGCGGCAATCTGCTTATCCAGTTCACTGGCTCCCCGGCTTGGGGCTTCGCTCAGAGGCTGATCATTTTCAACGACAGCATCGACGTCGCGGATATTGATGTGATCATCGGCCATACCGTATATAAAAGGCATATGGGGATTGACTTCCAGGATAATCCGGTCAGCCGCATCGAGCATTTCCTGCATACAGCAGTTAGTCAGGCCATAGCTGAAATTGCCATAGCGGTCCATGGGCGATACGGTCACCATGGCCACGTTGACCGGCGCCTGGCCGCGGCTGTAATAGGAGCCGCAGAAGCGGAACATCATAGGCGAGAAGAAAGCCCGTCCCGTATCGATATACTTACGATCCAGTCCCGAGCAGTGCCAGAGGTTGTATGTAAAGGCCTGCCGCTGCGGGTCCTGTTCTACTATCTGGACAGGGCGCATCGATATGGCGTGGCGCACCTTCACGTCAGTGAGCTCATCCCGCCGTGCCGCCAGAGCCGCATCGAGAGCCGCCGGAAAGGAACAGGTCTGGCTATAATCGACCCAGTCGCCGGACTGGACGAGATGCACTGCCTCTTCGGGAGTGTGCAGTTTTTCCTGATATATTTCGAATGGATTCAAGAGTAAGACTCCTTTAAGAAAATTTCAAAATTCCCGGCCCATCGGCGCCACCATTATTTATACTGGTCGATGAGCTTCTGGAAGGCGGCAAAGCTGCGGCGGATCATATCAGCTTCGACGCAGTAAGAGACGCGGACGTAACCCGGGCAACCGAAGCTGTCTGCCGGTACGATGAGCAGGTTCAGGGCCTTGGCCTTGTCGGAAAATGCCTTGGCATCCGGTTCCGGTGATTTGACGAAGAGATAGAAGGCCCCCTGGGGATAGACGCAATCATAACCCATATCTTTCAGGCCATTGTACAGGAGCTTGCGATTGTCATCGTAGATGCTCATATCGCTGGTCTTGCCCAGGCACTGGAGGACGACATCCTGGAAGAGATGAGGCGCGCAGACGAAGCCCATGGACCGGCCGGCTCCACAGACGGCAGGATACACGTCTTTGTCCGATACAGAATCCGGTACGAGGATGTAGCCGATACGTTCGCCGGGAAGGCTCAGGGATTTGCTGTACGAATAGCATACGAGCGTATCGGGATAAATAGCCGGCATATAGAGGATTTCCAGACCGTCGTAGGTGATTTCCCGGTACGGTTCATCGGAAATAAGGTAGATGGTATGGCCGATTTCGGCACTCTTCTTAGTCAGGATGGCTGCCACTTTTTCCATCGTTTCCCGCGAATAGACCGTACCTGCCGGGTTATTCGGCGAGTTGACGATGAGAGCCCGCGTATGGGGGGTGATAGCAGCTTCCAGTTCGTCCAGTTTAATCTGGAAGTGATCCGTATCAGGAGGCAGCATGACTTTTTTGGCGCCAGCATTGGCAATAAAGACTGTATATTCCGGGAAGAAAGGTGCGACGACGATGATTTCATCATCAGGATCTTCGACGATAGCTTTAAGAGAAATGGTCAGTGATGCTGCAGCCCCGCAGGTCATGTAGAAATTATCGGCCCCAACGCCGGCATCATAGGTCTGATTCATATAGTCTGCCAGTCCTTTGCGAACGGCCAGATCCCCGGCAGCAGCCGTATAGCCGTGGATAGCGGCTGATTCCCGTGTAGCCAGGATATGTTCAATCGATTCCCGGATGCACGAAGGGGCCGGTACAGTCGGATTGCCGATACTGAAATCAAATACATTTTCTTTGCCTACCTTGGTGGCCTGGGCCTGTCCGTACGCAAACAGTTCGCGGATAGCCGAACCCTGGGAACCCAGTGCATACATTTCTTTATTTGCCATAGAAAATCACTCCTTTATGATGAATACCTATATTGTACCACAGGTTACCCCTGCAGTGCATTTGTTTCAACAGGCAGCACACAGACAAACCGGAAAGCATCATCCCGGCAAAGGCCGGAACGGTGAGAGAAGGGAGTACAGCTGGAGCCTTCCGATTCATCCATCTGCTGCCTGTCACTGGTTAGCGGCGGATTGCCGTCGTAATGACAACTCCGATAACGGCCAGTATGGCGATGATGATAAAAGCCATCATGGGCGTACCATTGGCAAACATGGGGCCGAGGGTCGAAGCGCCGATAAGATTGAGATTGACGATACTGAAATTCATGCCATAATTCCGGGAGCCATAGAATGAGGCAGCAAAGGCAGACCCCGTCGGCGGACAGGCGCCATAGGCCAAGCCCGTAAGGACAAAGGCTGTCAGAAGGACAGGCTGGCTGTGGCTCACATCGGCACCGGCAAGGGCAGCAGCCGCTGCCAGATAGACCACAGAGACGGTATACATAGTGACTTTGTAGCCCTTGCTGTCAAAGAGCTGCCCCGCCAGTACGCGGCCCGCGCCATTGGCGATAGAAATGACACCGGCAATAGCTGCTGCCTGTGTGAGATTTCCACCTACGAAAGTCCCGGCATACCCGGCAGAAATATTGATGATGGAAAGGCCGGCCGCACTCAGGAGGATGGCCCAGAGAAAAAACAACCAGAACGATTGGCGGCGGAGCATATCCTGCCAGCCGATTTCTTCCCGTGCCTCTTTTCCTTTGGGGAGAGCGCCCGACAGAGCTGCCGTAAAGTCTGCATCAGGCGGCCGAAGGATAACAACGGCCAGGGCGATGACGACGGCATAAGACGCGGCGATGAGGAGAAAGGTCATACGCCAGCCGGCAAGGCTAATCAGTGAGGCTCCAGCCGTGCCGAGTATCATAGCACCAAATCCAAATCCCATGAGAGCAATGCCTGAGACGAGGCCCTGTTTGTCCGGAAACCAGCGCATGATAGTGCTGATGGCCGCATTATAACCGAGACCCACACCGAGACCGGCCATGCCGCCGTACGTCAGGTATATGCCCATGAGGGATGTAATCTGCGAGGCCAGCCCGAACCCGGAGACGAGGAGGAGCGCCGCCAGGACGAGAGTTATCCTCATGCCCTTGCGGGCTGTCAGGACGCCTGATATGAGACCGCCCAGGCAGAACATGACCATAGAGATGGAAAAGGTGAGCGATGTCCCGCTCTTAGACCAGCCAAATTCCTGTTCCAACGGTATGCGGAATACAGACCAAGCATAAATGAGTCCGAGGAACAGCAGGAGAAAGACGCTGAGAACCAGGTAGGCCCAGCGTCTCTGTTTCTGCTGTATGATAAGCGCCGTCATCCTACCGCTGCCATACCGGCGGCGAAGGCTTTGCGGTTTACGTCAATGAAAGCCGGTTTAACTGTCTTGGCAATGATCGGGTCCCAATTGATATCAGTCAGCCCCATGGCTTTGACCAGGGCTCCCAGCAAAACGACATTGGCACTCTTGGGATTTCCCACTTTTTCTGCAATCCCCGTCGCATCGAGAGCCATCGTCGACACGCGCTGGCGGAGCATGCCGATGATATCATCGGGATAGTCCTGATTACCGGTCAGGATTGGCATGGACGGGATACGGTACGTATTGACGACAGCCTTGCCATCTTTTTTCAGAAAATGAGCGTACCGGGCAGCTTCCATTTCTTCAAAGGAAACGAGGATATCCGCCGTCCCTTCCCCGATGATAGGGGAGTAGACTTTCGCACCGAACCGTACCTGGGTGCTGACACTACCGCTGCGCTGGCTCATGCCGTGGACTTCGCTCATTTTGACATCGTATCCATTTTCTATGAGACCCTGGGTGAGAATCTTGCTGGCCAGAATCGTCCCCTGCCCGCCGACACCGACGAGGAGTATGCTTTTTACATCGTTCATGATTATTCCCCTTTCTTTACGATAGCCTGTACCGGGCAGACCTGGGCACAGACAGAACAGCCGTTGCAGTCTGCCGGAGAGATACTGGATTTTTTCGTTTCCTTGTCAAAGCGCAGGGCCGGGCATCCTGTCGTAAGGCATTTGCGGCAGCCGATACACGCATCTTCCACCACTCCGTATACGGCTTTTTCTATAGTGAATTCTTTCTTATCAAAAGGCGTAAGTTTCTTCAGGGCACATGGCCATTTGGTGATGATGACTACCGGTTCATCCGTAATGGCAAAGGCCCAGTCCAGCGTTTCTTTCATAGCCGTCAGATTCTGGGGATTGACTGTACGGACGTTCCGGATGCCCAGGGCCCGGACGATGGTTTCAATGTCTAGCATGGTCGTGATTTCTTCTTTCAGATTATAGCCCGTGCCGGGATTTTCCTGATGGCCCGTCATGCCCGTCGTGCGGTTGTCGAGGATGACACAGATCGTATTGGATTTATTATAGGAGACTTCCATGAGAGCATTGATACCGCTGTGGAAGAAGGTAGAGTCGCCCATATAGCCGACGACGCGCTTTTGCTGACCACTCCGGGCAAAGCCGTGTACCATGCCATGTCCCATTGAAAAGACAGCACCCATATTGAGGCCCATATCCTTGGCATTCAGCGGGGGAGCACCGCACAGGCCATAGCAGCCGATATCGCCGAGCATGACTGTATTCTTACGTTTGGCCAGTTCAAAGGCAAAGCCCCGGTGAGGGCAGCCGGCGCAAAGGACAGGCGGACGGGGGACGATGAATTCTTCTGGAACAGATACTCCATCATTTCCTGTACCCGTCAGTGCTTTCTGTACGATATCCGGGTTGAGCTCGCCTATATTGGGGATGATATCATGTCCATGGCATGGAATACCCGCAGCCTTGATCTGGTCTTCCATAAAAGAGTCCAGTTCTTCCACGACATACAGGGTATCTACTTTTTCCGCAAAGGCACGGATTTTATTCATGGGAAGGGGATAAGAAAAGCCGATTTTCAGGACCGATACGCTGTCGCCAAATACTTCTTTTACATAGTTGTAGGCGGCACCGGATGTGATGATGCCCATATTTGTATGACCCGCTTCTTCTACATTCCAGGGACAGGTTTCGGAATACGCTGCCAGATCTTTCTCCCTCTGTTCGATGACGACGCGGCGCACGCGGGAAATAGCCGGTACGGGATCCATTTTTTCCGGCTGTTTTACATAGGGTACAGCCGGCACTTCTACACGGGCCCCTTCTTCTACGAGACTCTTGGAATGGCAGACACGGGTCGTCATGCGGATCATGACCGGCGTATGGAACCGTTCGCTGACGGCATAGGCTTCTTTAGTCATGTCCTTGGCTTCCTGGGAATTGGACGGTTCAAACATGCATATTTTGGCGAATTTGGCATAATTGCGGTTATCCTGTTCGTTCTGGGACGAATGCATGCCCGGGTCATCGGCCGATACAAAGACAAAGCCGCCATTGACATGGAGATAAGCGTAGGTAAAAAGTGGATCGGCCGCTACGTTGAGACCGACCATTTTCATAGCTGCAAAGGACCGTACACCGGAAACAGAAGCTCCGATAGCCGCTTCCATAGCTGTCTTTTCATTCGGTGCCCATTCGGCATCGATTTCTTCATATTTAGCTGCATTCTCCAGGATTTCCGTGCTCGGCGTGCCCGGATAGGCCGAAGCAAAGGTGACACCGGCTTCATACAGGCCCCGTGCCAGGGCTTCATCACCTGATATTAATTTTTTCATCATGATACCTCCTCATACATGTCTTTTTCAGTTATGGGATACTATACATCTGTCGGCAATATATGTGAAAGATATATGCCAACTTAAATAATGGTGATATATCCCCATTTCTTTGTATTTCTTTCGTTTTTCCAAATTAATTTGTATACATTTATTGACACACCTTTACAATTTTCCTATGATAGAAGAAATCAGGAGGTATGTTATGGAATCTATTTATTTTCTCGCAGCCAACGAAACTCTGAAGGAAGAAATAGAAGCAGTCCTCCGTCAGGCTTCTGTGGCAGAACAAAAAAATTACATCCCCACGAAGGTAGCTGTCCTCGATTTCCCCAACCGCTTCGAACAGGGCCGTCACCTCGTAGAGCAGGGAGCCCAGGTCATCATTACCCACACCGGACCATACTACGAATTGTCCCAGGCCATCCGGGATATCCCCGTACTGTGCCTGCATTATTCGACCAGTGATATTCTCTATACGCTCCATCAGGTAGAGAATTATGAAAAAATCCACCTGTTTCTCAGCCAGCATGTCATTTTCAACGAGGCTATGTGCTGGCCGGAAATCCGCAGTAAGATGGTCATTCATCCCTATAGTGTCGATATCTCCCCTGAGACGCTGGGAGCCCTGGCCGATGCCATTCCGGAATCACCAGGTACGGCTATCGTCAGCTGTCTGGTCATGCCGCTTCTTACGCACACACGGCTGCCAGTCTTTCCCATTACGCCCGGTGAATCGGCCATCTTGTCGGCCTACCAGTACGCCCATGACCTGGTACTTTTGAACCGGCGCGAACAGAATCAGATTTCCCTTCTGTCTTCCGTACTGAACAACGTAGACGAAGGCATCATCATCTATGATAAAAAGGGGAATATCACTCATTTTAATCCCAAGGCACACCATTTCCTGAAATTCCCCAGGACGCCTGATACGATCCAGCATATGTTTCCCGATCTGGATGAAGCCTTCAAAAAACCGCCCTTTTTCCAGAACCGCATCCTGCACTGTCCGCCATACACGCTGGTAGCCACGACGCGGCCGTTCACGCTCAACGACAAGCCGTATTTCATCCTCAATATCCGCGACGTCACGGAACTGCAGCGCTTGGAAAAAAATGTCCGCTATAAACTGTCCCGGACAGGGCTCACGGCCCGCCACACCTTCAGCGATATCCTGACCAGGGATAAGGCCATGAAACGCTGCATCGCCACGGCAAAAATCATGGCGGCTTACAATGCGCCGGTCCTCATCCAGGGAGAAAGCGGCACCGGCAAAGAACTCTTTGCCCAGAGCATCCACAATGCCAGCCCGCGGCGCAGCGGCCCTTTCGTCGCCGTGAACTGCGCTGCCCTGCCGCCTGAACTGCTGGAGAGCGAACTTTTCGGCTACGAAGGCGGATCTTTTACGGGAGCCCGCAAAGAAGGGAAAGCCGGCCTCTTCGAGCTGGCCCACACCGGCACGATTTTCCTCGACGAAATCAATAGTATGTCCGCCAATATCCAGTCCAAGCTGCTGCGCGTCCTGGAAACGCGGCAGGTCATGCGCATCGGGTCGGATTATGTCATTCCCCTCGATATCCGCATCATCTCCGCCAGCAATGCCGATATCATCCCCCAGATCGAATCGGGGCGCTTCCGCCGCGATCTCTATTTCCGCCTCAATCCTCTGACGCTCGACCTGCCGTCTCTCAACGAACGGCCATCGGATATTTTTTACTTATTCTCCATATTCCTGGAACGGTTGACCGGCCATGCCGTCGAGATTCCCGATGCCCTGCGCCCGGTCCTGGAAAAACATCGCTGGTGGGGCAATATACGGGAACTATACAGCGTTGCCCTGCGGTATCATCTCTACGGTGAACAGGGAGACCCGTCATACGGCTACCTTTTTGACCAGGCCGGCCACGGCTGGACCCGTCGCGATGCCGATACGCTGCATATCGACCTCAAAGGGCTGCAGGATACATTGCAACAGTCGCTCATCCACGGGCTCATCGAACAAGGGTGCAGCCATACCCAGGCGGCGCGCATCCTCGGCATCAGCCGTCAGGCTTTATACAATAAACTAAAAAAAGAATCGTAAAATATATCTATTCGTAGTATACTTACGGTAAAAAAGGAGGCAGTTTGTCATGTCTGGAACAATGAAAAAATTAGCTGCAGCCTATGCAGCAGAAGTCATCAAAAACCGGCGGTATCTCCACGCCCATCCGGAATTATCCTTCCATGAAACGAATACAGCCCAATGGATCCGGGACCATCTGGCAGCCATTGGCATTCCCACCCTGTCTGGTATTACGGGCAACAGCACGGTCGGCGTCCTCAAAGGAACACAGCCCGGTCCGTCCATCGGATTCCGCGCCGATATCGATGCTTTAGGTCTTACGGAAATGAATGACCTGCCCTACAAGAGCACCCATCCCGGCACCATGCACGCCTGCGGCCACGATGCCCATACGGCAGTCCTCATGGCCATGGCCGAAATCTTTGCCTATCACCGGGAACTCGTCCACGGCACTATCTATTTCGTATTCCAGCAGGGGGAAGAATTTCTCCCCGGCGGCGCCCAGCAGCTGGTCAAAGACGGCATCATGGACCGCATTGACTATATGTTTGCCTGGCATGCCGCAGCCCTCGAAAAGGTAGGCACTGTCGATGTCGCCGCCGGCGTCCGCGAAGCCGCCGTCGGTACCTACGACATCAAAATCACCGGTAAAGGCGGCCACGGCGGCTTCCCTCACAAGGCCAACAACCCAGTCATTCCCGCAGCCGAACTGGTCAGCGCCATCAATCTGATTCCAGCCCTGAAATGCGATCCCCTGGAAAACTGCACTGTCTCTGTGAGCTATTTCCAGTGCGGTGTAGACGGCGTAGCCAACGTCATTCCCGAACGGGTCAGCATGGGTGGCAATGCCCGCGTCCTCAATACGGATCTGCGCGACTTCGTCATGAAAGAAATCGAACGCCTGGCCAAAGCCATCTGTGCCGCTCACCAGTGCCAGTGCGATGTAAGCCTGGTCTATGGTTATCCGGCGAATACAATCGATGCCACATGCAATGACATATTCCGCAAAGCCGCCGCGTCCATGGGCCTTACGGTCCTCGACAACCCGCCCGTTCTCGGTGCCGAAGACTTTGCCTATTATGCCCAGAAGAAACCGGCGGGCATCGCCAAACTCGGCATGGCCGATCCGACCGGCGCCATCGCCCCCACGTCCCATCACAATCCCTGTTTCTATATCGATGACGAAAAGGGGCTTCCCCTGGCACTGGAATATATGCTCACAGTCTACGAAACGGCTCTGCAGGAGCTGATGTAATGTCAGGATAGACATGTATCTTGACAGAAAAGATTTTTTCAGTATAATTTAGATATATCACATTTTAAAAATTTAAGGTGATTGCAAAAAGTAATGAAGGAAAGAGTAGTATGACTGGACTTTCCAGAGAGCTGCCGCCTGGTGCAAGACAGCAGGGACGGTCATATGAAGTACATTCCTGAACTGCCTGGCTGAACCGTAAGTAGGCCTGGCCGGCAAGCTCCCGTTACAGAGCGCAAGAGCTGATCTAAATATTTTAGATTAACAGGGTGGTACCGCGGATATATTTCGTCCCTCACGTACCGCCCTTTTTTGTTACCATCATCATGCTATTGTTATATTACAGAAAGAGAGTGATTCCTATGACAGACGTAAAAAAACTCGTAGAAGAATATGGTGACCAGATTATAAAGAACCGCCGCTATCTCCATGCCCACCCGGAACTGTCCTTCCAGGAAACGAATACGGCAGCCTGGATCCGGGACCATCTGACAAAGGCCGGTATCGAACTGATGCCGGGCATTACGGGCAACAGTACGGTCGGCTTCCTCAAAGGCAGCCAGCCCGGCCCGTCTATCGGACTGCGCGCTGATTTCGATGCCCTGGGCCTCACGGAAACGAATGATCTTCCCTACAAGAGCACCAATCCCGGCGTCATGCACGCCTGCGGCCACGATGCCCACGCCTCTATCCTCATGGCCGTTGCCGAAACATTGGCCCGTCACCGCGAACTCGTCCGCGGCACAGTCTATTTTGTCTTCGAACAGGGTGAAGAATTCCTTCCCGGCGGTGCCCAGCAGCTGGTCAAAGACGGGATCATGGACCACATTGATTACATGTTCGCCATCCATGTCAACGCATCGGCCCCGCTCGGCCAGATCGATATCCACGACGGCGTCCGTTTTGCCGCTGTCGGTACATACGACTTCAAGATCCGCGGCAAAGGCGGCCACGGCGGATTCCCCCACAAGGCCAACAACCCTATATTTGCAGCGTCGGAACTGGTAAACGATATCGCCCTCATTCCGGCCCTGAAATGTGACCCTCTGGCCAATTGCACCGTCTCGGTCAGCTATCTCCACTGCGGCGTCGAAGGCGTAGCCAACGTCATCCCCGAAACGGTCAGCATGGGCGGCTGCGTACGCGTCCTCGATACGGATCTGCGCCAGTCAGTCATGGAAGAAATCGAACGGCTGGGCAACAGCATCTGCGCCGCCCATCAGTGCGAAGTCAAGACCACCATGGTATATGGCTATCCGGCCTGCAAAAATGATGCCTCCTGTGTCTCTATCATGCAGGACACGGCTGGCGCTATGGGCATCACGGTTATCGACTGCCCGCCCAGCCTGGGTGCTGAAGACTTCGGCTATTTCAGCGAACAGAAACCGGCAGCCGTCGCCTGGTTCGGCATGGGCGATCCGACCGGTACCCACGAACTGACACCGCATCACAACCCCAAATTCTACCTGTATGACGAAAAAGGCCTGCCCCTGGCCTTGGAATATATGCTTTCCGTATACCTGAAAGCAGCCAATACACTATAAAAAGGAGTTGTTACTATGAATGCCCTGGTTGCCCTCGGCCTGATCTTTCTCATTTATTCCATCGGCGATTTCATCGCCGACAAGACAAAGGCTTTCGTCTCTATGCTTCTGGCCTGTGCCGTCATCTTTACGGCCGGGTTCTGGCTGGGCCTGCCCAAGACGATTTTTGCCGATTCCGGTCTCATCGCCTTTGCCAAGATTACCCTCTGCATGTTCCTCATCCATATCGGTACGGCCATCAAGATCAATGATTTCGTCAAGGAATGGAAGACCGTCTTCGTCACCTTCTTTGCTACCCTTTCCGTAGCCGGCGGCGTCTTCTTCATCGGAAAATTATTCATCGACGCCTATTACGCCCTGGTAGGCGCCCCGGTCCTGGCCGGCGGGGTCGTCGCCTATCTGGTCATGTCTCCTATAGGCGATGTCCTGGGACGCCCCGATATCAAAGTCTTTGCCGTGCTGGTCCTGGTGTTCCAGAATTTCGTCGGCATCCCCATTGCCAGCTTCTTCTGCAAGAAAGAAGGGGACCGGGTCCGCACGGAATTCAACAACGGCACCCTCTCTAACGGAGAATCGGGAAAGAATTTGAATCTCCGTCTGTTCCACATACCGGAAAAATACAGTACGCCCAATATCATCCTCTGCAAACTCTGTTTCATTTCCTATGTTTCCATGCTCCTGGCCCAGGCTACGGGCATCAGCATCCTCATCTTCGGCCTCATTTTCGGCATCATCCTTCATGAACTGGGCCTTCTGGAAGAAAACTGCCTGACAAAGGCCAATGCCCTGACCTTCGTCATGGCCGGTGCCGTCGCCCTGATTTTCGTCGGCCTGACCAACACGACGCCAGACATGCTCCTGGGCATGATTGCGCCTCTCCTGGTCGTCCTGGCCGTCGGTACGGTCAGCTGCTCGGTCATTGCCGTCATCGTCGGCCGGATCGTCCGTTTCGACTGGAGGCTTTCCATCGCCATGGCCGTCACAGCCTTTTTCGGCTTCCCCGGTACATACCTCATCTCCCTGGAAGTATCCCGCGCCTGTGGCAGGACGGATGAAGAAAAAGAAGCCATTCTGCATTACATCATGCCTAAACTGGTCATCGCCGGCATTGTATCCGTATCAGTCGTCTCCGGCCTCCTGGCCAGCATCATGGTCCACTGGATCTGATCTGTCTACAGATTTCTAACGGCAGAACCAAAAGGGGGAATCTGGCATATTCTCATCCATGATAAACTAAAAGGAAGCCGCAACAAAACAGCCTTGAGTGGTCATTTTGTTGCGGCTTCCTTTTTTCTGCCCTTATTCGATGCAGGCCTTACTGAAAATAGCCGGGAAAAGATTGTTTAATCATTTCCTTTTCTTCATTATACCGGTTCAGATGTGTCCGGGCCAGTTCATAGGCCTTATCCTCATCGCGGGCTTCTATGGCATCGATGAGCTGCATATGATCGGCCAGGACCTGGGAGGCAGGCATGCACTGGAAACTCAGGACAATCGCCCGGTCGAAATGCGGTGCCGCCGCTTCGACGATTTCACTCCAGTAGGGCTTTCCGCACAGCGTATAGAGGAGTCCATGAAATTTCTTATCCAATTCAAAAATTTTGCGCACCTGCTTGCGGCCAATGTAATATTTCCAGACAATGACGTTTTCCCGCAGCCGGTCCAGATCATCTGCCGTCAGTTTCCGGCAGGCTTCCCGGGCGATTTCCGCTTCCAGGACGGCCCGCAGCTGGCGCACTTCTTCCACCCGGTCTTCGTCAATGTATGAGACAAAGGTGCCTCGCTTGGGCATGACGTCGATGAGATGATTCTTGTGCAGGTCCAGAATGGCCTCCCTGATAGGCGTGCGGCTTACCTGAAACAAATCGCAATATTCCTTCTCGATAATCCGTTCACCCGGTTTGATTTCTACATTGACAATATTATAAAGCAAACAGCGCCGTACATACTGCCGCGACGACTCATCTTCTTTTTTTGCCAGAATTTCCATACCCATCACCTGTTTCAGCCTGGTTCATGACGCCAGAAGCCGCTTTTTTATATAAAATAATCGGGGTAGAGCTGCATCAATTTACGGATACCCGTTTCCTGATTGGCCATATGCTGGCGGACCAGCCGGGCCGCCTTATCGCCCTCATGCGATTCTATCGCTTTCAGCATATCTTCATGGACAGAAAGGGGAATTTCTTTCGGTTCCAGAAAGGCATTGAGCACGCGGGCACGGGAATAATCGAGGCTGGCCCGCATCAGGGTCTGCCAGATATGAGGCCGGCCGCAGCCAGAAAAAACCGTTTCATGGAAGGCATTGTCCGCTTCAAAAAAAGCCCGTTTATCACCGGCATCTGCCGCTTTCTGCTGGCGCTCCAGGATTTCATACAGCTGCCGGAGGCAAGATTCAGGGAGGCCCTGACAGGCTTCTGCCATGACAGCTTCTTCCATGACAACGCGCATAAACCGGGCTTCCCGTATCATCTGGGTATGCAGCCTGGCCACAAACGTACCGCGCTGGGGAAAAATATCCAGCAGGTGATCCTGCCCGAGATGGATGAAAGCTTCCCGTACAGGCGTACGGCTCGTCTTCAGAAGGTCTGCCACTTCCTGTTCAGACATGGCCGATCCCGGCGGCAGATGGAGTGACATAATATTATCATATAACATGCGGTATACGTAAGAACGCACCGTCTCCCGCTGGAGAGGTGGCGTAATTTCCAAATCAATCATCGTTATCACCTGATTCATGTAGAATAGCGGACGGATCTCTCATCATTTGAAAAAATCAGGATGGGCCGCCCGCAGTGCCGCCAGGTCTATGATGATACGGTCGATGTGTTCATTGATGTCCCGTTCCGCCTGGTCCGTTTCATGCTGCCGTATATGAGTCACGAGCGACTGGTGCTTGGCATAGACAATATCCATTTCTTCTGTATTCAGTACGGAAAGCGCGCGGGACCGCAGATAATCCAGATTAGCCTGCATCAGTGTCTGCCAGACGTGGGGCTTGCCGCAGCCGGCAAAAATGATGCCGTGCATTTCATTATCAAGGGTCATGAAGCGGGCACTGTCGCCAGCATCCATGGCTTCTTTCTGATCGTTCAGAGATTGGTCGAGCTGTTTCAGGTACATGTCCGGCAGCTCCTGACAGGCCAGCCGTATGACGGCCCGTTCGAGAGTCAGGCGCATAAAACGGTTTTCTTCGATGAGTGCCGTGTCGATTTTAGAAACAAAGGTCCCCCGCTGGGGCAGGATTTCCACGAGCCCATCCTGGGATAAATGAATAAATGCTTCCCGTACAGGCGTCCGGCTGATATCCAGGTAGGAAGATACTTCCTGTTCGGAAACAGCCGTTCCCGGCGTCAGGCGGACTGCCATGATATTATGGTATAACAGCCGGTATACATAGGCCCTGACATTTTCCCGTGGTTCCATAGGTGTAATGGTAAGTTCAATCATACTGTAACCTCGCGCAGCAAAAGATAGCTGCCTTCTTTATAATATCGATATTCTTATAATGATATTATAGCATACCGTCAATACATAAGCCAGTTCTAATATACGTCCGCAACAGGTAAAAAAGGACTGCCAGACAAATCGTTTTTCTGCAGATGAGTTTAACCGTCACGACAGGCATTTCCTTTTACCATATCTGATATGGTAAAAGGAAATGCCTGCCGCATGATAGCAGAATTCTTCATGCGACAGGCTTATGAGTCATTCCTTATTCAACTTCAGCAATGATGGTAACCGGTGCGCTATCCACGTCCAGTGCCCGGATAGGTGCTACGATGATACTCTTTACGGTTTTTCCTTCGAGAGGCGACAGCATCATATCTTCAATGACGGTCACGAATTTATCCGTATAATAACCCAGCAGCCAGTGATGGGCTTCCGTCGCATAGTCATTGCATACCGATCCAAGGGACAGGGAATCGAGGCCGATAGTGCAGAGATTGGGGAAATTTTCTACGAGATATTTGCACAGGCCGGGATGAGCACTCGGATTTTCGTATTTGTATCCCTGGGGATTCAGTTCCTTCTGTTTTTCAAAGCCCGTACGGAACAAGAGCAGTTTCGCTTTGGCAATCTGATCCTTGTAGGGCATGACATCTTCCGCCGTAATGACTTCCTTAAACGTTTTTGGGATGTCGAGGATAAGGATTTCATCGCCCTTGAAGCAGAAGTAATCCATCGGCAGCTCTGTGATTTTAGGTCCCTTGGCATTGAAATGACGTGGTGCGTCATAGTGGGTACCGTAATGATTGGGAATCGTCATGACCGATGTATTGCAGTAACTGCCATCGATACCGATGATATCATGGCGGCCGGAAGTATATACGGGGGCATCCGGCCAGGCAATCTGTCCTTCTGCAATGGGATAAGAAAGATATACGTACATAGAGACTCACTCCTTTTCTATAACAGGTAACTCACTTATTTCTTTTCTACGAAAGCGACGGCACGGATAGGAGAGCCGGAACCATCTTTAATCTTGAGAGGCAGCGTGGCAAACAGGACTTCATCGGGAAGAGTTCCCAGATTATACAGATTTTCAATAATCAGGATGCCTTTGGGGAGAAGTGTCTTATGGGTTGGGTCCGTTCCGCCGAATACATCGAGAGCCAGGGCATCACAGCCGACGATTTTCACTTTCTTTTCTGCCAGATACTGGGCACCATCTTCTGCCAGGCCCGGCCAGTCAGACAGGAATTCATCATAATCCGGTTTCAGGGCATACCGTTTGTCCCATCCGAAATGGAGCAGTACAACGTCTCCTTCCTGGATTTCTACATGGTCTTTTTCCCAGGCGATGATATCATCCTTATGGAACAATCCCAATGCACCGACCTGAGTCGCTTCGATTTTGACAGCATGACCGAAGAACTGTTTGAGCGGCACTTCATCGACGGGAGTTGCACCAGTTATGAAATGGCGCGGTGCATCGAGATGAGTACCACAATGTTCGCCCATCGTAACGGCATAATGAGTGGCCGGATCTCCCATTTCTGTCGATTCTACAATATTGTGATAGAAATGCTGATGTGTCGGCCAGACCGGCATGCCTTCTTCCATGGTCAGCGTCAGATCGACGACATCCATTCCTTCTAATACAGCAGCTAATTCTTTCGTGTTCATGTGAAAACATCTCCCTTTCTTACGTTCACGTACTTACCTATAGTGAAGACAGCTTTATGCTTCTGCCTTTTCTGCATCTTTGTGTACCGTTTCCTTGATGATAGTCAGCGGGATATAGGACAGGGCCAGCATGATAGCCAGTACGACGTAGTGGGCCGTAAACCCATAGGTTTCAATAATCCAGCCTGCCGTCGGGGCAGCGAAGAACCCGGAAAGACCGAGGGCAATACCAATCATCAGGCCCATAGAGGAGCCGGCCGATTTGGGCAGGGAATCGATGAGCAGGGCATACATGACCGGGAATGGCGAATTACGGAAGAGGCCCCAGAAAATGAGGATCATCCAGGCTGACATTTCCGTATTGATGAACATGCAGGCCAGGGTCGCAACAATCCAGCCGGCAGTGATGATGCGCAGGGCAAACTTACGGCCCGTAGAATCCGATACCGTACCCCAGCCAATCTGGCCAATCCAGCCAGTCAGGCCGGAAGCACCCGAAACGACAGCAGCAGCCGCCAGAGAGATGCCGGCAACCGTCGTCAGCTGCAGGGTCATAAATGTGGTGATAGCCGCTTCAGACCAGAGGAAAATAAAGATCGTGATGATAGCCATGACACAGTTGCGGTTCTGGAGGCAGACGCCGACGTTTTTGACCATTTCTTTAAGAGACGGTTTCTTGCCTTCGGCTTCGACTTCATCGAGCGGTTTGGTCATCTGATGGTCTTCAATCCATTTATAAACCTTTTTCTGATTTTTTTCCGTACCAAAAATCAGCTGCAGGATGATGATAGGAATGGCCAGGAGGGGAACAAAGGTAAAAGCATCATGCCAGGTACCGACGGCCAGGATAAAGCTGATGACGACAGGTCCCAGGAACTGACCGAAGGGGAAGCCCGTGTGATGGACGCCGATGGCGAAACCACGATGTTCTTTCGGCCACCATTCACCGATAATCGCTACGTTTACCGGTTCAGCACCGCCAGTCCCCATGCCGAGGACAGCCAGAGCAGCGCGCATAGCATTGACGGTCGTACACATAGCAGTCAGAATGCCTCCGATAGCCGCGACGACCATGCAGCAGATCCAGGTCCAGCCCCGTTTATAGCCGGAACCGACAGAGTCAGAAAGGATGCCAAAGAAAGTAGCACCGATGAAGGCACCGATGAACATAGCCGAATTCAGGAAGCCGACTTCGGTAGCACTCCAATGAAATTCTTCCATAATAGCCGGCAGAACGGTCGGCAGAATGATACGGGATACGGACGTAGCCAGAATGGCCAGGGTCGTAACCAGCAAAAGGATCCATGATATAGGATGGGCCTTAGGCATTTTCATACAGATACACTCCCTTTTCTTTTTTCCTTCATGATACATAATAAAATAACAGTAAGCTTCATTTTCCGTTCATCAAAGACGTACGGTTCTTCCTCCTTTCCTCATTACCTGAACGATGCTGGGACACGTTGCGATTTATCGTTCGTATATACATATATTCTTTTATATCCGCACCTCATTGATATACTAACATTCTAGCACCTGTATGATGAATAATCAATAAATACAACGCATTTTTGCATACATATTTCTCATCATTTTATCTATAACATTGCCTATTTGTAATATAACTTCTTTTTATAAATAAAAAATAAACGGTAACTGCCACAAAAAGACAAGGCCAGTTCCTGTGTCGCGTGTAACGTAAAAAAAAAGATGGAGTCATCACATTACGCAAAAAAGCGTAATGTGATGACTCCATCTCATATCAGGCATAATTAATCAAAGGTAAGGATGATTTTCAGCACTTTATCAGGATGTTCGTCGTTAAAGGCAAAGGCTTCGCCAGCTTTTGCAAAGGGGAAGGTATGGGTAATGATTTCTTTTGGCTGTACTTTCCCATCTTTGAACCAGCCGATGACTTCGGGGAAGCGGTGGTTATTGAGCCGCGTACCGATGATTTCCAGTTCCCGTCCCATGATGTCTACCTGGCGGATAGGAAGTTCCTGTGTCGTAAAGCCGAGGACGACGATACGGCCGGCCTGGCTGGGCAGGTCGCGGATACACGTAGCCAGGATTTTCGTATTAGCCGTCGCTTCATAAATGAGGTTGAACCCTTCGCCATTCGTGAATTCCTTCATGGCATCGACTATATCCGTCGTCTTTCCATTGACGACCATATCTGCACCCATTTCTTTCGCTTTTTCCAGACGGCTTTCGACGATGTCGAGGATGGCGACTCTGGCCCCCTTCATCTTGGCAACCTGGAGAATGATCAGGCCGATCGGGCCGGCACCGCAGATGAGTACCGTGTCATCCCCGGTGAGGCGGCCGCGATGAGCGACCTGGGCCCCGATGGAGTACGGTTCTACTGTTGCCGCGATTTCCCAGGGAATATTGTCAGGCAGCTTATAGGCCTGGCGGTAGTCGGCAGCGACGTATTCCTGGAAACCGCCATCGCGATGGACACCCATGACCTGAAGGCTGGAGCAGACATTGTGCCGGTCGTGCCGGCAGGCATAGCAGTGGCCGCAGGAAACGACAGGATCGACGGCTACCCGGTCGCCGACAGCGATATGTTCCGTCTGGCTTCCCACTTTGACGACTTCGCCGACAAATTCATGGCCGACGACGCGGGGATAGGTTGCAAAGGCATTTTTCCCATGGAAGATATGGACATCAGAGCCACAGATACCGGCAGCTTTCACTTTTACCAATACCTGGGTTTCCGTAATTTCCGGTATATCCCGTTCGACAACGGCAATACTGCCCGGTTTTTCAACTACAACTGCTTTCATGACATTTCCTCCTTCGTATGAGCACATATATATGACAGGACTCAGCCTACATATTTCTTCAGGACGGCACGGACAGCGCCAGGACCGGCAATGAGTTCTTTAAAATAGCCTTCGATGACTGGTTCAAGGCCCACTTCTGAAAGGTCCATACCGCCAAAAATATCGCGGTTGGACAGGATGGGATGCAGCGCCCCTGAGGCCGTTTCCGGATGACCGAAACAGACGCCGGCAAGGATCTTCTGCAAATCTTCCAAAAGAGGATCCGGGCTGGGCGTAAACGCATTTCCCTTATCGTCTATACCGAGAAGGTAGCGGCACCAGCCGGCAATGGCCAGAGGGATATATTTCAGGTCTTTGGCCTTATCGCCATAGGCTTTGATAGTAATACCATAGCGGACGCCTACTTTCTGCGACGTGTCCGTAGCAATGCGCTGAGGCGTATCGGGGACATTGGGGTTGGGCAGCCGTTCTTCCAGCAGTTCATCGATGAATGCCTTCGGATTGAGGACGCCGGGATTAACGACGACGGGCAGCCCTTCATCATAACCGATTTTTTCAATGAGCCCTTTGAGCTGGGGATCGCCGATTTCATCGGAAATCTTCACATAACCCAGAAGGCAGCCGTACACGGCCAGGGCCGTATGGAGCGGATTGAGGCAGGTTCCTACTTTCATGCGTTCGCACTGGTTGACCGTTTCCCGGTCTGTAAAGATGACGCCGGCTTTTTCCAGGGGCGGACGACCGTTGGGGAAGGTGTCCTCAATGACCAGATATTCCTGCGGAGCTGCGTTGACAAAGAGGGCATAGGTGCTGCGGCCGGCTTTGATATATTCCGTATCAGCAAAGCCGCATTCTTTGAGATACGACTGTACTTTCGGCGACGGGCCCGGTACGATTTTATCGATCATGCTGTAGGGAAAAGCCGTTTTTTCTTCAATGTATGCCGTAAAACCTGCATCGGTATATCCCTTTTCTTCCCACGCTCTGGCAAAAGTCAGGAATGCCTGGCGGATCCGTTCACCGTTGTGAGAGCAGTTATCCATGCTGACAAAGGCAATGGGGCTGACACCTGCTTTATACCGGGCATAGGTAAGGGCCGTCAGACTGCCCATGGCACTCTGCGGGTGGGCCGGGCCTTCCTGCAGATCAGACGCTACATCGTCATAGTAGTTGCCATCATAGTCCTTAAGATTATACCCTTTTTCCGTAATGGTAAAGCTGACCATCTGCAGCGACGGAGCCGTAAAAATATCGAGCAGGCGCTGCCAGTCGGCCGGTCGGCTTTCTTTGACGGCTGCCGATTCACAGACGCTGCCGATGACTTCTTTGCCGAACTGCCCATCTGCTTCCATGGTCACGTTGACATGGAGGTTGTCATAAGGCCGGAACACATCGTCGACGACGGCCGCATTATGAGTCGTGGCGGCAATGATGCCTGTATGGGCCAGGCCCTGGTCGAGAAGGCGCTGCTGGAGGACAGCGATATACGCGCGGAACAGGTTGCCGCTGCCGATATGGAGCCATTGCGGCGCTTTTTTTGTTTCCTCTATGACAGCTTTGTCATTAAACGAATAGAGAGTAAATCCTTTTTCTTCCCAAAGAGAACGATTTTCAGCAATTTCCTGCCGGTTCAGATGCAACATACACAATCCCTCCACGTAATAAATTTCATAGGTAAATCCTTAAAACTGCCCGCACAGGCGGTTGATGGCATCCCAGAGGCCACATATATAATTCGCACCGAGCGCGCGGTCATAGAGGCCGTAACCAGGCCGTCCTTCTTCACCCCAGATCATACGGCCATGGTCGGGACGGATAGGCCCATCAAAGTGGATATCATAAAGCGCTTTGGCAATTTCAAACATATCGAGAGAGCCAATGGCCGATTTGTGGGCAACTTCGTTGAATACCCACGGTTCATGCACCTGGACGTTGCGCAGATGGACGAACTGGACGCGGTGCTGACGGCCGAATTTGCGGATAATATGGGGGATGTCATTCTGGCGGTTCGAACCGAGAGAACCGGTGCAGATAGTAAAACCATTGCTTTCACTATCTACCATAGCCGCGATTTTGTCAAGGTCTGCTTCATTTTTGACGATGCGGGGCAGTCCAAAAACGGAAATAGGCGGATCATCGGGATGAATGCCCATCTTGATGCCACATTCTTCGGCTACGGGCACGACGGCTTTCAGGAAATAGGCCAGATTCTTGCGCAGGCCATCTTCATCCATGCCTTCATACTGTTCAAAAAGATGCGATAATTCCTGGAGCCGTTCCGGTTCCCAGCCAGGCAGGACAAAGCCATTGCTGTTATCCAGGATTTCCCGGGCCATATCCTGGGGCGTCTTGCCAGCGACGAGATGATAGTCATAAGCCAGGCAGGTCGAACCGTCATAGAGAGGTTTGGCCAGGTCCGTCCGTGTCCAGTCAAAAATCGGCATGAAATTGTAGCAGACGACTTCAATCCCTGCTTTGGCTGCATTTTTCAGCGACTGGATGTAATTTTCAATATACTTGTCACGGCTGGGCAGGCCCAGTTTGATATCTTCATGGACATTGATGCTTTCCAGGTCTTTGAATACGAGATTGTGTTTTGCCGCTTCTTCTTTGATATGAAGCAGCGGTTCGACAGGCCATACGTCGCCGACGGGGATATCAAATAACGCCCCGACGATGCCGTCCATCCCGGGAATCTGGTCAATCTGCTGCAGTGTAATATTATCATCTTTTTCGCCATACCAGCGAAATGTCATTCTCATATGAATAGCCTCCTCAAAAACTACAGAAACAGTATATACTGTTTATTATTTCTTGTCTTTGTTAAATACTACCATACCAGAAAGGCTGTGACAATAGAAAAGAAAGAAAAAAACAGACGGATGCTATTTCTGCATCCGTCTGCCTAAACGTATCTCTTTAGAGAATAATATTCTTCTGATTCCCGGCCAAGTACGCATCGATATTATCAAAGACGATGACGGCCCGTTTGGCCATGGATTCTACCGTTGCAAAGGCGACGTGCGGCGTGACAATAGTGTTCTTGGAGTGGAGCAGCGGGTGATTCGTATCCAGTGGTGGTTCCTTTTCAAAAACGTCGATGCCGGCGCCGGCGATTTTACCGCTGTTCAGTGCATCTGCCAGGTCCTGGGATACGACGACAGGGCCACGGGCTTCATTGATGAGGAATGCCGTCGGTTTCATGTAAGAGAGAGTTTCTTTATTGATCAGGCCCTTCGATTGGTCTGTAACCGGACAATGGAGGCTGACGATATCGGCCTGTTCCATCATTTCTTTCATGGGCAGGTAGGTAATCAGGTCCGTATCGGCTTTATGGGAAAATCCGTTATAGGCGATAACTTTGGCACCAAAAGCATGGACCAGTTCGGCGACGCGATGGCCGATATGACCAGTACCGACAAGAGCGACTGTCTTACCTTCCAATTCATTGCCGACGAGACCGGCTTTCGTACCGCCAGCACGGCAGGCTGCATCGACCTGAGGTACGCGGCGGAGCAGATCGAGCATCATGGCAATGGTCAATTCGGCTACGGCAACAGTCGAATAGCCGGATGCATTGCTGACCTTAATGCCCTTTGCTTTGGCAGCATCGAGAGCAACATGATCGACACCCGTAAAGGCCACGTCAATATATTTCAATTTTGGACAGGCGTTGATGACTTCTGCCTTCAAAGGCATATTGGCGATGATGAGGATATCGGCATCCTTTGCTTCTTCGATCTGGACGGCCGGGTCATCATTGCGTTCATACGCGGCGAATTCATAGCCTTTTTCTTTCAGAGGTTTTACATACGAATCAAGTAATTCCTGACTGATACCTAACGATTCCAATAAGACAATCTTCATCATAAAAATCCCCTTTCATCATAGGCAATATCTGATTTTATTATAAGCATGCGTCGGGCAATTTGTAAGCTATCTATGGAAAATCAGTATAGATGTACTACCTATATGCTAAAAATATATACTATACTTCGTCTAAAGCCGCTTGTACTTTTGCACACAAAGTCAATAATAGTTTTCGTTCCTCTGGAGACAGTCCTTGCAACGCCTGTCTCCGGTGCGCTATCACAAAGGGTTCCGCCTGGACGAACAAATCCCTGCCTGCGTCTGTCAATTCGATATACTTACCCCGTCCCTTTTCCCGGGGGTGCCGGCATATCAGTCCTTTCTTTCCCAAGCGGCTCAACGTGCGCGTAATCGCTGCCGCTTCCACCTTAAAATAGCGGATTAAATCGGCCTGGGCAATACCTCCGTTCAAGTGGACAAGGTTCAGGACCATCCATTCCGAACTATGCAGCCCCAGAGGAGCTACACAGCCATTTAAGGTCCGGGAAAAAATCCGGGTCGTGCAGAATAATTGCCGTACCAGTTCGTCATCTTGCCGGTCTCGTACATCCATCATGATACCTCTCAATCTTTATGGATATCGGCAACAGGTCTTTTCACCGCTTTGGGACTGGCTATGCAATCATTACCATAATGGTAATGGCAGAACATGAACAAGACGGAAAAGCAGATCATGAGAGCCGTTACGCTCCAGTACATGTTGCGATAGCCCACCATCCCGGCAACGACACCCAGGACGAGGATGCCTGTACTGGTACCAATATCCAGCATATTATAAAAAGTCGCACTGGCGGAACTGCGCCGTTCCGGGCGGACCATATTCAAAATCCACGTCAGCAGGGCCGGAAGCAGCAGGCCGGCACCTAAGCCATAAAAGACAGATGCAGCCAATAAGACCGTCAGCGAGTGAGCTGCCATGATGAGCAATAAGCCAATCAAATATGAGACAGATCCCGGCACGATGACGGCGAAGGCTCCCTTGGAGTCGAGGAGGCGACCACCAAAAGGACGGGAAATAAAGACAAACAGCGTCCCCACAATGAAGAACAGGCCAGCATTTCCAATATGTGCTTCAGCAGCCATCATAGCAATATACGTATTGACACTGCCATAGGCGGCTCCAAATAAAATCGTCAAAACAGAAGGAAGGCCCGTACCCGTTTCACAAATGCAATCACGTAACGATGTCTTTTCTATCACTTCTACACGACGTATCTTCCTACCTGCATGGCAGAACCCAACAGTCAGAACAGCCAGAAAAGAAACGGCAGCAGACGAAAAAAACAGTGCCGACGGGCCGATTTCGCTGAGTAAAAATAAACCGACCGCCGGTGCCAGTGCCATCATGACCGTACTTCCCAATCCAAAATAGCCAATTCCTTCGCCGCGGCGGCTGGCCGGGATGATATCGGCGACGATAGCAGCAGCAAAAGTCGTGCTCATGCCAAAGCCGAATCCGTGAAGGATGCGTGCCGCAACGATGGCGTGGATACTGCTAAACATATAATACGACACCGTCGCTAAAATAGAAAGAGCCAGCCCCAGGTAAAGACATTTCTTTTTTCCTAAATGGTGGACGCCCGCATCGGTAAACAAGCGTATGCAGATGGCCGAATAGCCAAAGATGCCACCAATGAGACCGATTTCCCCACCCGTCGCCCCTAAACTGGCTGCATACAGAGTAATCGTCGGCAAGAGAAAATGAAAACCAGCAAATAAAAAGCCGTTGGCCAGAACCAAGGCAACAAAATCGCGAGTCCATAATGTTTCTTTCATCAATTCAACCTCTCCTCTATATTGACTAGTCAATTTAATCAGCATTGTATATCATAGCGCTTTTTAATTGACTAGTCAATATATTTATTCTAAAGCTTTTAATACAACCGATGGGTATCGTACCAATTAATTACTCTTCGTTTCACCACTATAGTATTTTCAATTTGAGGTGCGTCGCATCGAGCAGTTCTTCCATAGACGAAGCTCCAACGGCTTCGGCTGCCTTGACGACGATGAGGGCACAGGCCCGGGCATCATCCAGCGCCTGATGATGGTGGAAGGTATATCCCAGGAAGTTCGCTACCGTATCCAGCTTGTGGTTGGGCAGATCCGGCCAGACGCGGCGTGAAATTTCGACGGTGCAGGCATAGGAGGCCTGTGGCTTTTCCAGGTGATACGTTTTGAGAAGACTGCGCAGGACCCGCGTATCAAAGACGGCGTAGTGTGCGACCAGGATGCGTCCTTCCAGATGAAGCCGCACGGACGGCCAAAGCCGGTCAAACTGAGGTTTGTGTGCCACCTGGTCGGGAGTAATGCCGTGGATGCGAACATTATCAGGGGAAAATACCATAAAGGGCGGACGAATGAGCGTGTATCCTTCGCGGACGCACTGTCCGTCATGCATGGTAACCGCCGCCAGCGAGCAGGCACTATTGGCATATTTATTGGCTGTTTCAAAATCAATTGCCGTAAAGTCTAACATAATGTACATACCTTTCTACAGAAGAAGCAGCCGCATAACGCGGCATCACGTTCAACATACCACACCTGACGGTTAAAAGCAACCTATCCTCCTATGGACAAACGGAGTATTTCAGTATAAAGTAGAGGAAGTATGAAAAGCGCAGGGCGGACATCATCTCTATACCGGACCTGCCAAAAGGAGTCATTATGCCACGTTCTGCCCAATGCCATTTCCAAAACGGCACTCTTTCTTTTTCTTATGAACTGACCCGGAAAGCTGTCAAAAACATCAATCTCCGCATCCGCCGCGATGGATCCATCCATGTATCGGCCCCTTCATTTGTCTCCAAAGACCGGATTGATGCCTTTCTGCTCCGGGAAACACCGTTCATCGTAAAAACGCTTTCCCAGATAGAAAAAAAGCCGGTATTCAGACTGAATACCGGCGATGTCCTGTATATTCATGGCCGTCCGCTGACACTCCGCGTCGTCCCCGGCCCTGCTGGAAAGGTATATGAAAAAGGAGACATCCTGTACATGGAAACGTCTCATGGCGATGAAGAGAGCCAACGGGCCCATCTCTATCACCAATATCTGCGTCAGCAGGCAGGTACTTTATTTGCTGCCAGTATAGCCCGTATCTATCCCCGGCTCCAGCCATACGGAGTTCCCCTTCCCACGGTCACCCTTCGGCGGATGCGCTCCCGCTGGGGTTCCTGTACGCCGGCCAGAAAGCGGATCAGTCTTAACACCTATCTGGCGGTCATGCCCGATGGCTGTATCGACCAGGTCGTCCTTCATGAATTATGCCACTTCCTGGAATGCAATCATTCATCCCGTTTTTATGGCTGGATGAACCGCTTCATGCCCGACTGGAAAGTCTGGCGGCAGGAACTGGTACGATACGCTCCGTACTGCAACATCTGAATATATCCGGTTATCTCGGGTCCAGGTGAATCATAGGATCACAGGGCCCGTATTTTTTTTGCAATGCCGATTCTACCTTATCGGAAATAGCATGAGCCTGGGACAGGGGAAGTGTGCGGTCCAGTTCCAGATGAAAATCCATAATGGTTTCCGATCCGGAAATGCGGGTACGCAGATGATGATATCCTTTGACTCCCGGAGTTTCCATGATGATATGGCCGATTTTCGATTCTTCGTCATCACTGAGCGACGCGTCTGTCAAATCGTCATAACTGCGGCGGCACATCTTGTATCCGACGCGGAGAATCCCCAAAGCGACGAGGCAGGCGATGAGCGGATCCAGGATAGCCCAGCCCGTGACTTTCATGAGAAAGATACCGGCCATTACGGCAGCTGACGTCCAAACATCAGCCCGCAGATGCATGCCATCAGCCTTCAGTGCTTCCGAGCCGGTCTTTTCCCCGACATAATACAACCGGGCAGACACGATGGCATTGATCAGGCTGGATGCCAGCATGATGACAATAGCCAGATTCAGTGATTCCGGCACCTGGGGATGGAAAAATTTGCCCACCGCTTCGTAGAGGATACTCAGAGCCGCCACGATAATCAGCAGGGATTCAAAGGCGGCTGAGACATTTTCCACTTTACCGTGGCCATAGTCGTGATCCTGATCTGGCGGCAGGCAGGATTTGCGCACGGCCAGGCAGGCAATGGCAGCCGCGAGGAGATCGACACCGGAGTGGATGGCTTCGGATATCAGACTGACTGTGCCAGTCAGGATTCCAATGGATAATTTACCTATTACCAGAAGAGTATTGCTGAGTACGGAAAGACAAGCCGTACGGCGTTTGAGTGTTATTTCATCTGTCGTCATAATTAAAACTTCCTTTGTCTATGAAAATAATCAGACAGGACCTGCGGAACCGCATATCCTTACTTATATGTAGTCCCGCAGGTCCTGCCTGCTGCTTGCGCCCGACCGCTTGTGCAGTCTGTTCTTTACGCATATAGTATCATCCTAATTCTCATTTGTAAATATTTTTTGAGAATATCTGTATGGCAATTTTACATGAGCCCTATGCCTTTCAGCTATTGTATATTGACCGCCGGCTGCTTTTCCAGAAGGGCCGGTTCCCCTTCCCAGAAGGTGAGGATGAATACGGCTTTGATGGCATCGTGATTGGAGTCAAGGATGATGTGTCCCGTCGCTCCCGTAAAATCAATCGTTTTAGCCAGTTCCTGGGCTATCTGCTGCGGTTTGTCGGAATTACCGCGGCGGATGGCTTCGGCGATCATCATGAGAGAATCGTAGCCCAGCGCCGCATAGCTGTCCGGCCATTCTCCGTATTTTTCATAATACCGTTCAGCAAAGGTTTCTGCCGTTTTTTCGTGGACATCATTGGCATAATGGTCGGTATATACCAGATTTGTCAGGTATGCCGGATCCACGTTTTTGGCAAGAGCCGGACCGTTCCAGCCATCAGCCCCCAAAAGAGGAGTCGTCATACCGGATGAACGGGCGAGGACAATCACTTCCCGCGCCTTTTTATCATAGAGCGGTACATACACGGCCTGGCCCGGATCCTGCCGCACGGCGTCGAGTGCCGCCGCCAGATTGCCGTCATGATCAGCCAGATCGACAAATGCCGTAACGGTACCGCCACGGGCTTCTATGGTACTGCGGTAAAACTCAGCCAGCCCTTTAGAATAAGAGCTCTCTCCGTTGTATAGGACAGCCGACCGGGTCACGTGAAGATTTTCCATGGCATATTCGCCCATAGCCCGGGCCTGATAAGGATCGATGAACGTGGCCCGGAACATATACTGGTATACCTGCCGCGATTTGGCATCGACGGTAATATCCGGATCAGTACAGGCCGGACTGACTACGGGAATGCGCAGCGCTTCCGCTGGCTGCATGACTGCCGCCGCACAGGCTGTCATGTTGGGACCGATAATGGCACTGACGTGGCGTGTCGATAACTGCTGCACCGCCATAGCTGCATCATCAGCCTTGCCATGATTATCGACCGTGACCAGATTGACCTCCTTACCCAGAAGTCCGCCCTGCTCATTCAGTATATCCCTGGCCAGCTCTACCCCCTGTTCTGTTGAACGGCAGTATGCTTCGCCAGGGCCGGTGAGGGAGAGATTGGTGCCAATCAGCACTTCTTGGCGCTGAACGGCCTGTGGTGCCTGTTTGCTGCATCCTGAGGCCAGGAAAGCCAGGGACAGCAGGCATAGGCCTGCCGCCAGCAGGGTGCTGATACGTTTCATAGCATGTGTCTCCTTTTCATAAAAAAAACAGGGCGGTCCCGTCCATCCGTTCCCCCCTGTTTTATCTTCCTATGATGAATTATGGTAAAAACAGCAACGGATCCGTCGGAGTGCCGTTGACTCGTACTTCATAGTGGCAATGCGGCCCCGTACTGCGTCCCGTACTGCCTGCCAGAGCGACGATATCGCCCGTCCTGACTTCCTGGCCTACGACGACCAGAAGCATCGAATTGTGGCCGTAGCGGGTAACGAATCCGCCGCCGTGGTCGATTTCTACGAGATTGCCATAGCCATCGACCCATCCGGCCATGGTGACTTTTCCCGAAGCCGTAGCCCGTACAGGTGTCCCGTAATCGACGGCAATATCCAGTCCTTCATGATAGCCGGTACCACCGCCAATGGGATTGCCCCGGTAGCCGAAGTTCGACGTAATCGTACCGTTGACCGGCCAGATAGACGGATAATTCGAAGCCTGGTATTTCTTGGAAATCTGCTGCATCTCCCGGACCTGCTGACCGGCCGTATCACTGAGCACGGTCTTAAGCGTAATGAAACTGATGATGCGGGCATTTGTTTTGGTTTCCAGCCGGGAGGTGGCATGGAGCAGGTCGTTGTAGTCAGCATGAGAAACGTCCGGTGATTTCTTCTGCTGTCCTGCTACGCCACCTTCACCTTTTGGGCTGTCACCCGTACCTGCCCCCTTGACCATCTGCCGCAGCTCCTGGTCGAGGGCATCCATCTTATCCATTTTTTCCTGGAGCGATGCCGTTTTTTCCCGCATCAGTTCCAGCTGTTGTTCGTGAAGCGCGTTCTGTTCCTTCATGTACTGCAGCGAAATAAATTCATATATACCGATGCACAGTCCGGCAGCAATGACGACAACGCCTGCGATGACCGCTGCCAGTATCTTTTTATACTGTCCCGGTGTGATGACCAGCGGCTCTGTACGCCTGAGGCAGGAAGCATGGCCGGCCATACCAGCAGCACGTTGTTTCAAACGCGCAAGAAAATCCTGAAAATTCAAATATAGTCCCCTCTTTAATCCTTTTGTACCGTATCCAGCGTACCCGTATACTGCAGGGCGTTATCCAGACTTTCTTTTTCTTCTTCACTCATGCCATACAGGCACTTGCCATCGACGATCGGCTTGGCGAAAATGCGGGATTCGTTACGACCGTAAACACTGGAAAGACAGAAACCGTCGTTCTTGCCGTCGAGCACCGTAAAGGCAAAACTCAGATTGTTGCCAATATTGTCAAAGGCATTGTATTTGACAAAGCCGATTTTGCGGAAACAGTGGTTCTGCACGGCCATGATATCTTTCTGGGTCTTGTGGATGAGTTCCAGTGAATCCTGCAAATCGTGCAGCCGGGCAACATCTTCATGCAGCTTGGCTTCTACACTTTTGCCCGTTTCATCCTGCATAAAAAACTCATATTTTTCTTTGAGTTTGCCCATGCGGTGGGTCAGTATGCCAATGTAGATGATCAGCAGCAGCAACAGCACTCCCACAGCGCCGGCGGCAGCCAGATAAATAAGCTGCCAGTCTAATCCATAAAACATGTCTTTCCTCCTGCAGTATTACAAAAAAAGTCTGTATCTTATATTACACAAAAGAACTCTAAAAAACAACCGCTTTCCAGGATTTTTTTCTAAACTGTAAAAGAAGATGGCGTTTCCGTGCCGTCTCCCGTCTTTTCTTCTGTCAAAAGAGCCAGAAGCCGTTCAAATTCGGCTTCCGACGCTACGGAGATTTCGATTTTCCCCTTTTGCCTCTTCCGGTTGAAATGAATAGAAACATTAGTCCCCAGATGCATTTTAATTCGGTCCTGCATGGCTTCCAGATAGGCATCGGGTTCTTTCGGTCCCTTGTCCGTGCCACCCTGCAGCATACGGGCCACGAGGGCTTCACACTGCCGTGCCGATAATCCCTGGCGGATAATCTGTCCGGCTGCCGCCAGCTGCTGATCTTCATCGGCAAGCTGAAGCAGGGGGCGGGCCTGTCCCATAGACAGTGTCCCATCGCGGAGGAACTGGCATATTTCGTCAGGCAGTTTCAAAAGGCGTATCATATTGGCTACGTGGGGACGGCTCTTGCCCACTTTCTGTGCTGCCTCTTCCTGCGTCAGTCCGAACGTATGGATCAGCATGTCATATGCCGCTGCTTCTTCCATGACATTCAGATTTTCCCGCTGCAGGTTTTCAATGAGTGACACTTCGGCAGCCGCATCGGGTGTATACTCCCGTACCAGAGCAGGAATCGTTTTCAGGCCGGCCAGTTTCGCAGCCCGCAGGCGCCGTTCTCCCGCCACCAGTTCGTACGTGCCATCAGGCTTCTTCTGTACGACCAGCGGCTGGATCAGCCCATACTGGCGGATAGAGGAGGACAATTCTTCCAATGCCACGCTGTCAAACTCACGCCGCGCCTGATGAGGATTGGGCACAATGGCCGAAATATCCAGTTCCGCCGGCATCGTTCCGTCACCAGAAGCAGCCTTATCTATTTCATCTATTTTTTTTTCTTTTAATCCCAGTGCCTGAAGCCGGCTTCCCAGGATGGCATTACTGCCAAGTCCCTTTTTCCTAACCGACACGGCGAATCACCTCTCTGGCTAATTTTCGATACACTTCCGCACCGCGAGAATGAGGGTCGTACACGGTGATAGGCTCCCCATGACTCGGAGCTTCTCCCAACCGTACATTGCGCGGGATAATCGTGCGGAACACCTGTCCGCTGAAGTATTTTTTTACTTCTTCGGCAACCTGCAGAGACAGGTTCGTACGGCCGTCAAACATAGTGAGCAGCAGTCCCAGCAGACGCAGGCTGCTGTTCATATTATCCCGTACCATCTCGACGGTCTGCATCAGCTGGGCCAGACCTTCCAGTGCATAAAACTCACATTGCACGGGAATCAGTACCTGGTCCGATGCCACCAGAGCATTGATGGTCAGAAGCCCCAGTGAGGGGGGACAATCGATGAGAACAAAGTCATAGGGCTTTTTCGCCGCTTCCAGACAATCTGACAGCGCCTGCTTCAATACCTGTTCCCGTTTATCCATATTGACCAGTTCTACGGCTGCCCCGGCTACATCCATCGTCGCCGGAATGACAGACAACTTTTTCACTGCCGTCTTCTGCAATACCTGTTCCATCGGTACGCCATCAATCAGGCAGTCATATAAATTGCCGGAAAGGCTTTCTTTATCGATACCCAGACCGCTCGTCGCATTGCCCTGGGGGTCCAGATCCACCAATAATGTACGCTTGCCGCAGTCTGCCAGACAGGCGCTCAGATTAATGCTGGTCGTCGTCTTGCCCACGCCGCCTTTCTGGTTCGTCACGGCAATAATATGAGCCAACGCAGTCACCTCATTTCCAAATTTAAGTCTATATATTAGTATACCTTGCTACGATTATTTTAGCAAATATTTCATGCTCATCAGAACGGTCGTTCCGGCCTTTCCACACTTTTACTAGCCACTATAAGAAAAACTTGCTATAATGGAACAAAAAGTCAGGATTATCGCCGATAGTCCGGGAAAAGAGGATACCCTATGCCTGTTTATAAAGGAAATCTGAAACACATCGATACCAATAATGTACTCACCCTGGCAGGACAGCGCGCCGTTGACGATGCAACGCCGGAAATGGCAGAAGAAGTCTGCCAGACCGTCGTCCGCCTGGCCCAGCCGGTCAGTGTATTTTATCAGTTCTTTTATGATAAAGATACACACACCTTTTTATGCAATGATCCATTTGTCATCGAAGGGGAAACGGTCCGCAATTATCTGGAAAATACGGAAGTCGCCATCATCATGGCCGTCACTCTCGGGAAAGAAGTAGAAGATGCCTGTGATGAATTATTCATGCAGAAAGACTTCACCAAAGGCATCCTCATGGATTCCGCCATTTCTATCGCAACAGAACAGATGGTAGGACAGTTATGCGGCTATATCGACACCCTCGGCGCACCGGAAGGCTACAAGATTCTCTGGCGCATCACGCCGGGCCACAGCGACACGCCCCAGAAACAGGAAGTCACGCTGGTACAGGCCCTGCAGGCCGCCCAGATCGGCATTTCCGTTACGCCGACCAATATGCTCGTACCGCGTAAAGCCGTCACGGCTATCGTCGGCATGAACCACGTCGGGGGAGAAGGAGGCTGCAGCCCGTCCGGTTGTGCCAGCTGCTCCCACAACTGCCATGAATGATTCTAGGTACATCATACATCTGAAAACTAATAACGGAAAGCTCAGAAAGAGATTGTCTTCAATGGCAATCTCTTTTTTCTGCTCATATACGAAAAGCAGGCCCCGTGAACAGGGCCCGCTTTTCGTATATCGTTATGGTGAAAACCCAAAATAGCATTAGAAAATCGGCTGAAGGATAATCGTCTGGCTGCGGTTCGGACCGACCGAGACAATACCCAGGGGTACGCCGACGAGTTCACTGATGCGTTCTACATACTTACGAGCTGCTTCCGGCAGTTCATCATAGGTCTTGCAGGCAGAAATATCTGTCTTCCAGCCCGGCATTTCTTCATATACCGGTTCGACCTGTTCCAGTACTTCCAGACTGGCCGGGTATTCCGGCAGGAGCTGGCCATTGTACCGGTAACCAGTGCAAATCTTTATCGTGTCAAGGTCATCGAGGATATCCAGGCGGGTAATAGCCAGATAATCCAGGCTGTTCAGCATAGCCGCATATTTGACGACAGCCGTATCCAGCCAGCCGCAACGGCGCGGACGGCCCGTAACAGTGCCAAATTCATGGCCCGTATTGCGCAGATATTCCCCAATTTCATTATTCTGTTCCGCCGGGAACGGACCGGCACCGACACGGGTCGTATAAGCTTTGACGACGCCTACGATGTTTTCCATGCGGCGCGGGCCGACACCGGAACCGGTGCAGGCACCGCCGGCTGTCGGGTTGGAACTGGTGCAGAACGGATAGGTACCATGATCGATGTCGAGCATGGTCGCCTGGGCACCTTCAAACAGTACCTTTCTGCCTTCATTAATATATACGTTGGCAGAATAGTTTGTATCTTTTACATAGGGACGGATGCGGTCGGCATACCCAAGGTATTCCTGATATATCGTGTCGAAGTCAAAACCCTGGCAGCCATAATAGGTTTCAAACAGGCGGTTCTTTAATTTCAGATTGACCCGCAGTTTTTTTGCAAAAATATCCTTATCCATCAAATCGCCAATACGGATACCGACACGATTGATTTTATCGGCATAACAGGGACCGATGCCATTTTTCGTCGTACCGATCTTGGCATCCCCTTTGAGTTTTTCATCTTCTTCATCGATGCGGATATGATATGGCATAATCACATGAGCCCGCGTGGAAATTTCCAGTTTGCTGATTGTGACGCCTTTTTCTTTCATGCCATCCAGTTCCTGGAGAAGGACTTCCGGGTTTACTACGACGCCACTGCCGATGATGCACGTCTTATCAGAGAACAGGATCCCTGATGGCAGGAGGCGCAGCGCAAAGGCCTTGTCATCTACCACGACAGTATGGCCGGCGTTATTCCCGCCCTGGGAGCGGATAACTACATCGGCTTTCTGTGCCAGATAATCAACAATCTTACCTTTACCTTCATCACCCCACTGGGTGCCTAATACCATTGCTGTTGCCATTGCTTCAACATCCCTTCGTGAATTAGAGATTAAGAAAACAGGATACGGTATGCCAGTTCCCGTTTTCTAACGTACGTGTATATTATACACGAATTTAATTAAAATTCCTATCATATTAACCGAAAAAGCGTACATATTTCAAAAGAGCCGGTCAGGATATGTCTAGCCACGTTTCTTATTTTAGTTTATAATGAATAATTATATGGCAACAATTGTTCCATATAATTGATTATTATAGAATACATAAGGAGAGATTTTCATGTTATTTGATGCGTGTACCATAGGCGGCATCCATGCAGCCTGCCGTATTGTCCGTTCTGCAACGTTTGAAGGTATGGCTGATGCAGAAGGGCATCCGACAGATAAGCTCTGCCACATGTATGAAACACTGGCAGAAGGGGGAACGGGAATCATCATTACCGGCATGATTGCTGCTTCCAGACTGGAACCGCACCAGCATCACCAGATACTGCTCGATGACGATAGTTGTATCGCCCCCCTGGCAGCCATCACCCAGGCAGTCCACGCCAAAGGCGGAAAAATCATTGCCCAGATTGTCATCATGGGTTCGGCCATTATGGTTCCCGAAGGAGAAGACCGTATTATCGTAAGTCCAAGCGGTGTCCCTGATAAAATCGGCCGGACACTGCAGGAATCCCAGGCGCTGACAAAAGAGCAGATCCAGCGTCTCGTCGAAGACGTAGGACAGGCGGCGCTGCGTGCCCGCAAAGCCGGATTTGACGGCGTCCAGTTCCATGGAGCCCACGGCTATCTGGCCAGCAAATTCCTGACTCCTTATTATAATCAGCGCAGTGATGAATACGGTGGCGACCTCATGGGCCGTGCCCGTTTCCTCCGTCAGTGTATTGCTTCCATCAAACAGACCGCTGGCAGCGATTTTCCTGTATGGGTCAAATTGAACTGCGCCGATTTCATGAAAGAAGGCGGTATGACCGCAGAAGAAAGCCTGCAGGTCATGCACTGGCTGGCTGACGACGGCATTTCGGCCATTGAAATCAGTGGCGGCAATACATCCTCCCTGCCCCGCAAAGGCCCGATCCGCGCAATCCGGCGCACGAAAGAGCCCATGTACTTTGCCCCGTATGCAGAAAAAGCAGCCAAAGAACTGCAGGGCCAGACCGATATCGGTGTCGTCGGCGGCTGGAGAAGTGCCGCTGAGATGGAAGAATTCCTCAATACCGCGCCTGTATCGTTTATATCCATGTGCCGCCCGCTCCTCCGCCAGCCGGATCTGCCAAACAGATGGCGCCGCGGTGATACGGAACCGGCAACTTGTATTTCCTGCAGCCGCTGTTTCGGGGATACTGATGTAGATTGTATTTTCCATGATACAGCGGAAGAAGACTGACGTAAAAAGGAAATATCCGTATTGCGGCGAATATTCTAAGTATGACAAGGAATAGCGGCATCTGCCGGGAGAGGAGAGAATATCATGCTGATACTGTTGAGTCTGCTGGCCTTTATCGCTATGCTGTGTTCCTTCTTTCTCTTCCTGCCGCTTACGTATAGTCTGAGTGCAGATATTCAATCCCCATTTCACATCCGGACGGTCCTTTCCTTTCTGAATCACGGATTGTATTACGAGTGGGATTACGTTTTCGGTCAAAAACCAACGAAACTCTGCTATATAGGCTGGCATAAGGAACCCCTATCCGGTAGAGGACAGCCACCCGGTATTGTTCCTGACAAAAAAGACCCAGAAGAGCCAGACAAAGAAGAAGAGGACCCGCTGTCTGAAAACACAATCCGGGATGCCCTGCAGGGTGCAGACTCCCCGGAACCAGATGATGTCTGTGCCGCGTCCGATACATTCTGGTGGAAAGACTATGTATGGTCTGAAGACTTTCTTTCATCATGCCTGTCTTTCTTCCTGCGCCTTTTGCATCACAGCCGCATCCGCACCGTGCAGACGACAGGGACGTTAGGCCTATCTCAGCCGCATCAGACGGGTATGCTGTCCGGTTTCCTCTACATGCTCCTGCCACAAGCTGCGCAGGATCTGCAATTCGATTTCCTGAATGAAATATACGACTGCCACATACAAATAGCAGGACGCATCTATCCCGGTGTCATTGTGCTGTATGCCCTTTCCTTCATCGTTTCCCCGCCAGTCCGCCGGCTGCTTTGGGCCGTACGTCAGCACAGAAAGGAATTCGCTCATGGATAAAAATTATATAAAAAATAATTTAGAAACAATCTTTGAAAATTTCCAGAACATGATTAAAGTTGAAACGGTCGTCGGCCAGGCTGTACACATCGGCGATACGATTCTCGTTCCTTTTGTAGACATCACCTTTGGTTTTGGTACAGGAGGCGTGAACGGCAAAGAAGAAACAGGCCGTCAGAGCGGCGGTGGTGGCGGCGGTGCCAAAATGGAACCGACAGCTGTCCTGGTCATCAAAGGTGACCGGGTCGAAATGTTTTCTATCAAAAAAGGCGGATATCAGGCATCGGCCTTTGAAAAGCTGCTGACCATGGCTCCGGAAATTATCGACAAGCTGAAAAAGGATAAATACATCTACATTAAAGATGAAGATGAAACTACAGCCGCAGCTGAACCGGTCCAATCCGATGCAAAACTTTAAACATTTTGTCAATTATAATCACAGTATGGTCACAACCGTTGTACTTTCCGTTCTATTCTGATATAATATCTAAACAGACAGTAACCCTATTATTTTAATATACAGGAGGATCATATAATGAAATTAAGAAAACAACTGGCTTCCCTCGCCGTAGTAGGGATGATGAGCGTCGTCGCTGCTTCTTCCGCTTTTGCTGCCGGCGTTGGCTATGTCAATTTTGATACCCTCGTCCAGGCTCATAAAGATTTCCCGAAAGTAAGCGCCCAGATGCAGTCTGCTATCAAAAACGCCAATCAGGAATTTGCCAAAAAAGCTCCGACTCTGAAAACAGATCAGGAAAAACAGGAATTAGGCCGTCAGCTCGCCCAGAACCTGAGCAAGCTGGAAAACAGCCTCATCGTTCCTATTGAAAAAGATGTCGTCAATAAAGTCGAACAGGTCCGCAAGGATAAGAACCTGGACTGCATCGTAGCCCAGGGCGCCATCATTGCCGGTGCTGACAAAGCGACTGACGAAACCCAGGAAGTTGCTAAACTCCTCAAATAATTAGTATACGGGTAAAGGACCATACACGACGGTGGAAACCGTCATGTATGGTCCTTTTTAGCTTGTCACGGATGGTCGATAAAAACGCCTTTTAAGGCGTTTTTATTTTTCTTTTTATATTATATATCATAAAATCACGTTTTGCCCGTTACAGCGACGTTTACGGCGTTTTTCTATATTTAAATCATTTAGTTGTATTTTTTTAATCCATATTTCATCTTTTTGAAATAAATTCTTGTTTTCTCTTGACATATACCCCTTGCGGGTATATTATACTCACAGATACCCGATAGGGGTATATAGGAGGAGAATACGATGGAAGAGAAAAAACAAGAGACAGGATTGACAGACCATCCGGCCAAAACGTGCTGCTGTACCGGTCCCAAGCATAAATACCGTGATAAAACCAGTAAGGAATATAAATGCCTTATTTCACGCCTCAACCGGATTGAAGGCCAGGTACGCGGTGTCCGCAATATGGTAGAAAATGACCGTTACTGCGTCGATATCCTGATGCAGGTCAGCGCTATCCAATCGGCTCTCAATTCATTTAATAAAGAATTGCTGGCCCAGCATATTAAAAGCTGTGTCGTTCACGATATCCGTGAAGGAAAGGATGAGGTCGTCGATGAACTCGTCTGTATGCTGCAAAAATTAATGAAGTAGGTGATATGAGATGAAACATGAGAAATATGCCATTACCGGTATGAGCTGCTCGGCCTGCTCCAGCCGGGTCGAAAAAGCCGTTTCCAAACTGGCAGGCATGAAAAAAGCCAGTGTCAATTTACTGACTAATAGTATGCAGGTCGAATATGATGAAGGGACGCTATCCAGCCAGGATATCATCCAGGCCGTCATAGATGCCGGATACGGGGCAACTCTTTCCGGAGGAAATAAAAAAACAGCTGCGGCTCCAGAGCCCAGTCCTTCTGATTTGGCAAAAAAAGATATGGCAGCCATGAAAAAGCGATTGATCGGGTCTATCCTGTTCCTGATTCCCGTCATGTATATCGCCATGCACCATATGCTGCTGGAATGGTTCGGCATCCCCGTTCCGGAATCGTTCCAGGCAATATTCCATGGCGATGAAAACGCCATCACCTTTGCTTTTACCCAATTTCTGCTTATACTGCCCATCATGTATCTCAACAGAAAGTATTATATCAACGGCTTCCGGACCCTGTTCCAGGGCGCACCGAATATGGATACCCTCGTGGGCATGGGTTCTATGGCAGCCGCCGTATATGGTGTCTTTGCCATTTTCCGCATGAGCTGGGGCATGGGCCACGGCGACTGGGCTCTCGTTTCCCAGTACAGCACAAATCTCTATTTTGAATCAGCCGGTATGATCGTTACCCTCATCGATATCGGCAAGTACCTGGAAGCCCGCGCCAAGGGAAAAACCAGTACGGCCATTGAAAAACTGATGGATCTGGCTCCCAAGCAGGCCACGGTGCTCCGCAATGGCAAAGAAGAGGTCATTCCCGTAGAACAACTCGCCGTAGGTGATGAAATGGTCATCCGCCCGGGAGAAAGCATCCCTGCAGACGGCATCATTTCTGAAGGATCGACCAGTATCGATGAAGCCGCCATCACCGGCGAAAGTATCCCTGTAGAAAAACAAAAAGGCGATTCCGTCACCTCTGCTACGATCAATAAAACAGGTTTTATTCACGTCAGGGCCAGTCGTGTCGGAGCGGATACGACAATCAGCCAGATTATCAAGCTGGTTGACGAAGCCAGTGCCAGTAAGGCGCCTATTGCCAAAATGGCTGATAAAATTTCCGGGATTTTCGTTCCTGTCGTCATGACCATCGCCGTTATCACAGGGCTGGTCTGGTACTTCCTGCTCGGTGCCACTGCAGAATTTGCCTTTTCTACGGCCATTTCTGTTCTCGTCATTTCCTGCCCCTGCGCACTGGGACTGGCAACACCGGTCGCCATCATGGTAGGTACTGGTAAAGGAGCCGAAAATGGTATCCTCATCAAATCAGGAGAAGCATTGGAAACGGCCCATACCATCGATACAGTCGTCATGGATAAAACCGGTACCATTACGGAAGGCCGCCCCCGCGTAACTGACATCTGGGTCCGCAAGGGAACAGAAGACCAACTGCTTACGCTGGCAGTCAGCCTGGAGCAGGGGAGTGAACATCCCCTGGCAGAAGCTATTATGAATTATGCCCAGGACCATCATGCCGTTCCCGAAGCGGTAACAAACTTTAAAGCCCTTTTCGGGCGTGGTATTGAAGCTATATGGAATGGCCAGACTTACTATGCTGGCAATACCCGTCTCATGGAAGAAAAGGGTATTGCCACAGAAGAAATCCGACAACGGCTGGATGGACTGGCAGACGCTGGGAAGACACCGCTCATCTTTGCCGACAGTACAGAAGTCATCGGCATCATCGCTGCCGCCGATATGGAAAAAGAAAGCAGCGCCCAGGCGATTTCGCTCTTTGGCAAAATGGGAATCGACGTGGTCATGCTGACCGGGGATAATCAGCGCACAGCTGAAGCCATCCGCAAGCGGCTCCATATTCCTCAGGTAATCGCCGGCGTCCTGCCACAAGATAAAGAACGCCATATTGCAGCTCTCCAGGCACAAGGCCATAAGGTCGCTATGATTGGCGATGGTATCAACGATGCTCCGGCACTGGCCAAAGCAGATTTAGGGATTGCCATAGGGGCTGGCACGGATGTAGCGATTGAAAGCGCCGATGCCGTACTCATGCGCAATGATCTCCTCGACGCCGTAAGCGCCGTCCGCCTCAGCAAAGCTGTCATACGCAATATCAAAGAAAATCTGTTCTGGGCATTCTTCTACAATGCCATCTGCATTCCCCTGGCAGCAGGGGTCCTATATCCGGCCTTTGGCATCCGTCTCAATCCGATGATCGGTGCAGCGGCCATGAGTCTTTCCAGCTTCAGTGTCTGCATGAATGCCCTGCGCCTGCGCTTCTTTAAACCAGATCACCAGACTCACCATGTTTCACGTGAAACAAGGCAATCAGAATCCACCCATACCGCTTCGTCAGCCACAACCGATGCACTTACAATACAGCCGTCAACGGCCACTGAAATCATGGAAGAAACCGATCAGACAGTACCTGTTGCAGCGCATCAATATAAACTGACTATCGACGGAATGATGTGCCAGCACTGCGTCCGCACGGTCACCAAAGAACTAGAAGCAATGCCCGGCGTTGCAACGGTTCACGTCGATCTGGACAGCAAAGGTGCCACTGTCACCAGTTCATCTGCCATCCCGGCCGATGACTTTAAAAAAGTCATTACGGCTGCAGGATATACATTACTTTCAGAGAAAGAAGAGGATTCCACTATGAAAACCACATTAAAAATTGAAGGCATGATGTGCCAGCATTGCCAGAAACACGTCCAGGAAGCATTATCCGCTATGAATGGCGTAACCGCCGTATCGGTTGATCTCGATGGCGGCAAAGCCGACGTAGAAGCCACCCGTGACATCTCTACAGAAGAATTTGCCAAAGTCATTGCCGATGCCGGTTATAAACTGGTAACTGCCTGATAGACACCACCGGATTCTGTCGTGTATGGGTGAACTAGTACGGAAATTCCCATAGAAAAGACAAACGGACCTGCCGAAAAAATACCCCAGGTATTTCACGGCAGGTCCGTTGTGTATTACCCTCTAATGCAGGACCGGCAAATCAGAATATGCCCAGCCGGACACAGATTGCGAATTGTATGGCATACAGGGCAAGGATTCCGTATTTAAATTTTGGCCGGTCTTTTTTATAAGTAAAAATATAAATAGCAAAGAAAGCTCCCATCGATCCTCCCAGTACAGCCAGCAGGAGCAGGACCCATTCCGGTATACGGGAAGATCCGCCGTCCTGAAATCGTTTTTCCAATCCAAACAAGGCAAAGGTAAGGATATTCAGTAAAAATAAATACCAGTACACAAAGGTCAGATTAATATTCAGCATATACGAACTCCTTTCTTTCAATCCGCTCATTTCTGTTATTCCTATTGTATCATAAAAAAAGGATGCTGTACTATGTTTCACGTGAAACATGGTACAGCATCCTTTTCATTATAAAATGGGGAAGCAGATTGTAAAGATCGTGCCTTTTCCCTCTTTACTGTGGACGCGTATATATCCACCCTGATTGATGACATATTGCCGCGCCAGAGCCAGGCCAATACCGGAACCTCCACTCTTACGGTTTCGTGATTTCTCTGCCCGATAGAAATACTCAAAAATATGAGGTACGTCCTGATGACTGATACCCGGTCCGGAATCAGCAATACAGATTTCGACGCGCTGGCCGTTTTTTAGCCGCCGCAGCCGCGATTGAATGAAAACAGCCCCTCCGCAAGGTACATAGCGGATAGCATTATTTAAAAGATTATAAATAACCTGATTCATCCGGTCTTTATCCAGTGAAAGGAGCGGTACCTCATCATCTGTAGAAAGGCGGACCTGTAATTGTTTTTCCTCAAAAAGCGGTTCCAGCATACTGGCCGCCTGTTGAAGAAGGTCATTTATCTGCAAAGGATGGCAATGAAGTTGTAATTCATTGATTTCTGCCAGGGACAAATCCCGCAGATCCTGAACGAGCCGGCTTACGCGGAGAACTTCGTCTTCCAGAGACAAAAATGTTTTCTTGTCTGCCGGAATGACATTATCGATCATGCCCTCCAGATTTCCCTGGATAATGGCAAGAGGTGTCCGGAGTTCATGGGCTATACTGGCAAAGAGATGGCGACGCATCGTGTCATTGTATTGTAACTTTTTTGACATAGCATTAAAAGACTGGGCCAGTAATCCCACTTCATCCTGTCGGTCAACGAGCACGGTTTCCCCGAAGGAACCAGCCTCAACATGACGGACGGCTTCTGTCAGATCCTGCAGGGGCTGAATAGACCAGCGGATGACAATCCAGCTGATAAATACACTGAGAAGAGTCATGACGGCACCAACCCATAAAAGAGACCGGTGAACAGAAGAAACATATATTTCTTCTGCCATCCCATGGGAAGTTATGCCCATTTCCATGGAGTGATTATAAAGATAATGAGAGAAGTGCGCATCCATCTGATAATTGACTAAAAACAGAAGGATGCCGATAGTCATAATAAAAAGAAAAAAGATAATGCCTGTCAGCCGGAAGACAAGACTATAATAGTTAGTCATGAGCAGTCCCTCCAAATTTATAGCCAATCCCGTAGACGGTAAGTATGTATTCAGGATGGGCCGCGTCACGCTCCAGTTTTTTCCGCAGATTCCGGATGTGCGTATCAATAGTCCGTTCATACCCTTCAAAACTGTATCCGCCCTGTGCCCGCTCCATGAGCTGCATGCGGCTAAAAACACGACCGGGAGAAGAGGCCATCACTTCCAGCAGATTAAATTCTGTCGGAGTAAGCGAAACAGCCTCTCCGTTGCGGGTGACGGTGAATTTTTCTTTATCAATGACCAAATCCCCCCGTATAAGCTGTGACGACTGCTGTATGACTTCTCCCCGCGCTCTACGAAGCATGGCATGGGCACGGGCCATCAGTTCTTTAACGTTAAACGGTTTGGTCACGTAGTCATCGGCTCCAATGTTCAGCCCCACAAGACGATCTGTTTCATCGTCTCTGGCTGTCAGGAAAATAATGGGAATATCATTAGTCTGGCGTACATGCCGGCAGACTTCAAAACCGTCCATATCCGGCATCATCACATCGAGAACCAGGAGCTGAGGCTCATATCGTTTGAGTATATCCAGCGCCTGCCGGCCTGTCTGGGCCGTATACACCAGACATTGATCCTGTTCAAAATAAGAACGGAGCACGGTAAGTAATTTTTCATCATCATCAGCAATGAGAATAGAGTAGGGGAGCACAATACCACCTCCAAAAAATCTATATCCAATATGTATTGTACATCAAAATTCTACGCGGGAGAACTGTTCCATACCAAGTCGTATCAATCGGTATACAAAAAAGCCTCCCCACACAACGATTGTACGAGGAAGCTTTTAGGAAACATCATTGACTTCTATTTGTTATTGTTCATCTGGTCGTGCATTTGTTCATGGTTCATCTGGCTATGATCCATCTGATTATGATTCATATTGCTTTGATTCATATTATCATGATTCATCTGGCCCTGCTGCATAGTATCCTGATTGGTCATCTGGCCGTGATCCATACTGCCCTGTTGCATGTTCATCGTATTCATAGGCGGCTGATATCCTGCCAGCTGGGGATCGGCCATGCCGAATACCATAGCCAGGTGAGTGAATAAGACAAAGAGTATCATGAGCACAATATGACGTTTGATTTTCATGGTGTTATCCAGCTTTTTATAGATAATTCCCAATTCCTGGAGCAGAATCAATACGGCCGGAATAATGGCCAGTACATAAGACCAGATAGAAATGTAATCAATCGGGCCTCTCCATTCAATCGTGGGGACATAGCAGGCCACGATGTAAACAGATGCACAGATAAAGAAAATACCAAGGACCAATCCACAAACATGACTGAGAGAATCCCACTTGGCACTGCGTCCGTCTTTGTACAACAGAGAAAAAGCGCCGGAAGCGAGAATCGTTTCTGCCAGTACCATCGGTACGAGCATAAATAAAATTAAAAACCAGGGCTGGTGCAGAGACAACAGCTCCATGTAGTGAGTCATTACCATAGTCATATATTATTCCTCCTTTTGAACATATCCATACTATACACGATGCATATAGAGAAATCATGTAGAAAGTATGAAGAAACTATGAAGATAAAAAAATTTATTTGTTTCACGTGAAACAAATTTTCTGTATCAACATCTAAATTACCTGCCAGATGCACCTCAGCTATACCGCCCACGAGTAAAACGTTTTAATTCTGATGGCCTGTCTAATGCCTTGAGAATCGCTTTACAAACCCGTCCCATAACGGTAGAATAGGGTTATTATAGGCTGTTTGTACTCATTATCAGTATAAGTATCAGCTGAATATATTATGGAGGTGATACCATGCATTACCATATCCGTCACGCTCTGGAAAACGTGACCGTATACAGTTATTTGAAAGATGAAGGCACATCTCTGGAAAAGGATATCATCGATTGCTCACTGGGAGTCAATCCCTGCGGTGTTACACCGACTCTGACAAAAGAAGCCTATGCCGATACGTTCGATCTGCTTCATTCGTATCCGGCCCATCCTTTTACGGAAACCCGCCGCCATATCTGCCAGTATTTTTCAGATATCGCCGATCTGGACATATCCCAGATATCCATGCAAAGCGGATCTATGAGTGCCTTGTGCCGCATCAACAGTATCTTTCTGGAAGAAGGGACGACTGTTGTAGCACCGATGCCGTGTTTCTCGTCGTATACGTCCAATGCCCGCTCTTGCGGAGCAGCCATCGTATCCGTCCCGCTGAAAGAAGAAGAGAAATTCGCCTTTGACACAGACCGCTATATTGCGGCACTGAAACCAGGTCAGCGGCTGGCTTATATCGACAATCCCAATAATCCGACAGGGCAGGCACTACCGCTGGCTGACATCCGCCGTATTCTCGACGCTGCACGAGAAAAAGAAATTGTCGTCGTCATCGACGAAGCCTACGGCGATTTTCTTGAAAAAGAAGAATCGGCCGTTTCGCTCATCAACGACTATGACAATCTGGTCATCGCCCGTACCTTTTCCAAAGGATTCGGACTGGGTGCACTCCGTGCCGGTTACATAGTCCTGCCTAAGGCAATGGTCCCGGTCCTGGCTAAAGATCCCGGCGAAATGACCATCACGACACCAGCAGACAAACTGATTCCCATTGTGCTTCAAGATCCGGGCTTTTTGAAAATGTCCAGAGAAACCATTGCAAACAATAAAAAAGCCCTCATAGATAGTCTGCACGTCCTGCATGTTTCAAAAACACGCCCCGATGTGCCTATCGGACTGTATTACACAGATGCCGATACGGACTTGGGCGCCATATTCTGGAAACATGGCATCCGCGTCGAATATGGTGTCGATTTTGAAGGAATCGGAAAACGCCACGTCCGTCTGCGCGTCCCCGATGATGTAAAACCGCTGCTTACACGTATTGCCGCTATAGAAAGCGAGCTCCAGGCATAGGGTGGGGGATACCTATGGCCGGGTCCTGTCCAAATTTAAATAAAACTGGGGGAAAAAACATTGGATATCAATAAGACAGGCAAGACAAGTTTGAAAAACATTATTATTTTTGCCGGTGCCTATTGCGCTTTTATGATAGGTTCTGGCTATGCTACAGGACAGGAAGTCCTGCAGTTCTTTGGCGCGTACGGACCGGACGGTTTCATTGGCGCAGCCATCAGTATGCTCATATTTGCATTTTTTGGTGGCGCACTGATGCAAAAGGGCTATGATTTAAAATTAAAATATCACACCCAGGCTTTTCGTTATTATTGTGGAAAATATGTAGGAACCATCTTAGAATGGGTGACTGTCCTGTTCCTGTTTTCAGTCGTCTCTATCATGATTGCCGGAACAGGAGCCATTGCTTCTGAATTCGTAGGCATTCCTGCCGATGCCGGCCGTGTCTTCATGGCCGCTCTCTGCGTCCTTACGGTCATGCTGGGACTGATGAAGCTGGCCGATATCATCGGTGCCATCGGTCCTGTCATCATCGTCTTTACACTGGGCATCGGCCTCATGACGCTCATCAGCTTCCATGGCGGCTGGGCACAGAACTGGGAAGTCCTGTATGACCTGCGTGCCACTAAATCCTGGTGGTTCGCCAAGTACGCCTTCCTGGATTCCGCCTGGTTCAGTGGCGTCCTTTATGCATCCTGCATGGTATTTGGCTCTATCCCGTTCCTGACCGGGCTGGGCGGCAAGGCTAATAACCGCAAAGAGGCATTTCTCGGCGGCTTCATAGGCGGCGTCGCCCTCATGTTGGCCGGCGGCCTCATGACGGCTGCCATGCTCTGCTTCCCGGAACAGGTCGCCAAGCTGCAGGTTCCTAATCTGTTCCTGGCCCAGCAGTTCGCTCCGGCGCTGGCAGCCGTCTTTTCGATTATCCTTCTTATGGGTATTTACAGTACCGGCGCTCCTATGTTCTGGGTCGTCATCAACAAACTGGAACAATGGCTTCCCAATAAAACCGCCAAAATGGCCGTCTCCGTCATTCTGGGCATCGTCGCATTTTTCGGTGCACAGATTGGTTTCGGCAAACTGATTGGCTTCCTGTATCCACTTCTGGGACAGATCGGCATCATCATGATCATCGTCGTCTTCATCAAAGTATATTTCATGAAAGATAAAGAAATCGGCCTGGAACGGGAAGATTCAGATAATTAACCGGCTATGTCCATCACATCATAAACGGGTCCCTCCCATGACTATCCTGTTGTCATAGGAGGGACCTGTTTTATATTACCTATGAGTTTCTGCAGGCAGATGCCTTTAAATACGCAAAGCAGGTATAACAAACTCTTTCACCTGAATGAATTGATTTTTTATTCATTTTCCCATACAATGAATCCATATATCAATGCCGGCAGCTACAGGGGGAAACCGTACTGCCCGGCAGGAAAGAGGGGAGTTTTTCATGTCAATTCAGCTCAGTATCGTTATTTTGTACATCCTGCTATTATTTGGTATTTCTTTGTATGTAAAACGCCGGGCCGGACAGAATCCAACAGAATACCTGTTTGCCGGCCGCAAGTTTTCTGCAGGGCTCGTCGCTGTCAGTATCACCGGTATGGCCGTCGGAGCTGCTTCCACGGTAGGTGTCGCCGAAAGTGCCACAAAGATCGGGTTGTCAGCCGGCTGGTATAATGGAGCCTGGTCCATCGGTGCCATCATTATGGGGATCGTCGCTGCCGGCAGATACCGTTCACTGGACTGCACGACCATCCCGGAACTCTTCGAACGGTGTTATGATAAAAAAGCCCGTGTCATCAGTGTCATCGGCCTGTCTCTGATCATGATATGCATTACATCTCTCCAGTATGTCGCCGGCGGATCTATACTGCACGCGCTCATGCCAGATATCTTTTCTCTTCATGGCGGGATGATTACTAGTGCCATCGTCTTCATCGGCATCACTGCCATCGGTGGTCTATGGTCGAGCGGCCTTTCCAATGTGCTCAGTGTCGCTATTATCTATGCCGGCATCGTTTATTCCATGATACGTATCCTATTGCGGGATGGCGGCATATCCGGTATCAATGCCGCACTTCCCCCTTCTGATTTTGACTGGTTCAGTCCTTTTGGCGGACTGTCTCTGGCCGTACTCCTGGGCTGGATCATTGTCATGACTACCCAGGCCATTACTGCCCAGGGGCCGGTCCAGATTGCCTGTGGCGCTAAAAATGCCACAGCGGCCCGTAAAGGATTTATCCTGGGCGGCCTGCTCATTTTTCCTGTCGGCTTCCTGTCTGCCATCCTGGGTCTGGCTGCCAAAGCCCAGTTTCCGGGTCTGAATCCAACCATGGCTCTGCCACAGATTATCATGAGTCTGGACCCGTTTTCTTCCGGAATGACCCTGGCTGCACTCTGGGCTGCCGATGTATCAACAGCCTGTACCATCCTGCTCGGGGCCGGTACTCTCGTAGCCCAGGATATTTACAAACGTTTTTTCAATCCGTCTATCTCTGAAAAAGGATATGTCCGGGCCAACCGCCTCATCATCCTGATTATCGGGGCTGGAACACTCTGGCTGGCCTTCAATGCCGTCGGCATCGTCAAAGTCATGCTCATCGGTTTGTCTCTCACAACGGCCTTTACACTGGTTTTCCTGGCTACTATGTTCTGTCCGTCTCTGTGCCGGAAAAATACGGCTTTTGCCACTACTCTGGTAGGTATCATCGGATTATTCCTGTGGCAGCTGTGCCCGCAGATACGATTCCTGCCTCACGTCATTTATTTTGAATGGCTCATCTGCCTGATTACCTTTTTCCTGGTGTGGCTGATTGACAAAAGGCCTATCCGGACACCAGAAGTAAAAAAATAGTTTACCCCATACCACCATACAAAAAGGGCCTGACACATGAAGCTGGATAGATTCATGTGTCAGGTCCCTGCTATATCTGCATCTTATTTCAAAGCATCGTCTCCCGATTTCGGCAAATCCGGCATATCGGTATTAAACCATTTTTTATACAATTTCTGGAATTCGCCTTTTTCTTTCAATTTTGCCATGGCATCGTTGACCTTTTTCATCAATTCAGTATCCTTTTTATTAAAGGCAAAGGCCAGGTATTCCGATTTTGTATTCGGAATTTCGATGACTTTGAATTTGCCTTTTCCGTCCTGGGTGAGGAAATAATCGGCGACGGGTTTATCGAGGATAGCCGCCGGCGATCCGCCTACCTGAAGTTCCATGATGACATCGGAATTATTGTCAAACTGTTTGACCGTATATCCCTGATTTTCTGCATACTGGGCACCAGTCGTGCCAATCTGGACGGCAACCTGTTTACCTGCAATGGCGTCTGCTGAATCAATGCCGCTTTCATTAGGCGTCAGGATGACTAATTTAGATTCATAGAAGGGAGCAGAGAAATTGACTTTCTGGGCCCGTTCTTTTGTCACGGTCATACCGGCAGCAGCAATATCCATATCTCCCTGCTGCAGGATGGGGATAATGCCGGAAAAAGCAATATTATTGATTTCTACGTCTCTGCCCATTTCTTTGGCAACAGCCCGGAGCAGATCCATTTCAAAGCCCTGATATTCCTTGGATTCATCGTTTTCTTTGAACTCAAAGGGAACAAAGGTAGCATTCGTCGCAACGCGGAGCGGTTTCTTCGCATCTTCTTTCTTTTCGCTGCCACATCCTGCCAGTACCGATACGGCCAGGATGCCTGCCAGACAAGCTGTCATCATCGTTTTCCATTTCATGATATATCCCTCCACATATGAATAAAAATTTGTGTTGATTTTGATATTATACACATTATTACGGCGATTGTAAATGGTTTATACAAAATATTTGCATAAAAAAGAGTTATCGCAAACTAACCCGGTCTCTGAGCATGCCTATTGTCAGGCAAAGACGGAAACGATAACTCTTTTTATACAGTACTATTATTTTTTATGCAGGAATATATAAGATATGCCTTAGCCGTGCAGTTTGTCAATCATATCATGCAATGTGGCAATCTGTTCAGCCGCTTCATGGCGGATATCTTCAGGATCACGCTGGATACGGGCCGACCCGGTTTCCATGGCAGCTTTGGCAACAGCCGCTGCGACAGCCGGGGCAACGCGCTGGTCAAACGCATCGGGAATGACATATTCATCAGTAAGTTCATCATCACTGATAAGACCGGCAATCGCATAGGCGGCAGCTACTTTCATGTCTTCATTGATATGCCGTGCCCGTACGGCCAGGGCACCGCGGAATATGCCGGGGAATACGAGAACGTTATTGATCTGGTTCGGTGAATCAGACCGGCCTGTTCCGACGACACGGGCACCGGCTGCCTTGGCAGAATCATAATCCGTTTCCGGAATAGGATTGGCCATGGCAAAGACGATGGCATCGTGATTCATGGACTGGATGATTTCTTTCGTAAAGATGTGGGGAGCCGATACGCCGAGGAGCATGTCCGCCCCTTTTACGACATCTGCCAGTGTTCCCTGTACCTTATCCCGGTTCGTCACGGCGGCTAGTTCTGCCTGTACGGGATTGAGGCCGTCCATACCTTCATAGAGGGCGCCACAGCGGTCTACCATAGTCACATTCTGAGCACCGGCCCGGACGAGGAGACGGCCGATGGAAGCCCCGGCAGCACCGGCACCGTTGATGACGATTTTTGCCGTCTTCAAATCTTTGCCGACGCAGCGGAAAGCTCCGATGGCACCGGAGAGGGCAGCAATGGCTGTACCGTGCTGGTCGTCATGGAATACGGGGATGTCCATTTCTTTTTTCAATGTATTTTCAATTTCATAGCATTTCGGTGAAGCAATATCTTCCAGGTTGATACCGGCAAAGGAGGGCTGAAGCAGTTTGACCGTTTCAATAAATTTCTTTGGGTCCTTCGTATCCAGGCAGATAGGAACGGCATTGACACCACCGAATACTTTGAACAGGACGGATTTTCCTTCCATGACCGGCATGGCCGCTTCTGGTCCGATATCGCCAAGGCCCAGGACACGGGTGCCATCGGATACGACGGCAATCATATTGCCCCGGCAGGTCAAATCAAAGGAAAGGTCTTTATCCTTAACAATTTCCCGGCACGGCTGGGCTACACCCGGCGTATAGAGTGTACTCAGATCATTGCGGGTTTTCAAAACGGCACGGGGCATCGTTTCAATAATGCCCTTTTTGCCACGGCGTACCTTCATTGCAGCTTCATCAAAATTCATGACATTCACCTCATTATATTGAACATAACCACACTAATTTTTATTTCTTGTTTCCTGTACATGCCTATCTTATAATGGATTTATCTATAAGTCAAAGTCTTTTAAAATTATAGAATCTATAGCATGTGACTTATACTACAAATACGAAGGGGTGACATCATGCATAGCAATTCACGGGAATGGGAATATATCACGAAAATAGCCGAAACAGGCAGTTTCTCAACGGCTGCGGAAAAATTATTTATCTCCCAGCCTTCACTGAGCCAGTTTATACGCAGGATTGAAAAACAGATGGGGACAACGCTGTTTGAACGCCGCGGAAGTGGTGTCATCCTGACAGAAGCAGGGCGGATTTATCTCACAGCAGAAGAAAAAGTGCGGGAAATCTACCGCGAACGGGACAGCCGCATCCAGGACCTGCAGCAGACCGTAAGCGGTACCGTACGCATCGGCAGCTCCTATTACCGCAGTGCCACCATTCTGGCCGCCGTATTTCCGCTGCTGCACAAAACGTATCCTCATATCCATATCCAGCTGTCGGAAGGAACGACGCGGGAACTGGAAGAAGATGCCCTCGAAGGGAGGACGGATTTTTCTATTGTACTCCACCCGTTCTTCCATGCCGGCCTTGCTTATGAAGAACTGTTCCGGGAAGAACTGCTCCTGGCCCTGCCGGAAGAGCAGGCACGGCACTATGAAAACCAGGCCCGCACTGTACCGTTTTCCCAATATCCCGCCTTTGATTACCATCTGCTGGGTAATGAGCCATTCATTGTCATCAAGGAAGGGCAGAAACTGCGTCAGAATTTCTATGAATTTACCCAGAAAGCCGCTATTTCGCCGCCTGTCGTCCTGGAATCCAACGATATGGTAACAGCCCTTACCCTAGCCTCTGTCGGCGTAGGAGCGACAATAATCCCGCAAGGCCGGTCTGTCTACAGCCGCCTGCCCGCCCAGCCCCGTTACTACACGCTGCGCCAGTATACGCCAGACTGGAACGTCGCCATCGCCTATAAAAAAGGCCGGTATCTCTCCCAGGCAACGCGGGCCGTCATAGACATCATCCATCAGGAAGCCCAACGGACAGCCAGTGCGGGGAAGAGAGCAGGGTAATTCATCATATAAAATACACCGTCATATCCTGAAGCTATGGCCTGCGATAAAATAAAAGTGTTATCTATGGGAAAACAATAACTGGTATAATACATCCTGTAAAGAATATGTTAAGTATTTATACAAACTGCGCGCAGAATATAAAGTTTTTTAATCGTAATTATGTATTAGAAATTTACAGGCATACAGGAGGAGAAACTCATGATTAAACCAGTCATTAAAACCGTAGATGGCAATGAAGCTGCAGCTGATATCTCTTATGCATTTACCGATGTTGCTGCTATTTATCCTATTACACCTTCTTCTACGATGGCAGAACATATCGATACCTGGGCTGCCCATGGACGCAAAAATCTATGGGGCCAAAAAGTAAAACTCGTAGAAATGCAATCAGAAGCAGGCGCAATCGGCACCGTACATGGGGCTTCTGAAGCAGGCAGCCTGTGTTCATCCTATACGGCATCCCAGGGACTGATGTTGATGATTCCCGTCATGCACAGGCTGGCCGGCCAGTTAAAACCCGTCGTCCTGCATGTAGCAGCCCGGACAGTCGGCAGTAACGGAATTTCTATTTGTGGTGATCATTCGGATGTTATGGGATGCCGCAATACGGGGTGGGCCATGCTTTGCAGTGCCAGCGTACAGGAAGCTGCTGATCTGGCTACAGTAGCCCATCTTTCAACCATTAAGGGACGTGTGCCGTTTCTCCATTTCTTCGATGGATTCCGCACCTCTCATGAAATCCAGAAAATTAAAATGTTACCAGAGTCAGTCCTGAAATCACTCATCGATGAAAAAGCCTTATTCCAGTTCAAACATACCGGCCTGAATCCAGAACATCCGACTATGCACAGCCTTGGTATAAATGGAGACTTATTCTTCCAGAGCCGGGAAGCCAGCAATATCTGGTACAACAATATGCCCGATATTATACAGGAATATATGGACAAGATTTCTGCACTGACTGGCCGTTCTTATCACTTGTTCGACTATTACGGTGCTCCCGATGCGGAATATATCACGATTGCCATGGGTTCGGTCACTGGCACGATTCAGGAAACAGTAGATGCTCTTAATGAACAGGGCATCAAAGCAGGGTATATTCAAGTTCATCTGTACAGACCCTTTTCACTCCGTCATTTTCTGAATATCCTTCCTGAAACAGTCAAAGCCATCACTGCCATGGATCGTACCAAAGAAGCCGGCGCTTTGGGAGAACCACTCTTTGAAGACGTATGCACGGCTTTGCGCGACGGCGATAAAAATATTCCCGTTTACGCGTGCCGGTATGGCATTTCTGGTAAAGATGTCCCACCTGCCTCTATCAATGCAGTATATCAGAATATGAAAGCCGCTGCACCTAAACGTCATTTTACATTAGGCATTACTGACGATGTAACTCATTTATCCCTGCCAGATATCCCTATTGATGTCCATACGAAAAATACGATTAACTGTAAATTCTGGGGCTTCGGATCTGACGGTACCGTCGGGGCCAATAAGAACTCCATCAAAATCATCGGCGATAACACCGATATGTATGTTCAGGCCTATTTTGAATACGATGCTAAAAAATCTGGTGGCGTCACCAAATCCCATCTTCGTTTCGGACACAATCCCATCCGTTCTGCCTATTATATTAAACAAGCTGATTTCCTCGCCTGTCATAAACAAGCCTACATGAATTCCTATGATATCATCAGGGAAGTCAAGGATAACGGCATTTTTCTCCTGAACTGCAACTGGTCTGACACCGAACTGGATCAGGCGCTTTCCCATGACGTAAAACGCCAGATTGCACGGAAACACATTCGCTTTTACACGATTGATGCCACCAAAATCGCCATCGAAATAGGCCTCGGCGGCAACCGTACCAACACGGTATTACAGGCATCCTTCTTTAAATTATCCCACATTCTACCTATAGATGATGCCGTCCGTTATATGAAAGAAGCAATCCAGAAGACCTATGGTGCCAAAGGAGAAAAAATCGTTTCCATGAACCAGGCCGCTGTTGACCGCGGTATTGCAGACGTCCATGAAGTCGCTATACCCGCGGCCTGGGCTGACCTCCCGGACGATGCACCAAAGGACGAAAATGAGCTCCCCGATTTCATCAAAAAAATCATCATTCCCTGCAATGCCCAGAAAGGTGATGATGTACCAGTCAGCGAATTTCTCCCTTATGCGGATGGTTCTTTCCCTGTCGGTTCGACACAGTATGAAAAAAGAGGCATTGCCGTCAGCGTTCCCAAATGGGATGCCACAAAATGTGTACAATGCAATCGCTGCTCCCTTGTCTGTCCCCATGCCTGCATCCGTCCTTATTTGATTGATAAAGAAGAAAAGGTGGCAGCTCCGGAATCATTCGAAACGAAAAAAGCTATCGGAAAAAATCTGGACCGCTATGAATTCCGTATGCAGGTCTCATCACTGAACTGCTATGGTTGTGGAAGCTGCGCAAATATCTGTCCGGTAAAAGCGCTTTCAATGGAACCGCTTGAAACGCAACGTGCGGAAAACGAAAACTGGAATTATGCCCAGACACTTTCTACAAAACAGACCGATATTGATATGTATTCCGTAAAAGGCAGTCAGTTCCAGCGCCCGCTCCTCGAATTTTCCGGCGCCTGTGCCGGCTGTGCTGAAACAAGTTACATGAAAGTCCTGACTCAGATATTTGGTCCCCGTATGCTCATTGCCAATGCTACAGGCTGCACCCAGGCCTGGGGGGCCATGATTCCCAGCCTGGCATATACGAAAAACAGTGATGGTCACGGTCCGGCCTGGTCCAATTCTCTCTTTGAAGACAATGCGGAATTTGGACTCGGCATGGTCCTTTCCACGCAACAACAGCGGGAAGACCTCATTTTGCACACTCATGAACTCCTCTCCCTGACCGATAACCCCGACGTAAAAGCTGCCGGCCAGAAATGGCTCGATTCCATCGGTGCTGATGATGAAGGAAGTATCACTACAAGAATAAGCCATGCCTATGCCAATGCACTGAACCAAGCAGAATTACAAGGACAGGCCCGTGAGCTGCGCGATTATATTTTGGCTCGCAGAGAACATCTCATCAAAAAATCAATCTGGATGTATGGTGGCGATGGCTGGGGATATGACATTGGTTATGGTGGTCTCGACCATGTACTGGCTATGGATATCGATATCAATGTCATGCTCGTCGATACAGAAGTATATTCTAATACCGGTGGTCAGTCATCAAAAGCGACCCCTCTCGGTGCTGTCGCACAGTTTGCTGCTGCCGGCCGGCGGATAAATAAAAAAGACCTGGGATGCATTTCCATGACCTATGGACATATTTATGTCGCCCAGGTGGCCATGGGAGCTGATTCCAATCAGCTCATGAAAGCCATTAAAGAAGCGGAAGCTTATAAAGGGCCGAGCCTGATCATTGCCTATGCGCCATGTATCAACCACGGACTGAAAAAAGGCATGGGGACCGCTCAGATTGAAATGAAGAAAGCCGTTGAATGTGGGTATTGGCATCTGTACCGTTACAATCCGGATTTGAGAAAACAGGGCAAAAACCCGTTTACTCTGGATTCGAAGGAACCAAAAGCCTCGTTCCGGGATTTCCTCATGGGAGAAAACCGTTATGCCTCTCTCGTCCGTACCTTCCCGGAAACGGCGGATGAACTCTTCACACGGGCTGAAGAGTTTTCAAAAGAGAAATATCAGCTTTATAAGAAAATGGCTGAAGAACAGTAGTATATCCTGATTTAAAAGCAGCTTTCTCTCTGGAGAAATGCCGGAGAAAAAGCTGCTTTTAACACTATTTGCAGAGGTAAAAAAATGGCTGATAAAAATGTTTCTACTATTTTAACCGGACTAAAAGTCTTAGATATGACCCGCGTCATCGCCGGTCCCTACTGCGGCATGATGCTGGCTGATATGGGAGCAGAAGTAGTCAAACTGGAAGTTCCAGGCCGCGGTGATGATTCCCGGTACTATCCGCCTTTTCAAAAAGGTGAATCCCTGTTGTATCAGCTTTTTAACCGTAATAAAAAATCTATTACGATTAATTTAAAAACAGAAAAAGGAAGAGCTATCTTCAAAGAAATCCTGCCTCATTTTGATATTTTATTGGAAAATTTCCGTCCTGGTGTCATGGAAAAAATGGGCCTTGGCTATAAGGACCTGGAAAAAATCCATCCCGGACTGATTTATGGCGCCGTATCCGGCTTTGGTCATACCGGCCCTTATTCCCAGCTGCCCGGCTATGACATCATTGGTCAGGCCGTAGGAGGCCTCATGAGTACTACCGGATGGCCTGGTGGCGAACCGACGCGCACAGGTCCGGCAATGGCTGATATTCTGAGCGGACTGAATCTGACCATCGGCATTCTTAGTGCTTACATCCGCCGTCAGCAGACGGGCAGGGGAGATAAAGTAGATATTGCGCTGGTAGATTCTGTCGTATCTGCCCTGGATTTTCTTCCCCAATGGTATTTTACAACAGGAAAAGTACCGGAACGAAAAGGCAATATGTACGATGCTGCTTACCCTTATGATACGTTTAAAGCGGAAGATCAGACCTTTGTCATCGCCTGTGGGAATGACAAATTATTCCATATTGTCCTCAACGTACTCGGCCGTACCGATTTATTAGATGACCCCCGTTTTCAAACAAACGAGTCCCGTCTGAATCATCACGACATCATTAAACAATTGATAGAAGAGTGGGCTTCCGACAAAAAGGCTGATGATATCGTCCGTATGCTGACTGATCATGGCTGTCCGGCCTGTGTCGTATTCGATATTGAGAGAATTGCCCACGATCCACACATCGTCGGTGATCGTCATATGTTTGTAGAAGTAGAAAGCCCAAAAATAGGAACGATGCATCTTACCGGTTCTGTCTTTAAGTTTACCAACGGTCATACGGGAGAGTATACGGCCGCTCCAGAACTAGGAGAGAACACACAGGAATATTTAAAAAACTTATTAAACTATGATGATACCAAATTGAAACAACTAGAAAAAGACCATATTATATGACAAAAAGCACCTGTTTGGATGGATCTCAACCAGTACACAATCCAAACAGGTGCTTTTATTATTTGTGCAATAGCCTCCACAGCGTCGTACGGCTCATGTGAAGCCGTGCTGCCGTTTCTTCATAGGTTTCATCAAAGACAGCACGCAGTACCCGGACCGCCTCTTGAAAAGGAGAAATCTGTTCTACGGGACGCTGGCAAAGGACGGGATATTGTGAAAAGATATCTGACTCCAACGTCTCATCTCCTATAGCTTCCAGCAGAAGACTGTATCGGTAACGGGCCGTACGGGTAACTGCTTTTTTCAACAGAACAGCATAACGGGTACTGACTGCACGCAGTTCAACGACATTTCCAGGCCAGCTGTACGTCATGAGTACCCGTTCCATCGCTTCCGTTACGATATTACCACGACTTCCGGGCAGCTGCTGGCGGACGTAATTTGAAAAAAGGAGACAAATATCTTCCTTACGTTCATGCAAAGAGGGGATAGGAAGCACGAGAATAGATAAAAGCCGTCTCAGACCTGCCGGTATACGGTGATATTCTTCGTCCGTCACCACCGTATAAAACATAAGGTCCAATGTCATCGGAGTTTCCATTCCGGGGCGGAAAAATTGGCGGACCGTAAGGGCTTCCTGCAGAACGGCCTGAAGGCGCGGCCCTGCCAGACCGGGATGCTTGATGATAACACTGCCGCCAGATGCCGTGAGCAATAATCCGTCGGTCGTATTATTTCCCTGACTGTAGCCATACAGCATTTCCACAGCCCGATCATCTATAATCGTGGCACAATCAATAGTAATACACGGCTTACCGGCCCTCCGGGATGCATTATGCAGGCAGTGAGCCAGTTCTTCCCGGCCGCATCCGGCAGGACCGACAAGCGTAGTCGCATACTCTACAGGAGAAATCTGGCGGCACAAATTCACAATATGGCTCATTTCTTTTGATTGCGCCGTAACTTTTTCTAATTTGTAGACAGGCGAAACGGTATATACCGGATGCTGCCGGTCTTTTTTCCTGTTATGGGGATTGGGATGAAAGGTAAGCAGTACGCCGCCTTCATGAATTCCTACAACAAGACGGCGGAAAACGCAGCGCATCATAGTCGCATTAATCAGGTGATAGCTATCCTGCTGGTTGAACCCGCTTTTCAAAAAATCTGATAAAGGCAGGTTAGGAAACACATCAGACAACGATCTGCCGCTTACCTGATGCAGTGCCAGTCCGGTATAATTCTGCATAGTGTGATTAAAAAATTCAATCATACCCTCCCTGCTGGTTACCACAATACCAAGCTGCGCCGTATCCAATACAGATTCTGCAATGACGTGACTGCGCCGGGTATCATACATTTTTTTAATCAGTTCCCCTGCTTTAAGGCAGGCGTCGCGGATGGCGTCTTTCCCTGCATAGATGAGAAGCGAATCCTTTCCCGCCACATCAGCTGCATCCTGTACAACTACAGGCCCGATGAGGACATCACAAGATGTCTTTTTCGCTATTTCATAGACCTGAGGAACTTCATCATAGACTAATTCTGTAAGTTTCGCCTGCATGAGATATTCATATTTTTTTAAATCAAGTGGCAGTGCATAGCGGTAATGCATAATGCCGATACGATGATGTCCCTGATTGAGAGCCTTACGGATGGCATTCATATAATCCATGTCACTCACCTGGAACGAAATGACAGGATAGCTATACCGGGTGGCAAATAACGCCGCTCCGGCCGGTCCGGCTATGAATACTTCACATCCCAGGCGGCGTGCTTCTTCCACACAGATGGCCTGCTCATCGGCCAGACCTGACTCCATGATAATGTATTCTACATCACCATCGGGTAATTCACTAATAACTTGCCGGGCTACATCAGCTACGCGGCTGTAGGCCAGAATGCAGACCTTATATTGTTTTTTCATAGAATCTGATGTGATATGTGCCATAAAAATTTCTTTATAAATACCTTTCTCCTACTAGAAAAAATCAGAATAATTAACAGAAAAATAAACCATGATACCTGTTTTTTTGTTTCATTAATAAAAAAATATCATTTTTTGAAACATAAATCAACGCTTTATCATAACATAGCCTGTAAATTGGCAGAAAAGTCACGGGATATTATAATCAGCCTATAAGCAAAAGCGATTATAAAAAGAAAAGGAGCTATTTACCATGAATCAACCGCTAGTACAGCAATTTTCACAAGCCACGCAAGCTGTTCACTGTCTCATACCCGATTATATTATGCTTACGGACACGATTTCAGATGCCCTGTTGGAAAAATTAGAAACTGTGTCCATTCCATGCAAAAAGAAACTCATCGTATGCATCGATCATGATACACCAAACAGCAGCATTGCTGTCGGAAAAAAACAACGCCGCCTTCTGAACTGGGCAGTAAAAGAACATCTGCCCATAGAAAAATGCCAGGGCGTCGGCTATATCCGCCTCCTCGAATCCTATATCCATCGTAATGACATAATAGCCGGTACAGGATGCCATATGGCATGTCTGGGAGCTGCCGGTGCACTGGGAATACAGATGACAGAAGATGAGTTATGGGAAACCATAAAGAATGACAAAGTAACACTGCCGCATCCGGCTGTCCTCACGATTTCCCTGGCAGGAACCATGCCAAACTATGTATCCATTCAGGACGTTGCTCTGGCAATACAGAAAGAATACAGCCATAAAATCGATGATCATACGCTGATTGTCTTCAAAGATGAAATTGGCCTTACGACAGACCAGCGTTACGATCTCTGTCATTTCGCACAGCAATATGGTGCCTGCAGCGCCTTGTTTACTGAAGAAACGATCTCCTGCAATACGACATTCGATATATCTGCCACCCAGCCACTGGTTGTCCTTCCGGGAAAGTCCAATCAGACAGAATATCTGGGCGCTCTGCACGGCATCCACGTAAACGAAGTCTTTATCGGCGGATGCCGCGGTGGCAAACTGGAAGACCTGCGGGCAGCCGCCGCGATTCTCAAAGGGAAACACATCGCCTACCGTCTCCGCCTAGTCGTCACTCCTGCTACCAGTTCCATATACCTGCAGGCATTACGGGAAGGACTCATTGATATTTTTCTGGACTGCGGGGCTGTCGTCATGAATCAGGGATGCAGCGTCTGCTGGGGGAAAGCACAAGGCATACTGGACGCCGGAGAAGTCCTCGTTTCAACCGGCTCTTATCATTATCCCGGCTGTTGCGGCGACACCAGCGCAGATGTTTATCTCGCCTCGCCCTGCACGGCAGCACATTGCGCTATTACAGGAATACTGAGTGAATGAGGAGGTAACAATATCTATGGAAAAGTCATTTGAAGGAAGAATCTGGAAACTCGGTGATGATATTGATACGGATATCATCATGCCAACGCAATGGGTCACACTGGATACGATGGACGAAGTAAAAAAGCACGCCTTTGAACCATTACGGCCGGACCTGGCTGCTGCTATCCAGCCGGGGGATATCATCGTTGCCGGTAACAATTTCGGCTGCGGATCTTCCCGCGAACAGGCACCGGAAGCACTGAGTGCCCTCAAAATTAAATGCATTATCGCCAAATCATTCGCCCGTATTTTCTTCCGCAATGCTATCAACAATGGTCTGCTGCTCATCGAATCCAAAGACCTCCCCGACCATTGCCAGGAAGGAGATACCGTAAAAGTCGAAATCAATCACTGCATCTGGTGCAACGGAAAAGAATACGATATTCCCCGCATGCCGGAAAACATCTTCCAGATCATCGAAGATGGAGGACTCGTAAAGAGCATGCAGAAACGAAATCATTGTCTGAAATAGGAGGACCATCATGGGACATACATTAGCAGAAAAAATTCTGATGCATAATACAGGCGTAGCAGACTGCAGACCCGGTGACATCGTCATCACTCATCCG
>OCTW011574984.1_pt1 | contig 94583 bp, 84 predicted proteins | sample 1539671 | NCBI WGS metagenome assembly OCTW01 (sample SAMN02144230, study PRJEB22623) | gut metagenome | biome: sheep rumen | host: Ovis aries | place: New Zealand | reverse complement strand
GCGCTTTAGCTCAGCTGGATAGAGCAACTGCCTTCTAAGCAGTAGGTCGACAGTTCGATTCTGCCAAGCGTCAAAAAAGTCTGTCTACAAGGCAGACTTTTTTATTTAACATTGATATTTTTTTATATGTAAAATTAATGTTTAATAAAGAGAAACATCTACTTCAAAAGGGCCTTTTTCAGTATAAAAAGGAATTGCTATTACAGGAATGTTTGTTGACCAGCTAATTTCGTGATTATGACCTGTAATAATTTTTGGAGGGGTTATATCAAGATAAATATCTTTTAATTCAGAAACGGCATTACCTGAAATAATATTTGTAAATTCCATTACTAATTCTTTTTCCATATTAAGGAATTCTTCAGGTTTACAATTTACGCCAGATAATTGAAGCATCTTTGTGGCAAGAATTTTGTGAAGGCGGAAACAGACTATACCATTGCAATTTCCCCTTATACAAAGGACACCAGAAATGTCCCATGGATGTCCGCTTCTAAAATCCAGAAGATGAGCTTCTTTTGGTTGTGCTTGAATTCCAAACATATTTTGGAAAGCATTCATTCCAGCTGTCAAAAAAGCATTAACTATCTTTGCGTCCATTACCACTTATTTAGATTTATGCAATTTTAAAAGTGCAGATCTGATCATTTTTAACCTGTTCTACACAAACCAATTCCCAGCCCCTTTGAAGGATTTCACACCATTCTTTATTGCTAGGATTTTTTACCTTAACTTCTCGATTTTTTGTAGGTTCAAATGATTTAGTAATAATATTCACCGCTTTGTTTGGTAAAATTTTACAGGATTTCAACCTTTTTCAATTATACCAGCTCCTATTAGATATTAACAAGTATTTTTGAATTAATTGAAAAACTCATCCGTACTAGCATACTAGCATATTTGAACTTTTTTTGAAACAAATCTTTATAGGTAATTTTTCTTAATCTTTAGGATTTCATAATTTTTAGTTATCTATTGCAGATGCGTCTATAGTAACAGCTCCTAAATAAAGGATATTACTATAATAATTTGTATATGTATAATCGTAACCTACAGCCACAGCGAACATTGCAACGTACCACTTATGATTTGTCGGTCCACTTGTATAATCAACATCATCATCGCCTTGGGCAGGAGCTTTATCATTACTTCCAGAACGGCCAAAATTAAAACTGGTTCTATTTACGTTTCTAACAGGAATAGTTTTAGTAGTAGAACTATTTACATAAGTTCCGTTTTCTCCACCTTCAAGAATCCTTGCAGAATATAATTCAATACTCTGATAATCAGAAAGGCGTACATATATTTGTTTATTTTCGCCAGTGTATGGAATTAAAGGTTCATCATAGTAGCCACTAATTCTAAGCTTATTAAAATTGTAAGTTTCAATCATTTTTGAGGCGGCTGTATTACTTGTTGATTCATTATTTGAAAGAGATACTAAAGAACTAACTTCACTATTCATTTGTGATGAAGAATCAAAAATTCTGTAGTAAATATCGGTTCCCTTAAAACTAAAGCCAGAGTTACTTGTTATATTTTCATTTGTAAAAAATGAAAAATAGCGTTCCGAAAAGTCTGATGAATCGTAGCTTGGGGTGTGAACATTTGTAACAGGGGCCGGCATGACATAGAATACATCCAGTCCACATCCAGAGTTAAATATAAAAAGACATACAAAACATAAAAGTAAAAAAATATACTTAAATTTATTGCATGTCTTCATATTAAAAACTCTTATTAAAGGTTACTCAGCTTTATTCTGAGCTTTAAGAGCAATAAGTCTTGTTTTAGCTAATTTTCCCCAATTATCATTTGGATATGCATCATATAATTCTGTATAAGCAGTAATAGCTTCTGCCTTATTTCCGCTAGATTCAATTACACGTGCATAAGAAAATTTTGCATGAGGAACAAGTGCAAACGATTTTGAATCAGCTGCTAATTTGTAATTTGCAGCAGCATCTTCAAGTTTATTCAACTGTTCATAACAAACACCAAGATTATAATATGCAACTGGAGCTAAATATGTTTTACCAGCTTTTTTTGCTGTAGCTTCGTAATAAGTTACTGCATCTTCATATTTCTTCAGCTGATATGTCAATTCAGCACAAAGGTAATTTGCACGAGCACCAACAATTCCACCCTTCTTTGCATAAGCAGCAAGATTATCAATAGCATCAATACGTCTTGCATTTAATTCACTTTCATCAAGCGAAGCTGAATCATGTGTTAATGTATATGAAATTTCTTCAATCTCAGCTAAATTCTTTTCTTTTGTATTATTATTTACAGCTGAAATAACAATGTAAGCTGCCAAACATACAATAAGAGCAATTAAAAGTCCTAAAAGACCCTTTTTATTCTTTTCAAGAAAAGAATTCAATTTTGAAGATGATGTCTGATTTTCTGCCTTATCTGCCATTTTATTTTACCTCAAATAATTCAATCAATTTTACAAATCTAATTATTTAATTTGTTAATTTATTTTTTACGAATATTTAATTCGTTCATTAATCTTATCACATAAGTCCTTTGGATTCCAAGTATCTGGGCAGTTTTAGTTTGGTTCCAGCCATTTTCTTCCAGAATCTTTGTTACATATTCCTTCTTAAAAAGGTCTACAGCAGACTTTAATGATTTATCATCCAACTCAGTTTCAATAGGAGAAAAATTCTCTACAGAAGCTTCTGATTCCAGTCCTAAATCAACAGCCTTTATCACCGGCTCCTGACCAACAATGAATGCCCTCTGTACAGAATTAATTAATTCATCCGCATTACCTAACCAAAAATGATTAAGCATTGCTTCCTTTGCAGCTTCAGAAAAAGAAGTAAACTTATATCCAGATTTTTTTGCAAAATTTTGTAAATAACTTTCTGCCAAAGGAATAATATCTTCCTTTCTTTGTCTTAAAGGCAAAATGTTCAAAACAATTGCATTTAATCTGTAGTATAAATCTGGTAAAAATTTACCGCTATTTACTTTTTCTTCCAAGGATGATTCAACAGAACAAATAACCTTTAAATCCATTCCCTTTTGGCCCGTAGCTTTAATCAGATCCAAAAAAGTCTTCTGAAGGATAACAGGCATTTCATCTACAAAACTTACAAATAAAGTAATTCTTTGTTTATAAGCTATAAGTTTATTTACAGTATCAAAAGCTTCCAGTATCTGATTTTGATTAAAGGATTTACAATTTACTTCAAAGAAATATCCAAAACTTTTAGCAATTGAAAAATGAATATGCTGAGCTATCAAACGCTTACCAGAACCTCTTTCTCCAATTAACAAAACTGAAGAATTATTTGTGGAAAGAGTCTGAATTAAGGCTGTTATTTCTTTTGTAAAAGAACTTTCTCCTACAAAAGCTACAATTTTTTTATTCATTCTGTTTAAAAGTAAACGCATTGTCTGTCCTTTAAACATACAATGCGTTCAAACTTAAAAAAGTGGTCTGGAAATCCCAAACCACTTTCCTGTTTAGTCATTCTTCTGTGATTTAATCATATCACCAAGAGTGAAAGCTCCATCGTCATTATCGTTTGAAGTTGACATATACTGTGAAATTTCATCACGCTGCTGCTTTCTCTTGTATTCGCGTACAGAGAATGCAACCTGTTCCTTTTCAACTTTTACATCAACAACGAAAACGTTGATTTTGTCTCCAACCTTGTATTTTGTTACAGCTTCTTCAAAAGGAACATCCTTTTCTTCGCTGAGGTTAGCCTTGTTTACAAGACCTTCAATTCCATTTGGAGCTTTTACAAATACACCAAAATCTGTAATAGAAGTAATTTCTCCTTCTAATGTAGAACCTGGTTTGTATTCTTCTGCAAATGCCTTCCAAGGATTATCAGTAAGCTGTTTAATTCCAACCCTAATTCTGTGAGTTTCTGGATCACATTCAATTACAACTACTTCAACTTCCTGATCTACAGCCAATTCGCTACCTGGATGTTTTACTTTCTTTGTCCAAGAAATATCATCTGCATGAAGGAAACCGTCGATACCATCTTCAAGAGAAACAAAAGCACCAATGTTAGTTACTTTTACAACTTTTCCCTTTACTTTTGTACCTACTGGATATTTTTCAGAAATCTTTTCCCATGGATTTTCAGTAGCCTGTTTGAAACCAAGAGAAACACGTCCTTCCTGAATATCATATCCAAGAATCATTGCTTCAACTTCCTGACCAACAGAAACCATATCTTCTGGCTTGTTTACTTTCTTTGTCCAAGAGAATTCACTGATATGAACAAGACCTTCAATTCCTTCTTCAAGTTCAACAAATGCACCGAATTCAGTAAGTTTTGTAACCTTACCCTTTACGATATCATTTAAATGATATTTTTCTTCGAAATGAATCCAAGGATCTTCTGTAAAGTGTTTCAATGAAAGATTAATTCTCTTTTCATCCTGATCAAGGCGGATAACCTTAAGTTCGATTTCCTGACCTTTCTTTACAAAATCCTTTGGACGAGCTACGTGTCCCCAGCTCATATCATTGATGTGAAGAAGACCATCAAAGCCTCCCAAATCAATAAATGCACCGAAACTTGTAAAACTCTTAACTGTACCTTTTACTGTATCTCCAATCTGAGTATTAGCGAAGAAAGCTTCACGTTTTGCATCAATCTGTTCTTCCAAATACTTACGACGATTAACAACAGGATTAAGTTTATTATCTGAATAAAGACGTTCAATATAGAACTTTGATTTCAAACCAAGTAATGATTCTGGCTTTTCAATTTTTTCTGAATCAGCCTGACTAATTGGCAAGAAAGCTGCACGGTCAATACCAAGATTTACTTCGTAACCGCTCTTTACTACCTTAGAAATTGTACCATCAACTGGAGTCTTATCCTTCCATGCGGCCTGAATTTCTTTCAAATAACGTTTTGAATCAGCCTTCTTTTTTGACAATACAGGACCATTTGCATTGTATCCTGATAAATAAGCCTGAACCTTATCCCCTTCTTTCGGCAGATCACCTGCGAACTCCTCTGTAGGGATTAAACCTTCTGATTTGTCTCCAATGTCAACGTAAACATAATCATTTGTAACTTGAACTACTGTTCCATCTACTAACTGACCTGCCTGAGGTGCATTGAATTCTTTCAGAGATTCCTCTAATTGTGCCTGAAAGTCTCCCTTGGAGTTCTGGGCAACTTCCTTTTCCACTTCCATTTCTTCCATTGTAAAACCTTTATTTTATGAAATTTGTTTAAATATTATCTCACAAACCTTATCTATCGTCAAGTTCGAGGTATCGATATATAAGGCATCGGGAGCTATCTTAAGAGCACCTTCTTTCTTATTTTTATCAATATTATCTCTTTCTATAATAGATTGTTTGATTTCTTCCAGCGTCATATTGCTTACACCCTGATCAAAACGCCTCTGGGCTCTAACATCAGGATTTGCATCAAGATAAATTTTATGTTCAGCATTTGGGAAAACTACAGTGGTCATATCACGACCTTCACAAACAATGCTAAGTGATTTTGTAATCTCCCTCATCAGGCTATTTACATAATGTCGCAAAGGAACAATAGCACTTACCTGAGCTACATTTTTTGCAACTCTATCATCATGCAAATGCTCAGTAACATCTTTTCCATTTAAGATGAAATGACTTTCTTTTGTATATTCAAGCTTCTGTTCTTTGCAAAAGGCAAGAGTTTTTTCTTCATCCTTGTAGTCCAGACCTTCATCTAGAATTGCAATTGTGAACGCCCTGTAAAAGCCCCCGCTATTCAAAAAAGTAATATTAAGTTTTTCTGCTATTATTTTAGCAATGGTACTTTTTCCAGTTCCAGCTGGCCCATCAATTGCAACTATCATAAAGACCTCCTATTTGCAAAGCTTTAACAGTCCTTTTACTTCTATATCAGTTAAATCTCTTGAATCTCCTGGCTTCAAATCATCTAAATTAACGTTTCCAATTCTTACGCGAACCAGTGATTTTGTTCCTATATTTTGTGATTCAAGGACGGTTCGAATTTCACGGTTTTTACCTTCTATCAAAACTATCTTAATCTTTCTTGACTTCAAAATCTGGCATCGAATACATTTGTAAAAAACACCCTCTACCCTAATCCCTTTTTCAAAACGTGCAGGAAAACCTTCTGGAATATCCTGACTAGTTTCTACTATATATTCCTTCTCCAATTGACTAGAAGGGTGAGATAATTTTGCTGCAAATTCTCCATCATTTGTAAAGATAATCATACCTTTACTGTACATATCAAGGCGACCTACATTATAAAGTCTTTCAGAATATTTATCCTTGAGTAAATCAGCAGCAACAGCTCTACCTTTTTCATCTGAAGATGAACAAACAAAACCTGCAGGTTTATTTAATAAAACATAACGTTTTTTACTTTCCAGCTGGATTTTTTTATCATCAACAGTAACCAGATCTTTATCACTTACTTTTGTACCTAAAGTTGTTACAAGCTGACCATTTACCTTTACACGACCATCTAGAATTATTTGTTCCGAAGCACGTCGACTTGCAAGGCCACAATGAGCTAAATAAGTCTGGAGTCGGATTTCTTCTTTTTCTGTGTTTTTTTCAATTTTTTGATTATGATTAGCGGGCAAGTTCGAATCTCTCCTGTTCATCTTCGTCAAGTTTTGGAAGTTCTGCAATTGAATTCAGACGGAAAAGTTTTAAGAATTCTTTTGTTGTTCCAAATAAAGTTGGACGACCAGGAGCTTCTTTTTTTCCTACTTCTTTAATAAGATTTCTGTCAATTAAAAGACGAATCATATTATCTACACCAACCCCACGTATTTGTTCAATTTCTGCACGAGTGATTGGTTGAGAATATGCAATAATAGCAAGGGTTTCCATTGCAGATTTAGAAAGACGACCTTCCCTTTTTGAACCATAAAATTCTTTCAAAACATCCCAATATTCTTTTTTAGGACAAAGACACCAGCCTCCAGTAATCATTGCTAATTCAATACCGCAATCATCTGAAGCATACTTTTCCTTCAGCTTTTCAAGGCATTTTTCTACAACTTCTTCTGAAAGCTGAGCTTTATTTGAAAGAACTTTTGTTGTTAATGGTTCGCTTTCCAAAAATAAAATTGTTTCGCAAAGGGCTGTTTCTTTGTTAAAATCCATTTTTTATGATCCTCTAGTTATGGCAAATACATGCTGCCTCTTAGATTTGATTTAGATTATAAGGTTTAGTTTGATGTTAATTCATCTTCACTTGGAATATAGCCATTATTATCTTGTCTGGCGCATATTTTTATATCACCAAAAAGTTTATTTTGGAAGATGGTTATCATCTTAAATTTTACAGCTTCAAGTATAGCCATAAAAGCACAAATTACATCCATTTCATTTCCAGGACGAGTTAGCAAATCTGTAAAAAGGCACTCTTTTTTATCTTCAAGAAGTTCATTCATAAGAGTTATTTTTTCGTTTACCGAAATTTCCTCATACATATTCAAAATCTTTTCATTTGAATACTGATGCATGATTGATTTGAAAACTTCCTGCATTTTCTGCAAAAGTTCCCAGGTATCTACTTCTTCCCACTCCTGGTCAGATTCATCAAACGGCAAAACCCTCTGAATCTTTTTACGTTCAAAGTTCCATTCAGAATCATCTTCCTTTTCTTCCATAAGAGATGATAGCGTTTTAAATTTCTGATATTCAATCAGTTTATCTACAAGTTCCTGACGAGGATCTTCTTCATCTTCATCATCATAAGCAACTTCTACAGGCAGGAGCATACGGCTTTTTATGTAAATTAATTTGGCAGCCCAACTATAAAATTCCGACAAATCTCCCAAATCGGTCTGCACTGCAAAATCCAGATATTCCAGATATTGTTCTGTAATCTGTGCAATAGGAATATCATAAATATTTACTTTACTTTCACGAATTAAAGTCCATAGTAAATCAAGAGGACCTTCAAATTCTCCAGCTCTGTACTTATGTTTTACTGCTGTTTTAGCGGAATCGTTTGTTTCAATCTGTTCCATCTTCTGCCACCTTGTAGGAATAAGGAAGTGATTTATAGAAGTTTTTCTATGTCATCAGCCTTTCCCTCTTTCTCTAATTTTAAGAGGCATGCTGAATATTTCTTCCTTATTAATTCATCGGCAGAATCTTTTAAAATCTCAATAGCAGGAACTAAAACAAAAGCTCTTTCTTCCATTCTAACATGTGGAATTTGAAGAATTGGATCCGAAATTGTATCATCCCCAAAAAGTTCTATATCAATATCAAGAGAACGTGGCCCAAAACGAATTTCTTTATCTCGGTCCCTTCCATACTTAGCTTCAATTAAATTAATTTTTTTTAGGAATTCAAAAGGATCAGTCTTATTGTCAACATAGCCAAGAGCAGCCATATTATAAAAATCATCCTGATCTTCAACATACATTGCCTTGGTTCTATAAACAGATGAAAAGACACAATCTTTCATAATCAAAGCGAGCTCCTCTCTCGCAAAAGAAAGGAGCTCTAATGAAGAATGACCTTTATATGTCTTATTAGAACCTAACCCCAATAACACTCGTTTCATAAACAAAGGTATCTGTTTCTAAATAGCAAAATTTACTCTTCAAGAGTTTTATCATCGGACTTTTCAGTCTTTTTAGATAATTTCTTTTCTTTTTCAGCTACAGAATTTCCCTCTTTATCTTTCAAAACCTGTCCTGGAAAAACTTCAGCACGAATCTTTGCTTCAATTTCTGCTGCAAGGTCTTTATTCTGTTCAATAAAAGTAACAGCATTTTCCTTACCCTGCCCGATCTTCTCTTCGCCCATGTTATACCAGGCTCCACGTTTATCAATTATTCCGTGTTTTACAGCAGAATCAAGCAAACTAGCAGAAGCAGAAATACCTTTTCCAAAGTAAATATCAAGTTCACACTTTCTAAATGGGGGTGCAACTTTATTTTTTACAATCTTTACTCTGACACGGTTTCCAACTGCATCTTCGTCACCTTTACCATCAATTGTTTCAATTCGGCGAATATCAAGTCGAACAGATGAATAAAACTTCAAAGCCTGTCCACCAGTAGTAGTTTCCGGATTACCAAACATTACACCAATTTTCATACGAATCTGATTGATGAAAATTACAATACAATTTGATTTTCCAATAATAGCAGTAAGTTTACGCAAAGCCTGACTCATAAGACGTGCCTGCATACCCATTACAGCATCACCCATTTCGCCTTCAATTTCCTTTTCAGGAGTCAAAGCCGCAACAGAATCGACAACGACAATATCAACAGCACCACTTCTTACTAAATTTTCAGTGATTTCAAGGGCCTGTTCACCAGTATCTGGCTGCGAAACCCACAACTCATCAATATTTACGCCAAGGTTTTTAGCATAAACTGGATCCAAAGCATGCTCTGCATCAACAAACGCAGCAACACCACCCAATTTCTGAGCTTCGGCAATTGCATGTAAAGCTAATGTAGTCTTACCTGAACTTTCAGGACCAAACATTTCAATAACTCTACCACGTGGATAACCTCCAATTCCAAGTGCTTCATCAAGCAGAATAGAACCAGAAGGAATCACATTGATTCCAGCAGTATCGGCTTTATCACCGAGTTTCATAATAGCTCCCTGCCCAAACTGTTTTTCAATCTGCAGGCGAGCAGCCTCAAGGGCCTTCATTTTTTCCGAAGTATCCATCGAATCAATAGAACTAGACATATAAGCCACCTTCCTCCCGTATATAATATGGCCTCGATTTGACTATTTTTACCAAATTTTTAAAAAAAATTTCAAAATTTTCTTAAAAAAAATGATTATTTATGTACGCTTTGATAAACAGCACGACCTTTTAAGCAAAGTCTACCATCTTCAACAACTATTTTACCAAGAATTCTAACAAATTGACTACCATCCAGAATTGGAGTTGAATCAAACTTTACAGTTACAGTTCCTTCATAACGAGATAAAGAATCATCACCAACAATTAAATCACAAGAATAACTTCCGTTTTCGTAAGTTTGAGCATTAGATATTTTTCCGCCCCAATTAACCCAGCAATCAAGATATAGAATATAATTTTCAAGAACATCTGAACAAGTTGGAACATCCCTTATAGTGTCAAAATCAGGAATTTCCAAATATCCCATTAAAGTAGTTGCCTTCTGTTTTATTGAAAGACTTGCATTTGAATTTAAAAGATAATTAATCTCTATCTGAGCTGCATTATCTCTATGATTCTGAAAATACTGAATTGCATTATTATATTTTTTTGTAATTTCTTTACTTGTGAATACAAATTTGTAGGATTGAGTTGTTAAATCTTCTTCTTTTGCATCTGACTTTTCTTCACTTGTAAGTTCAATTTTAGAAAGATCAGCTCTTGTCCCTGTATAAGTTTTGTTTTTTGGGAATATAAAAATAGCAACAAGAACTCCAACAAAACAGGCTAGTATTGGAAAAAGAATAGCAAGCACTTTATTAGGATTGAAACCGAGAGGTGGATAAAACTGTTCAATTCGCCCCGTATCAACCCAACGACAAATTGTATCATAATCACCATGAATTCTTATAAATTCCATAGCTTGTTCTGCAGTTTTATTCAAAGGTTCGTTTTCTTTTATTTCAAGATAATATTGAAGAGCTCTTGCAGTATCTCCTCTTCTAAGAAAAATTGCTGCCTGCCCTAACAAAAGTCTGGTATCAGTAAGTTTAATTCTGCGTGCCAGCTGAAAATATGATGATGAAGCTCCTACATCACCTACATAGAGACAAGCAATTCCCAATGTAAGATAGTATTCAAAATTTCCTTCATAAACATCAGCACGAGCTTCCAGACGTTTAATCGCAGTTGCAAAATGACGTCTGCGCATATCCTGACTTGCAAGAGTAAGCACATCTTTAGTCATATACTTTTATTCCCTCAAGGCCTCAAGAATCTGATCAAGTTCCTGATTTAATTTCAACAATTCATCTCTGTTTACAGAAGCACTGTCTTTTTCAAGTTCTGCAATTCTATCCAAAAGTTTCTGAATATATTCTGGAGTAAATTTTTCTCTTGAAAGCTTCTTAACATTAAATTCAACTGATTCAGTAGCTTTAGGAGTGTAATTTTCTTCAAATTTCTTTTTAACAACTTCTTCAGACTCGTTTGCTACATCATCATTATAACTGTTAGTAACTTCATCATTATAAACATTTGTCTGAGTCTCGTTACCAGCAACTTCATCTTTATTGTATGTAGAATTATTATCAGTATTTACAACTTCTGCTTTAGTTTCTGGAGTTTTATTGGTGCTAACTAGTCCTTCAGAAATATTTATAACTGTATCTTTAGGTTCTTCATCTTTTTTAATAGAAACTGACTCAGTGGTATTATTTTTCTTTTCTGAAGACATACCATAAACGTATTGATCACCACAAGGTTTTGCACCATCAGTTGCAAATGCCAGATAATAAACAAAATCGGCAGTTTGTTCAGAAAGAAGATTTACACTTGGCCAAATAACACCTACTGCAGAGTTGTTATATGAAAGAACCGTATTAAATGAACGAATTGTAGCCATATCAGGTTCCCAGTAAGATGATGCGAGAGTTGAATAATTTGCGAGGACAAAAAGCTCTGGAGCACTTGTATCACCACCATCAAACAACAACTGCATAGAAGTAGATTCATTTCTAGATGTAAACCACTTCTGCAATTTTAAGTTTCTATACAAAACTTCGGTTTTAACTGGCTGATTATCGAAAGTATAAAAATGACTGTCTGTTTTTTCGCCAAGAATAGTATCGAGAACTTCTTTTACTGTAAAAGCAGCCTTCTTTTTTCCTGTATTTTTTACAGAAATTGTACATTTAACCATATCTATATCGCGTTCAGGAGTCGACTGGATAAAATCCATGGCCAAAACTACATCTGCCACTTTATTTATTTCATAATTTATAAAAACTACATTGTCTTTTTTTGAAACAGTGCACTTTACATTTGGAGCAGCAGCTAATCCGTAAACTTTTTTATCTACCTTAAGAAAGATATTTGTTGTGGTATATTCATTTGCAGCAGAAAGAACCTGAATAAGTTTTTCATTTTCATCTGCAACTGCAATATTGTAAGTTCCCATCTTTGGCTTAACTTTTACCTGAACAATACCTTCTTTATGAGTTAAATCTTTAGTTGAAGCTTCAATTATATTATTCTTGGAAGCCTTAGCCCCCTTTTTCCCATTCTTTTTATTTGTCTTTTTTTCATTTGATGAAGCTTCTGTTGCATTTTTTGCTTCAAGTTTTTTTGAAGAAGCACAAGCTGTAAATGAGAAAACAGAAATTAACAAAGCACTTATAAATATTATTTTTTTCATTCTTTCTTTCCCTCAAGAATACGCTGAGCTTCCAAAGCTTTTTCCTTAAGTTTACGAAGAGTTTCCTTAGTTTCATCATAAGGTTCGGCATTTGGAACATCAACTTCATCTGCACTAACGCTAAGTTCTTTTACAGCATTAGCAGAACGAAGAGCCGCTAGTTGAGCTTCTAAATCAGAAACCTGTCTTTCAAGTTCTTCATTTCGTGACTGAGCGTCTTCCAGTCTTTGTCTTGTATTATTAATTGATTCGGAATTGTACAAACGAAGCTGTTTTTCATAATCCTCTTTTGCAGACAAATATTCTTCACCAGTCTGTTTTAAAAGATAAATTAACTTTTCTTCCCTGTTTCTCTGATCAATTGTATCTATACGATATTGTGCAGCAGGAGCTTTTTCTGAATTTGCAAAATCTTTTATAATTGTTTGATAAATTTCTCTTGCCTGGTCATATTTATAACATGCAAACAAGGATTCACCAATGTAAAAGAGTGCATAGGAATACAAATCATCATTTTCATTTTGATGACAAAAATCGCTAAGAGTGATGATGGCTTTTTCGTACTCCCCAAGATTGTAAAGAGTTTTTCCCTTAAGATAAGAAACTCTTGGATAGTAAATTGATTCAGGAAAATGATCCAGATAAAGATTACAATCATCTAAAGCACTTTTATTATCACCATCATTAACTTCAGCCGCGATAAGCATATAGTAAGTGTCTGGATTAATATTTTCAGGATAAGAAACAGCCTTTTTTAGCATGAATTTTGCAGAAGCCCAGTCTCCTTGGGAATAAGACCGGCAGCCTTCTACAAAAGCCCTTGTAGCAGACTCTGAGGAAAATCCCATAAAAGCAAAAGTACAGAACAAAACTGTAATTGCAATAATTTTTTTCATAAAAAAAACTAACTCCAATTAAGTGTGTTATTGAAAAAAGCAGAGCCGGAAACAATTACATCTGCCCCTGCATCTTTTACAGAAGCAAGAGTTTCTGAATTAACTCCTCCATCCACTCCAATAAGGAACTTGTATCCCTTTTCCTGGCGGATATTTTTCAAATCCACAACCTTCTTTACACAAGACGGAATAATTTTCTGCCCACCCCATCCAGGATTGACAGTCATCACTAATATAATATCGGCAGATTCCAGCAATTCCGACAGTGCAGAAATAGGAGTTCCAGGACAAATAGCAACGCCTGCTTTCTTACCAAAATCATGAATCATTTGAATTAGACGGTGAGCATGATTTGTTGCTTCCAAATGAAAGTCAATCCAGTCAGCTCCAGCTTTTGCAAAAGATTCTATTTGCTGTTCAGGATTATCCACCATCAAATGGACATCAAAAGGTAGCTTTGTCAGTTTTCTAATTGAACGAACAATTGGCTGCCCATAAGTAATTTCTGGAACAAACTGTCCGTCCATAACATCTATATGAACTACAGAACCATTATTTTCTTCAATTTGTTTAATTGCCTTTTCTAAATTGCCAAAATCGGCAGACAAAAGAGATGGAGCTAACATAGGACTTTTCATACCTTTAAAAAATATCAAATAATATACATTTTTACAATAAATTAAATGCAATATATAGTACAAATCATATTTTATAAAAAAATGCTTGACAGATTAAAGCTTTAGCTGTATATACTTTGTTCCATTTTTTTTAAAATTTCATAAACTTTATTGACTAAGCCCCCCTATCTTGTATAAAATTAAACTTAATCATTATGGAGTTTCAGACTGAAGAGAAATTTAAGGGTGTCCTTAACTTATTACGAGAAGGAAATCCTTTCGAAGCACAAAAAGAAATCCAAAATCTCTTTGTATCAATGATAGATTCAAAGGAACTTTCTTTTGCTAACAGGTGTTGTAATTTCTGGGTCGGATCCATAAAGAGACTCAGGGATTTTGAAGACCCGATTGAACGCAGCGATGTTTTACTGAATGACTGGAAATATCTCCAGACTCACACAGAGGAAGAAAAAGAGATTTACAAGTCTATTTTTTTTTCAGTTCAACAAGGATTCTTTTCAAATGCCCTGGAAAATTTCACAAAGTTATTAGATCAAAAGGATGATTATCAAAAGGCTGAAATCTACAAGAAGACAGGCATTTGCTACAAAAAACTTGGCGATTTTCAGAATGCGACAAACTTCCTTACAGAGGCAAACAATATCTATCCAGGACTTTCTTCTGTACTGGCGGAATTGGCTGACTGCTATTCACTTTGTGGAGATGACAAGGCTGGAAAAGTATTGTTTAGGGAAGCATTTTTTGCTGACCCGGGAAATATAGATTTAGACTTTCTTGATTCAGAACTGATTAAATGTCTTATCGAAAAGACAAAAAGTAAGGGCTATTCAGGAAAATCTCTTCAGTATTGGATTCCTGTTTACGGGGTTCTTTCTGGGGTTTTAAATATCAAAAGAGAGCTTACTTCTCAGGAAGTTGCCCGCTTAAGAAAAGACATTTATGCGATGGAGATGGAATTCAAGGATCCTTCCTGTAACAGCGAAATCCTTATTCCTCATCTTTTAAATTGTTATTTCTGGCTAATGGATCATTATGATTTGGCAAGAGAAAATCCTGCCAAAATTAATGAGGTTTTATTAAAGATTAAAATTTTGGATTCATCTGTATACGAAGCTTATATAAAATAGCAAGGAGATTAAAATGGCAGATTTGATAAAGTCAGTTCAGGACATGCTTAAAGAAGAGACTTGGACTCGTGCAACAATTAACAACTACACAGAGAACAATCTCAAAGAGCTGGCAAACATCGTGGAGAAAGCTCGTAATGAAAATTGTATTAAAGAAATTTATGCAATTTGTGAAGAACAGCTTTCACATTCAAAGGACAGTATTATTGCCCTCTATATCTGCGGTATTCTTGACTTGCAGAAAGGTTCTTTGGACAACTCAAACCTTGTTACACTTGTTGATATTTTCCAGAAGAACAAAAAGGAAAACGTTGTTACATATTTGTGCGAAAGCATTCTTGCTGACGACCCAAATAACAAGTTTGCACTTAGAACCTTAGCCGATGGCTATCTTGCCGAAGGTAATGAAAAGGTTTGGGATCTTTATTCGACTATCGTTAAGATTGATTTTGAAGAAGCTGACCTTGCAAAAGTTCTTGCAGAACATTACGAAGCAGAAGGTGATACAGAAAATGCCATCAGCTACTACAAAAAAGCAATTCTCCGTTATATTAACAACAACAATTACAATGCAGTAAAAGAAATCTGGTCAAAACTCGTTCAGTACATTCCAACAGAGTTCGACTTCTTCCAGCTCCTTAGAAGAAAGATTTCTAAAACTATGGGAGAAATCAAAACAACAACTCTTACACCAGAACTTTACGACTGGTATAAAAAGAATGCTACAAAAGAAAACGGTTACTGGGACATTGCAATCACAATTCTTAAGCAGGATCTTGAAATTGACCCTAAAGATTCTAGATCAAGAAAAGAAATTATCGATTGTTATCGTGGTAAATACTCTGACCACAGTCATCTTGAAGAATATATCCGTTCTTCAAACCTTGCTCAGAGCTACAGAAACGTTTTTGAAGCTATTAATGACTTTGAAAAACACATTGCTTTTGACAAAGGAAACTTTGTATTCCACAGAAGCTGGGGTGTTGGTATTATCAGAAGCTTAAAACAGGATACTCTTACAATTCAGTTTGGTAATCCAGTTGGAATTAAAGACAACATCAAGCTTTCTATGGCTGTTACTGCTCTTAAACCTCTTTCAAAAGATCACATTTGGGTTAAGAAAGCAACAATGAAGAAGGCTGATCTCTTAAAATTTGTAAAAGAGAACAAGGCTGAAACTCTCAAGACTATAATCAAGAGCTTCGATAACAATTGTGACTTTAAGAGAATCAAGGCTGAACTTGTACCTTCTCTTCTTACTCCAGGCGAATGGACTTCTTGGAATACAGCAGCAAAGAAGATTCTTGAATCAGATTCTTCTTTTGGTGTAAATCCAAATGATATTTCAATGTACACAGTTCGCGACGGAAACATTTCTCCAGAAGAAAAACTTTCTAACGAATTTAAAGCACAGAAACAGTTTTTTGCACGTGCAGATATTCTTATGAAGTTCTTTGAAAGTGATATTACTGATACTTCAAGTGAACTTTTTGCAGAAATGTACACATACTTTACAGGCTACTTAAAGTCAATTTCAAAAGTAACTGAACAGGTTTTAGCTTCTTACCTTCTTGTAAAATATATTGGAAGCGTAAATAAGCAGCTTGCATTCCCTGTAAAAGAAACATTTGCAGAAATTTACAGCAGAATTGAAAATCCAAGAGAAATGTACGAACTTCTCAAGGACACAAAAAATACTCACTTACGCCAGGACTTCTTAACAAGCATTAAAATGCTTCCTAACTGGAATGAAGAATATATCCGCCTCTTCCCAACTGTACTTAATGAAAAACTTTTGGACGATTTAATTGCAGCTGGCTACATTGAAGATGTACAGAAACTTGTAAGAACTGCATTCGAACAGTACAAAGACTACCGTGAAGCAGTAATTCACTTCTTCAAAGAAGATCAGAATAAAGAATGGTTCCAGAATGCCGGAGTAAGCTACGAAAAACAGTTGATTACACTTATTAACATCATCGAACTTACATTCCGTGAAATCAACAACCACGTTAATTCAACAGAAAACAAGAAGATTAACAAGAACGCTACTACCCTTCTCTTTAAGGATGACGCTTTCTTCAATTATATTTTCTCTAAAGATGAAGATACAGTTAAGAAAATGTATACCCTTATTGATGATATTGCAGATATTGATCCTCAGTATAAGGCACAGGCTCGTAGTAAGATTCTTGAAAAATACCCAGACTTTAAGTTCCGTGTATCTGAAGAAAAGTCAAATCAGCCTAAGGGTATGATTGTTACTGCTAAGAAACTTAAGGAAAAGAAAGAAGAAGCTGATAAGATTCAGAACGTTGATCTTCCTGCAAATGCAATTGAAGTTGCAGATGCAAAGGCAAAGGGAGACTTGAAGGAAAACCAGGAATACAAGTCTGCTCGCGAACAGCAGCACTGGCTCAACCTCAAACTTACAGAACTCCAGGATGGTATCAACAGAGCTGTTGTATTCGATCCTACAACTTCTACTACATCACTCGTTTCTTTCGGTACAGTTGTTACATTAACAGACAACAATACAAACAAGGAAGAAAAGTTCACTATCCTTGGACCTTGGGAATCTGACCCAGATAACAATATCATTTCTTATATGTCTCCATTTGGAAATGCTATTTACGACAAGAAAGTTGGTGATACAGTTAAATTCACAATCAATGAATACGAGTATAACTATACAATCAAGAATATTGAAAAAGCTAAGAATATCTAATTTCCAAGCTTAAATGAGGGGTAAAAGGCACGCTAAAAACAGGCGTGCTTTTTTTGTTGCAAAATAAAGGATTTAAAAATATGGATAATCTTTCGGCAAAAATAATTGAACTTTCACAAGGCGTTTATGTAATTCCTGGAAATACAAATGTTGGTGTTATTACCTCTTATGAAGACTCATGTACTCAAGTTTATCTTATTGATAGTGGTTGTACAGAAATTGATGGTGAATACGTTTTAGATGTAATTAAGGCATTTTTTAAACAGGAAGAAAAAGAGTTTAAGATTAAGGCACTTATTTCTACCCACTGTCATGCAGACCATGTTGGTGGTCATAACTATATAAAAGATGAATGCCATTGTCAGATTTATGCATCTAAACATGAACGTGGTTGTATGGAAACTCCAATGATTCAGTGTACTACCCTTTGGGGCGGTTATCCTCCACATGAATTCAGAACCCTTTATTTTAAGCCTCAGGAAACAGAGGTTGATGTTATTATAGGACAAGAAGACTCAATCCCTTTATCTGACAACAGAACCCTTACTTTTATGGAATTAAATGGTCATTCTTACCAGGAAATCGTTCCTATTATCACAAATAATGATGGTAGAAAGGTTCTTTTTGCTGGTGATGCAATTTTTCCACGAGGAGAAATTTTGGAACATTGGATTCCATTAATTGTAAACCCTGTTGAATTTATGGATTCATTAGATAAATTATGTGCCATAGAAAATGTTGACTGGTGTATTCCTGGCCACGGAGACTTTCTGAGCAAAAACATTCTTGAAGCTGCAGAAATGAATAAAATTGCAATTATGTCTACACGCATGGCAATTTTGGATGCTCTTAAAAACAAGAAAAAAATGACCTGCGAAGAAATTGTAAAATATGTGGCCGACAAAAATAATATGGAAATGACCATGCCTCAATGGGCAATGGTAGGTTCTTCGGTAAGGTCTTATCTTGCAGTTATGCATGACGCAAGAGAAATAAGGATGAAGGTAGAAAAAAATCTCCTCTATTTTTATATAGAAGAGAAGAAAGAAACTAATTAAATGTATAAAATAGACTTGAAAAAGGAAGAATCCTCTATCAAGTCTATTTTTTGCTTTTAAATTTTTACAGGAATATCTTCGTTCCAATTATCCATAATTGAAACTCCACTTGAAGTTCCAATTCTATTTGCCCCTGCTTCAAGCATGGTAATTGCAGTTCTTGCAGAACGAATGCCACCCGAAGCTTTTACACCCATTTCTGGACCGACAGTTTCTCTCATCAGTTTTACATGATGTTCACTGGCTCCATTTGGCAGAAGGGTTCCATCTATAGCTTTAGGAGCGGCAAAACCGGTAGAAGTTTTTACAAAGTCTGCACCGGCCTTTTTAGCAGCCTGACAAACAGAAACAATGGTTTTATCGTCCAGAAGGCATGTTTCAAGAATTGTTTTTACAATAATATTTTTACCAATTTTTTGACCTTCATTCTTACAAGCTATAACAACATCAAGAATATCGGTAGCTACTTCCGAAATACGACCATCTTTAGCGGCACCAATATTAATAACCATATCAATTTCATCTGCCCCATTTCTTATGGCATCGCAGGCTTCTGCAACTTTTGCAACTGTAGTAGTTGCCCCCAAAGGAAAGCCTACAACTGTACAAACTTTTACATCTGAACCAGAAAGCTCACTTGCAGCACTAGAAACATAAATTGGATTTACACAAACAGAAGCAAATCCATAACGAATAGCCTCCTGACAAAGCAAAACAATTTGTTTAATTCCTGCTTGTGGAGTTAATAAAGTATGATCAATATATGAAGCAATTTCTTTTTTAGTCATAAATTAATTATACTTTAGTCTATTATTTTGTTCAAATATCAGTTGCGAATTTGATTTTATTAAGTTATTATTGATTAATAAAATTTTCTATATGAAGAATACATCTTCAAGCTGTACTGTGATTACTGGCAAGAAAACAGTTCAGCTAAATATAGCAATACAATTTATAAGGAGCATACTATGGCATTTAAAATTAATGATCAGTGCGTAAACTGTGGTACTTGTGAACCAGATTGTCCTGTTGGAGCAATTTCTGAACAGAATGATGTTCGCGTTATAGACGCAGCAAAATGTATCTCTTGTGGTACATGTGCAGCAGAATGTCCAGCAGAAGCAATTGTTGAAGAATAATTGCTGACAGCTTGTTAAATTGAGGGGCTTTCTAATCCTAGTTTATAAGTCTAGATAGAAGGCCCTTTTTTTATTTATTTTTGTATATTTATTTTTATGAAAAAGTATTTTGTAATTTTCACATTCCTACTTTCGCTATCACTTCTAAATGCCCAGGAAACAAAAATAAATTCTGTAAAACTTGATGTAGAAAAATTGCCACATATAGAAAGCCTTTCTCCATCACGCTCAAATGTTATATTTGCAGACTACCAGTCTGTCATTGCTTCTAACACAAAAGCAATAAGTGCCGGCCGTACTCCCGAATACATGTTCTTTGTCTATAAAAATACAGAAAACTTTACATTTCAAGGTTTGGCTGCCCGCTCTTGTATAAACCAGGAAACTTTAGCAAGCCTGAATCAAATTGAAAATGCCCAGGATAATATCAAAGGGAAAACCTTTATTCTACCTACTGTAAACGGACTTTTTATTCCAATGGATAAAACAGTTAATTCAATTGAAGTTTTATTACAGGAAAATTACTCCACACAAACCTTAACAAATAAAAGCTTATGTTATAATATTGATGGTAGGAATTACCTGTTCCTTCAAGGCAAACGTCTTACACCAACCGAAAGAGCCTACTTTTTAGATTCTGCTTTGAGACTTCCAATTGAAAAAGGAACTTTTACTGTTTCTTCGGAATTCGGTTTAAGAAAAAATCCTTTTTCAGGGAATATGAAAAACCACAACGGAATTGACCTTGCAGCACCAGAGGGAACTCCTGTGTACGCAATCAAGGATGGAGGGGTTTATATAACAATTGAAAATGATCCAGAATTTGGTAACTATATAATTCTAAATCATGACACTGGAAAAATGACCTCTGTCTATGCTCATCTTTCTAAAATTTTGGTAGACCGATACCAAACTGTTAGAAAAGGTGATATTATTGGTTATGTAGGACAAACTGGAATGGCTACAGGCCCTCATCTTCATTTTGAAATTAGACAGGGCGGAAAAGCCGAAGATCCAAGATTGAAGCTAAACCTGGGAGACTAATGAAAAGATTGCTTAAAAAACAATTTATTTTCTCATTAATGATTACGGCACTATCAATAAATCTAGCCGCTGAGTCTTTCCGTGTAAGCAAGGTTCATATAGCCTCTATAAATCAAGATACTAATTTTGAAACAACAGTAAAACTTGGAATAAATGACGGACTGGGAATTGAACTTCCTGCAGACCAAACATTTATAGAAGGTTTAGAGCTTAAAATGGATATTCCTGAATCTGTAGCATACTGGATGGATTCAGTTGCATGTTCAGTTTATGCAAATGTAAACCCTAATCCCAAAACTTCTCAAATTGACTATTCGGGAACCAGGGTATATGTAAGTACTCTGCCAGGTAAACTTTCCTGGGTTTTGCAGATTCCAATTAAAAAGGAAAATTCTATAAAATCTAATAAATATACAACAAAGGTTGATTCAGTTGTTCAACCTAAAAACAATTTTATATTTATCCGTTTGCAGCCGGTGATGAAGGGAGTTCCTGAAGAAACTTCAAATGCCATCATCCCTATTACTATTAAACCTATTTTGACAAACAAAGGAATGCTAGATTTAAGTCTGACTTCCGCTGATAAAAACACTCAAAACTGCTCTGTATTTATTGATGACAATATTGCTGATATTTCTTCATCGGGTAAGGTGATGCTGGATACAGGCATTCACAACATTTCAATTATTTCGGAAGCCTATAGAAACGAAGTTAGAACTGTAAGAATTGACCAGGCAAAAATTACAAAGCTTACCGTAGAAATGAAATCAATTGAGCCAACTCTTTTAATTACAGCTCCAGAAGGAACTAAAATTCTTTTAGACGACCAGCCTTGTACAGAAATTGGAAGCGAATTCCAGATTAGCGAAGGCGACCACAAGATAAAGTTTTCAATTGGTGATTACGAAATTTACAGAACTATTACAGCTATTAAAGGCAAAACTTACAAGGCAAACTTCTCTCTTGACCTTGATATTAGTGAAGAATAATTTTTGTTTTTTTCTTATTTTTTTCATTTTTTAAATTAAAGAATTCGGGAGGCATAGACGATAATAAATATATCGGGAACATTTTCCCCTCCCACCCATGTTCCCGATTGCCTGATGGGCATGGCTCGGTTCTACCGAGCCTTTTTTTTTGTCCAAATGAACTTATTGTAACTAAGGCTTAAATTAATTATAATTGTAGTCTATGACTAAGATTAAAAAATCTGGAATTGTATTTTTGGCTTTACTTTTAATCAGTGCCATTGGACTTGGAGCCCTTCTTGGCTGGGCACTTTCAGAAACCATTAATATAAAAAATTCAGAATTTATTACAGAATTTGAAACAGCTCTTCCTACAAAGCTTCTTGATATAAACGGCGAAGTAATTACTGAATTCGCTTCAGATGAAAAACGAGAAATTATTTCTTATCAAAAATTACCTCAAAACTTAATTGACGCACTTATTACTCGTGAAGACAGAATTTTCTTTTCTCACAAGGGATTTAGTTTTAAGGCCCTTATGCGTGCCGTTTTTGGTAAGCTTACAGGTAAATCTTTGGGTGGTGGTTCAACTCTTACACAACAGATTGCAGGTACCCTTTATTGCGACCGTACTGATATGTCTTATACTCGTAAACTTTGGGAATTGTGGTGGGCCATTCAGATGGAACGCCGCTATTCTAAAAACGAAATTCTTGAACTTTATCTTAATAAAATATATTTCGGTGGTGGTACTTACGGTGTAAATGCAGCATCTAAATACTATTTTGGACACGATGCTACAGAAATAACACCTGCAGAAGCTTCTATTCTTGTTATTCAGCTTTCAAACCCTGCCTTTTATAATCCATTTGACCATCCTAACCGGGCAATGGAAAGACAGAAGGGCGTTTTGGACGCTATGGTGGCCAACGGTTATATAAGCAGAGAAACTGCAGATTTATCTTTTGAAGATTATTGGGCAGGCTTTGATTATACCCGTACTTCTACATCAGCATATATGATGAGGGACGACAAGGCACCTTGGTTCAGTGAATATGTTCGCCGTGAATTAGGAAATATGATTTACGGTTCTGATGACATTTATACATCTGGTTTTACTGTAAATACAACTTTAAATCTTCAACATCAGATTATAGCTCAGGATGTAATGTCAAAATGGATTGAAACTGCTAATTCCCGCTACCAGAGAGAGCATTCATCTAAATCAAACTTAGCTTTCAACACCTATGTACCTTTATCTGAACTTCTGGCACTTTTGTTTGATATTCCAACCTTAAAAGTTAGTGAACAGCGAGCCGAAACTGTAGCTAATTCTAGTTATATAAAAGAAGTAAACCCTGTTTTGGACATTGTTTCTTTGATGACAGGAACAGATAAACTTAAGGTAAACATTATTAACAGAGCCACTGCAATTTCCAAGAAGGAAAACGAAAAGACCACAATTGAAGGAACTATGATTGCCCTTGATCACGAAAACGGCTATATAGACGCTTTGGTTGGAGGAAGCAAGTTTGATTCAGAAAATCAGTTTATTCGTGCAACTCAGGCAAAAGTACAGCCAGGTTCTACCTTCAAGCCTCTCTACTACTCTGCTGCAATTGATACTAGAAAATATACGCCTACAACTCAAATTTCAGATACTCCAGTAGTATTCTATACAGCAGGCGGTGACCAATATATACCTTTGAACTTCCGTGGAGAATGGGAAGGAAACGTTTCTTTATGGTATGCTCTTACACGCTCTATGAACGTTCCTTCTCTTAAGATTCTTGATGGAATTGGTTTTGAAGCCGCTATTAATAGAGCAGTTGCCTTGTTGGGTATTTCTAAAGAAGAATTACCTACACGAGGTTTTACTCCTGGTTATCCAATTGGTCTTGGAGTTTGTTCTGTTAGACCTATTGAAATGGCAAGAGCATATGCTATTTTTGCAAATGGTGGTAAAGATATTACACCAATGGCGATTAGAACTGTTGAAGACAAAAATGGAAATGTTATTTTGAACCCAGAACTTGATATTAGAAAGGCTCAAGCCGCAAAGGGTGCTTCAAACCAGGTTATTTCACCACAAACTGCTTTTGTAATGACAAAGTTGCTTGAACAGACTGTAAACAATGGTGGTACACTTCACGCTCAGAAGTGGCATTTTGACTATAAAGATGAAAAAGGCAGACGTTATACAATGCCTGCTGGTGGTAAAACTGGTACAACACAAAACTGGGCCGATGCATGGACTTGTGGTATTACACCATATTATGCCGCAGCATTCTGGTTTGGTTTTGATAAGCCAGGTCAGTCTTTAGGATTAAATATTACAGGTGCTACTTTGGCAGGTTTTGCATGGGGTGAATATTTTGATAAGATTCATGCAGATCTTCCATACAAAGATTGGAATAAGCCATTGGAAGGTGTAATTCAGGTTACAGTTTGTTCTGAAAGTGGTCAAATTCCAACAGAAGCCTGTGGAGACCATACAACAACTCAGTGGTATTTATTGGGTACTCAGCCTACAGAAATCTGTCCAATTCATTCTACAACTTCAAGTTCAAATCTTGCCATAAAACGCCTTGAAAAAGAAATGATTATGTCTGGACAAAGATGGTCTCAACAAATAGATTTTTCTCCATTAACAATTAACTGGGAAATGACTGCTGCAGATTATGTTTCTGATGATGAAAGTGAAAGCTTTACCGAAGAAAAAGATTTTATTGAATCAGAAGCAGAAGAAAATGATACTTACGATTATAACTATTTAATGGAATAAAAATTATATATAAGGAGGATGTTTTTATGTTAGTACCAATTAAAGATATTAAAATCAAAAAACGCGTGCGTAAAGATTTAGGAAATCTTGAAGACCTTAAAGACAGTCTCCGTACATATGGCCTTTTAAATCCAATTACCTTAAATAGTCGTTACGAATTGATTGCTGGAGAAAGACGGCTTCAGGCAGCAACTCAATTGGGCTGGACTAGTATTAATGCCAATATAGTTGATAATTTATCAGAAATTGATCAATTAGAAATGGAAATAGAAGAGAATAATCAGCGAAAGGAATTTACAGATGCTGAACTTATGGAGGGCTATAAAAGACTTCAGAAACTTAGAAATCCTGGCTTCTTTTATAGAATTTACCTCTTTTTCAAGCATTTATTCCAGAAGATTGCAGACGCATTCAACAAGAAAAATTAACTGATTGGAGATTTAATGAACCGTTCTAGAAAAATCGCAATAATTATTAGCTTAATTCTTGGGCTTTTTACGTTCAAAACTTTTTCACTAGGAGCAGGATTTCAAGTAGGTTTAATTCCAGCATTTGACATTAACCAGGACAATATCAAATTAGATGATTTTGAAACAAACATTACTGGTACTCTTAAATTATTTAGAATTCCTGGAACACTTGGTTTAGGGCTCAATATTGGCAAGGAAAACTCTTTATATCTTTTAGGACTTGCAGGCTTTATTGACTACTGGACTATTGATTACCAGATTAAAAACACCTGGAATATTTATTCTGGCTGTGGAATTTATTCAAAATTTATGGTGACTTCAAATTCAAAATTACAAATTAGCCTGGGACCAAGATTCTTTTTAGGATGTAACTGGCTTTTTTTGGATAATTACATTGAATTCTATACACAAATTACTACAATTCCAACTTATGTTAGAAACATTTCTGATCGCACAGGATTTATAAGAGTTAACATTCCTTTTGAAACTGGCCTGAGATTTCACTATTAATATATGTAATTACCTTTGATGCTGTTTCTTCCAGCATCCATGGGGAATTAATTACCAGCATTCCCGAGCCATATAAACGTGGTAAATCTTTATCATCTTTTGAATATACTTGCAGTTGTAAATTTGAGATTTCAACATGCTCATTATGGCTTTTAGCTGAATCACAAATTGTCTGAAGCATTGCCTTTATTTCTGATTCCCTGTGACTTAGCAGAGGGTACCAGAGCATCAATATTCCGTTGCTCCATTTCTTATTAATCTGGCAGATAGTATTTGTGGCATCAATATAATCCTGATTTTCTTCATAACTTGGATCAATAAGAATTGCTCCCCTTTTTGTTGCAGGAGGAGTCAGAGCTTTAAGCATTTCCCAACCATTTCTATTATGAATTTGAATTGCAGGCTGATTAGGATTGTTAAATAGGGGCTTATTCATATTGCGGCGCAGATTTTCGATTTCCTGGGGATGAAGTTCTGAAAGAATCAAAAAATCTTGTTTACGCATAAGACGTCTTTCAATTTCTGGAGAACCAGGATAAAGATTTTTGTCTGAATATTCCTTTATCAAATTTAAGTAAGAGTCCAGTTCCTGAGGAGGATTTTTTGCCTGTAAAAGGGTCTGAATACCTTTCTGAGCCTCCCCTGTTTTTATAAGTCTATTATCATATAAATCATATAAACCTGAGGCTGAATGAGAGTCAAAAAAGGTGTATGCTTTATCTTTTTTATTCAAACTATTTAAAACAAAAGTCAGAACAAAATGTTTGAGCAAATCTGCATGATTTCCAGCATGGAAGGCGTGTTGGTAACTTAACATAGGGAAATAATATCATAATATATAAGAAAAATCTTACATTGTTCTAAGTTTGTAATTACTTTATACTAAGTTAAATTTTGAAATATAAGAAGGTAAACATGAACGTTACTATTGAAAATCAGAAATTTAAGCTGGAAGTAAGCACATTAGGAGCAGAAATCCAGGATTTTATAAAAAAAGATGATGGAACTCAGTTAATCTGGAAGGGTGATAAGTCTGTTTGGAAAAATCATGCACCAATTCTTTTTCCATTTGTTGCACGTTGTCTTGGCGGTTACTTTATGATTGAAGGCAAAAAATGCGAATATTCGAGAAACCATGGTTTTGCCAGAGACCTTGAATCAAAATTGATTAAGCAGGAAGCTAGCAAACTTGTTTTTGAATTAACTGAAAGTTCTGATACTCTCAACCGTTTTCCATATAAATTTTCATTAATTACAGAATATGAACTTACTGATGATGGTCTAAACTGGAAAATTACTGTAAAAAACAATGATACAAAGGCATTTAAGTTTGGAGTTGGAACTCACGCTGCTTTTGCATGTCCAAGAAATACTGACCCAGAAGGAACTTCTATTTCTGATTATCAGATTGAATTTGAAAAGGCAGAAGAATTGATGTCTGTAGTTTGTACAGAAGATGGTTATATTGATGCTGATGGAACTGGAGAAGCTCCATACACCAGACCTTATGGAGAAAAGAAAGCTGGAATTATCCCATTAAATGATAAAGGATTTGGTAATGGTCACCTCTTTAGCAACTTTAAGTCTGAATGGGTTGGTTTAAGAAATAAGAAAAATCAGTCTTTATTGACTATTTCAACCAAGGGCTTCCCTTACTGTATGATTTGGCAGAACACGGCTGGAGATCCACAGTTTGTTTGTATTGAACCATGGCATGGAATTCCAGATGCAATCAATACAGATCACATCTGGGAAAATAAAATTGGAATGAATCTGCTGGAACCTGGCAAGTCTTTTGTCAGCCAGCAGAATATTCGTGTAAGTTTCTAAATTAATTTTGAACCACAAAAGAGAGCTGTCCATCTTTAGAAGAAACCATAACCTTGGAACCTTCTGAAATATTTCCAGAAAGAAGTTCCTTAGCAAGGCTGTTTTCTACATAAGTTTGGATGGCTCTTTTTACAGGTCTTGCACCCATTGCAGGGTCATAACCAACCTGTCCTAAAAACTCTAAGGCCGACTGGTCAAATTCCAGACTAATCTTACGATCTTCCAGTCTTTTTTGAACTCTTTCAAGCTGCAATTTAATAATTGATTCAATACAAGACTTATCAAGTTGCTGGAACATTACAGTTTCATCAATACGATTTAAGAATTCTGGTCTAAAAGTTCTGTGCAAAAGATCGTGTAACTGGTCTTTTAGTTTTGCCTGTAATTCAGGATTATTAGCTGCATCCAAAATTAAATCAGAACCAAGATTACTTGTCATAATGATGATGGTATTCTTAAAGTCAACTACTCTACCCTGTCCATCGGTCAATCTTCCATCATCAAGTACTTGAAGCAGAACATTGAAAACATCTGGATGGGCCTTTTCAACTTCATCAAAAAGAATTACAGAGTAAGGACGACGACGAACAGCTTCGGTTAACTGACCACCTTCATCATAACCAACGTATCCTGGAGGTGCTCCAATAAGACGGGTTACACTGAACTTTTCCATGTACTCACTCATATCAAGTCGGGTCAAAGCCTTTTCGTCATTAAAGAGGAAGTCTGCAAGAGTTTTTGCAAGCTCAGTTTTACCAACACCTGTTGGACCAATGAACATAAAGGAACCAAGAGGCCTGTTAGGATCATTCAGGCCTGAACGATTACGTCGTATTGCATCAGCAACTACCTGTACAGCTTCATTCTGACCTACAACTCTTTTATGAAGGACATTTTCAAGTTCAAGGTACTTCTGTTTTTCACCCTGCAACATTTTTGCAACAGGAATGCCAGACCAGGAAGAAACTACTTTGGCAATATCTTCTTCGGTAACAGCCTGACGTAAAAGACTTTCCATACCTGAGTCAGCCTTTTTCTTTTCTGTTTCAAGAGCTTTGTTTAATTCCTCTTCCATTGCAGGAATGGTACTGTATTTTAGCTCGGCAGCTTTAGCAAGGTTTCCTTCGCGGGTATATTTTTCTTCTTCAAAACGAGCCTGTTCAAGTTTTTCTTTAAGTTCACGGCTTTTTCCAATTGAATTCTTTTCGTTCTGCCACTGAAGTTTCATTGCATCACGTTTGCTGGTGATTTCTGAAAGTTCTTTTTCCAGTTTAGCAAGTCTTTCTTTAGAAGCCTGATCTTCTTCTTTACTTAAAGACTGTTTTTCAATCTGAAGCTGGAGAATTTTTCTTTCAACCTGATCAAGTTCTACAGGCTGACTTTCTATTTCCATTTTTAGACGGCTGGCAGCTTCATCTACCAGGTCAATTGCTTTATCTGGCAAGAATCGACTGGTAATATATCTGTTTGATAAGGTTGCGGCCGCTACAAGTGCTTCATCTTCAATTCTTACTCCGTGGTGAATTTCATATTTTTCACGAAGGCCTCTTAAAATAGCGATTGTATCTTCAACAGAAGGTTCCTGACAGTAGACCTGTTGGAATCGTCTTTCAAGAGCGGCATCTTTTTCGATATATTTACGATATTCATCCAGGGTTGTTGCACCTATTGCTCTAAGTTCTCCACGAGCAAGGGCAGGTTTTAAAAGATTTGAGGCGTCCATTGAACCTTCACTTGCCCCTGCTCCTACAAGAGTATGAAGTTCATCAATAAAGAGGATTATTTGGCCATCAGATTTTTGAACTTCTGTTATAAGAGCCTTAAGTCTTTCTTCAAATTCTCCACGGAATTTTGCACCTGCCACAAGGGAACCTAAATCAAGTGCTAAAAGTCTTTTATTTTTTAGACTTTCTGGAACATCGCCAGAAGCAATACGTCTTGCAAGTCCTTCTACAATTGCAGTCTTACCAACACCTGGTTCACCAATAATTACCGGATTATTTTTAGTTCTACGACAAAGAACCTGCATTACTCGACGAATTTCTTCATCACGACCAATTACAGGGTCAATCTTATCCTGACGTGCCGCAGCAGTAAGGTCACGACAATATTTTTCAAGTGAACGGGTCTTTGCCTCTGGATCCTGACTATCTACAGTCTGATTTCCCCTAACAGATTTTAATGCTTCTATTATTGATTTATGGTCAATTCCCATAGATTTGAGCATAGAAGCAACTCTTCCATCGGATTGAGTCATGGCTAGTAAAAGATGTTCTGTAGAAAGAAACTGGTCCTTAAGGGCATTCATTTCGTTTTCGGCTTTTGCAAGAATCTTTTGCATTTCCGAAGATAAATACAAATTAGCGTTGCCCGATACTTTTGGGTTGGATCTAACCAGTTCTCTTGTTTTATTTAAAAGTTCTGGAACCTGAATGCCAATTCTTTCTACAATTGGGGCAATCAGTCCATCCTTTTGTTCCAGAAGAGCTTGAAGGACATGTTCTGCTCCAATTTCTGAGTTGTCGTTTTTGTTAGCGATTGATGAAGCTTCCTGCAAAGCTTCTTGTGTTTTAATTGTAAAATTCTCATAATTCATAAGCATCACCTTCAATTTTAAACTAATAATGAAAGTGATTTTAGGCAAATGAATTTTTTATGCAGGATTAAGATTTAAGACTTTTAAATTTCGCCATCTTCATTCTGGCCAAATTCGCAAACTACTTTTGTAAGTTTTGCATGTTCAATCTGTTCCAGAGTGTTTCCAATATGCTTGTAGAGTTTTATTTCTCCATAACCGGTAGCACCTTCCAAAAGATTCAAAATCTTTCTTGAACCATCAGGAAGTTCCAATTTGCGGTTATATAAGTCTTTTATTCGACAGTAAACATCAATATCTAAAACCCAAGTTTTATTGTTCAAACTAACTGACCAATGTAAAAGATTTTCTTCAGGATTTTCGGCTTCTGGCATTTGAGTACAATCCCAAATTGCTGTGTACTGGCGTTTAGATGAATCAGCCGAAAATTTAATTTCTAAATCTTCAAATTTACCCTGAAAGGCTACTCTATCGTCAAAAATACCCTGAATTGCAAAAGAAGAATTCAAAAGTGTTTTACCGGTAATTTCGCTACTAAGGTTGGATGTAGAAATATGGAACCAAGGCTCAGGAGTGTTCAAGCCCCAGAAGCGTTCAACATAACCATTACAACGGCGGGTATCAACCATATAATCTGTACCATCAAAACTAACTTTTCCGGTAAAAATAGTATTCAAACCATGAGGAAACCATCTCATATTTGCATTATCATACCCATTCAATGACTGGCTCATTATTTCGTAGCTTAAATCCCAGGTAGCGTATCCTGAATCTGATAAAAGTTCTGGGTGAGCGGCATTATCTTCCTGGGAAAGACTCAAAAAGCCACTAATTTTATTGTCTGTAAAGCACTTATTACCAATTTGGAGTTCAAATGGTTTCATATTAAAAACACAATCTTTAATTGGGAAATAATAACAAAGCTGCTTAGAAACTTTTCCTAACATTCCAACTCTTAATGAACAGTAAGATGGTTGAACTATCTGTTCTGTATTAAGATTTTGTGCCGATTGTGTACCTGCAAGAGCATACTGTAAATCATCAGCAGTAAGTTTTACTCTTGGCTTAAAACCTAAAAGGACTTCGGATGGAGATAACCAGGGATTTACCATTTCCAGTTCAACAAAAAACATTTGTTCTGCACCAGAAATTGTCTCTACACCATTAAAAAAGAATCTCCAGTAGTTTATACCAATTTTTTTCTTTGTTCCTGAAAGACCGAATTTGTATTCTTTTGTGTTTATGTTGTTTTTAGACATCACCCAAATTTCCCCTTTTATACCTTATAATTTTCGGCAAATTGATTTAAAAAATTAACAATAAAAAAAGGATGCAAAATGAAGTGTATTTTCAAATTGCATCCTTTTATAAATTAAAAAAATATGTTTTTTTGGGATTAACCAAAAATTTTATTAATTGTTTTATCTACATCTTTTTGTTCTTGAGGGAAATTATCATTCAAATATTCAAAACATTCTACAGCAGCTTTCTGAGCATGTTCATACCAAATTTCGTAAAGCTCAGATTTTAATTCACCACCAGGAAAAGGAGCACCCTGAACATCAGAGACCAAATCACGCATCATTTGAATACATTTCTTTGTTTTCTTATCCATCATTATAATAATCTCCTTCTAAGTAAATCGTACACAAAATTATAATGGAATCTTAATTTTATTTCCACTGATTTTTTTTGATTTATCGCAGAAAATAGCCTGATACTTTTCTCTTACCGCAGATTCATAATATTTTTGAGCAGCTTTTTGCACATCTTCTGAAGTTACCTTAAAAATATTATTTACTCTCAGTTGCTTAAATTCCACTGGGTTTCCATATAAAAGACTTTCAAAAGCTCTGGCTCCCCTGTCTTTTGGACTGGCAGGAACTATTGCGTCTCCGTAGCAGACTACAATTGTCTTTTCTATATCTTCTTGCGGAATCTTTTTCTGGCTAATTTCCTCAAGAGAGTCCATATAAACCTTTAACGATTTTTCTGGACTTGGATCGCGGTATGTGCACATAATAGAAGATTTTTCAATGTTATCATTCCAAAGGTTAGCACCATAAGCACCACCTGTTGTTCTGATTTTGTCCCACAAGGTATGCATAGAAAACCATGTAGTAAAAATGGTTTCTGCAGCTGCTTCTTGAGTAAGGAACTGACTTGCAGAAGAAACACAGGCAGCATAACCGGTTTGTGAATCCAACTGAATCAACTGAGGCTTTGAAGCTTCTATACTCTTGCTCTGAATTATGTATGGTTTTAAATCTTCCAGACTATATTGTTTTGCAGGAAGAAGTTTAGTAAGTTTTGCCTCTTTAGCAAATTTTTCCATCATTGGAAGAATTGTTTCCAGAGAATCTTCATCTGCAGTAATATGCAAAACCGCACCAGATTTTAGACATTCTTCGTAAATATATTTAAATGTAGAAAGAATTTCTTCTGGTTTTGTTTTTGTATAATCTTTTACAGTTTGAAGCTGACTTAATCCCCATAAAATTTCTTGCAAAGCCTGATTTGGAGACCAGAGAGCACGGGCTCTTTTTATTGCGTATTCTCGGCCACTACTTACAAGTCCACTCTTTTTTTCAGATTTAAGTTCGCCAATCAGGGCAGAAAGTCTCTTCTTGTCATCAAAACTCATGGTGGTAATTATTTGACTTAAAAGATCAAGAGACTGACTGGCCATAGAGGTCAAGGCCTTACAGCTTATACCCAACCACTGGCGTCCACAAAAATTATAATCTTTATATTGTGAAATAAAGTCCAGACTCTGTTTACAATCGCTTACGGAACCTGTACATAAACGGCCCCAAACATCACCCATAATGCAGGCAGACTGGGCAATACATTCATCCCATTTTTTACCATTCCAACCCATATTTGTAATTACAGATGAAAGGAAAGGCAAATACTGTAAATATTTAGATTCAAGACGATCAAAAGGAAAAAGAAGATCTACATAAAAAAGACCGTTAGTATCTTCTTTACTTACAAACAAAGGAATATCGGAATTATCTGATCCTTTTACAAATTTAAGTTCAACTTTTGGAAGGTCAATTTTTGGATCAAGCGAAGAAAGTTTTGTATTTGGAATACAAGCTGTTTCTTCTGGTGTTTCAACGTGCTGCTGGTAGGCATGGAGTTCATCCAAATCTTTTTTAAGGGCTTCTTTATCAAGATTTGTTTCAAGTTTTTTTATAAGTGCCTGTTCAGCCGCATTTCTACGCTTAAAGAATTCAGGGCTGGCTTCTGCAACAAACTTTACAACAACCTTCTGATCGATAAAGTATTTTTTTACAAGTTTGCGGGTATAATCCGGATCTTTTTTAAGTTCTTTTTTAAGAGCTTCAAAGCTGGTAATTGGAGTAAGCTGACTTGGACATGGGTTTCCGTTTGTCCACCCCTTAAGTGTTTTTTCCATAATCTGGATTGATGGAGGTCCCCAATAACGATTTACTTCGCGAAGGGCAAAATCAATTCCCATTACGGCAGAATCTATATCTTCCTGGCTAATTCCTTTTTCATATAATTCATTGACTGTTTTTTCAACTAAGGCATAGACCTTGTTTTCGTTACCAGGCTTTACACCCCATAAACCGGCAGTATAGAATTCCTGTTCAAATTGTCCAAAATTACCGCAGTTTACTTCATCACCAAGTCCAGATTCTTTTAAAGCCTTTGATAATGGAGAAGAATCGTTACCGCCAATTACTTCTGAAAGGAAATATTTTTCTATATTGCTTTTTCCTGTATACCAGCTCATTGTAACAAAATTTCCGGTTGCACCTGTATCTGGAACAAGGGCACGAACTTCTGTTGAATCTTCCTGGGTCTTTAACTCCATCAGACTTTTAATTTCATCTTTTATTAACGGAAGTTTTGAGTCGGCATTTTCTACATCTTTTGTGCAATTATACTTTTTTTCGATTCGAGAAATAAAACGCTCATCAAAAAAGTCCAGCTGCTCGGCTGTTGGAATATCGCCATACAAGAAAAGAAGACAATTATCTGGGTTGTAGAATTTTTGGTGGAAGTCCAGAAAGCCCTGGTAAGTAAGATTTGGAATTTCCAATGGATCTCCGCCGGAATCAAATGATGGGTAGGATTGAGGGAACATGGCATTTATCTGTTCACTAAAAGCGACCTGGCTAAATGAAGAGTAATTACCCTTCATCTCGTTGTATACTACACCCTGAATGCTGAGTTTTCCCTTATCATCCATTTCCAGACGATGACCTTCCTGTATAAAGGTGGCATGGTCCAGCTTTGGAAAGAAAACTGCATCGCCATAAACATCCATCATATTAAAGTAGTCATCGCGAACCAGAGAGGCTCCAGGATATACAGTTTTATCGGGATATGTAAGGGCATTCAAAAAAGTATTAAGACTTGTACTTGTAAGGGTTAAAAAAGGTTCTTTTAGAGGATATTTTTCGCTTCCACAAAGGGTTGAATGTTCCATAATATGAGCAGTTCCAAGTGAATCTTTGGAAACTGTTCTAAACGCAAAAGCAAAAAGATTTTCCTTATCATCTTTTACAATGTGATATACTTCCAGACCTGTACGTTTATGGCGTAAAAAAAGTCCTTTCGCCTTGTAATCTGGAATATCGTCAATAGAAAGAAGGGTAAAGCCTTTATAAGACTGCCCAATATTTTTAGAATCAAAAAAATCAAACATAGTACTTTAATTATAATGATATGAACTATGATTGTCATTTCAATTTTAAAGCATGATTAAACGAAGACGTCATCATTTCTGTCTTTTATGATAAGGTGTCCTTCCTCGTAAGCTCGTCGAAGTTTACTGAAAAATTCTGATGTAATTCTTTCGCAGTCTGAACGCCTCATTGGTTTTAGAATATCTTCCTGCTCCAAAACCTCTGCTCTACGTCCGGAAGAAATGTTATCTAAAATTTTATCGCGGAAATCATCTGGTTTTCCTGCAATAAGATAAGCAATATCGATTTCGGACATTTCGTGAAGTTTCTGCTGAACAAAGCGGTCATCGGCCTTTACTACATCATCCATGGTAAAGAGACGGCTGCGAAGGTCCTGGCCAAGGTCAGGGTCATCTTCCGAGAGATAAGAAAGAATATCGTTTTCTGAGCTAATATCCATTTTTTTAAGAATTTGGGCAAGGGCATTTCTTCCGTCTATGTTTTCGGCCTTTTCGACAGTCTGGCTAAGGGATTTTTCGTGCATTGCCTGATCTACTCTGCGAATTACATCCGGGTCGACCGGTTCCATTTTGGCAAGACGAATAACTACTTCTTTTTTTTCTTCCGGCTTCATAAGGTTGATTACCTTGGCAGCCTTTTTTGGTTCAAGATGAGAAAGAACAAGACTTTGTACACCTGGGTTTTCGTCTTTTAAAAGCTGGTAAACTCTTTCGTTATCTGCATCATTTAGGTAAACAAAAGGAATTTTACCTTCAAGAGGAATGGCCTTTTTAATCATCTGGTCGGCACGGGCTTTTCCGTAGGCCTTTTCCAGCATTTCGCGAGCTGTATCAAGTCCACCCTGCTCACGAGATTTATTCATAAGACCGTTAAATTCTTCAAGAATTACCTGGGCTTCATCTTTATCTACAGTTCTAATAGAAGCAATTTCTGGAATAATTCGTTCTATCTGTTTTTCTGAAAGATGTGGAAGGATTTTTGCCGCTTCGTCCTCGCCAATCAGGAGGAGGAATTTTGCAACGCGGCGGTAAACGGAATCCTTGCCGTCTGGAAGAGGAGCTTCAACAGGAACTTTTAAAAGTCCGCCATCCTTAAGATAATTTGTTGCATTTTCCAGGGCCTGATCTATTGAAGCTTTCTTTTGAGTCTCTTTAAAAAGCTGATTTTGATTTTGCATTTGAGTTTGACTCTGGTCCTGGTTTTGTTTTTGGTTTTGACTCTGACTTTGTAATTGGGATGTAAAAGATTTTGGTACAAAGGCCTTTACTTCTTTATGAGTAAGTTGAGCCTCTTGTTTTCCCTCTATTTCTGACCTGGAAAGTTTTGGAAAAGCAACAGATTTTACTGTTTTTGCCTTATCATCTTTTTCAATCTTATCATTAGTTTTTTGAGAATTATTATTTGTATTTCTTAAATATGCTGCAGCACGAAAATCTTTTAAATCCATATATGTATTTTACCACATTATGCTTTTATAGTCACATGACTTGGTTTTCCAACTTCTTTTTCTACAATAATCTTTGAGTCAATTTTATCTTTTAAGTAGCCTACATGGGAAATAATTCCAATAAGCCGGTTTCCTTCTGTAATTCCACAAAGGGCCTTGTAAGCTTTATCCAGGGTTTCATCATCAAGAGTGCCAAATCCTTCATCAACGAACATGGTATCCATTTTTATACCACCGGCATTTTGGGTAATTTCATCAGAAAGTCCCAAAGCTAGTGATAAAGATGCTTCAAATGATTCTCCGCCAGACAGGGATTTTACATCGCGTTGTCTGCCATTGTTATGATTAATGACGTTGAGCTCAAGGCCGGTTTGACTTTGTTTATTGTCTGCCTCAACCTTGCGAACAAGAGTGTACTGACCGTTGGAAAGTTTTTCAAAGCGTTTGTTGGCATGGGCAATTATGCGGTCAAAATAATGCATTTGAACATATGTCTCCAGCATAACTTTTGCCTTTCCGCGACCTAGATTTCCAATTGCTGTATAAGCAAGTTCCGAAACATAGGTAAGTTTTTCTTCCACTCTTGCCAAATCTGAAGATTTTTCCTTAATTTTTTGATGTACATCCTGATTTGTTGAAAGTCGGGAATAAATCAGTTTGCCAGATTCCTGGTACTGGTACTCTTCTTCCTGCAAGGTCTGGAGTTTAGCCTGCAGGGCTTCTTCATCATAAATCTTATCAGTTTTTGCGGCTTTTTCGTTTTCCTTTTCTTTTGCCTCTAAACCTGCAATTTTGTTCTGACATTCCGTAAGATTTTTCTGGGCAGCTTCAAAAGACTTTTCTATTTCGGCAATTTCTTTTACAAGACTTGCAATTCGCTGATCAGCCTGCTCTTTTGTCTTATATTTTAAAAGTGATGATGTAGATTCCAGATTTGTCTTACAGTTTTTGATATTAGCCTGCATTTGTATAAGAAGGTTATTCTGACTGGTAAGATTTCTTTTTGAATTCTCCAATTCCTCTTCCAGCTCTGGAATTTGATTTTCCAGATTCTTTTTTTCTTCAAAACGAGATTCTTCGGCCTTATATTTCTCTTCAAGTTTGGAAAGATCTTTTTTAAGTTCCTCTGAAAAGGCTTGTATTTTTTCGCCGGATTCCCCAAGTTCTTCAATTGAAGAAATTTTCAAAAGTTCTTTTAAGTTCTTTTCCACCACTTTTATTTGAGAAGCTAAAAGTCCTTTTAAATTTCCTGCCGCATTAGACTTTTCGTTTGTATTTTTTTGAGAAGTATCTAATTCTTTTTTTAAGTTTTGCAATTCTTCTTCATTTGGAATAGAAGAAATTTTTTGAGCAGGATTAGGATGATGAAGAGAGCCACAAACAGGGCAAGGTTTTTCTTCCTCAAGAGTTTCTGCAAGAATACCTGCCTGCCCGTCCAGATAGGCCTTATTTTTTTTAGAGTATTCCAAGTTGAGTCTTTCGGAAAGTAAACTTGCTTCTGTGTATTCCTTTTGTGCCTGTTCAAGATTTTTTTTGGTTTCAGAATAATCTTTATAGGCAGTTTTTAAGTCATCGCTCTTTTTTATATTTTCTTTGATTTGTACCAGCTGACTTGAAAGCTCTGGCCTTTTATCTGCATTTTCATTGATTTTGCTAATCTGATTTTTTATACCGATAATTTGACTTTGCTTATTGTTTATTTCTTCCTCAAGTTTTTTAATTTGTAGGCTGGCATTTTTTTCCTGCATCTGAAAATTATCAAGTTCCCTAGAAAGTTTTTCCAAATCGGCATATTTTTCTAAGTCATTAGTAAGCAAAACCTTTTCTTCTTCCAGACTACTGCTGTTTTCAAGATTTTTTTTAGCCTCGTTAAAAGATTTTTCATAGCCCAGCAAATTTTCTTTTGCGGCATGTAAATTTTTACGGGTTTCTTCCAGTTCATCCTGGGCCTTTTTAATTTCTTCCAAAGCAGATAATTCAATATTAAGCTTATCAAGTTCTTTTTTGTTTTTTTCGCTATTTTTGGACAAGAGCTCCTGATCTTTTGTGTCTTCAACAATTAATTTTTCTATAAGAGCAAGTTTTTCTGCCCAGGTAATTGCAGAATTACCTTTGGCATCTTCTAAGTCCTTTAGCAGAGAACTTGTATTTGCACATGTAACAGAAGCAAAATATTGATTAAGACTTGCAGAAAGGCCTGCTACCTGTTTTTCTAAATCAGATCTTGATTCTGCGAGTTTTTTTTGCAAATTATCATAATTTTCGGTTTTAAAAATACGTCTAAAAATTTCCTGTCGCTCAGTCGATTTTGCAGTAAGCAACTTTTGAAAATCTCCCTGGGCCAGCATAATAATTTGAGAAAACTGATTTTTATCTATTCCCAGCAAGTTCAATATTTCGTTATCAACCTGAGTCTGACCAGAAATAATTCTTCCATCTGGCATTGTAAGTTCTGCATTTGCGGCTTCATTTACAAGGCCGTCTCCTTTTTTTGCCTTACGTTGATAAGGGGGATTCCTTTTTATATGGTAAGTTTTTTCCTTTAATTCAAAAGTAAGCTCTACCTCGGTTGGATCTTCCGGCCCCGCAAAATCGGAACGAAGCATGGCAGGACTTCTGTTTTTACCACTGGCCTCGCCGTAAAGGGCAAAAGTAATTGCATCAAAAATGGTAGTTTTTCCAGCTCCAGTATTACCAGTAATAAGATAAAGACCCTGCTGGCCAAATTTTGTAAAATCGATTTGGGTTCTTTCCAGATAAGAGCAAAATCCACTTATAACAAGTTTTATAGGTCTCATTATTTTGCCTCCCAGATTTCTTCAATCAATTTTTCCATAAAGTTTTTTTGGTCTTCTGTCATTTTTTTATTATTTTGTTTTTCAAAAAATTCTTCAAAGAGCTCCAGAGGTTTTACAGTTTTAATATTATCCAATAAGGTCATATCCTGATTAGCACGGGTTCTTGAATTGTCATAATCCATACTGATGAGGTTTTTATAAACAGAAGAAAGCCTTCCATATCCTTCTGGAACGTCCATTTCATCGGTAAGAGTAATGTGCAGGTAATCATCCTTGTTAGAAGCCTTACTTTCTGGCCCAAACATAATTTCCTGGAAAGTACCTTTTAATTTCCGCATTTCATGCAAGGGTTTTAAAGGAATTGAAGTGCAGTTAAAGTCCCCTTTTTTACCAAGTTCAACCAGACAAAGGCCCTTTTTGTGGTTTACCTCAGAAAAAGAATACTTTAGAGGAGTTCCACAATAACGAATTGATTCCCGACCAACTTTTTGTGGCCCATGAATATGACCTAAAGCTACATAATCAAAATCATCAAATAAAGAAGCATCTACATTTTCGCTGCCACCAACGAACAATTCTTCTGATTCACAGGTTTGAGCACCAGTAACAAATTGATGGGCCAAAAGAACGTTTCTTTCATCTTTATTCAGGCTTAACTTTGAAAGAGCAAGTTTTACTGCATCATTGAATGAATTTATTTTTTCTTCTGGAAAAACCTGCCTTACTGTTGAAGGTTTTATATATGGAAGCAGATAAAAATTTACAGGCCCATTTTCATCTTCTAGGGTAACACACTGAATGTTGCCGTCATAAACCTGGGAAATAAAAATTTGGCTGGATTTCATCAAAGAAGAACCAAAACTCAAACGGTCTGGAGAATCGTGGTTACCGCTTATAATTAGAACCGGTATTTTTTCCAGAGCAATTTTACTTAAAAAATCGTCAAGAAGATTTACCGCTTCAACAGGAGGAATTGGTTTATCGTAAATATCTCCAGAAAGAAGCAGAGCATTGGGTTTTTCTTTTTTTATTATTTCTACAATTTCATTAAAAATGTACTTTTGATCTTCCTGCATAGAAAATTGGTTTATATGCTTTCCAAGATGAAGATCTGCCATGTGAATAAATTTCATTTTTTACCTACCCTCTTATAAATATAGCATAATTAAGGGGCATGTAAGATATTTGCGTAATTTTTTTATAAATTATTTTAGATTCCAGTTTTTGAGGCAGAGGTCTTTATCTGAAAATAGTAAAAAAACATCGTGAATGCCAGAAATTGGAGTTTCCACTCTGGCAGAAGAGGTTTCATAAGAATTAATATTTTTTAGAGAAGGTTTTTCATTTATTTCAAGGACCGCAAGGCTTTTAGAAGAAATCTTATCTATACGGAAATTAAGACTTCCAGAGCCCTTTAATTCCATCTGAATTTCTTTAGCACCTTCTCCAAAATCAACATTCTTTATCATAATCCAGGCCCCGGATTCTTTTGCTTTTACGGCAATTTGTCCGCTGCCCATAATTTCATTTTCGTATTCTATATCTGCAGAAGTAAAAATACAGGTAGCCTGAACTTTTTCAAAAGCATTAAGGTTTTTTATAGGACTTAAGCCCTGACGAGTTCCCCTGGAAAGCTTTATATTTATCTTTTCTTCATCAATATCAAGTTTATCCATGCAAATACTTCTAAAACCGCCGTTTGTCTGGGTGTTTTCTTGCAGGGTCAAAGTATGATAAAGAATGTACCAGGTCCCCTGAAATTTACAAATATGTGTATGATTATTTGAGTAATTTAAGCCCTGTTGTCCAGGATTCAAAAAATAATGTTTTTGATATACCCATGAAGCAGAATCCAGAGGAGTTTTGGTAGTTAGATAGGCCATTGAACATTCGGCAGGAGCTTCTACATCATAAGGCCATTCCTTACGTTCAACCCAGCTGTTATTATAGTTATAAACATAAGTTCCATTTATGTAATTCAGGTCACTTGCTTCAAAAAAATATGGTGCCTTTACTTCTACAAAGTCGGATGCCAAAGAAATCATATCTTTTCCAAGCTTAACAATTCTTGCAGTTCCAGGATAAAGGTCCGTTCCGTTTTTTGTTGTTCCAGCCCCAAAAGAAAGCCAGGCGTCTCCATCATCATCTATACAAACACCAGGACCAAAAGGATTATTCAATTCTTCTATGCCTGCCATGCCTACTTCAATCAAGGGTTTATTTAAAGGAGACTTCCATGGCCCCAGAGGACTGGTAGAAGTAAGCACACAAACTCCACAGCCGTTATTAGAAAAATACATGTAAAAATGATCTAAACCATCATCTTCTTTTTTATAAACTATTGCAGGGGACCAGGATGAAAGAATAAAGGGGGCAAGGGTCTGAACATCAAGCACTCCATGGTAGGTCCAGTTTACTAAATCATCTGTAGAAAAACATACCAGGGACTTTATGTGCTCGTAGGTGTTTTTTCCGGAATCTCCAACTAACTTGTACTGTTGATTATCGTTTGTACCATAAATATAAAGTCTGCCCTTATATTCAAAACCATAAGGGTCTGCACAAAAGACATTGGATAAAAGCGGATTTGCTGTATTCAAATTTTTGTAAAACTTTCGACTGACTTGCATAAGTATTGAATACAATTATAACTGTAAATAATTTTGAGGCTTTGTTTTTAGGCTTTAATTTTTAGATAACTTACTTGAGTTTTTTAAACCCAAGTAAGTTTTTTAAATCTGTATTTTTAACGGTTTACCATTTCGGCATAATAGCCATTTTTTGCCATTAATTCCTTGTGGTTACCCTCTTCTACAATTTCTCCATGATCTACATAAAAAATCTTGTCGGCATTGCGGATTGTAGAAAGACGGTGAGCAATAATAAAGCTGGTTCTACCTTTCAAAAGTTCATTCAAGCCCTTTTGCAAGGCCTTTTCTGTGTGAGTATCTACAGATGAAGTTGCTTCGTCCAGAATAAGGATTCTTGGGTCACTGAGCAGAACTCTGGCAAAGGAAATCAACTGTTTTTGTCCCTGGCTTAATCCACCACCGTTGGCAGATAAAACTGTATTGTAGCCGTCTGGGAAGGCTGTAATAAAGTCATGAGCTTGAACAGTCTTTGCGGCATTAATACATTCTTCATCTGTTGCATCAAGGCGGCCATATCTAATATTTTCCATAATGGAACCACTAAATAAGAAGGAATCCTGCATCATAACACCTACCTGTTTACGGATTGACTTAATCTGTAGTTCCTGAATATCAATTCCATCTATAAGAATTTTTCCATCATCTGGATTATAGAAACGGCTCAAAAGATTTACGATTGTTGTTTTGCCTGCTCCAGTTGGACCTACTATGGCAAGTCTCATTCCAGGTGTTATAACAAAGTTTACATCCTTCAAAACACGGGTTCCAGGCTCATAGCTAAAATTTACATGGTCAAAAGTAACGTGACCACGAATTGGAGGTAATTCTTTAGCACCTGGTCGGTCTGTAATATCTTCTGGTTCGTCTAAAAGTTCCAGAATGCGTTCTACATAAGCTCCAGTTGTAACCATAGAGTTGTAGAAGTTTCCAAGATTCTGAATAGGGAACCAGAAACGCCAGATATAACCTGCAAAAGCAACAAGGGTACCAATTGTAATTGTTTTTCCAAGCCAGCTGATTCCAATAAGGTAAACAAGGGCTACTCCCAAGGTAGAAAGGTTATCTACAATTGGCCAGATAATATTGTTAATGTTTACAGCATGAATCCACACTTTTTTACAGGTTTTACAAAGTCCATTGAATATGCCCTGATTTACTTCTTCGCGGGCAAAGGACTGGGTAATTTTCATTCCGTTCAAAGATTCTGACAGATAGGCTGTAAGATTTGAGCGTTTGTAACTTTCCTGCTTCCAGGCTTCGTGCTGTTTCTTTTTCATAGCAATTAAAACTATAAAAAGAATTGGAACAACTGCCAGCGAAACTAAAGTCAATTTAGGATCAATTGCGACCATAAAGCCAACAATTACTACAAGAGTAAAAAGATCACTAATCAACTGAATAATTCCGTTGGAAAGTAAGTCTGATAAAGAATTTACGTAATTTACTACACGAATAAGAATTTTTCCGTGAGGGCGATTATCAAAATATGAAAATGGAAGACTCTGAAGCTTGGTAAAAACATCATTTCGGATATTTACAATAATCTTCTGAGAAACCCTGGTCATAATTTTAAGTTTTGCGGCCAGTAAGAAACGTACAATTACAACTGAAAGAGTAAGGGCAATTGAAATAATTACAAGCATTTTTATATTTTCATTTGGAATTGCCTTATCTATAGCCATACGAATTAAATATGGACTGGTCAAAGAGATTACTGAAGAAAGCAGCATTAATACACAAGATAAAACCATCCATTTTGAAAAAGGCTTAATCCAATGCATCAAACGTAATACAATTCTAGGATTTACCTTCTGTTCAATTTCTTCATCTGCATCAAATTTATTTCTTGCCATATTAAGCCTCGTTCTGTTCTGTCCAAACAGTCTTATAATAAGCGTTATTTGCCATTAACTCTTGGTGAGTTCCCATTTCTGCAAGCTGACCTTCTTTTAAGACCAGAATCAAATCGCAGCTTTCAAAAGAAGATACACGGTGACTAATGATAAAGGATGTATGTCCCTTACCCTGACTCTTAATAGACTGACGAATTTTGTATTCAGTTTCGTTATCAACAGCAGAAGTTGTATCATCCAGAATCATGATTTTTGGATTAGCCAGGAAAAGTCTTGCAAGAGCAATTCTCTGCTTTTGACCACCACTCAAACCTACTCCACGTTCACCTACAATTGTGTCATAGCCTTCCGAAAGGTCACCAACAAAGTCTTTTACGCGGGCAAGCTCTGCAGCTTTTTCCACTTCTTCCATACTTGCGTCCGGATTACCAAATGCAATGTTTCCTTCAATTGTGTCACTAAAGAGAAAGGCCTCCTGCATGGTAATTCCAACATTCTTACGCAAATATTGCAGGTCATATTCCTTAACATCAATTCCATCTATCAAAACCTGGCCTTCACTGGTGTCGTAGTAACGACAAAGCAAATTTGCAATTGTTGATTTACCACTTCCTGTAGGCCCAAGAATACCAACTGTCATTCCAGGTCTTATAGTAAAACTTATATCCTTTAAAACCGGTGTCTGATTATAGGCAAAACTTACGTGACGGAATTCTACTTCGCCAAGAACTGGAGTATCGCGTTTTACAGGATTTTCGCAGTTCACAATTTTTGGTTCTGTACAGTGCAATTCATAAAGACGGTCTGCAGAAGCATTGAAATTCTGAGTATTATCAACCAGATTTCCAAACATATTGATTGGCTGGGTAAATGCCCACATCAAACCGTTAAAAGTTACCAGCTGACCAATTGTCATTTCATCTTTAATTACAAGGTAACCGCCAAAAAGGATTAAGATAACAGGCAGAATACCACAAAGAGCTTCAATCCAAGGGGTATACTTTACACGAATATCGGCATTATCAACTGAAACATCCTTAAAGGCTATATTTTCTTTCTGAAAGCGTTCAATTTCGTAATTTTCGCGAACAAAGGCCTTTACTACACGGTTTCCTTCAATATTTTCGCCGGCTCTGGTGTTTAAGTTTGCGAACTGGTCACGAACTCTAAGATGAGCAGGTCTAATATTGATTTTGAATTTCTGAATAAGAATAAGTACTGGTGGTGCAATAATCAAAAAAGCCAAAGTCAATTTCCAGTTGATTGTAGAAAGAGTTACAATTGAGAAAATATATATACAAGAGTTTTCCAAAATCTGATAAAGAACCCAGGCTACAAAATGACGAACCTTGTCCAAATCGGATGTAAGAAGAGTCATTACATTTCCAGAAGGGGCTCCATCATACCACTTAAAATCCAGAGTTTGAATGTGGGCATACAGGTCTTCTCTCATTCTTAAGATTACGTTCTGAGAACAATGTTCAAAGATTACCTGATAGCAGTAACGTACAATTGACTTTCCGAGAGTAGTCGAAATCATAATCAAAATCAATTTTGCTAAAATACTGTGCTGACCACCTTGAATAACCTTGTCTACAATTCGTCCTGTAACAATAGGGTTTATCATATTCAAAGCCGCAACAAGGGTACTTAAAGTTAGTCCCAAAATCATAAGGAACCTGTACTTCCTTACATAAGTCCAAATCCAGGCAAAGGCACTTTTCCTTTTCATATCAATAACCTCTATGCATCCTTTAGAGCTAGGTGCATTTTCTTATATTTGTAATTTAGTCTAGCATTAGGTCAATTTACGTGATATAAAAAAGACAATTAAAAATTGTACAAATCTCTACTTAATTTAGATAACTTAAAGAGGAGAGAAAAGACAATGGATGATTTATTTGAATATAGCGACAGCTTAAATGCTCCATTCCAGGCATTTTCAGGGGACTGGAAATATGTAAAACCTCACTGGCATTACTTTACCGAAATGGTTTATTTGGTAAGTGGGGTTCTTTTTGCCGAAGTTGATGGAAAACAGTACACCATGAACCCTGGAGATATGGTTATTTTCCATCCAAAACAGATTCATGCTTTTCTTGATTACCCTGTCAAGGAAGAATATCCGGATAAGCCTTTTTTCTATGTAATCAAATTTGATGATATGATTCTTTCTAACACAACTCCAGGTTCACCAAAACTGCCAAAATTACTGGATGCCGCAAATAAAGAAGATTCAACCACAAACCTTATTACAGCCCACGATTTGCGTTTTAACCCTGTAAAACTTTTCTTTGAAAACTGTATTTGGGAAACTGAACACAAAGAATTTGGCTATGATATAAAAGTTGCATCCACAATCAGCCTTATTATTACAGAATTAATTAGAATCTGGCTTAGACAGGGCTTCCATTTCTCTTCCAAAACAACATTTGACCAGTTCAGCACGAAGGACTTTTCGGTTTTGGAATACATAGATGCCCATTCATCTGAAAACATAAACATTGAAGACCTTGCTTCAAAATGTGGAATGTGTTATTCAAACTTTGCTAAACAGTTTAAAACACAATTCGGAAAAACCTGTAAGGAATACATTGAATTTATTCGCATTTGTAAGGCCGATACCCTGCTTCTTTACACCGACAAAACCCTGGACTATATCAGTCAGGAAACAGGTTTTACTGATGCCAGTCACTTTATCAGAACTTATAAAAAGATTCGTGGTATTACTCCTAAACAAAGACGTACTTCTAAAAATCAGTAAGGAAAATTACTAAAAAAAATATAACAAACTTCTAAAAAAAAGGCTGTTTGATAAGGTGAATCCCCTACCAGACAGCCTTTTTAAGTTTTTAAGAATAAAGCCTTACGACCTGTTTCTTAAACTATTTGCTCTGTTTTTTGTAGATTTCATTTGTCTTAGCAACAATCTTATCTACATTCAAGTTCTTACAGCTAGCAACGTATTCATCCCAGTCTTTGTTTACATCTTTCTGACCAGTTACGAACTTCAATGTCCATGCATTGATATTATCAATAAGAGGTACAGCCCAAAGGTTCAACTGTTCACGTTCATCTTCTGTTGGTTTAGCTTTTGGATCAACCTTTGCAACTGTCTTGTATTTTCCATAACGAGCATACAAGTCCTGAACATCTGGAGTAAAGTTATCTGTTGATTCAGCAGTTGAGTGACCGTAGAAGTAGTTACCACAAGCATATCCCCACTTAAGACGGATATCTGTATCAGTATCAGCACCACCAATACCAAGACCACCACACTTGTAACCAGGAAGAAGCTGTTTAACTTTCATTCCATTTACATCAACATAGTGCCAAGTTTCTCCTTCTGGACCCCACTTTGTAAGTGTATAAGCTTCACTTGAATAGAACATCCAGTCTACGAAACGCATCATCTTAATGAATTCAGCTTCGCCAAGGTCATCCAAAGCTTTCTGAGAAATCATTACACCACATTCAAGACGTGATGTTTCAGCAAGGTTCTTGTTTGTACCAGCTGGATAAGCTGTAACGTAAAGTTTGTAATTACCTTCGCCAAGAATCTTCTTCAAGCTTGCATTATCATTAGCCATTGAAGAACGGTTTGTAGACTTGATAACAGTTTTTCCATTGTAGAATTTGTTGTTAGCAACATCATCTGACTGTGTAAAAGTTTCTGGATCAAGGATTCCGTCTTTTACAAAGCTGTTTGCAACAGAAATGAATTTTTTGAAGTCTGGACTGATTGATGATGAATAGAATTCCTGCTTATCATAATCATATTTAATACCACCGTTTGAACCTTCAATAGCCCATCCAGAAAGAACACCATAAGAAGCACCCATCAATTTAAGAAGGTTACCACCCTGTCCTTTTCCAGATTCACCACACCAAAGGTCAGACCAGATATAATCTTTTTCTGAACAAAGGCCTGCAGAAACCATGTATTTCTTTACACCAACCAAAACATCGTGCAAAGTTTCCCAAGTCCAGTCCTTTTCAATTTCGCGGATATTATATCCAGCAGCTTCAAAAATATCTTCACGAACTTCAAGTGTATAGTCCTGAAGTGGAGCCTGATGAAGACCTGGAAGACGGTAGAATTTACCATCAGCCTGGCGGATTGTATCCAAGTCAGCTTCCATATCATATTTTTCAACGAAAGCAGTAAAGTTTGGCATGTACTGTGTATAGTCAGAAACAGCAACAATTCCACCACCAGCAACATACTGATCTTCTGAATAAATCTTAGGAATAATATTAGCAGCAGAACCAGAGTTGATTGCAAGGTTTACCTTCTGGTTATAGTCACCACTATCGTAAGAAATAATATCGAGTTTTACATTTGTGGCATCTGTAATCTTTTTGAATACACCTTCAGATTCCCAAGTATCAATCTTTGGATACCAAGAAGCATCGCTAAAGAAAATTGAATAAGTAACAGGCTCGTCCGAATGGAAAGTCTGTCCTTCACCAAATGTGTAGCCCTTTGCTTCAGCAGCTTTAGCAGAAGCAGCCTTTTTGTTTCCTCCACAAGAAACAAGGAGCATCGCAGCACATGAGATTGCGGCAATACCAGTTACCAACTTTTTCATAGTTTTCATCCTCCTACGATTAAAAACTTATTTTTATTCTTTGACTGCACCAAGCATCATACCCTTCATATAGTATTTAGAAATAAATGGGTAAACACAGATGATTGGCAAAGCCATTAATACCATTGAACAAGACTTAATATTTGCGGCAATCTGCATTTTTTCTGCAGTTGCTTCTCCAGGATCAGCCGAAGTAGAAGCTCCCGAAATAATAGTCTTTAAGTAATATGCAACTGGCCACTGTTCCTTATTATCAAGATAAAGGAAGGCGTTATACCAGTTGTTCCAGTATCCAACCGCATTGAACAAAATCATTGTTGCAATAATTGGCATAGATAAAGGAATTACAATTCTAATAAAAATTCCAATTGGACTAAGTCCATCCAATTCACCGGCCTCTTCAAGTTCGTGAGGAGTTTCGGCAAAGAAAGACTTCATCAAAATTACATAATAAGTACTGATTAAAGAAGGCATAATAAAACCTGCCATTGTATTTGGAAGATGAAGTCTTCTCATCAATACGTAGTTAGGAATCAAACCTCCAGCAAAATACATTGTAAATATTACAAACTTTGTAAGGATTTTCTGACCCCTTAATTCTTTTTTAGACAAAGGATAAGCAAGACAAGATGAAAAAACTAAAGATGCAATAGTTCCAATTACCGAATAGATAAATGTATTTTTATAGCTTCTTAAGAAGTCTCCCTTTGCTAAAACCGATTTATAAGTTTCAAAATTAAATCCTTTTGGAATAATAGAAACCTGGCCCATCATAATTGCCTCTTCAGAAGAGAAAGACTGGGCAACCAGATAGAGGAATGGATAAAGTGTAACAACACACACCAAAATCATGATAATAGTATTGATTGCAGTAAATAAAACGTAACCAGTAGAATCTTTTACTCTTTTTGCTTCATTATTAGCCATTTTTTACCTCCTCACCTATTACCACAAGCTTGAACCAGAAAGCTTACGTGAAAGTTTATTTGCAAAGGTCAACAAAATTAAGTTCAAAACCGATTCAAACAAACCAACTGCAGTAGCATAACTGTAGTTTCCTGAACCAAGTCCAAGACGGAATACAAAAGTAGAAATAATATCTGCTGTTTCGTATGTCATTGGGTTATAAAGAAGGAATACCTTTTCAAAAGCACCACCAGAACCAACAAGACCACCAATATCAAGAATAAGGAGTGTTGTAATTGTTGGCAAAATACAAGGAATTGTAACGTGAATTACTCTCTGGAAATGGTTAGCACCATCAACCTCTGCAGCTTCATACAAAGAAGGGTTAATTCCTGACATAGCAGCAAGATAAAGAATTGTTCCCCATCCTAAGCTCTGCCAAATTCCCGATGCAACGAAAATTGTTGTGAACCACTGTGGTAAGGCTATAAAAGAAACCGGTTGCCCTCCAATGCTAGAAATAAGGTGATTGATTGGTCCATTAGTAGACAAAAGTTCACGAATCATACCTGTTACAATTACCATAGAAATAAAGTGAGGTAAGTATGAAACAGTCTGAACAAACTTCTTCCACCACATTGTTCTAATTTCATTCAGCAATAAAGCGAAAATGAGGGTTAGAGGGAATCTGAATAAAAGGTAAGTAATATTCAAAACCAAAGTATTTCTAAAAGCGCGCCAGAAAGTTTTATCTGCAATAAACTGTTTGAAATACTTAAAACCACTCCACTCATCACCAAAAATACTGTGTCCTGCACGATAGCGGCGGAATGCAATGATATTACCTGCCATTGGAATATAGCGGAAAATAATGAAGTAAATGACAGGGATAAGCATTAATGCATAAAACTGCCAGTATTTTCGCATATATTTGGCAAAAGGTACTTTTCTCTGCTCCACCAGATCATCATTGATTTTCTTTGTCATTTTTTCCCCTTTTTAAAAATATGTGTTATACTTTTATTAGTACTTGCATACTAGTGTTCTTGTATGGTTATATAATAAATCGTATTTACAAGAAGTCAAGAATTATTTCTAAATTTACAGTAAAATACCTATGAAATACTGTAATACAATGTTTTATTATGAGGATAAAATGAAAAATACAGCTAAACACGACAGAGAATCTAATAGAGACTATGCACTTAGAGTTATTAGAGAAAACATTATTAATCTTGAATTAAAACCTGGCACCATGATCAGCGAGCAAGATATTGCAAATGAACTTAATTTATCCAGAACCCCAGTACATGAAGCAATGCAGGAATTATCTACTACTAAAATTATTGAAATACTTCCTCAGCGTGGCTCATATGTCAGCAAAATAGATATGGATAGAGTTGATGAAGCAGTTTTTATGCGAACTACCCTTGAATCTGCAATAGCCGAATTAGCCTGCGAAAAAGCAAATGATGATGATATTATGGAACTGGAAGAAAATATTAATCTTCAGGAGTTCTATTTAACAAAAAACAATCTGGATAAGTTTATGGAACTGGACAATGCCTTCCACCAGACCATGTACAGAATTGCAAATAAAATGCAGTGTTTTTATATGGTAAAACTTATGAATATTCACCATGACAGAGTTAGGGAACTTCATTTACATTCATCAGACCCTAAAACTGTAATTGCAGAACACAAGGAAATTCTAGAAGCATTTAAACAGCATAATGGAAAAAAAGCACATGATTTACTGGTAACCCACATTACACGGCTTTACCAGCAGCAGGGAGAAATCCGTAAAAAATATCCTGAATTTTTTGCATAAATTTTAAAAAAAAATGCATTTAGCCTGTTGACACAAATCTGAGTTTTCTATAATATGAAGAACATCTAGCGGGCGTAGCGAAGCTGGTTATCGCGCTGGCCTGTCACGCCGGAGATCGCGGGTTCGAGCCCCGCCGCTCGCGCTAAAAGCTTTCTGAGAAATCGGAAAGCTTTTTTTTATTTAACTTAAACTACAACAAAATCTATAAAATTTATTTGCAAACTATCATTCTATATTATGGCAAGAATAATAAATTCATGTTATTCTTTAAAAATCATGATTATTTTTGATTTTGACGGAACTATAGCAGATACAATTTCACTTGGAATTAAAATTGTAAACGACCACGCAGATAAATATAAATATAATAAACTTGATAGAGAAAGCAACGGTCATCTTTCGGCAACTGAATTAATTAAACGCATAGAAGTTAATCCTCTTAAATTACCATACCTTATGTTTTTGCTCAGAAAAAAACTTGGTGAAAGAGCTTCCGAAATTCAAATTTTTCCAGGAATAAAAGATATTCTTGAAGAGCTGAAAACTTCCGGCCAGAAATTAGGAATTATCACTTCAAATTCTCCAAAAAATGTTTCCGATTTTCTTAAAAGAAATGAAATAGAATCCTATTTCTCTTACATACGAACAAGAGTTGCCATATTCGGTAAAAAGAAAGCACTTATAAAAGCAAAGAAAATTCTAAAAACCAATTTCCTCTATGTTGGAGATGAAATTAGAGATATAGAAGCCTGCAAAAAATCAAACACACCAATAGTTTGTGTTAGCTGGGGTCTTAATTCAGCCCAAGGACTTGAAAGTCATAATCCAGGGCTGGTTGCAAACACTCCAGAACAGGCTCTTTCTCTTATAAAAAACTCTATTCAAAAAATGCAAATGTAAGTGCACATTAATTGCATAGGCTTTTCTTAAAAAAACAGCTCTATTCTATACTAATTATAGGATTTGTTTATTGCTTTTTTTATTGGCTTTTTTCAATATCAATTATATCTTTATTATATAATAGAAGAAAAAAGGAGATAAAAAATGGCAAACAACCTTCAGGTAAACCAGGCTATCAATCTAACAGATCAGTTAATTTCTTGCTTAAATGATGCAGAAAAGCATCTTTCGTCTGCCCGCAACTGGGGCTTTTTAGATGTACTTGGCGGTGGATTAATCGTAGACTTAATCAAACACTCCAAACTCAACAATGCCAAAGTGTCTATGTCCAATGTAAATAACCTGCTGCAGGAACTCCAGAGAGTTTTAGGCGGAATCAGCATGCCAGGCGACTATTCTATGCAGGTAAACGGAGTTCTAACCTTTGCAGACTTCTTTTTTGACAGCGGAATTGTAGACGTCTATATGACTGCAAAAATAATGAACAGTCTTACCGAAGTAAGAAAACTTCGTGATAAATGTTTTGAATTAAAAAACAAATTGTCTGCTATAATGTAAGTATGCAATTTAAAACTAAAACAATTGCCCGTATGAGTTGGATATATGGGCTCATCATCATAATTGCAAACATAATTGCAGTTCTTGTACCAAATGTAATTTCAGATCCTCTTGGAGAATCTCCAAACCAAAAATTATGGATAGACTATCTGGTAAACAAACATGCTTCATCATTTTCTATTATAGCAGCATTTTTGGTTCCTACCTTAATTTGTATTTTCTATTCAAAAAGTTTGATGAAGTCGGAAGAAAAACTTTTATCAAACCTTTCAGAAATTCCATCTGTTTATTCTTTATCTTCTGTTATTGGCTGGAATATCTATTATTTTATAGAAATCCCTTTTGTCATTCATGCAAAAATTACTTTAGGAATCAGCATAAAATATATTCTTATATCCTCCTGGGCCTTTGCACTTATTTCTGGAATGACAGCCTGGACAATTTCTTATCTTGCAATTGAACTCTTAAACCGAACAGTTTTACTTCCTCAAGTTTTTCCTCAAGGCCACATAAAACACACAAAACATTCTGTTTATCCACGATTTTCTCATCTTCTTATCTTCTGTTTTATGGTTTCTTCGGTATTTCCAATTGGTCTTTTAATGGCAAGTCATATTTCTTTACAAATACAAAACGGACTTCCCATTCAAACAAGCGTTGTAATTATTTCTATCATGTTTCTTCTATTTGCACTTACAATTACAATTTCACTTTCAAAAATCATAATTACACCTCTTGGAAAACTTACCCAGGCAGCAGAAAGGATAAAGGACGGAGACTACAAAACAAAAGTTTCTATTGTAACTGCCGATGAACTGGGAACCCTGGCTGACAGTTTTAATGATATGGCAGACTCTCTTGCCGAAAAAGAATTTATGCGAGATACCTTTGGAAAAGTTGTAGATCCAGAAGTCAGAGATTATCTGATGAAGGACGGTGGACTTTCACTTTCCCAGCTTGGAGGTCAAACTCGCCAAGTTACAGTTCTTTTCTGTGATATAAGAAGTTTTACCGCAATGAGCGAAAAAATGTCTGCTGAAGAAGTCGTTTCTCTTTTGAACAAATACTTTACCGCTCTGGGTAAATGTATAACAAAAAATCATGGGATTATTAATAAATACATTGGCGATGCCATAATGGCAATTTTTGGAGCTCCAATTAATTCAAAAAACTCTGCTCTGGATGCCCTAAAAGCCGCCCTTGATATGAGACAAGCTCTGACTGAAGTAAATAAGGATTTTGAAAAACAGGGAAAACCAAGCATTCGTTTTGGAATAGGCATTCATACAGGCCCAGTTTTTGCAGGAACAATTGGAGCCGAAAACCGCATGGAATATACAGTTATTGGCGATACGGTAAATACTGCAAGTCGTCTTGAATCTCTTTGCAAAACATACCAAACGGATTTGCTTCTTTCTCAGGAAACTGTAAACCAAACAGGTCTTCCTCTTGAAGATTTAATTTTTGTTGATGACGCCCAGATAAGGGGCAAAGAAGAAACTATGAAAGTCTATTCCTATTCTCAAAAAAAAAGTTAGGACTCACAGCTTCAATAAAAGCCATGATCCTAACTTCATCACTATGAAAACTGAGCCTGACGTAAGGCGTAATAAGCTCCTTTTTTAGCCATCAGTTCTTCTGGACTTCCACTTTCTACAATTCCGCCCTTATCAATTACAAAAATGCGGTCTGCATTCTGTATTGTTGAAAGGCGGTGGGCAATAACAAAGCTTGTCCTACCCTTCAAAAGATTTGCAATTCCTTTCTGAACCAAAATCTCAGTCTTAGTATCAATGCTAGAGGTAGCCTCATCCAATATTAAGATTCTTGGATTAGACAGCATAGTTCGGGCAAATGCAACCAGCTGCCTCTGTCCATTACTTAATTCCCCACCGCGTGCAGTTAACTTAGTATCGTAACCATTTTCCAAATCACGAATAAAATCATCTGCATGAACGGCACGACTCGCAGCAAGCATATCCTCTTCACTTGCCTCCAGCTTACCATACATAATATTTTCACGAATTGTGCCGCTGAAAATATAATTATCCTGGGTCATAATTCCCATCTGGGTACGCAAAGAAGCAAGGTCAACATCACGTATATCTTTTCCATCAATTAAAATCTGGCCATCCCTTATATCATAAAAACGACTAACCAGATTTACTACAGTCGATTTACCAGCTCCAGTAGGTCCTACCAAGGCAATAGTTTCACCCTGGGCCACAGAGAAATCTACATTTTTAAGAACATCTACATCTTTTTTATAACCAAATGTAACATTTTTAAACTCAACATCACCCTTTACCTCAGGCATTGGCTTTGCATCCTCCTTCGAGGTAACTTCTGCTTTTTTATCGATGATCTCAAAAATACGTTCAGCTCCAGAAGCCGCATTTACAAACTGATTATAAAAATTACTCAAGTTCAAAATCGGCTGCCAGAACATTCCTACATAAGATCCAAAGGCAATATAAGTACCAATAGAAACATTATCAATCCCAAGAATCTTAATACCAACCATATAAAGGGCCATGGTTCCTACACTCCAGCACAAATCAATCCAGGAACCAAAACCATCACACCAGCGAACAGCCCTTAAAAATTCCTTGCGGTCAGCCCAGACCAATTCACGGAAAGTCTTGTCAGTTTCTTCTTCTGCCCTAAAGCTCTGAATAATCTTAATACCCGACAAATCTTCATTTATAAAGGCATTCATATTCGAAGACTTCTGTCTTTTAGCTTTCCAGTGTTTTTCTGCCATTATGGAGATAAGGAATACACCTCCAATTAAAAACGGTAGAGAACAAAGAGCCGCCAAAGCAAGTCTCCAGTTTTTTACAAACATTATGACCATTACAGCAACAACCGTAACAAGGTTTGGAATCAAAGTTGTAACTGCATTTTCTATAATGTCCTTAAGAGAGTTAGAGTCCCCAATAATTCTTGCAAGAATCTTTCCAGAAGGCCTTGAATCAAAAAAAGCCAGATCAAGACTCTGAATATGATCATAAAGCTGCTGTCTTAATTCCTGAATAACCTTATTAGAGGTTTTAGCCATCAGATACATTCGCAGCTTAATTGCCAATACCGCAAGAATATTAATTACAGCTCCCAAAAGTACAATTCTTATAAGACCAGCAAGGTCTCCCGGAATAATATAATTATCAATGGCTCTTTCATTCAGCAGAGGATTAATCAGATCAACCCCTGTACCAAAAGCCATTAATACAAAAACAAATGCAATTCTTTTTTTATATTTAAGCAGATAACGAAAAAGTCTAGGCATTGTCTCAAAATTCGATTTCTGTACCTGCTCTTCATCAATCTTATAACTATTCATTTAATACTCCACAAAAAGGCCCGCAAGAAGCCTGCACATTTAATACTGACTATCAAATGTCTCCTTGTATAAACCACCTTTAGCCATAAGCTCTTCATGGTTTCCTTCTTCCACCAGACGGCCCTTATCAAGAACAATAATCTTGTCTGCCTTACGAACTGCAGAAATTCTGTGAGCAATAATGATTTTTGTCATTCCACTCAAATCTGCAAGCACCTGCTGAATCTCCTGTTCAGTTTCTGTATCCAATGCTGATGTTGAATCGTCCAAAACCAGCACAGGTGTTTTTCTTGCCAAGGCACGGGCAATTGTAATTCTCTGCTTTTGTCCACCAGAAAGGCCTACTCCACGTTCTCCAATAACAGTGTTTTCTTTATCTTCCATTCGGTCTACAAACTCAGAAGCTCTAGACTGATTAAGGGCAGACCTAACCTGAGCCGTAGTAATTTTTTCTCTTGCCCCCAGACGAATGTTTCCATCAATAGTATCTGAAAAAAGGAAGATATCCTGCATAACACAAGAAACCGATCTGCGAAGGGTAGGAAGAGGTAACTCCCTAATATCAATTCCATCAATCTTAATAGAACCATCTGTAACATCGTACATACGTTTAAGCAGATTGATTAAGGTAGTTTTTCCAGATCCTGTTGACCCCATAATTCCCAAAGTCTGACCGGCTTTAATTTCAAATGAAACATCATCCAAAATCTTACGGTCTCCAGCCTGGTAGGTAACATGATCAAATTCAATATCACCATTAATATCAAATTCTGAGAACATTGCCCCAGAAAGTTCTTCATCTCCAGCAACCTGACTTTTATCTGTAATATCAGGATTTTCCTGGTAAATCTTATTCAAACGTTTAACACTAGCCTTGGCACTAGAAAGTCCATTTGTTAGCCATCCAAGCATTTCCATTGGCCAGATCATTCCCCCTACATACTGTATAAAGGCCATAAGCTGTCCAACAGTCATTTTTTGTCCACCCTGCAAAGGATTTCCTTTTATAACAATAAGTCCTCCCAGTAAAAGCGAAACAATCGACAAACTTCGTGTAATCATCTGAATTATAGGATTATATTTTACAAAAACCCTACTCAAATCTATGTTCAATTCATAAAACTTCTGATTATGTTTATGGAATTTAGCAATTTCAAAACCTTCTCGGGCAAAAGCCTTTACAGTTCTTACACCCGCAAGATTTTCTGCCGCAGTATTATTCATTTCAGAACCTTCCTGGGCAACGGCACCATACAGTTCATCCAGCTGTTTTTCCATTTTTATTGCAATAAAACCTGAAGCAATCATGCCAAGAACAGGAATAATAGCCAGCTGCCAGTTAATCCTTATCATAAAAAATAAAGTAGAAACTGTTCTTATAGCAACCTCTGCCATGAGAATTCCCATAAATGCCGCAATATCCCAAATACGATCTACATCATCTTTTACACGACTCATAAGTTCACCACTGTTAATTCCATCAAAGAAATTAGCAGACAGGCTTTGAATTTTCTGAAAAAGATTTATTCGAACTTCAGATGCTATTTTACTTCCAGCAAAATCACACAGAAATTCTTTCGTATATTGAAAAACACAACGACCTACTCCAATTCCAAGAATACCCAAGAGAAGTAGATTTAAAACTCCTGTGTTTTTTCCAATCAACACATCATCAACTATATGCTGAACAATTAAAGGGGCCGCCTGATCCAGTAAAGTTGCAGCCGTCATTGCCAGCAAAGCAATCAAATACAAATAAGAGTACTTTCTAAAGTACTTAGATAAATTTAACTTGTTCATAAGTAATTTTTTTTTTACGCAATAATGATTCGGTAACGATCCGAATACAACATTTCACACGCTAGAGTACGTGCGGTCTATTTGTGAGGCTTTTGATTTTAAGTGGGATTTAGAACTCTTTTACAGAAAGGAGATTCCTTCCGCACTTAGAATCACAAACATCATAATTATCCATGGGAGTAACCTCCATTAAAAAGATTTGGTCAGCGAGTTGACCATATCCACAATCTATTATTTAGAATTTTTTTTGTCAAGCCCATTCTCCCTAGTGCACTTAATTTGCTAAAGAAATTTCAATTCTTTCAGTAATTTAACCCTTCTCTTCTTGAATTTAATTGTATTTTCCTATAATATTTTATTACTTTTACGGAATTACCGAGAATGAGGAGGTGACATATACATGGCAACAATCAACGTTGACGATACAGAAAACCTTGAAAAAGCAATCAAGCGTTTTAAGCGTATGGTTGAAAAAGAAGGCATTATCCGCGAATACAAAAAGCGTGAATATTTCGAAAAACCTTCTGCAACTCTTCATCAGAAGAAAACAACTTTGGCTCGTAAACTTTTGAACAAAAGACGTAAGACTGAAAAGAAAGATTACTAGGCTAAAATCGAAAATCTGTTAAAAACCAGGCTGAATTATCAGACCGGTTTAGGATTATCGCAAGAACGTCTAAGAGGCAAGTTGAACTTGCACATTTACGAACAACACAAAGACCGCCGAGATTTCAGCGGTCTTTTTAATTTAACAAGGAATCATTACTTATAAAAACCTTTAAACACAAAAAAAAATCGAGCCCCTTTAAGAAGCCCGATTCTAAATCACTTATGCTATATAGCGTAAATTATTTTGCACGTTCAAGGAAAGAACCATCACGTGTATCAATAACAATCTTATCATCTGTATTGATAAATAATGGAACTCTTACTTCAATTCCTGTATCCAAAGTTGCAGGTTTCAATGATTTTCCAGAAGTATCACCTTTAACACCTGGTTCACAGTAAGTTACTGTACGAACTACACGTACTGGAAGATCAATACCAACTGGCTTTCCTTCGTAGAATGTAAGAGCTACGTCAAGGTCATCATCTGGAGTAATATAACCAGCATAATCACCAAGGTCTTCCTTAGCCAATTCGAACTGTTCATAAGTTTCGTTATCCATGAATACATAAGTATCACCATCGATGTATGAAAGCTTTGTTGTGTGATTTTCAAGATCTACTTCATCAAATTTTTCACCAGCATCAATACCAAGATCCATAGTTGAGTTAGTTACAAGGTTCTTAACGCGGAAGCTTGTTACCATACCAGCACGTCCTGAGCGCTGACCAAGCATCTTCTGAACGATAAGAGCATTTCCTTCATACATGAAAGCTGTTCCAACTTTTAACTGTGATGTCATTAACATATAAATAACCTCTAAAATGTTTAGTTTGCAAAGATATTACTATATTATAGCAATTTTCCGAATGAATGTCATTAAGTTAGCCCCAAGGTCACCATTTTTTCTAAGAGCTTTTGCAAAGTTTTCAAAACATGGTGATAAAAAATTGCGATTTTTTATAAATTCTTCCAAATCTTTTTCAAAATTTTCATCAAAAATCATCTCTTCGGGGCTGTTAAAATCTAGCCAAACTCGTTTTACAATTAAAAAACAATCTTCATCAAAAAATTCCTTCATGCGGTCCAGCAAGGCATTCACTTTAACCAGCTGATATTCATCGCTTTGTGGGTAGGCATGCCATACAAAAGGAATGCCGGAAAGACATGCCCTGCTCATAGATTCTTCTCCACGAATAAAAAGAAGTGAACATTCCTTCATCACCTTATCCCACTTTTCTTGATTCATAAAAGGCAATTCTTTTAGACTGGATTTTTTCTCTGCTAAATCATTCCATGCATTTTTAAACGAATCAAACCCCCGCCCCTGTGCCAGTTCAACCGTAAATTCAAACTGGCTTAAAACTTTTGCAAGTGGCTTCCAATTCCTTTCATAAGTAAAAACAAGACATGGTCCCAGGGCATTTCTTGGGACCTGTTTTTCCCATTCCTTATCTAAAATTAAACCGCCGGTTTTGTCTGTAAAGCCTGGCATAAAATTGACTTTTTGAACCTTTGCTGAACGAGTTAAAGATTTTAAACAGTGAAAATCTTCTGCGTACTTTTCTGCAGTAAGATAGTCAATCATTATTATATTTACAATTCTACTAAGTTTATCTTTAAAAAGGATTTTTTCCATCCAATCCGGACGACCACACTGGAAGCATTCTAAAATTACAGAAAGTTTTTCTCCATCATTTTTGATAAAGGTCTGATAACAAAAGTCGTCTCTTTTCCAATCATAAATATCAATTCCCATATATGACTGAACATCTTTATTATCTTGAATACCAGAACAAATTTTATTAAAGGAAAACAAATCATCCACAATTAAATTGATTTTTAGTTCAGAGTCAATTTCCTTTAATCTTTTACAAAGTCGCCAGACAACCCCAATATCACCAAAGTTATCTACAACCTTACACAAAATCGTAATTTCCATAAAAAAAGCACCGAAAACCGGTGCCTTATTTTAAAAAGTAAAAAATTATTTTTCAACTATCATTAAGATGATTAATTCACCTGACTATACAGGCCACTAATTTCATCTCGCCATGCAGATTTCTGTTCTCTATCTTCCCATTCAATAATTTTTTTGATGGTAAAATGTCTTTGGTCTCGAGGATTTTCAAAGAAAATTACGGCAAAACGTCCCTGTCCAATATAAGCAATCTTTTCATTTTCTCCAGTTGTTTCCTGACTCTTTACCTTTTCCAAGGCACATTCGAAATGAACTGGATTTCCAGATTCTTTATCAGTCATAGCAGAAGCAAGATCTGTAATTGGCTGATTACACAAAGGACAGATGACCTGACGAGCTTTCAAACGCTGAATGTTTTTAAGTCTTTCCTTTTCACCCTCAGCATCTTCATATTGGGATTTATTAAACTGAAAAGCCTTATGCTTATTAGTGTTATTAAAATCCTTATTCTGAGAATCACCCTTCCTCTGATTATTCCAATTATTTGAATACTTCTTATTACGACGTTTATCCATAATTAATCTCGAAACTTCAATTCTTCAGGATCCTCAATAAGATGATTGCTTATAACTTGAGCAATTCTCTGTATTGCATTATCAAGGTAATCCTGGCTTTGAATTTTTCTCCTCAATTCCAAAATACGTGGAGACAACTGTGTATCTTCAGTTTTTTCCAAAACCAAAGTAGCTGTCGCTGTTGGTTTTCCACCAGAAATCATAGAATTTCCCCTTATTCTGCGAAAGCATTTTCAATATGATAAACCGGCTCTAAACCAGGCATATCAATAATAATTACATCAAACCTAACGTAACTCTTACTATATTGTCGATGTTTTAACAGAAAACGTTTAGACGTTTTTAAAATTCTTTCTAATTTCTGATGATTTAACTCCCTTTTTATCATATCTAAAGTGCCATGAGGCAAGGTTTTTACCTCAAAAAACACAATAGTTTCATTTATATATGCAATTATATCAAGTTCTCCGCTTCTTGTCCGCCAATTACGTTCAATAATTTCGTAACCTTTTTGCTCAAGAAATCTTACAGCTTTTTCTTCTCCTTGATCTCCGACTTTTTTTGTAGTCATTTTCTCTCCATAATAAAGGCAAATATCTGAGCAAGGATTTCCCAGGTTGATTCCGGAACAACATCTCCAACATTGCTTAACCCCAGCATTTCAACCAGAAGCGTATCTTCTTTAATTAAAACTTCCTTTTTTTTAGCTTCATCTATAATTTTCTGGGCCAGAGAACCACTTCCTTTTGCAAGAACAATAGGAGCATCCACTCCCTCAGGATATTTTAAGGCAATAGCTTTCTTTTCCGTCATCAAATACTCCCGTCAAAAGTGTAGAAGGACTGTCCCTGACTGGCAAAACCTTCAATTTCTTCCTGCTCAGCCCATTCAATTTCAATACCAGGAACTATATCTATAAACCTCTTCTTTAAAGATAATACAACATCATCTATTTCTTCAAATTTTGTTTCAGAAATAAAGAATTTTATTTTTTTAAGTTTACCTTCATCATAATTCAAATTAAAAAAATATGTTTTTGTCTCATATCTACAGTCAAGATTTAAAATTTTAGGTTTCTGATTATGAGATGGTAAAACCCTTATGTTTCCCTGCCCTAAAGCAATAGAACTTTTTGTTTCTACAATTTCAAAAGGAAAAATAAGCCACCCCTCTTTTATTCGGTTCATTCTATTTAAAAGCCCTTTTCCCTTTTCAAAATTTTCTTTATCGCCTAAATCTTTATTCCCACTACTTTCCAAAAATGTCAGCAGTTGTAATATTTCATGCTCATCGGCATTTAATCCTTTTTTTGCAAGAAGCAGCAATATTTCCGCGGCTGACTTTTCCTTTCCATTAAATTTTAATGATATTTTATACAGTTTATTTAATAGACCCTGATCCATTTTCATTTCTAACTGCTTTGTCATTTGAAATAAACTTAATGATACAGAATCTGCAGGCAAACCAAGATTTTGCAAAAGATTCATTAACTGGCTGCTTTCCAAAAGTTCAAGTTTTATATTATTTAAAACAAGTCCTGCGTTTTCTTTTGGATTTATATAGATTTTTCCGTCATGAGAAGTAATATTTGCAAGAAAAGTTGCCCCAATTTTTAGATTTTTATTTGAACTCACACTTACGCGTGCACCTGCTACCGAAGCAGAATATTTTCCATTTCCTTTATCTGAAATTATCCTAACTAAAACAGTAGAACCATCCTTTAAGACTTTTTGATTAAGCCCCAGACGAGATAATTGATTTGTATGAACAGAAATAGAATTAAATGCCATAAAAAAGGTGTCCTCTCAACAAAAGGGACACCTTTATTATCAATTTTCAATAATTAATTGTCAATTATATAGATTGATTACTCAGCAGCAGGAGCTTCTGCAGCTTCAGCGGCAGCTTCCTTAGCCTTAGCAGCTTCAGATGCAGCAGCGTTACGTGCAGCCATAGCAGCAGCAACTTTTGCTCCAACCAAAGTCTTAACTTTAGAATCCTTACCGATCTTATCACGTAAGTAATAAAGTTTTGCACGGCGTACTTTACCAGGGCGAACAACTTCTACCTTCTGGATACGTGGGCTGTTATAAGGGAATACACGTTCAACACCTACACCGTAAGAAATCTTGCGAACTGTAAATGTCTGGCGAGCACCTTCATTCTTCTTACAAAGTACTACACCTTCGAAAACCTGGATACGTTCTGTTTTACCTTCAATAATTTTGAAGAATACTTTTACTGTATCACCAACATTGAAATCCTGAGCTCCAGGACGTTTCTGTGTTTCTTCAATAGTTTTAATAAGATCCATCATGATCTCCTTTTAATCTACAATAAGTCGCAAGCATAGCTTGCTCTGTGCGTTTTCAAGGTAAAAGCTAAAAAACTCACTTTCGTGACTTTTTTTTAACACTTTTTCCATTTACGCATGTAATTTCCTCAATCATCTTTTCGGCTTCTTCAGAAAGTTGACCTTTCATTCTTGCAGTACAAATCAAATCAGGTCTATTAGCAAGAGTTTTTTCAAGTCTCTTTTTAAGCCGCCACTTTCGAATTTCCTCATGATTTCCACTAAGTAAAACTGGTGGAACCTTCATACCCTTCCATTCTTCTGGATGAGTATACTGGGGATACTCCAAAAGTCCGTCACAATAAGATTCTTCTTCCAATGATTCATGAGAAATTACACCATCTACTAAACGATACACTGTATCAATAACTACAGTAGCAGCAACTTCTCCAGATGACATTACATAATCTCCAATAGAGATTTCTGCGTCAACATAAGAATCAATAATTCTCTGGTCAATACCTTCGTATCTACCACAGATGAAAACTAATTCATCCTTGTGACTTAAATCTTCAGCAACTTTTTGTGTAAGCTGTTTTCCGCTTGGTGTAACATAAATTACATACTTCTTACGGGCATTTACACTATCAAGTGCTTTTGAAAGAGGTTCAGGAAGCATTAACTGCCCAGCTCCTCCTCCATACGTTCCGTCATCACAGCTATGGTGTTTATCTAGAGCAAAATCTCTGATGTTCACCAGATCGTAAGCAATAATCTCCTTTTTTACCGCTTTAGCCATGATTGAGTTTTCAAAAAAAGCCTTAACGATATCAGGAAATAAGGTCAGCACAGTAAATTTCATGGAATTACTCCAGAATCCAGAGGTGCATCAATTGCACCGTACCGTTCTTTACATCTACCTTTCCAATAAATTCTTTATTAAAAGGTACCAGAACTTTTCGGTCACAACTATCGGAGAGAGCGACTTCTAACAAGTAACCACCTCCGCCTTCCAATACGTCTGTGATTTTCCCTAAAACATCACCCTTATGGGCTTTAGGTGCATCCAACGTTGCCGGATCGTTTTTCCCTTCATAAACAAGGGAACAATCTCGTAAATCTTCTATATACCACTCATCCTTTTGCAAGGGTTTGCAGTACTTTCTTGGAACCTCAATCTCCCACTTATTGTACTTTTGTACTTCAGCGTCAGAATCAATTCCTGCAAATTTAACATAAGCAATTGCATTTCCCAAAGAAACCGATTCAACCTTTGTTTCTTTAGACAATTCGCCATGTCTCAAAGTAACCTCTTTAAGTTTGAGTAAATGCTCATACTCTCCAGAAGTACTCTCTACTTTACATTCACCCGAAAAACCATGAGCTCCACGAATGAATCCAACTACAAGTTGTGCCTTAACCATCAGCAATATTCCTAATTAGTTATCAAGAATATCAAGACTGTAATGTTTACCGTCTTTTACTGCCGAAGCGCTCAAAACAGTTCTCATTGCTTTAGCAATACGGCCGTATTTACCGATTACCTTACCAATGTCACCATCTGCGACCTTAAGCTGAAGCACCATTCCCTTCTCGCCTTCAGTTTCATTTACAGTAACAGCTGACGGATCATCGACCAATGATTTAGCGATGTATTCAATCAGGTCTTTTTCCATATTCTGCTCCTGTAAACTACTTTGCCTGTTTAGCAGACTGAATGTTCATCAACTTTTTAACCATGTCAGTAGGCTGAGCACCAACACTGATCCAGTACTTTGCACGATCCAAATTAATTGAAACCTGAGCATCTTCTTTAGCGATTGGCTGATAAGTTCCAATTTCTTCGATACATACACCGTCACGTGGTTTCTGTGAGTCCTGAACAACTACACGGTAGCATGGACGTTTCTGAGTACCAAATCTCTTAAGTCTGATTTTGACCATCTATATCCTCCATAGCACTGTTTCCAGCACCAAATTTTCAAATTTAAACGTATTTATTCTAGTATGAATATTGAAATACAATAATATAAGAAATTACATATTTATTCAAGGCTAGTTACTGGCAAAACGCGAAAGGAATGCCTGCATTCTTTCAGTTTTTGGATGATTGATTATCTCCACAGGATCCCCCTGCTCTACAATCACACCACCATCCATAAAAATAATTTTACTTGAAATATCGCGGGCAAAGGCCATTTCGTGGGTTACAACAACCATTGTCATTTTTTCTGCAGCCAGTTCTTTTATAACAGCAAGAATTTCTCCTGTTAATTCAGGATCCAAGGCTGATGTAGGTTCATCAAATAAAAGGACTTCAGGTTTTAAAGCAAGGGCTCTGGCAATAGAAACTCTCTGTTGCTGACCACCACTTAATTCACAAGGATAATTTTTGATTTTTTCTCCAAGACCCATTCTTTTTAGAAGTTCTATTGCAGTTTCTTCAGCATCTTCTTTTGATTTTTTCAAAACCTGAACCTGAGGATCTACTACGTTCTTTAAAACAGAATAATGAGGAAAAAGATTAAAATTCTGAAATACCAAACCACTTTTCAGAATAATATCATGTCTTTCTTTTTTATCTGCATAAATGCCATTTTTTACAAGTGTCTTACCACAAATTGAAATAGTACCATCACTTACAGTTTCAAGCTGAGAAATACAACGAAGCATTGTTGACTTTCCAGAACCGCTTGGCCCAATGATAGAAAGAACTTCACCTTTTTCTACAGAAAAGGAAATTCCCTTTAAAATTTCAACATTATCGTTAAAAGTTTTTCTAATATTTTCAACCTTGATAATTTCTTCCATAAGATTCCAAAACTCCTAGTTATAATAACCCAGTTTCTTTTCCAATTTCTGGAATCCAATAGAAACTATCCAGTTCATAACAAAATAGAAAACCCCGGCAATAAATAAAGGAACAAAGGAGAATAAAGCCCCCTGTCTTTCTTTAGCAACCATCAGTAATTCAGAAACTCCAATTACAGATACTAACGCTGTATCTTTTACAAGAGTAATTACTTCATTACCCATAGCAGGAACTATCCGTTTTATTACCTGTGGTAAAATAATTCTAAAAAATGTCTGACCAGAAGTGTAGCCTAAAACCTTAGAAGCCTCATACTGCCCCTTTGGTATTGATTCAATACCTCCACGATAAATTTCAGCAAAATACGCTGCATAATTTATTGCAAGGGCAACAATTGCGGCTACAAATCTGTTCCATTTAAATGATACATCAAAACCCTGTGAAACAAGCCATCTTACAAATAAACCTGGTCCAAAATAAACAACCAAAAGCTGCAGCATCAATGGAGTACCACGGATTATTAAAAGAAAAACATTTGTAATAACAGATAAAACTTTATTTTTAGACATTCTTCCCATTGCAATAGGTAAAGCCAAAGGAATAGAAAATAATAAAGTTAGTAAAAATACCTGTAGCGATGTTACTGAACCGTTTAGCATCGCATGCAACATTTTGATGTATCTATCACTCATATTTATTTAATTACAGAAATATCTTTACCGAACCACTTCTGACCAATTGCAGCAAGTGTACCATCAGCCTTCATTTCCAAAAGAATCTTCCAAACTTCATCACGAAGAGCTGGTTCAGACTTTCTAAATCCAATTCCATAAGCTTCTGCTGCAAGTGCTTCATCAATTACAACGAATGGCTTTTTTGTCTGTGCGATAGAGTAATTAGCAACAATGCTATCCATTACTACAGCATCAACACCACCAATATCCAAATCATTCAATGCAGTAACATTATCTTTAAAATTGATTGTTTTACCAATTGATGAAGAAAATGCCTGATTATCATCAACAGCTTCCTGAGCACTTGAACCAGACTGAATACCAATAGTTTTACCCTTCATATCAGACAAAGATTTAATTCCACTATCAGCACGAACAACTAAAACCTGATCATTATTCAAATAAGCTTCTGTAAAAGATAAAGCAGCTTTTCTTTCTTCTGTAATGGTAAAACCATTCCAAATACAGTCAATTTTACCAGTTTCCAATTCCATTTCTTTGGCATCCCAGTCAATTGGCTGAGCCTTAAATTCTACACCAAGACGTTTTGCAACTTCTTTAGCCAAATCAATATCATAACCAACAATTTCATTATCATCACTACGGAATCCTAATGGTGGAAATGAATCATCCAAACCTAGAACAAATACACCTCTAGATTTAAGATCTTCTACGGCGTTAGCATTAACACTCTGTGATTTCGAACAAGAAACCAAAGCTAATACACTTGCTGCAAAAATAATTGCACAAATAATCTTTTTCATATTTTTCTCCTAAAAAATAATACACAAATTAATTATTTATAAAAATTTTCGAAAATAAGATCCCATTGGCTTTCTTCTGCATCTTTTCCAGGATTTTTAGTATTCTCTTCTACAAATGCAGATAACTTCTCAATCTGTTTTTGAACCATTTCCGAAGCAGGACCACCAATTGTCTTTCGAATTTCAACACACTTTTCAGGTGTAATTAAATCGTAAATATCTTTTTCAAATAATTCAGATTCCTTCTGATAACAGCTAAAATCCAAATCTTCAAGTTTACAATCTTTTTCTATGGCAGTTCTTACCAAACGAGCAGATACACCGTGTGCAGTTCTAAATGGCATTCCCTTACGAACCAAGTAATCTGCAACATCTGTTGCATTTAAGAAACCACCCTGACAGCCCTCAGCCATCTTTTTTGTATTCCATTTTGCAGTTCTTACCATTTCTGTAAAAATCTTCACGCTGGAAATTACTGTATCATAAGCTTCGAAGAAACTTGCCTTATCTTCCTGTAAGTCACGATCATATGATAATGGAAGTCCCTTCATCATTGTAAAAAGAGCAAGCATATCGCCATAAACACGACCAGTTTTTCCACGAATCAATTCAGCAAAGTCAGGATTTTTCTTTTGTGGCATAATTGAAGATCCTGTAGACCACTTTTCACTCAAATCTACAAAACCAAACTCAACAGTTGCCCAATAAACAATTTCTTCACATGCACGAGAAAGGTGCATTTGAATTAATGATAAATCAGATGCAACTTCAAGATAATAATCTCTATCAGAAACTGTATCCAAAGAATTATCTGTAGCAAATGGAAAATCATTTAATTCAGCTTCAAATGCACGATCCAAAGGAAGTCCAGAACCTGCTAAGGCACAAGCTCCAATTGGAGAAACATTTACTCTTTTATAGGCATCTGTAAGTCTGTCATAGTCACGGTAGAACATCCATGCCCAGGCCAAAACATGATGTGCCAAAGTTACAGGTTGAGCATGCTGCATGTGAGTATAACCAGAAATAAGATTATCTTTATTTTCAGAAGCGATTTTTACTAGAACCGAAATCATTTTATTGATTTCATTTTTAAGCATATTTATTTGATGACGAAGGAAAAGTCTTTCATCAAGAGCTATCTGGTCATTTCGACTACGTCCAGTATGAACCTTTTTTCCAGCTTCCCCTATTCTATCAGTCAAAGTTGCTTCAATAAATGAATGAATATCTTCAGCTGACATATCAACATTAAAAGGATTTCCATTTTTATCCTTTCTAGCAATTAAATCTTCTTTTATAGAATTAAGACCATCTATTATCTGCTTTTCTTCATCTTTTGAGATTAAGCCAACTTTAGAAAGCATTTTTGCATGATTTATAGAACCTTCTATATCCACCATAGCCATGCGCATGTCATCTTGGATAGAAGTTTCAAAAGTTACAGCAGCTGCATCAGGACCTTCCAAAAATCGTCCATGCCATAATGCTGCGTGATTATCTGTAGTTATAGTACCGTGTTCTGACATAAAAAGAATTATAATAAAAAAAAGGCTGTTGGTAAATTACCAGCAGCCTTTATAAAACTAAGCTAATTTATGATAACTTATTTATTGATGTTATCCAAACAAGCCTGAATCTGTCCTTTTTCTGCTTCATATGTTTCAGCAGGTGTTTTACCCCATGAGTGGAAGATTGAATTGTACATCCACTCTCCTGACCAGTCTGGGATAAGTGTATCAATACGTTCTGTTGTATTCTGGAGCATGTAGTAAGAAGTTTCTTCCAAAGCTCTTTCATCACGGAATCCCTGATAGTAAGACATCTGTTTCCATGAATCTGGTCCATCATATCCAGGAACTGGAGTTGTATAAAGATCGATAATCTTAGCAATCTTTCCAGCTGTTGCATCATCATAGATAGAAGGAATAACCATCATCTGTGTATCACCAATACCGAAGTTCTTTCCGTTAGATTTTGGTCCGAGTGGGAAACAAGCCCATCCCCAGTCATCTTTCATAGAAGAAAGTGTTCCGTTTGGCTGTGCTGCATACTCCTGGTGACACATAAATGCTGTTTCACCATTCATGAATGCTGTTAACCAGTAGTCCCACTGTCCGTCGCCCTGTGGCAACTGATACTTGCTGTATACATTGTAAGCCCAGTTCAAAGCTTCCATTGATTTGTCTGTTCCGAAGTGTTCAACATATTTTCCGTTTTCTACTACAACTGGAGCATCACCGTTAGAAACGATAGCTGCAACACCGAATGAAGAATAGAAAGAAGACATAGCATACTGATCGATAACACCATCGTTATCTGTATCTTTTGTCATCTTAGCACACATCTTTTCGAATGCATCCCATGTCCACTTACCTTTCTTCTGAAGATCATAGATATAGTCTGGATCATATCCGTTTTCTTCCAAAATTCTCTTGTTGAAGTAGATACCTTCACGTGGTTCAGAAGGAATATCACGGAATCCGTACTGAGATTTTCCAACTGTAAGACGAGCACCTACAGCCTGATTCCATTTAGATGATTTGAAATCTACAGTCTTAATTTTTGATACATCGTACCAGAAATTATTTTTAACACCAGAAATAGCTGAACGTCCGTCTACTAAGTAAGCTACTTTCTTAGATGTATCTCCAGCCATGATAAAGTTTGTAATCTCTTTTGGATGATCTGCCCAACCAGCGAGGTCTCTCTGAACACACTTATAGTTGTATGTCTGTTCCAACCAAGCACGGAATGCTCTCTGATCTTCTTCAGTCTTTGAGTTTGCTGGTGCATCTGGATTTGACCAATAGTCATAAATTGTTACTTCCATTCCACCGAAGTCCCAAACTTTTCCTGTAGAAGGATCGATTTCTGCTACGTAATCCTGGTATGTAGCAGCTCCCTTAGCAGCTTTTTTAGCTTTCTTAGCTTTCTTTGGTTTTGCAAATACTGATGAGCAAACAACAGCTAACATCATTACGACAATTGCAATCTTTTTCATAATTACTCCTTTTTTTCTTGTCAGCCTACCAACTGACTTTAGTTTTTTATCAATTAAACTTATTATATCACACTTTTTTTAAAAGCAAATTTTATTTTTAAATAAAGCGTAATTTAAGTAAATTTAAGTTACATCTTAACACCAGTTGAAGCTAAGCTTTCAACAAACATTCTCTGACAGAACAAATAGAGAATAATTAATGGAATAACGATGAGTAATACAGATGTTGAGTTCATAGCACCTGCTAAAGCTGGAGGAACAGATACGTTACCACCTCCACGAGCACGGCTAAGATAAATACTCAATTTATCTGTAAGACCAATTACCTGTCTTGCCAGCAACTGAATCTTTCCAAGGAAAAGGTTTGAATAGAAGCTGTCTGTCCACTGCCATACGAAAGAGAAGAGGAAACAAGAAGTAATAATTGGTTTTGCACCTGGAACCATAATTCTAAAGAATGTTGCAAATGGTCCACATCCATCAACATATGCAGCCTCTTCCAGTTCAAATGGAAAACCTAGATAGTACTGTCGAATCATAAAGATATAGAGTCCATTCTTTAATCCCATACAAGTAAAACACATCATTATATAAGGTAACATAGTACCTTTAAGATTGAATGTTGCTCCAAAGAACTTGAAATATCGGAAATGCAAATACAGAGATGTAGACAAAGTCTGAGGAGGAATGACAATGAGGAGGATTACACAGAAGAACCAGAATCTCTTTAATGGGAACTGGAATCTTGAGAAACCATAACCTACGAATGTACACATTACAACTTCGATTGCAGAAACCAAAAGAGAAACCCAGATTGTATTTATTAAAGATTTTGTATAATCCAACAAATACATAGAAATTTTCCAGTTATTTACAGAAAAGTTCTTTGGAATAATTACGATTGAAGTATCATAAAGATCTTTTTCAGCCATAAAACTTAATGAAATTTTATTTAAGATTGGCTGAAGAATCATAAAGCACATTCCAAAAAGAAGTATTGCTCTAAAAATTGAGATTGCATACTTCTTCATTGTTACATTAAGAAGCATACCACCTGAAGCTTCATTTCTTTCCCAGAAGGATCTTGTATCTTTTTTAGTCATAGTTATACACCACCTTTGAAATTAAAAGAGAACTTAGTCCGATTAAGGCCATACATACAGCAAAATAAACCCAAGACATAGCCGAACTGAATCCAAAATTCAACTGAATTGTGAGCTGATCATCAATCTTTTTCATAATTTCATTATCTGTACGCATAAAGAAATCAACAACTGTATATACCCAACATACAAGCATTAAAGGACTTACCATTGGAACTGTAATTTTCCACAAGCTTTCCCATGCTGTACAACCTTCCATTTCTGCAGCTTCATACATACTTGGAGAAATATTCTGCAAACCAGAAAGGAAGATAATAATCTGAATACCAGATGCCATGGCAACATCATAAATAGAATCGATAATTTCAAAAAGGATTTTGAAAACTCTTTCGCTTGGGCTGTTCATACCACCTGTATTTGAAACCAAAATTTCTTCAAGAACAGTTGTAACGCTATTTGCATTACCAGCTTCTTCAATAGCATCTTTTAACTGTGCCATCATAGTATTGTTATATTCAAGTCCTACAAGAACACCGGATGAAAGAATTACAGTAAGGAAGAAGATTGAACGAGCAAGAGCACGTCCCTTAAACTTCTGGTTCAAAAGTAAAGCAACGAAGAAACTGAAAACGATTGTTGCAAGAGATCTGTAAATCATCTGTGTTACATTTTCTACAAGCAATCTATTAAATTCAGGATCAACTAAAAATGCTCTTTTGTAATTAGCAAAATTATTCCAATCCTGAGTAAATCCCTCTGTTCCAATTGTAATTTGAGACAAACTCATTTGGAAAGACTGGAATAAAGGCTTAATCATGAAGAACACAAGTCCAATTATAAAAGGCAAAATAAAGATATATCCATACAATGCCCTACGTTTTGTAAGTCCGACATTTTTCTTTTTCATATTATTTTACCACCTTGACTACTTTGTAATCACGAGCAGGAACTTTTACCCCATCTGGAGTTTCGTAATCTGCATAAGAGAAGTTTACAACTATATCATAACCATTGTCGAAGCTTGTTTTAGAAACTTCTTCTGTAAGATGTTCATAAGCTGTAATCTGACTGTTAGAAACTTTAGAGATTTCCTTATTATATTTTGAGTACACTGCGGCTAAATTATCTTTCCAATTATCAAAGTTGGCTGCATAGTATTCAGAAAAATTAGTTTCCTGGATTGCAATTTCAGAAGCTTTCATGAAAGTGAAGAATAAGCCTGCACCAGTTTCAGCAGATTCGAGAACAACCTGATCCTTTTCTGAACCAAGATTGATAGCTGAACCTGCATAATTTTTATGACCGTGAAGTGCAATCTGATAGAAAGGAACCTGTTCATCAAGTATGGCGTATTTATTTCCACGAAGATTCATATTAGTGATGAAGTCGGCCTGTCTAACGGCGTAATCATTACCAGCATTAATCATTAAACCAAGATTCTTTTCCTTTACAGAGTCTAAAGCTTTTATCTGGATATTCTTAGCAGCCTCTCTACTAACAAGTCTATCTTCATTGTAATCTGCTGAAAGTTGATATCCAAAGTCTCTGAAAGAAGCTCCAAGATTATACTTTTCTACAGAAGAAATATATTTATTCGATACACTTTCGATTGCCGAAGGTTTTAATAAGAAATAAGTATCTTTTGTATCATCCTTTCCATACCAAATTGCAGAGTATTCATACAATTCACAAATCTTATCACTAACAAATCTAGCTGGTGTAGAATAATAGAAGAATCCATCGCTAATTCCTGAGTGATATGCAAACTGCATTACACCATCAAGATAAAGTTTTGCAGATGTACCTTCTACATCTTTAAGGAACTTTTTAAACTTACCTTTTCCTCCAAGCTGATTAATAAACTTTAATTTATTAAAATAAGACTGACGTACACCATCATTAATAAAGCCTGTTAATTTAATATTTGCATTCTTGATTCCCATATCATCAATTTCTTTGATAATACCAGCGGCTTCAGAATAACTTGTAACTTTATAAGGCTTTGTTTTTGGCATACCAGCAATCTGCTGAACCTTATCAATTGCTCCAACAATTTCGATAGCTACAGGAACTTCTTTATTATCAGTTTTTGTATTTTTACCAAACAGATAATCTCCATAAGTCTTAGCCATATCAACTATAGAACCAGAGTCAACAAACTTGTAAACCTGTCTAATTTTTTCTCCCTCTGGAAGTCTTTCTTCAAACATATACAAGGCATTTGTTGTTCTTGCAGCAATATCATAACGTTCACTATGGAGCATTTTATAAGCAGCATTTACATAATTGTATGAACCAAGTTTTCCTGCAACTTCGGCATTTATTCCTGCATAAGAAGCACCGTTTTCGATAATTGAAATAAAACTTGAATCTTCATATTTAATACCAAAAACTGGAATTGCAGCTCTTGTTTCAGTAATTGTAGCCTTACGATCTGATGCATAATCCCAACCATAAACATCGGAATAGTAAATGTTTTGGCGAGTTTTTCCATTATTGAAGTTAATTAAAGCTCCACCACCCTCAGGAACAAAAAGTGAACCTTTATCTGTAGTAGAACCAGCTCCAAAATAAGGCAAAACTGTAAGTTCTGTAATAGGATAAATAGTCTTATAAGAAATTTCATCAAACGGAATTTCTACAACTAAATCATCACCTTCAAGCGAATAGAAAACTGTTGTATTAAAAGCAGGCACTTCCTGTTCTGTAGATTCCTTATACTGTTCTTTTAATTCTTCGTAGTCTTCATAAGTAAAACCAACTTTTGAGAAAATACCCTCAAGTTTTTCCTTCATGAATTTCTGAGTATTATCGAACAAGAGATACAAGTCTTCTGACTTAAACTTTGGATATTTTGCAATCATTTCTGATTTATTTTCAGTAGCACTTAAAGTATCCAAAGAATAATGATGATAAGCACGCGTAATGGTATTTAAATCAGACTTCTGCATTTCAGCTGTCCACTTATCATAATCAGACTGATACATCATTAAAGGAATGATATATTCACGATTCATCTGACCGATTGTATATTCAACCTTAATTTTGTTTCCTTCTTTTGAAACATTATAGAAACCTCGTTTTACACTATTAGAAAAATAGTCATAAACTTCAGTCGTACCATTTTCATTTGCAAATTTAAGAAGAATAGGAGATTTCATATTGTTCTTTTCTTTTGCAAGTGCCAATGGATCTGAATCTGCACCTACAGGATTAGAATACCAAATCTTACCAGTATTTTTCTGAAGCACAGTAAATTGGGTTGTTTCAGGATTAAGCTCAAATTTTATTCCCTTTGATTCCAAAACAAACTCTTTTGAAGAGTTAGCTGAATTATATTCAAAGAATTCAAAATCTGGCTGATGATATGAAGAAACACTAATAAGGCGTAAAACAATATAGACAATGAATGCAATAATAACAGCAGCTATTCCTAATTTTACATAGAAAGAAGTTGTTGGTTTATGAAATTCAAATGTCTTAGTTTTCATTGGTTTTGGTCTTCCAATGTATCCTTCTGGCATTTTTGATTTTTTTTGTTTATTTTTCATTTCTTTTTCCATACTTATTTCCCCCGCCTCATCAGTTCAATCTGAAAATTACTTCTCTTACGAGAGAAACGAAATATGCAACACCCTGTGAAATCAAACTAAAGAAGAGCATCATGATGAAGATAAATACAAGCATTGCAAATAATGTAATAAATGTGAACAAAAGTGTTTTACCAAAGCTATATTGATGAATCATCATCATTGCCATAAAGAGCAGAATGATAACCCATACAAAACTAATGGTATTTAACACTTCGTAAAAAGCACCTTCATCTTTTGTAATGAAGTTACTCATAATAATCATTGGAATCTGGAGTAAACAATATGGAGTCAAAGCATAACCCGTTCCCATGTAAATATCACCTAAATGACCTTTACCATCGAAAAGAGTTGTAGAAGCCCAGTTACAAATTACAAAAATTACCAATGGAAGAAGAATTGTTGCAAATTCCATAATTACGTTTACTTCTTCCCAGTTTACATTGATAAAAAGGAAGCTTGTAAAACGCAACTTCCAAACATGTGTAAGCATAGCAAGAATTATCATAAAATTTGCAGCAGCATAAGATCCACGTTTTGCATGAATCAAATCCCAATATCCATCTGCAGGATGTCCAATTACATATAAAGAATAACGAAGAGTCTTTAAAAAATGGGCATATGTTTCTTTCTTTGTGAAAGCACTTAATTTCTTAGTTATATAACTCATAATGATTTCAACTCCCGTACAAATTTTTTAATAAACTTAACAATAAATGGAGTAAATACAAGAATACACAATATTACCATTACAGCACCAAGATGAGCTTCAATCCATTCCTTTCTGTAGTACATAAAGGCTTTTGAATAGCTCTTCTTAAATCTCTTGGTTTTGAAATATTCCATTGCTTCCTTATACTTATTCTGTCTAAGGTAAGATTTTCCAAGACCTTCATAAGCAAGATCGTAGTTACCATTTAACTTAAGAACCTGCTCCCATTCGTCAGCTGATTTATCGTATTCACCCTTTGCATAATAGTCAGTGGCGTCATAAATCATATTTCCGAAGTTTGTTGGTGTAAAAATTGTTACAGAACCATTTGTCTGATCCAAAACAAAAAGATCTCTATTTATATGATCAATAGCAACTGGCAATCTGAAGAATCCTTCAATATTTCCAGAATTACTAAATGCATACAAAAGATAACCCTGATTGTTGTAGCCAAATATACGACCACGGTTTTCATCAACAACTACGTAAATATCGTTTTCAAGAACAGTTATATCATTAAAATGTGAAGGGCTGTCCAAACCAACTGAAGTACCCCACTGAAGATCCCCTACTGGAGGAAGGTCATCTTTAATGAGAATATCATTTCCCAAAGCATTCAAACGACGAATTGGTTTAGCCTGATCTGTAAGAAGTTCATAAGGCTTAAAGTTTTTTACAGTTGCATAAATAAATCCTTCTGGATCTATATAAGCACCTGAATATTCTGTTGGAACAAAAGATTCCATCTGGTCTCTCTGAGCTCTTGTTGCAAACTTTTTCCAGATATAATCTGTCCAATCATAAGTTACTTCACCAGCTCCAAAAAATCCTGTAAAGGTTCCATCATCTTCATACTTAATAAAACCTTTGTTTACGTTACGAGCCAGAACATAGGCACGTCCCTTTGCATCGGCTACAACTTTTTCTGGCAAGAAAGTCTTACCTTTTTCATAAGTTGCATCATTTGGTTCGATGAAGCTTAGAAGATAATTTAAATCTTTATCAAGTTTAACAACACGACCGTTATCTCTATCTGCAATAAAGAATGAACCATCTTTATTTACAAAAACGTCAGTTGGATTTGCAAAAGTATTTACAATACCTTCTGGAGCCTTAAAACTGTCGATTGTTCTCAAATATTTAATCTTTTTTGAATCTGTATATTGAGCTTCAATAATTCGATTATTACCAGAGTCAACAATATAAAGCATATCTTTAGTACAGAAAACATTAGATGGCGCTGAAAATTTCTTGTCCAAACCAAAATCTTCTGAATATACAACATCGACTACACGGTATACATCTGGAGATTTTTGAATATTGCTCCAGACATCATAAATATAGGTATCACCTACAGCAAAAAGTCCTGCACAGAGAGTGAAAAGACTTGCAATTGTAATTAATAATCTTCGTCTATTCATAGTGTTAGTCCTTAAGTCCAGATGTGGCCATTGTTTCCAAAATCTGACTCTGTGAGAAAACAAAGAAGAGGATAGGTACTGCCATTGTAAATACGATTACTGCCTGATACTGACCTGTACGAGCAATACCAGATGCCTGAATCTGACTTAAGGCATATGACATCATCTTCTTACTTTCTGTATAAATAACTGTAGTTTGTGGGTTATTCCACAATCCATTAATAGTAAAGATTGAAATAGTAAGCCAAGCTGGTTTTACATTTGGCATTACGAGTTTCCAGAAAATAAGAAATTCGTTTGCACCATCAATCTTAGCAGCTTCAATAATTGACATTGGGAAGCCTTCCATAAACTGTTTCATTAAGAACAAACCTAATGAAGCACCAATTGCAGGAAGAATAGGAGCCCAATAAGTATCAACAATATGAAGACGGCTCATAATCATAAAGTTTGGAATACCAGTTACATAACCTGAGAACATCAAGGCAACTACTGCAATTCTGAAGAATAAGTTTCCACCAGGGAAATTGTATTTAGAAAGAACATAAGCAGCCATTGAAGCAATGATTACGTGACCTACAGTACCTACCAAAGTAACCCAAAGAGTATTAAATACATATCTTGAGAATGGAACCCAAGACTGACTTAATGTTACAAACAAATCAGAATAGTTCCTGAATGTTGGGTTTCTTGGGAAGAATGTTGGAGGGTTACGCAACAATTCATCCAAAGGTTTTAAAGAACTTGAAATACTGAATACCAATGGGAAAACCATGATAACCGAGAAGATGGCGAGGAAGATATAAACTCCAATATCACCACCGATTGAACGGTTTGGCTTTCGTCTATGTTTATAGTGATGAATTACCTGTTCATCCTGTAAGTATTTATTTTTTTTGCTCATTTTCAGTACCTCCCCTATTAGTGTCCAACTCTATTCAAGAGAGCCTGAATTAATTTGTTACAAATAATCATTGTAAGGAACAAAACTGTTGCAATTGCAGATGCATAACCCATTTCATAACGTGTGAAACCATAGTCAAACAAGTGTGTTACGATTGTACGTGCACAATAGTCAGTTGATGGATAACCTGCAAGATTCATAGGAACATCACAAACGTTGAATGCAGTTGTAATAGACATTACAGCTCCGAACAAAAGCATTGGCTTCATGTTAGGAAGTGTGATGTACCACAATTCCTGCCAGCGGTTCTGGATACCATCAATATAACCGGCTTCATACTGAGCCTTATCAATACCTTTCAAACCTGCAACAAAAGAAAGGAATCCTGTACCCAATGACATCCACAAAATAATAGGAATAACAACCTTCATTACATATTGCGGATTTGTAAGGAAGGTAATTGGCTGGTCTATAAAGCCTAATCTAATTAACCAGGCATTTGCCCAACCGTAACGGTCATCATTGAACACAGTCTTAAAAATCATATAGCCCTGACCAGCAATAGATGGAACATAAAAGAACAATACTACTATAGTACGAATCTTATTTGGAAGTTCATTAATAAGCCAGGCAAAAAGGAAGGCCATAATATATCCAACAGGACCAGTAATAACTGCTACAAGGAAAGTATTCTTTACAGCAGTCTGGAATACTTCATCCTGAAGAAAGAGATTTATATAGTTTCTTGCACCAATGAAATCTGGTTTCTCCAAAATATTAAAGTTTGTAAAACTGTAATAAATTGAAGTGATCATTGGCAAAACATTAAATGTAATAAACAAAATTGCATATGGTAACAAGAACAAGTAGCAAAATTTCATTGTTTTTGCTCTATGCGCTGTATCAGAAAGTGCAAGTTTCTTTTTATCAATATATTTAGTCCACATTTCACTCATAATTTACTCCTCAACAGGAAGATTGAATTCCTGACGTTTACGAGTCAACTCTTCATTAACTTTGCGAGTATAGTCGATAAGTGTTTCTCTTGGTTCTTCTTTTTCGTTACAAACTTTACGGATTCCGTTTACAACGTGACGAGCTGTATAGTAACTTCCTGGAACTTCAGGAACACCAATACTTTCATCAAGAGATTTTTCAAGGATTTCAATCTGGCGAGAATTCCATGCCAGTTGTTTTAATGCTTCAACATTGGCTGTAGCATAACGTCCTGATGAACCCAAGATAGCTTCAAGTTCACGACCAAAACGAACCTGAGTATCTGTAGAAGCCCACCATTTCATAAATTCCCAAGAATCGCTCATTCGCTCTTCATTTTTCATAATCTTGGCAAATGTTTTTTCATCAACTTTTGGAGCAATTTCATCGGCAATTTTCTGAGCATATACAGAATCATAAGAAAGATTTGCAAATTCATCTGAATCTGCAAGGTCAGATAAATCCATACCCTTCTTAATCATCATTGTACAAACTGTACTAGCAACATTTGAACGATTTATACTTCCATCTTCCTGAATAGTTCCTGGGAGATATGTAAAGTCCCAAAGACCGCGAATTTCAGGAGCAGATACAGACAAGGTGTTATATGCTGTATAATTCTGAATTCCAATAGGCATTTCTCCAGTACGGAAACGGCTTAAGAAGTCGAAAATCTGAGGTAATCCATAACTATTGTAGAAGCTTGTATAGAGCTTAAATGCTCCAATTCCTTCTTCACTATCAATAACTGTTTTAGTACCCTTTTCGTTATAAACAGAACCACCACGCTGATAAACCATTGAATAATAATTCAAGATATCAGTTTCTGCAGTAAGAAGTGTTGGATAAGGAATACCAACATCAAGGTTATTACCCTGGAGAGTTGGAAGAATATTTACTAAATCTTCCCAAGTTTGAGGAACTTCAAGACCTAACTGTTCAAGAATATCCTTTCTATAGAAAAGAAGATTGAAAGTTTCTGTTTCTGGGAGTGCATAAAGACCATTATTATATTCATATGGTTCATAAGCACTTGGTTTGAAATTCTTAAGAACTTCATCACAGTCAGCAAAACGATGTAAATCTACAACCGCATTACGGAGAGCATAATCTACAGGTGCACGAGAATAAGCGGAAATTACAATATCAGGACCATTTCCTGCAACAACAGCAGTAAGCAAGGCATTAATATTGATAAGTTTTACGTTTACGTTAATTCCTGTCTGTGGGGAGAAAGAATCATCAACCATATTCTTCAAAATCTGGCTCTGATCTCGACCTGTTACAATCCATACTTCAATTACATGATCTGCATCTTCTTCATAGACGTTACCAAGATTTGTAGAGTCTACAAAGAATGATGATGTAAATGATGCAAGTTCGTGTCCAGCATTCTTAAAGAAGTTTGGTTTAATAGACTTAATTTTGTCATTTGCACTCTGAACAAGGATATAATCAATATCAAGTTTTGATTCTGTCATTGAAAGTAATGAAGAACCAAGAGATGTAATATTATCCTTAAAGTTCTGGAAAGCCTTTGTAATTTTATCTGGGCGTTTGTAGAACTGTTCAAGCTGAATAGCAAGTGTTTCTGCTGGAGCAATTTTATCTGATTTTTCACCAGTAAGAGCTACAAAGTTATCTACCTGTTGGTAAAGTCGACGACTTTCAAGCATCATTGCTTCTACTTCATTTGGATAAACTTTATCAATCTTGTAATCACGGAACTGATCTGGATTTGTACCAGTCAAAACAAGAATTGTACGATAAATAATATTCAAACGGAAAATACTGTCCTGTAAATCGTTAATTACAGCACCAATATCACCAAGTGTTACTTCAAGACGGATTGTATGTTTACCTTTTGTAAAATGGAACTTGTATGGCACCTTATTTTCATCTTTAAGAGTTACAAGTGACCAGTCTGAACTGTAATCAAAACCAACAGATTTAAGAGTATCTACTGGAATTTCTCCATCAATATATACAGAACGACAAGCTATATATCCACGCTGATAGAACTGACGACCTTTTATAGAAATTGTATACCAGCCATCTTCAGGAACTTCCATTTCCCATTCAATCCACTGTCCTGGAGACTTCCAAGAATCGCCGCCAGTATAGTTCAAGATTGTTTTAGTAACGCTATGAGGTTCAGTTGTTGCTGAAGAGCGGTCATAACGAGCAAACAAAGAAGGATCAGAACGTCTAACAGAGTCTTCTCCCTGAATCTTTATTGAAACGCCTGTTGATTTATCATTTTCAGGCTTAGATTTCTGTTTAGCCAAATATTGTTCATAAGTATCGTATTTTTTTACAGGAACAAGTGATAAAGCAGAAATTGCCATTGGTTCATTTGTTGATTCCAATGTAATTTTGTTCTGTCCCTTTTTAAAATAGAAACGATATGGTTCTACTTCATATCCAAGGTCACTCTTAAAGAGGACATTCTGATACTCAAAGAATTCAACCTGAGAAGGACGAATGCTATTTCCCTGGTTATCAAATTTTACAGGGCCACCATCTTTCCATAAACGGAAGAAAGAAAGGATATCTGCTCCATTAAAAGGCATTTCATCATTGATGTAAAGAATTCTTTCCATATTTACATTTCTTGATGGAATAGCAATATATTCCATTGAAATGTTGTAGAATCCAGCCTGTGGAACATCAACATACCAAGTTACAGAAGAACGATCTTCGGTAACAACCACATCTTTTCCATAATAATCACTTTTTGCTTCTGTGCCATACGAATTAGCTTTGTCAAAAGCAGCTACATCAACTGAAACTGATACAGCAGGTGTTTTAGCATTTTTATGCTCCTGCATGTATTCAGAATAAGTTTTTGTAGAAGAAGTAGCTCCTATGGATGTGACTAAATCATATCCTTCATACTTCTCACTAAAGTTTTTTTCTGGAATAAGACTTGAAACGACAAAAATTAGAACAATAACAAGAATTGTAATAATTACGTTTCGAACAGTTTTATTAATTTTTATTCCTACCATAGTATTCCTATTTTACCATAGGTTCTTTTATAAGACATAGGAAAAACTACTTAAAAAATTACTTTTATTTACTTAATTTATTTTTGAAAATAATCATTAAACTCCTGATCGCTATGCATACCTTCTTTTTTAGAAGAATTCTGCTCTTTGTTTTTTGATGAAGATTTTTTGTCCTCATCATTAATATTTGCACTCTTAAGATTTTCTACATCATCATCTTCATACATATCTTCGTTTTCGTTGTATGGCATAATAATCCACAATACAAGATATATAAGGAGACCTGTACCTTTTAAACAGCCAAGCAGGACAGAAATAACTCTTACAATAGTTGGATCTACATTAAAATAGTCTGCAAGACCTGCACAAACTCCACCAATTATTCTGTTTTTTCTAGATTTGTATAATTTCTTTTTCATGTTCATATGCTCTCCTTTTCGTTTTTAGTTAATCTGAATATTTACACTACCCATTCCGCAATTTACAGAAAGATGATTTTCTTTTACTTGATTATTAAAAATCTTACAAACGCCACTTTTCTTTTCGTTATTAAACTTAAAATCTCCTAGACCAAGTTTAATATCGTAAGAGTAATCTGCAGGATTGCCTTTTAGATTAAGTTTTACACTTCCCATTCCACAGTCAATATTTGAATTACCTTTTAAGATTCCTTCAAATGTAAGATTTCCCATTCCACATCTAAAGTCTATTTTGCCACCTTCAACCGATCCTATGACTAAATTACCGGCACCAACTTCAATATTTCCTTTTGAGCAAGTGAAATTAATATTTTTAGTTATACAATTACCGGCACCAATCATAATCTGAAATTTTTCAAGTTTTGCCTTATTTGGAATGGTAACAAGGATTCTAGGAACAACTCTTCTACTTCTGTCATGACTCCAGAAATTAAAATTCAGGCGTTTTGAATTATTTATTGTAAGAGTTCCATCATTAGAAAGATGACAATTCAAAGCCTGACTTTCAATACCACGACTTTCTACGGCATATTTACTTCCAGAAATAATAACAACTTCGGCAGTAGAAAAACTCAGGTAAAGATTTTTTACAGAATCCTGATCAAAATCATAATACAAAGCCTGTGCAGATGATTGAGAAAATTTCTTTTCATCATCATCCTTTTCTTCGGATTTATTTTTATTTGCACCAACAAGGGCATTTGCAAACTTTTCTGTAATTGTCTTGGCAAGCTCTTCTGGACTCCCAAGTTCTTCAATCACTTTTTGATCATCATTTGCTTCATCAAAATAGTCTGAGTAATATTGTACAGCTTCAGCTTTTTCATTTTCTGTGAGTGACAAAAGATTGTTTTCCAATTGTTTTATGTATTCATCCCTATTCATTACTTACTTTCTCCCATTAATATTTCATTTACCCCTTTTCTGAAGGTAACCCATTCACTTCTATATTTATCCAGTAAAATCATTCCGTTTGAAGTAATTTTATAATAACGACGATTTCTACCCTGGAACTCGACATCATATGTTTCCAAACAATTATCCTTCTGAAGCCTTCGTAAAACTGGATACAAAGTACTTTCAGAAACATCCATTATTTTCCGGACATCCTGCGTTATTTTGTAGCCATAAGTTCCTTCCTGACTAACTACAGACAGAACCACAGCATCCAAAAGTGCAGAGCCCGCTGTAAAAACCATGCACACCTCCTAAAAAATCATGAACAAATCTTCAGATTTGAGAATGATTTTTTATGCACATTCGTAACGTAGTGAGAATGTGCAGTATATAAACAAGTATCAAAATAACATTTTGAAACTTGCAACAAACATTGGCTGCACCAACTTGCAGACAATGTTTGTACCCCCTCCTAAGTTATAATATTGTTTATATCTATATATTATATATTATATAGTATTACGTCAAGTAAAATATTATAAATAAAATGAAATAGAGTAAAAAAAAGGCAGACCTTAAAAAAGTCTGCCTGATATCTTTTAGATACGGATTAATTTATTTGCCCTGATTGCTGACCGTTACATACCATAAGTTGCAATAAATACACCAGCAGCAATTGCAGTTCCAATTACACCAGAAACGTTTGGTCCCATAGCGTGCATCAAAAGGAAGTTTGTAGGGTCTTCTGACATTCCAACCTTGTTTGCTACACGGGCTGCCATTGGAACTGCTGATACACCAGCCGAACCGATAAGCGGATTAATCTTTTCTTTAAGGAAGAGGTTCATCAATTTTGCCATCAAAAGTCCACCAGCAGTAGCAATTGCAAAAGCAAGCAAACCAAGGAGAATAATTCCCAATGAATTCAAGTTCATAATCTTTTCTGGAGTCATCTGAGAACCTACTCCAAGAGAAAGAAGAATTGAAACGATATTCATCAGTTCATTTTCCATTGTCTTGGAAAGCCTTTCTACAACGCCACACTGTTTTACAAAGTTACCGAATGCAAGCATACCAATAAGAGGAGCTGCAGTTGGAAGAAGTAATGCAGTAACAATAAGAAGCATCATAGGGAAAAGGATTTTTTCTGTTTTTGATACAGGACGAAGCTGTTTCATCTTAATCTGACGTTCTTTCTTACTTGTAAGAAGCTTCATAATTGGAGGCTGAATCATTGGTACTAAAGCCATGTAAGAATAAGCAGCTACGGCAATTACAGCCATCATTTCTGGAGCAAGTTTTGCAGAAACGTAAATTGATGTAGGACCATCTGCACCACCAATAATAGCAATTGCAGCAGCCTGCTTCATTGTATAATCAATTCCTGGAATATAATTCAAAAGTGCAACACCAAAGAGTGTAGCAAATACACCAAGCTGAGCAGCACCACCAAGCAAAGCCATTTTAGGGTTAGCAATAAGAGGACCAAAGTCTGTCATAGCACCAATACCCATAAAAATAAGCATTGGGAAGAATTCGTTTCCAACACCTGCTTTATAGATAATGTGCAACATTCCGTCAGGTCCTGTACCCATTCCAGCTCCTGGAATATTTACAAGAATTGTACCAAATCCAATTGGAATAAGAAGAAGAGGTTCAAAACCTTTTGCAGCTCCAAGGTAAACAATTAAGAAACCTATTGCCATCATAAGGAATGACTGCCAGCCAGGAGCTTTTTTACCTGCAAAAGGATCTACTGCAGCGGCAGCTTCTTTTACAGCTTCTTCTGCTTTTTCTTCAGCAATTTCTTCTGCTGTTTCTGTATGGAAAATCTTATAAATACCAGTATTTTTACCAATATTTTCAAAGAACTGTCCTACAGAAATTTTAGGAATATTTTCAGAACCTTTTACAATTGTCTGTCCATGACTAGTTGATGAAGATGATTTAGAATCACCAATACCACAACCAGCAAATGAAAGAACAAGAGCTATCAAACAAATGATTGAACATGTTCTGAATGTCTTATATTTATCATTCTTTTTATTTAATTCTGTTTCCATTACTGAATCTCCGCAAGAGTTGCACCCTGTGCAATCTGAGAACCAGCAGCTGCTACAAAATGAACTTTACCAGCAGCACCAGCTTTAATTTCCAATTCCATTTTCATAGATTCAACAATAATTACTGTTGTATCAGCTTTTACAGATGTACCTTCTGCTACAGCATAACGAAGAAGTGTACCAGCTACAGGAGCGGTTACGGGTGTTCCTGAACCACTAGCTACTGGAGCAGCACTTGGTGCAGGAGCGGCAGGAGCTGGTTTTGGAGCTGGAGCAACAGAAGCAGGAGCTGCAACTGGAGCACCACCCAAAGTAGCAAGAGTCTGTCCTGCCTGAACCTGAGTTCCTGGCTGAACTGTAAAATTAATAGTTCCTGCTTCTGGAGCTTTTACTTCAAGTTCCATCTTCATAGATTCAATAATAATTACTGTATCACCTTTTTTAACCTGTGAACCAGGAGCAACAGCATGGCGGAGTAAAGTACCTGCAACAGGTGAAGGAACTGGCTTTCCACCACTAACAGCTACTGGAGCACTAGCAGGGGCTGTAGTGTTGCTTGCAGAAACTGCAGGAGCACCGAATGTAACATTATAAGCAGTTCCATTTACATTTACTGACATAGAATCGCCAGCAGGTCCTGTTGTAACATTATAAGCAGTACCGTTTACATTGATTGTATATGAACCGCCCTTATTTTCTTTAGCAGGAGCAACTGCAACTTCTTTCTTAGCAAATGTAGAAGCGGCATCAACTGGTCCCTTAGAACGTTCAGCAAAGAATTTTGGAGCAACATTAGGGAACATTGCATAAGTGAGAACATCTTCATCTGAACCGTCACCACCAGCCTTCTTTGCTTCTTCAACCATTTTGTCCCATTCAGGTTCAATAAGATCTGCAGGACGGCATGTAACAACTGCATCCATATGATTCTGTTCAAGAGCTTTCTTAACAAGTTCTGGATCTGCATCTGTAGGAAGTTTACCAAACTTACCAGTGATAAGGTTACGGAAGTCCTGAGTCATTACTTTGTAAGGTCCCATAAGAACGTTCATAACAGCCTGTGTACCAACAATCTGAGAAGTTGGAGTTACAAGAGGAACGTAACCTGCAGCCTTGTGAACTTTTGGAAGTTCTTCAAGAACTGCATCCATCTTATCGCCTGCATTCTGCTGTTTAAGCTGGCTTTCAAGGTTAGAGAGCATTCCACCTGGAACCTGAGAAAGAAGGATACGTGTATCAGCACCAAGGAAAGCTGATTCAAGTGAAGAGTAATGTTTACGAACTTCACGGAAGTAAGCTGCAATTTCAAGAAGAAGCTTTGTATCAAGGCCAGTATCCATATCTGTACCTTTGAGCATTTCTACTACAGTTTCTGTTGGCGAATGAGAAGTACCCATAGACATAGAAGAAATTGCAGTATCAAGCCAGTCAGCCCCTGCTTCAGCAGCTTTCAAAAGTGTTGCAACAGAAAGACCTGTTGTAGCGTGTGAGTGGATTTCTATAGGAAGATCTACCTTAGCCTTGATTTTCTGTACGAGGTCATAAGCATCGTATGGTTTTAAAAGACCAGACATATCTTTAATACAGATAGAATCTGCACCAAAGTCTGCATAAGTCTTAGCAAGTTCTGCATATTTTTCGTTTGTGTGGAATGGAGTTACGGCATAAGAAATAGCCATCTGAACATCAACTCCAGATTTTTTAGCAGCCTTTGTAGCACATTCCATATTACGCGGATCGTTACATGCATCGAAGATACGGAAACATCCGATACCATTTTTTGCAGCTGTAGCAACAAATTTTTCTACTACATCATCAGCATAGTGCTTGTAACCAAGAAGGTTCTGAGCACGAAGAAGCATCATGATTTTGTTATTTGGAAGTGCTGCATGAAGCTTGCGAAGACGATCCCAAGGATCTTCATTAAGGAAGCGGATACAAGAGTCATAAGTAGCTCCTCCCCATCCTTCGATATATTTATAACCAACTTTATCAAGTTTGTCGCAGATTGGAAGCATATCTGCTGTAGTCATACGTGTTGCGTGAAGACTCTGATGAGCATCACGAATTGCCAGTTCTGTAATTCCAACTTTAGCCATCTTTTATATTCTCCTAAATTACGATTTTAATGTCTTGTCATGAACGGCAGCAGCGATTGCCGCAATGATTGCACCATCATTTCCAGTCTGCTGAACTGGAGTTGAAGCCACTGGAGTTGTTGTTTTAGCAGGTTCTTCCTTATCCAACTTAAAAGCATGAAGAATTACGTGAAGCAACTTCATGCACAAAATAAGAATAATGATAAAGCTGAAAACAACACTCATACCAAGCAAAGTCAGTAGTCCGCTCTGACCAAGCATTTCAGTAATTGTCATATATCAATCCTTATAAAAAGTATCTTTAAAAAAATCGAAAATTTTATCCCGATTCTAATTGTGGGAATTATAGATTATACCTATCAAAAATTCAATTCCACTTTTTCTTATGTTTTACAATATAGAGTGTCTTTTAATAATGTTTTTACTATGTTAATATGAATTAAGGATTTTATATGACTATTTCAAACTGGATTTTTCTTTCTTTTTCTATAATTTCAATTGCAATTTACATAGTTTCTTCCATAAAAAAATGGACCATCATAAAAAAAATCTCTGCAGCATGTATGATGCCTTTTATTGCAGCTCTAAGCATTAGTTTTTTATATAATGAACTTCCTGATTCACGTCATACAATTTTAACAACTATTACAACAACAACCCTTGCAACTCTTACAGAAATTCTTTTTATATACGAACACAAAAGATCTTTACGCATTTTTTTTAGAATATCCTTCCTTGTTACTCTTTTAGGCTGGATGGAACTCTATAAATCAACCTTTTACATTTATTCTTTTTCAAAATGGATTTCTATTCTTGCAAGCATAATTTACATAGCAGGAAGCATTTATATTTTAATATTAACAGGCAAACAAAAACTTTATGAATACCTCATGTTCCTGCTTACTCTTGCAATTGGAATAATTTTACACTTTAGTTCCTTAATCAGGCTTTGTTACAATTTTGGACTTCCCTCATGTCTCTTATTTATTGGTACAAGCATGACTTTAGCCCACATAATCTTTTATATTCTTGATTATTCGAAGTACCACTTTAAGTACAGCAAGACCATTAATTTGATAATGATTACACTTGCTCAAGCCCTAATCACATTCTCTAACGTAATACTGATGAAATAATTAATGCTCAAAAAAAGGACTGATAAGGAAAAATAAACTTTCCTAAATCAGTCCTTCTCCAAAAAACAAGACTTTACTTTAAAATTAAAACAAATCGTCCCAGCCGTATAAATTACCCTTTGCCAGTTTTCCAGACTTAAGAGCAGAATCAAGCTTTGCAAGTGATTTTACAGCACCAACAGCAAAACCTTCGCGGCTTCTAGCAGTATGTGTAAGTTCAATTGTATCTGCAGTTCCATCAAAGAACACTTTATGAGTTCCAGGAATATTTCCACAGCGGGTAGAACTTACATGCAACTGATTAGCCTTTGGTCTTTCGTGGAAGGCATCAAAAACCATCTCTGTTTTATTTTTATTACCAAGCATTACTCTACGGGCAATTTCCAAGGCTGTGCCAGATGGAGAATCGGCCTTTTGATTATGGTGAGCTTCCCAAGTAGCAACATCGTATTCTGAATAGTCAGACATAATTTTTGCAGCTTCTTCTACAATTTTATAGAACATATTTACGCCGATAGAAAAATTACCGGCAGTCATAATTGTACCGCCAACTTCATTTGCATACTTGGCAATTTCTTCGTGCTTATCGTTCCAACCAGTTGTTCCTACTACAAGAGGAAGTCCTAGTGGAAGCAAGGCCTTAATATTTTCTATAACTGCAGATGGATGAGTGAACTCAATAATTCCTTCTGCACCGGAAGATTTAACCGCACGAGCTACAGCCGCACCATCACCAGCAGCAACTTTTACTTTTGCATCATCTGCCATTGTATCAATTGTAACAACTACTTCATGGCCATCACGAAGAGCACACTGCTCAATCATATGACCCATTTTTCCATATCCAACTAATGCGATTTTCATAACGGGTTTATCCTCCACACTCATTTTTATAATAAAAAATTAACTAAAATATGCACTGTGTAAAATCTGAACAGTTCTTTCTGCCTCTTCATCATCTACAATCATACTGATGTTTACTTTACTTGCACCCTGAGAAATCATCTGAACGTTTATTCCTTCATCAGCGAGTGAGTCAAAACCAGAAGCAAGAATTGCAGATGAATGAGCGGCATCACAAATGATTGTAACAATTGCTTTATCCTTACGAACTGTAACCTGACTAGCCTGTTCCAAATCTGCAATAAGACCAGAAAGATCTGCCTTAGTATTAACTGTAAGAGAAACTGAAACTTCTGAAGTGGCAATAACATCAATACTGATATTCCACTTAAGGAAGTTATTAAAAATATGAGCAAGGAAACCAGCGGCACCAAGCATTCTGGAAGAAACGATATCAATAACTGTGATGTGTTTTACAGTAGTAATTGCACAAACTGGAGGTACTTTTCCTGTATGTTTTTCAACAATGATAGAACCAGGACTTGTAATATTGTAAGAGTTCTTTACACGAACTGGAGTACCTGTCTTTCTAACTGGAAGCATTGAACGAGGATGAAGAACCTGTGCCCCGAACATAGCAAGTTCCTGAGCTTCTTCGTAAGTTACTTCTGGAACTGGTTTAGCCTCTTTTACGACACGTGGATCAGTAGTAAGAATACCATCTACATCCTTCCAGGTCTGAACTTCTTCAGCACGCATTGCAGCACCAATCATAGTTGCAGTAAGGTCGGAACCGCCGCGTCCTAAAGTTGTAATATTTCCTTTTTTATCTTTTGCAATAAAGCCTGTAACGATTGGAATTTCATCATTTTCGGCATTTTTATAGGCACTCAGATGCTGTGGAATGTTATCCCAAACTTCTTCAAGAAGTTCTGCTGACATATAATTTGAATCTGAAACAATTCCAATATCCCAGGCATCGTAAAATTTAGCAGGAATTCCCTGTGATTCAAGGAAGGCAGCCATCATTCTGACTGACATTCTTTCACCAAAAGAAACAAGATAATCTCTTGAACGTTTACTAATTTCTTTAAGCATTGAAATACCGGTTAATAACTGTTTTAACTCAGTCAAAAGAGCCTGGATTGTTTCAATTTTAATTCCAAGTTCTGCCGCAGTATCTTCATGGAGTTTTGCAACCCCAGCTACATCAACTTCACCAAGCACAGCCTTATCAGCAGCCTCTAAAAGATGGTCAGTTGTGTCTCCCATTGCAGATAAAACAACAACCGGACGTTTATCCTGATAAGCCTTTATAATAGAAGCTACATGCTTAATTCTTTCTGCGTTTGCGACTGACGAGCCGCCGAATTTCATTACTATCATAGAACGTTCCTTTTAGAAATAATTAATTAAGAGAAATTATAGTGATTTTCAAACTTATGGGGAAGAACTATTTTTTTTGCCCTATTCTTCTTAATTTTCTTCTAAAAAGCCTAGTTACTAACAACTAAGAACTGAACATTTTGATTTGGAATATCTACTCTATCCATTTTTAAAGTAACTTCCTGATTTAATTCAGCAGAAGAAAAACCCTTCATGGTTGTCTGCATATCCAGTTCAGGAATTAAGAAGAGAGCATCGTTTCCTCGGCGGTCAATACAAAAACCCTGATATGTTTTTTCTGGATTTTGCAAAAGATAAACAAGTTTCCAGTGTGTATCACTCAAGCGGGATGCTTTTTTAGCGGCAATAGAAGCGGCATCTCCGGCAGCAACTCTTTCCAGCATTTCATCTTTACCAAGCACATGCCCACCAGCAATAAAAGCTCTGAGCTGCTGGTGAGCAATTAAATCGCTGTAACGACGAAGTGGTGATGTTACCTGACTGTAGAAAGAAACTCCAAGGCCCGCATGAGGAGCAGGAGTAATTCCTACAGAACGTTTTCGCATGCACTTAATTTTGGCAAAAGAACCTGCCCAGCCGTCTGGAATTGATTCAGGAAATTCAGGTCTTTCCTGACTAACAAAAGGAAATGGTATCTGATTTTTAAAGGCAAAACGAGCAGCACCTTCTCCAGCCAGAATCATACATTCCGCAATCATATCATTACTTTCGTATTTTACATCCGGTTCTACAGTAACTTTTTTACTTTCCTTATCAACCGAAATATCAACTTCCGGCATCTGAATAGTTACAGCTCCATTTGCTTCACGACGAGCCTTGTTTTTTCTGGCAAGTTCAAACAAAGGTTTTAATTCTGCAGATTCTTTCTGTTCTTCTGCCTGCTTGTAAGTCAAACGCTTTACATTTACATGAGTTTTAAAAACCGAACAATCTTCAATCTGACTGTTTTCATCAAGTTTAATTCTAAATGATAAAGCCGAAGATTTTTCTTTAAGTCCAAGGGCATAATCTTCCAGACAAGATTCTGCCAGCATTCGGGAAGCTCCTTCTGGAATATAAAGGGTTGTTCCCCTTCCCCTTGCTGCAATATCAATAGAAGAATCAGGCAAAACTGAACTTGCAGGATCTGCAATATGAACCCAAAGATATTCTCCATCAAACGCAACTGCATCATCAGGGTCGGTGGAATGTTCGCTATCAATTGCATAGGCAAAACCTGGAATATCCATTCTTTCTTCTTCCGGCATGGCCCCCAACTGTTCTCTGGCAGATTCAAAACTAAAACCAAAGCGTGTAGGATAAGGATTTTTTGTAATATCCCAAATGCCGGTATCAATCAAAAGCTGATGAGCCTTTTCGGGAGTCTGACTAAAGCCTGCTTCTGCCATAGTTTTACATTTATCAGTTTTATTAAGGGCATAAGCTTCAACTTCTCCCATATATTTTGCATCCGCAGGTAAATCAAGTTTTTTATTTTTAAGACGGGTGATAAAGGCAGTTCGAATTTCAGCCTCATGTTCCTTCTCATAATTTTTCTGATTTATAGAGTCAATTTCTTCTTGGGTACGCAGAGTAAAAAACAATTTTCCGTTTTTATATTCTTCAGTAGAAAGTTCAAAATGAACATCTTTACTAAGAGCTGAATAAAAAGCCCATGCGTGATCCGCATTCCATTCACCTCTGGCATATTCAGCAAGATCTGAAATACTAATAGCTTCAGAAGCAGTTCCTTCATCAGACATCAAAAGTTCATAAGTTTCATTAAGTTGATCGGGTATTTTTTCATCGCAAAAAGAAAGGACGTTTTCCAAAGAAGAAACAGGACCTTCATGCAAAAGAACTACATCCTTTTCGCGAACTTTCTGTTCCCCATAAACAGCCTTTTTTCCGCCAGGGCTTGCCGGTTGTGAACAAAATTTTATCTGATATTTATCGCCATCCTGATTAAGGACAATAGCTACAGTACTTTTATATAAAACGAGAGAATTCTTTGTCATGATGATTAAATATACAAAAAAAGCCCACCTTCTTACAAGAAGCTTTTCTCTAAGAAAGTGAGCTTTTGCTAAATTACTTGAATAATTCAGTAAAGAATAATTAGGTTAGAGTTTGTAAGTCCAGTATAAACCAGAAGCCCAAACATCGTAAATTGTATTGTTGTAAAGTTTTCTATTCTGATAATCAAAGAAGACTGTAAAAGAATGATGTTTATCTAAAATAAATGTAATATCTGGACGAATATCAAAAATACTACCACCATTCCAATTGCAAGTTGCCTTATAAACTGGAGAATCAACATTATGCCAGTTTATGTTTTCTGCACCAAATGCAATTGATGACCAGGCACCAAATACAAACTGTTTTCCAACAGCCCAATCAAGTCTACCACCAAGATACCATGCATTTGAATAATCTGCATAATTATAGAATGTAAAACCAACTTCTGGACGTAAAGTAAGTCCAATTTGTGAAATAGACAAAGTAATTGCAGCACCTGTACCCCAACGGCCGGCATTTTGAGTATTTGGGAAAAGTGTGTTTCCATCACCACGCATATTCAAACCAAGCCATGCATCAAGAATGATTACATCAAAATCAAAATTAAGTCCTGTATAAAGGTTTACTGTATTCTGAACAATTCCGTCACAAGCAATAGCAATTGTAAACATATCAAGAGGATGAAGTTTAAAACCTGCATTAAAAGCTGGTGTAGAAACTGTAACACCACTTGGAAGCGCAAGACCAATTTCGAGGATATCTTTATAGCAGTAGCGGGCAGCTAAAGAAGCACGTGTATTACCTGCATACCATGAAGTATAATTATTTGCATAGTAAGTATAACCTACAACGTCCGCATCACCAGGAGCAGCATCTTTTAATCCACCTTGTACAATATGAGCATAAGGTTCCCAGTAATGACCGTATGATGATGGAGCAGGTCCAACTACCCAATCCAAACGTGTTCCCATACCTAAATCAACGCCTTTAAATGGGTGCATCAAAAAATTAACATAATAGCTGGCAGTATTTCCACTAGTCCACCATCCTCCTTGTGACCAATGGTTTGTATACCAGTAAGGTGTAATTTCTGTGTTAGTAATCTTAAAAGTATTAAACTTTGCATCTACAGGGTTCCAGCATAAAGCTCCCCAGTTTAACATTCCTTCTACTGTAAAAACAGAAATGTCAAAACGAGCCTGCAAAGTGTCCAAAAGGCCATAAAAACGAACACCTTCACGATTTGCGTTATTTACATTATCCAAAGGAAGACCAAAAGAAGCAGAAACAGTATTTTGAATACCAGAAGCAGGAAGAACCTGAGCAAATGTTGTTGCTGAACAAAGCAATAGTGCAGTAGCAATACCTAAAATTTTTTTCATAGAATATCCCCTATTTTTTTTACTCTCTGCGATTTTTTTAAACAAAAAAAAAGGTGCACCTTTTTTAAGATGCACCTTTATTCTAATAATTTACCGTTATTAGGTCAAATTACCATTTCTTTTCGATTGTATCACAGATATTAACTTCGCCTTCGTCGAGAGAGAAGAACTTAGCTTTTTCCATGTTAGGAACAACGTTTACTGAATCTCCTAAGCGGAAATCAGCAGAAGCTGTTGTCTTAGCGATGATTGACTGTCCCTTGTTAGAAACGAGGTACAAGTGTGTTTCAGCACCAAGTGGTTCCTTGTTAGTAATCTTCATCTGCATATCATCTTT
>OCTW011616311.1_pt1 | contig 94736 bp, 65 predicted proteins | sample 1539671 | NCBI WGS metagenome assembly OCTW01 (sample SAMN02144230, study PRJEB22623) | gut metagenome | biome: sheep rumen | host: Ovis aries | place: New Zealand | reverse complement strand
TGGATATAATAGAGCACATGTTGCTTGTCCGGAAAATTCTTATGCCAGATCTTGATACCTATGATGTCCGCTGCGTCAATATCCGTATGCCCCTTGTCATCGGAGTTCTTCTTCACACCCAGTTTGTGTTTTCCAACTCGCGGCAATTCTAGTTCGGCAAACTCTTCCACATGACCGTCTTTAAAATACACTTCCCCCGGGTAATAATGCGGGGTAAGCAGACTCAGTTGAGCAAACTGCGCGTGCAGCGCAACGCTGGCAAAGAAGGCCGCCAGCACAAGAAGAAATCTTTTTCTCATAAATTTGAATGTTTTATTAACAATTCGCTGCAAAATTACAGCTTTTTCTTGAATTATGCAATAGTTAGTATCATTTTTCTTGTTATTTGTACACAAATAAAAGCGTGCGCTTTCACTGCTTCATTTGATCTTTTGAGGTCTTCGACTACCTTATGTGTTCAAATAAATGCACGGAAAACTCACGCTGAAACGTGAGCGTGCATAAACCATGCTTGAACACATAGTGATTTTTTGAAGTTGTCGAAGTTTCAAAAGATCAAGTTTGGCTTATTACGCTAATCGGCGCACACTTGCGCTTATATGTCCTTGCTGTTTTATGTCGGCAAGCGACAAGAACTTATCCTACGGAACCTTCGAGGGTGACTTGGAGAAGCTTCTGGGCTTCGACGGCAAACTCCATCGGCAGCTTGTCCATCACCTCTTTGGCATAACCGTTGACGATCAGACCTACCGCATCCTCCATACTGATTCCGCGCTGGCGGCAGTAGAAGAGCTGGTCCTCGTTGATCTTAGAGGTCGTGGCCTCATGCTCCACCGTAGCCGTAGGGTTAGAAATAATCATATCCGGGAAGGTATGCGCACCGCATTGGTCGCCCAGGAGCAGGCTGTCGCACTGGCTGAAATTGCGTGCATTCTCCGCCTTCAACCCCATCTTCACCAGTCCGCGGTAGGCATTCTGGCTATGCCCGGCTGAGATACCTTTGGAGACGATACGCGAACGCGTGTTCTTGCCGATATGAATCATCTTCGTGCCTGTGTCCGCCTGCTGGTAGTTATTGGTCACCGCCACGGAATAGAACTCCGCCGTAGAATTATCGCCGCGGAGGATGCAGGACGGGTATTTCCACGTGATGGCGGAGCCCGTCTCCACCTGGGTCCACGACAGGCGCGCGTTCTCGTACGTAATACCGCGTTTGGTAACGAAATTATAGATACCTCCCTTACCTTCCTTATCGCCCGGATACCAATTCTGGACGGTCGAATATTTCACTTCCGCATCTTTTCTCACTACAATCTCTACAATCGCAGCATGCAGCTGGTTCTCGTCCCTCATCGGCGCCGTACAGCCCTCCAGATAGGAGAGATACGCACCCTCGTCCGCTATCAAAAGCGTGCGCTCGAACTGACCCGTCTTACCGGCATTGATACGGAAATACGTACTCAGTTCCATCGGGCAGCGGACGCCTTTCGGCACATAGACAAAACTGCCGTCGGAGAAAACAGCACTATTCAGCGCCGCGTAGAAATTATCCGTCGGTGGCACGACCGAACCAAGATATTCCTTCACCAGATTGGGGTGCTCACGCACGGCTTCGGAGATAGAACAGAAGATGATGCCTTTCTCCGCCAGAGTATCCCGGAAAGTGGTCTTGACACTCACCGAGTCCATGACCGCATCCACCGCCATGTTTCCCGCCAGCGCAGCCCGTTCCTCCAAAGGAATACCCAATTTGTCAAAGGTCTTCATGATCTCCGCGTCAATCTCATCGGCCGTTTGCGCGCCTTCGGCTGTTTGAGGGTTTGAAGGTTTGACCTTCGTCCGCGGCGCAGCGTAATAGGAAATCGCCTGAAAATCAATCTCGGGAATATCCAAATGCGCCCAGGTAGGCACTTTCATCGTCTGCCATTTGCGGAAAGCCTTGAGGCGGAACTCCAGAAGCCATTCGGGTTCGCCTTTCTTCGCTGAAATCAACCGGATGATGTCCTCATTCAGTCCTGCCGGCACAATATCCGTCTCCACGTCGGTCGTGAAGCCGTATTTGTACTCCTGCGAAGTTATGTCCTTGATTACACTATCCATAAAAACAAAGCCGCCATCGTGTGGCGGCTTGGAGGCCGGTAGCGGAGTCAAACCGCTCTATACGGTTTTGCAGACCGCTGACTAAGTCGCTCATCCAACCGGCCAAATCATTTACCATTTGGACATGTACCATGTACCATTTAGCAAAGCGGGTGCAAAGGTACTACATTTTTTTGAAATACACAAATATTTTAATAAAAAAGTGAACTTAGGCACACTTTTTTTGCTAAAAAAGGCTCAAATCGGCGTCCGTGATCGTTCCTTTGGAGCGTTTTTTACCCCGCGACGGGGTCTTAGAAGGACTAGACGAACTATTTGAACTAGAAGAACTATTTTTTCTAGATTTACCAGGCTCCAAGACCGCAAGGATGATCTGTCTTGTCTGGTCGTCCGTCCATTTGCATTTATCCACAATCCACTCCAGATAACTCTTGTCGATCCGCATCATTGATTCGATCGACTCTCCCTTGTGTCCGCCTTGGCTGAGGTAGTAATAATTGCCCCGTTTGACGAGCCACCGGTCAAAAGAGATGAATCCGAACTCCTCACGCTGCGCCCATTCCCATCCGTGCGCCGCCACTTGGGCTTTGAAGACCTCTATCGTCGCCATCACATCGTCCAGCGAGTTATGCGCACCCTCGAACGGATGACCGTAATAACGCGTGTATGCAGCCGTCAGATTGCAGTGGTATTTCTCGCCTGTCTCCGGATCAATCTGACCCGCCATGTGAATACGTTCCAGCGCCAGCGCATCGTACCAGACGCGGCCGTCGAAGCCAAAATCCTTGCCGATACGTTTCAGGTTATAATGCAGTATAGGCGCATCAAAACCGTTGCCGTTATAGGACAGGATGTCGCACCCTTCGGTGAACGCCATCAGCTCGTCATAGACGCTGCGGAGCGATACGCCGTTCTCCTGCAGGAATGTCTTGGAGATATGATGCACCGCTTCCGCCTCCGCGGGAATAGTGAAATCCCCTTCCGGCAGGATATACCAGTTGCGCTGATCGATTATACGCCATTCCTGGTCGTTTTCCCCCTCTCTTGTGGAGAGGGACGGGGAGAGGTTTGTCTCCACTTTCACTAACGAGAGCTGGATAATATGGTCTTTTTGCACGTCAAGACCGGTGGTCTCTGTATCAAAACAAACGAGGTTCATGCGTCATTCACAATTCTTAGCCCCAAGGGGCACGATTATTACAAAATTCAAAATTCAAAATTCTCAATTATTCAACATAAAGAACGAGCCCTTTGAGGTATTCGCCTTCGGGATGGTAGATATTGATGGGATGGTCCTGCGGCTGATGGAGCTGGTGCAGGATGCGCACTTTGCGTCCCACTTGCGCCGCCGCACTGAACACCGCCAGACGGAACGCTTCTTTGTCCACCGCCTGCGAGCAGGAGAAGGTAAACAGAATGCCGCCCGGACGGATCATCTCTATCGCCTTGGCATTGATACGCTGATAGCCGCGCAGAGCGTTCTTCACCGCGTCGCGGTGCTTGGCAAAAGCCGGAGGATCCAAAATAATCAGGTCGTACGTGCGTCCCTGCGCTTTCTGCGCCGTGAGATACTCAAAGGCATCGGCTGCCACTGCCGTATGGTTTGTGGCTTCCGGGAAATTCCTTGCTACATTGATATTGACCAAATCAATCGCTTTCTGGCTCACATCCACCGAATCAACCGTCTTGGCTCCTCCGCGGAGGGCGTACAGACTGAATCCGCCGGTGTAGCAGAACATGTTGAGCACGTCCTTGTCTTTGGCATACCGCTCAACCAGTGCGCGGTTCTCACGCTGGTCAATAAAGAAACCTGTTTTCTGTCCCCGCAGCCAGTCGATGCGGAAAGAGAGTCCGTTCTCCACACTCCAGAATTCGTCACTCCGGCTTTTGTCTTTGAGCGAAGCGGTCTTTTGACTTTCGACTAACCATCCCGTTTTCTCTCCCTCTACCGGAGCCTTGAAGGGCAAAGTGTCGTCGCTCTTATAGTATATATTCTGCACTTGCGGCACCTCGGCAAGGATAGCCTCCGCTATTTCGTTCCGGCAGACATGCATGCCCACCGAGTGCGCCTGAATGACCGCCGTCTCCGCATAGACATCCACTATCAGCCCCGGCAGAAAATCACCCTCGCCATGAATGAGACGGAAGGTGTTATTCTCCTTCGTACATCGTACATCGTCCCTTCGTACCTCAGCCAAACCAAGCGTTTGGCGCACTTGGTATGCCGCGCGGATACGTTCGCGCCAGAAATCAGCAGGCAGTTCTTCCACGCGGAACGCCAGAATACGTACTGCAATAGAGCCGACCTGCCAGTGTCCGACACCGAGCGTCTCGCCCGCAGCCGAACGGACAGCAACCAACTCGCCCTCTTCCGGCGAAGCCGCTTTATGCGTGGCGTCTAGCACTACGCGGGCTATCGCTCCGCTGAACACCCAAGGGTGAAAACGCTTGAGCGACTCCTCTTTATGTGGTTTTAAGAATATTGTTGTCATTCTACGCCGTTTGTCAGTTCATGGTAAGCATGGAGCGAGAGGTTGTCGCTCACGTATTTGAGGGCATGGAGGTGCTTGAAACCCAGTGCAGCGATGAACGCCAACTCCATATCAAACACGCAGTCCTTATAATCCGAAGCGAGCACGAAATCGCAGTTGGTATAGCATACCGCACGAACGGTATCATGGTCCAGCGGCAGTTCTGCTCCCAAAGACTCATCGATCAGTTTCAATTCCGGCTCCGGATAGGTCACATTAGGATGGTTAAGACGCACTTCCGTCACTTCCACCCACGTACCGAGGTCGAAATTCGCACTACCGGCATAGCCGATATTATAAATCTCCGCCTCGCGGTCGAGGTCTCGCAGGGTTTGAATGATATTGATTGCACCCACGCCCGTATAGATAAGCTCGGCATCCTTCAGATCCAAGCCCAATTGCTCACGCGCTTTGTCCAGCAAGACCTGCTCGCCTTCTTCTGCCATTACGATATATTTCTTTGCCGCAAGGGCACGATTAACTTCGTTTTTCGCCATAGTGATTTGAATTTGGGCACAAAGGTACACTTTTTTTCGCAAATATGCAAAAAAAATGCAAATTTATTTGTATATGTCAAAAAAAAGCAGTACCTTTGTCGTCGATTTCGGAATTTGCGTCGAAATAAGTGGCGCGGAGTAGAGCAGTGGTAGCTCGTCAGGCTCATAACCTGAAGGTCGGTGGTTCGATCCCATCCTCCGCAACTAAAAATCTCATGTACTCTTGCGTATATGAGTTTTTTTTTGTACCTTTGCGCTCAAAATCAAATCACCATGCGCAGAATCACTCTCTTTTTCATCATTACCTCCGTCCTCGCTGTCCATGCCGTGGAGCGTGTTTCATTAGACAGCCTTCAGGCTCATTGGGAGCAGTACGCCAACCGGACTGTCGAGATCACTACCCCACTCCTCGTTTGCGGTAATTTCTACGACTCTTTGGTTTTATCGCCTGAGCGGCTTTTCTGTCCGGAAGAACGCGCTGCGGGTCTGGCGGACGGAGACAGTACCGCCTATGAAGTATTGCGTGCCCATAACCGCGAAGCGAGCATTATTCTCCATTGCAGAAACCGGTATTACAACGTCCGGACGGGTGATATCATCCGCGGGCTGAAAGCCAGAGTGACCGGAGAACGCCAGCTGCAGACCGGCAAGTCTATCCGTACCAGACATTTGCCCAAAGACCGCTTGCCGCGGGCGAAGAAAGGCGAGTTGCGGATCGTAGGAGCGAACATAGAGAATTATTTCGCAGACCTGGGCGGCTATGCCCATAAACGTACAACGCCGAAACAGCTGGCAGTAAAGACCAAGAAACTGTCTTCCGCATTGCGCAGCATGCACGCGGATGTTATTGCCTGCTGCGAGATGCAAGTAGGCAACAAGGCTCCGGCGATGCTGGTAAACGCGATGAACAAAGGCGGAAGGAGATATGCCTTTATCGCCATGCCGATGGAAGACATGGACAGGATCGGCGGTTGTTTCATCTACGACACCGGACGCGTACGTCCGTACACCATGCCCTTGTCCGCCTATCAAGATACCACAAATCACTACTACTCGCGTATGTTCGCAGTAGGTTTCGAAGAGATGGCCACAGGAGAAAAGATTATTATCAGCGTCAATCATTTCAAATCCAAACGCCCCGGCCGCACACAATATGACACCAATCTGCGGCGAATGCAGAATGCAGACTCCTTGCTGGCCATGTTACCCAAAGCCATAGAGGCATTCGGCGACGAGGATGTGTTATTATTAGGCGACTACAACTGCTACACCCAGGAACAACCGATCCAGACCATCATCCGTGCCGGATATACAGACATGCTTCCGCAAGGCAGATCGAAGAACTATTCGTACAGTTATAAAGGAGAGGCCGGCTACCTGGACCGCTGTTTCGCTTCACCCGGCATGGCAAAGCAGATCGTGCGCGTCCAGCCGTGGCATGTGAATGCCGACTGGTACTATTCGCACGGGGCATACAAGATGAAGGACAAGAGCAAACACCGGTATGCAGACCACGACCCGATAATCGTTGATGTAAAATTAGGAAATTAGTTTACTATAAATCGAAAGGCAGCCGACTTGGCTGCCTTTTGTGACCCCGCTGGGCAAATTTACTAATTTGCACCTGCGGTGCGAGCTTCTGCTCTGTGACCCCGCTGGGCAAATTTACTAATTTGCACCTGCGGTGCGAGCTTCCGCTCTTTGTGACCCCGCTGGGGCTCAAACCCAGAACCTTCAGAACCGGAATCTGACACTCTATTCAATTGAGCTACGGGGCCATGCTTGCATTAGAACTCGCACGACTGCGCGTCTTGCGCTTGTATAGTGCTACGTTCTATGCTACGCTTTTCGGGCTTCAAAACAAGTTTTAAATCCCGAGTATTTCCAACAAAATTATTATCTACGGTTTCCTCCCATAAAGATGAGGATATAGTATATCAATGTGGCGAGGGACGAAAGTGCTGCAACTACGTATGTGTATGCCGCGCTATGGAGCGCATCGCTCGCCATCGCTGTTGTCTCTCTGTCCGTAATGCCTCTCTCCTGCAACCAGTTCACTGCGCGTTGGCTGGCATTCACCTCTACCGGCAGGGTGATGAAAGAGAAGAGTGTTATCATCGCATACAAGCCAATGCCGATGAGGAGCAGGATCTGTCCCGCGCCGCTGCCTATAAGCAGCAGTCCTCCCAAGATAATCCATGTCACCCATTTGCTACTGAACGACACCACCGGCACCAGAGCCGAACGCAGTCCGAGAGGTCCGTATGCCGTAGCATGCTGTACCGCATGTCCGCATTCATGCGCAGCGACAGCCGCTGCTGCCACATTGGCTCCGTGATAGACCTCCTCAGAGAGGTTAACCGTTTTGGTGGCAGGGTTATAATGGTCGGTCAGTTGGCCTTTAATACACGTGATTTGCACATCATAGATACCGTTGTCATGCAGCATTTTCTCCGCTACTTCTTTTCCCGTCACGGACAGGTCATGCTGCGCATAGCGCCGGAACTTACGTTGCAGCGAAGCGGATACAATCCAACTTGCCAGCGCAATACCGATAAACAATATCCAATATATCGATGTTCCTGTCATTTCAGTTCTTCTTTACCGCCAGTCTGCGGCATATCTTACATTCTCCGTACACCACCAAGGTACAGTTCTGCGCCTTGAAATTAGTGTACTTGCGTTCCATGATCAAGCGCATGATCGCCTTGTCAGAGAAGGAGGCTCTCCTGCCGCATTTGCGGCATATGATCTGCATATGCGACCGCGAGGCAGTAGTCGTCAGTTCGTATTCCGTAACCGTCTGTCCGAATCCTCTGTCATACACCTTGACTATTTCAGCGGTGATGAACAGGTCCAGCGCGTTATAAACGGATCCTACAGAGATATGCTCCGACCTGCATGCTTCCTCCAGCTGCACAGCCGTAAAAGGCTGTTTCAACAGACACGCCTGCGCCAACACCATCTCTCTTACGACAGACGCCCTCATCGCATGGCAGCGTATATAGGTATTCAAGCGCTCCAACGCAGCTTTGTATAGAGCCTCTTCCTCTTTCACGATCAGATCGTTTTCAGGTACGCGCGGTGGCGTTTATGGAACATATGGTCGAACTGCGTAAAGTTCGCAATATTCTTGGTGTTGGTTTCCAGAATATTAGTCGTTTCCAATATTTTAATACCGTATTTGTTGATGATAGGTATCTGATCCTGGAAGAAGAGCGCGTTAATGCCCTTGTCCTGATAATCCGGTCGCACGGCAATAAGCAGGAAACTGAAGGAGTTCATCTGTCTGGCTTTCAGCGCCCGAAGCAGATAATACCACCCGAAGGGTAACAATTTACCTCCGCATTTGCGCAACGCGTCCGATATATCCGGCATGCCCAGTCCTACTCCTACGATCTCTTCATTTTCATTGACCACCAGCGTGACAAAATCGAAGTTGAGGATCGGGAAATACATGTTCTTGTAGTAGTTCTTCTGTGCTACCGTCATAGGCTGGAAGTTATACAACTTCTGGTATGCCTCGTCGATCACATCCATGTATTGGATACCAAAGCGGCGGACGAGTTCACGCGAGTTCCTGACCTTCACCACATGCACTTTGGACCGCTGTTTTACTATATCTGCAATCCGCGACAGCCGCTCAGGACATTCCTGCGGCGGGAAGACACGCATCTCCACCCAGTCAGCCTCTTTGACCAATCCGTACGCATCCATATGCTTGACGTAGTACGGATAATTATAGAGTGACGCCATCACAGCGGGATATTCGTATCCCTCGAGGAGCAGTCCCTCATGGTCAAAATCCGTGAAGCCGACAGGTCCGTTGAGTCCGTCCATACCGCGTTCTTTTCCCCAAGCCGCCACGGTATCCAGCAGCGTCCTGCTGACCTCCATATCATCAATGAAGTCGAACCAGCCGAAACGGACATGTCTGAATCCCCATTTCTCGTTCGCTTTGCGGTTGATGATACCGGCGATACGTCCGACGGGTTTGTTATCGCGGAACGCCATCCATAGTTGGTATTCGCATACGTCAAGCGCGGGGTTCATATCCGGCTTGAAGCAGTTCATCTCGTCAAAGAACAAAGGGGGACAGTAATATGGGCAATCCTTATACAAATCATTGGCGAACTGGATAAACTGTTTCAGTTCACTCTTGGAATGTATTTCACGAATTTCAAGCGCCATATTGTGTCATTTAAAGTGGAGCACAGGGGACTCGAACCCCTTACCTTAACATTGCGAACGTTACGCTCTACCAGATGAGCTAGTGCCCCGCGCGTTCTTATTGTGTGGAGCTAACGGGAGTCGAACCCGTGTCCAAACAAGGAATACTTATGCTTTCTACACGCTTATCTTGGCCTTTGTTTTCGTCCGGCAGCAAGACCCAAGCCACCAACAACCGGCTTATCTGCTATGAGTGCCTTCAGCAATCAGCTGTCAGCCGTCAGTCTCTATGCGCAGCCAAAGAGACCTATTCTGTGAATTTCTGCACCGCTATATCCTTTCAGCCCACAGACTCGGCTAGGAGCGATGTCCCGTTCAGGCGCCTTGCACCCGAATACGCCAATCTACTATACTTCGATTAAGCAGCGAGAGCATAAGAAGTGTTGCCAGTTATATTTTGAAGCGAGATTAACGAGCGTTGCCTCATTGCTCGGCGTGCTTACACAACCATTCTACCTGCTGTCAAAACCAGATAGCCCCTTCGCGTTCTTCGGTCTGCAAAACAACGTTTTACATCCCGGGATCACAAAAATCGCGCAAAGGTACTGCTTTTTTTTCGAATACGCAAGTAAAAACGTATTTTTTTTATTTTTTATCGCAATACGATTTCGAGAATTGTTATTCTCTATCGTAACACGATTTCGACCCTTCTATTCATTTGACGGTGTTCCTCTGTGTCGTTAGGGACGATCGGATCGCGTTCGCCTCTACCTTCAACCTCAATGCGTTCCGCCCGGATTCCACGGTCTATCATCGCCTGTTTCACCTCCTGGCAGCGGCCTTCCGAGAGCGCCTGATTCGAACGGTCCGAACCTATATTGTCCGTATGCCCGACAATACGTATTTTCTGATCAGGACGAAGAGTAAGAAACTGGTACAGTTCTCTCAAAGCCGGCTCGGACGAATCCAGAATACGCGTTTTGCCGGTGGCGAAATAGATATTATGGAGCACAAAGGATTTCATTTCCTTAGGCGACATAACCACACCTTCGAACAGCGCAGGATCCGTGATCGTATCCCGGAACGGGAAATAATTCACCGCAGTTGCCTCCACTGTATAATACGGCATGCGGTCATCCAGCAAAACCGCCAACACCTTATGGAGCGTATCAGAGGTTGTCTGCATCACTTTCTGTTTCTCCGAATTACGGACAATCACATTCGCAGCTACCGGTCGCGATGTAAGCGAATCGGTAACGGTAAACGTAAGCCTTGTCTCCGGATAGATAGAGATCTTGATGGTATCCTCGTCTTCCTTATGCATGAACCACACCGTATCCGATGTAAAGAATCCCGTTTTGGCTGCTACCGCCCAATATTTCCCTTCGGGCAGTCCTCTCTGTACGCGCGCACGTTTGTTATCGGTAGCTTTGGAGAGTTTGGGTTTCTTGTTCGGTCGCGCCTTCGCATCCTGGACAGTAATATGGGTAGCAGGTAAGGGTTCAGCCGTTTTCAGATTATAAGAATAGACATACAACAACGGCTTTCCGTCTTTGATGCGTTCCCGTTTAGCCGCTTTGGCTTTCGCCGCCCGTTTCTTCTCCGCTTTGCGTTTCTTGGCTTCGCGTTTGCGTTCTATCTTCGCTCTTGCTTTCGCACGCTTTTCCGCGGGCGTGAGCGCATACGCGTTCGCGCTCCAATTAAAAAAGGAGAACAACAGAAGTAATATGACCGATAATCTTTTCATAAAAAACATGCAGGAGAACAGTCGTGGGACTATTCTCCTGCTGTGGTCCCACTTGGGCTTGAACCAAGGACCCCCTGATTATGAGTCAGGTGCTACTAACCAACTGAGCTATGGGACCTCTTGCGCGCTTGCGCTCCGCTCTTCGGTCTGCAAAACTACGTTTTACATCCCGAGGTATTGTTTTTATTATTTGCTTTGACGGGCATTACCATAGAGCACGAGGCTCTGGTCTTTGGTAATACGCATCTCTTGCTGGGTCAACTCCGGGATAGAGAGCGCAATACCTGCTTCCAACGAGTTCGGGTTAGGAATCTTGCTCTTGTTCGCCATGTAGATGTACACCCAACAATAGGTGTTATTGTAATATTTCCGTGCGAGTTTGGAGAGGGTCATGCCTTTCTCGGTGATGATCTCCTCGCTTCCCCGCTGGGTATATTCGTTTACGGCTACCGGCTTTGCGCTCTCAGCCAGCGGAACCGGTGCAGCCTCAACAGCCTTGGTATCCTCTTCGATGATGCGGTTTGCACGTTTGTCATCCAGGTCATTCTTCATCCGCTCGAAGGTACGTTTGTCCACCAGACGGATAACAGCGCGTCTGTTCGGTCCATAGGCAGCCTGACTGCGGTGTCCTATCAGTTTACCGAGACCCATAGCATACATATGCTCAGAGTTTATCTGATGCTCCTCGCGCAGTTCTCCGATCACACTCTCGGCACGTCTGTCACCCAAAGCATAGTTGAGCGCAGCCGAACCGGTGTTGTCGCAATAACCGGTTACAACGGCATAGAGCGTAGAATCCTCAGCGAGGATATCAGCCACCTGCTGGATTGTAATAAGCGCCTTATCGTCAAGATCCGATTTGTTATTACCGAAATAAACGTAGTATGCGCGTTGCTGCTCTTTCTGGCGAACCTGTTTGATTGTCTCGCGGATGATGATCGAGTCATGTTTGAGAATGAGCGTGTCATGAATGAACTGCGGTTCCTTGCTCTCCTCTTTCTTCCACGAGTCGAAACTGTTGATATTCTTCACATGCGTTTTGGATACCGCCTCCAGTTTGAAGCGCATATTGAGCGTCACATCCACGATACCGTCATTATTCTTCGACGCGAGCGCCTGCGGTCCGCTATAACCGCGTCCGTCAGGATAGTCGTTTATAAAATAATTATAGGTAGCGCGCACGCCTAACGCGATAGTACGGTTGAGATTGAACTCCACGTTGAGACCCGCATTGAGATAGAGACACCCCTTATACGAATCCATCGAAGCAGGTTCAGCAGAAGCAGTATGATAGCGCGTGTCGTCAAAATACATCTTATTATTTCTATACCACGCGTATCCACCTCCTACGAGCGGCTGGATGCCGAGGATCTTGCGTTTCGCCTTCGGGAAGAAGAGATTCATAAGGTCCAGCGACAAATAACCGCCCAGTTTATGCAAGTTACCGTTCAGCAACGTATCGGCATTCTCGCCCCCGGGCTTACCGGTCACCGTGTACATATCATACATGTAATCCGCCCCGATGGACCAGACCGGCGTGAATGAATATTCAATAGCCAACCCGCCGTTAGGGATAGACACATTGTGCTTCATCTCCGAATTAAAGTCGCCGTCATAGGCATTGAATCCCACATGGGGGATAAGAGACCAGTGCGCGAACTTCTCCGCCACACCATTCTCGTTCTCCGACACCTTGTATGGGTGCGCTCCTTTCACATCATCAGCCTCCTTCTCCGCAGCAAAAATCGCCAAGGAGAGAGACAGGAAAGATATGACTAAAAGGCTTTTTTTCATGCTATAAAAAGAGGTTGTTTGTATCCAAATCACAATTCAGGGTGCAAAATTACTATTTTTTTTTGAGACTACCAAATATTTTTTAGAAAAAAAACATTTTTTTCTTACAGGTATTGCACATATCATATTTTTTTTGTAAATTTGCAGTCGATTTATAACACGGATTAAAAGCCATTACAAAGACCCTTTAGTTAGTTCTAAAATGACGCACTTATCTCGTACTAATAACGCACTTATCACGCACTTATCACGCACTAATTTTTCAAGGCTAATACGTTAGTATTATATACATAGTATATAATACCGTGGATTGAGTGCAAAAAGGCCAAAAAAGAGAGACAGTGGCGTGAGCGCAAGAGGTAAAAAAAGGAAAGTGGCGTAGCGCAAAAGGTAAAAAGATAACAAATAAAAAATATACATTATGGACATTTTAAATCAAATGATCGCGCGTGCGAAGGCAAATCCGCAGCGCATTGTGTTGCCGGAAGGCGACGAACCCCGTACACTGGAGGCTGCTAACATTCTGTTGAGAGACAAGATCGCTCATCTTATTCTGATCGGCGATCCCGAGAAAATCAAAGGCATGGCAGCCGAGAAGGGATATGAGTATATCAAAGAAGCCAAGATCGTAGATCCTATCCATGATCCGAAGATGCCGGAGTATGCGAACTTGCTTTTCGAGCTGCGCAAGGCAAAAGGCATGACGGAGGAAGAGGCTGCGAAGAAAGCCCAGGATCCGTTGTACTTAGGTTGTCTGATGATCAAAGCCGGCGACGCCGACGGTGAGTTAGCCGGTGCGCGCGGTACGACGGCAGACACGATCCGTCCGGCTTTCCAGATTCTGAAGACCAAACCGGGTTGCTCTATCGTCAGCGGTGCTTTCCTGATGTTCACCCCCGCCAAACAGTTAGGCGAGAACGGTTTCCTGCTGTTTGCAGACTGCGCCGTGAACCCGAATCCGGATGCGAAGCAGTTAGCAGAGATTGCTATCTCGACCGCCGAGACCGCCCGCGCTATCGCAGGCATCGAGCCGCGCGTAGCCATGCTCTCGTTCAGCACGAAGGGCAGCGCCAAGCATGAGTTAGTGGACAAAGTAGCGGAGGCAACGAAACTGGCAAAAGAGATGGCTCCGGATCTGGCATTGGACGGCGAGTTGCAGGCTGATGCGGCATTGATCGAGAGCGTAGCAAAGACCAAAGCTCCGGGAAGCCCCGTTGCCGGAAAAGCCAACGTGCTGGTATTCCCTGATCTGCAAGCCGGTAACATCGGTTACAAGCTCGTTGAGCGTTTCAGCGGCGCAGATGCCGTAGGTCCGATTCTGCAAGGCATCGCCGCTCCGGTGAACGACCTGAGCCGCGGATGCAAAGTGCAGGACATTGTGCAGATGGTAGTTATCACGGCTAACCAGGCAATAAAGTAACCCCACCCCGGGAGAGTTCTACGACCGTCCACTGGACGCTCGATCGAGCGGAGCTCTTCACCCCTCAAGGGAGGGAGAGGGGATCCGCCAATCTTGGCGGATACAAAAGGGGATGCAAGAAAAGATCGTCCATATATGGTCGATACAAAAGGGAATACCAAAACAAATAAAAACACAACAAATACCAAACAATATGAAGATATTAGTATTGAACTGCGGAAGCAGTAGTATCAAATACAAGCTCTTTGAGATGGAGAGCAAGGAAGTGATGGCACAAGGCGGAATCGAGAAAATCGGATTGCCGGACTCGTTCCTCCAAGTGAAACTGCCGAACGGCGAGAAAGTGAAATTCGAGAAGCCGATGCCGGAACATACCGTAGGTATCGAGTTGATTCTGGAGAAGCTGGTTGATCCGCAGATCGGTTGCATCAAAGACCTGAAAGAGATCAACGCAGTTGGCCACCGCGTAGTGCATGGCGGCGAGAAATTCAACAAGTCGGTACTGATCACTCCGGAAGTAAAGAAACAGATCATCGAGTGTATCGACCTGGCTCCGCTGCACAACCCCGCCAACCTGAAAGGTATTGACGCTATCGAGAAGATTCTGCCGGGCGTGCCTCAAGTGGCTGTTTTCGACACCGCCTTCCACCAGACGATGCCGGACTACGCGTACATGTACGCGCTTCCTTACGAGCTCTACGAGAAATACGCCATCCGCCGCTACGGTTTCCACGGCACGAGCCATCGCTACGTGAGCGCGCGCGTATGCGAATTTTTAGGAGTAGATCCGAAAGGCAAGAAAATCGTTACCGCCCATATCGGCGGCGGCGGAAGCTGCACGGCAGTGATGGACGGCAAGAGCGTAGATACGAGTATGGGTCTGACGCCTGTTGAGGGTCTCGTGATGGGAACGCGTTCCGGCGATCTGGACCTGGGTGCCGCTACGTTTATCATGGACAAGGAGCACCTGAGCACCGCCGAGTTCAACAACCTGGTGAACAAGAAATCGGGTCTGCTCGGCGTGAGCGGCGTTTCGAGCGACTGCCGCGACATCGAGGCAGCGATCAACGAAGGCAACAAACGCGCAGACCTGGCACGCAAGATGTTCATCTACCGTTTGAAGAAATATATCGGCGCTTACGCCGCCGCGATGAACGGCATTGATATTCTGGTCTTCACCGCAGGTATCGGCGAGAACGACCCGTATATCCGCGCCGAGGTGATGAAGGGCTTGTCGTTCCTGGGTATCGAGTTGGACGAAGAGGCCAACAAGGTTCGCGGCGAAGAGCGGGTTATCAGCAAGAAGGGCAGCAAAGTGACGGTTGTTCTCATCCCGACAGACGAGGAGCTGATGATCGCCAGCGACACGAAGGCGCTGATATAATTTACCATTTTGTCATTTACCATTTGGACATTTATTGAGACATTTGGTAATTTAGACATTTACCATAGAAAGACACACATAGACATTATGATAAACAAACCCATCATTTATCAACTCTTCCCGCGGCTGTTCGGCAACTACAACGAGACAAGGAAACATAACGGCAGCAAGGAAGAGAACGGTTGCGGCAGGTTTGTAGATATCAACGAGCGTGCACTCAAAGCGATTGTCGATTTGGGTGTCACGCATGTTTGGTACACCGGCGTGATCCGTCACGCTACCGCAGCATATAACCATCCTGCCATCACCAAAGGCAAAGCCGGCTCGCCATACGCCATCACGGATTATTATGACGTTGACCCCGACTTGGCGAAGAACGAAGCGAAGCGGATGCAGGAATTCGAAGCGCTCGTACAACGCACTCATGACGCGGGTCTGGGCGTACTGATTGATTTCGTACCGAATCATGTGAGCCGCGAATATAAAAGTCTTTGCAGACCCGCGGGCGTAGAAGATCTGGGCGAGACAGACCATCCGGAATGGGCGTTCTCTCCGCTGAACAACTTCTATTATCTGCCGGGTGAGCGGTTCACGATGGACAAAGACCTGCAAGGCTATGAGGAGTACCCCGCGAAAGTGACGGGTAACGACTGTTTTACGAGCCATCCGGGCGAAGGCGACTGGTACGAGACGGTCAAGCTGAACTACGGCGTTTTCTACCAAGGCGGCAGAGAGAAACAGTTTGACCCGATCCCCAACACCTGGATCAAGATGCGCGATATTCTGCTGTTCTGGGCGGACAAAGGCATAGACGGCGTACGCGTGGATATGGCAGAGATGGTGCCGGTGGAGTTCTTCGCATGGGCGATTGCGGCTGTGAAGAAGAAACATAAGAAATTCCTCTTCATCGGCGAATGTTACGACCCGAACCAGTACGACTCTTATCTGACTGCCGGATTCGACTACCTCTACGACAAAGTAGGCATGTACGACTATCTGCGCGGCGTGACAAGCAAGAGCTGGTCGGCCAAAGGCATCACGGACCAATGGATGCAGCACGGCGACCGTCTGAATCATATGCTGTATTTCCTAGAGAACCACGACGAGCAACGTGTGGCGAGCGGTTTCTTCTGCGGCGACGGCCGCTGCGCCGAACCGGCAATGATAGTAGCGGCGACGCTCAACCAGTGTCCGGTGATGATATACAGCGGTCAGGAATTAGGCGAGCGCGGCATGGATATGGAAGGTTTCAGCGGCATGGACGGCAGGACGACCATCTTCGACTACTGGGGCGTCAAGAGCCTGCAGGCATGGGCGAACAAGGGCAAGTTCGACGGCGGCAAGATGACCGATGCGCAGCGTGAGCTACGGGCGTTCTACCAGCGTCTGCTGACTCTGGCGCGCGACGACAAAGCCATCCAGAAAGGCAAGATGTACGATATCACCTACGCGCAGGGCGAAGATTTCGACAAGAACAAACAGTTTGCGTTCATCCGCCATACCAAAGGCGAGACGCTGCTGGTAGTGGTTAATTTCCACGACCGCGAGCAACGGATCAGAGTGCGTGTGCCTAACGATGCCTTTGTGTATCTGGGTATGGACGAGAGGCCCAAGGCAACGGCAACAGATCTGCTTCGCGGCGAGAAAATGCCGCTTGCGCTAACAGCAGACGGAACGATCGAACTGACCTTGCAGGCGTGGAAAGGAGTGATACTGAAAATTAAATAACTCTCTCCCAACCTCCCAACAAAGGGGAGGAGAAAGGATGATAATTGGAACAGATTAGAGACATAGCAAAATTAGTTCGGTGGGGCAATCTGCTGTTTCTCGCGGCTCTCATATGGCTGATGGAGAAATGGGTAGTAGTGCCCGTTCTGGACCAAGCCGCCTTCGGCGAACAGATGCCCTGGTACATGCTGGTTCTTATCATGCTGGCAACCGTGCTGATTGCCGCCGGCGGATATGTGATCAATGATTATTTCGATGTCAAGATAGACCGTATCAACCGGCCGGACGAGGTGGTTGTGACGCGTAGCGTGAGCAAACCTGCTGCAATGCGGCTGAGTCTGGTGCTCAGCGGTATCGGCATCGGCTGCGGTTTGGCGGTAGCGGGATTGCTGCGGAGCTGGACATTGGGTATCCTGTTTGTCATCATACCGGGTCTGCTGTGGTTCTATTCCAGCAGTTACAAACGGCTTCTCATGGTCGGCAATATCATTATTGCGCTGCTGGCGGGTTTGACTCCGATGATTGTAGCCATGGCGAATGTAGCGATTTTGCAACTTCGCTATGGCACTATCCTGGGGTACACCACCCTGCCGCATGATATCTATGCGTGGATGGGCGGTTTTGCGCTCTTTGCGTTCCTGCTGACCTGGATCCGCGAGATCATCAAAGACATGCAGGACCAGATGGGCGACCGCGAGTTGGAATGCCATTCGATGCCGGTTGTATGGGGAGAGAAATGGACGAAGATATTTGTGACAGCATTGATTGTCTGCACGTTAGCTATTGTCGGGCATCTGTGGTGGCACGTACTGCCCTTCCCTACCGGCTGGTCGAGCCTCAGCACACGGTATATCGTATTGGGGATTGTGACGCCGATGGTGTGCGCACTCTGGCTGCTATGGGCAGCGAAGATCCCGAGCGACTACAAGACCTGCCAGCAAGTGGTCAAATTCACCATGTTCATCGGGATGCTGTACAGCATTGTTATCGTAAGGGGGATGTAGAAAGCATACAGAATGCATTAAACGAAAGCTATAAAAGTCCGCGGGAGTGGAGATACCGGTAAACGAGGTGGACGGGGAAGCCCATGACGTTGAAATAAGAACCGCGGATGGCGGTGCAGCCGATATAGCCTATCCATTCCTGAATACCATACGCACCGGCTTTGTCGAAAGGCCTGTAGCGGTCTATATAATAACGGATCTCTTCGTCGGTCAGTTCTTTGAACGTCACATCCGTTTTATCGACCTCCGTCACTAAAACCAGTTGCGATTTTTCTTTTTCCGAGATTCCGACAGTCTCCTTTTGTGCAAAAGTAACCGCGGTATAAACCTGATGGGTTTTGCCGGAAAGGGAACGGAGCATAGCGAATGCTTCTGCCTCGTCATGGGGTTTGCCGAGCATCTTGCCGTCCGCCCAAACGATGGTGTCCGAGGTAATGAGGAGTTGGTCTTCTCCCAGCCGGGACTCATACGCGCGCGCTTTCGCACGCGATATATAATAAGGAATATCGCCGGCTTGGAGGTCAGACGGATAGGTCTCATCCGCATCGATGGAAACCGCCGTAAAGGGTATATCCAAGCCTGCGAGCAGTTCGCGGCGGCGCGGGCTTTGAGAGCCTAATATAATTGAGAATTGAGAATTGATAATTGAGAATTATTTAAAAGAGATCCAACTGGGTGTCGGCGGGTTTCTCAAAGGTCATCGGTACGCCCTCTACGTCAATAGAGTCGGGAGTCTCCGGTTTTTCCGGACTATCCGGAGTATCCGGATTGTCCGGGTTATCCGAAGGATCTGGATTCTCGGACGTATCCGGTTCTTCGGGTTCGGACTCCTGTCCGGGTTCCGATTCCGGTTCCGGTTCGGGTTCGGGTTCGGGCGTAACATCTTCGATCGAGGCTACTTCAAGCGTCGTGACACGTTTGCCTTTGGCTTTCGCGGATTTCTCGTCAATAAACTCCTCCATCAGGATCTCTATCGGTTCGTGTTTCTCGTCCGCGAAAGTGATACGGAAAGTAGCTTCCGCGCGGTCGGAGAGGACGGCTATGCGTGAGTCCTTGTCGTCGCCGAGGAAGGACTGCACTTTCGCCTGCGCGTCATCCAAGCGGAAACGCTTGCCATAGTAGTATTTAAGTTCGCCGTTCCATTGGATGAGCGACCAGACTTTCTCGGGATCGAGTTTCTCGATACGCAGGATATTGTCTTCAAAATGCGCGGTAAGGTCAAAGGAAGTGGTATAATAGGTACCGTCGTTCTGGAGGACGAGGATGCGGTCTTCGTCATTGAACTCGCCCAGATACAGCCCATGCTCGTCATAGTTGACGCGCAGCACATCCGCATCGAACCATACCTTGCGTCCGCCGAGGGTGGAATGTCCTTTCTGCTTGAGGACGATGGATTTGACTTCGAATTTCGTAAGCACATTGCCTCTCGCAGTACGGGACTTCACAGCCAGTTCGGAGAGGTCCTTGCATACCTCCAGTTTCTTCAGGTGCAGTGCCGGTTTGAGGGTCACCTTGATCACCTCGGCTTCGCCGTTGGGGTTTGCCGTAAAATAGACGATCTTAGATCCCGGTTTGCCTTGTGTGAGATCATATTCCTTATCCCGCGCGACACCTGTCACGTTGAAGCGTTTCATAAAGTACGTACCCTTCTTGCCGTCGCGATAGACCACATTATAAACGGTACGTTCGTCTCCGCGCTGGAAGACCGCTATATGGAGGATGTCGGTACCGACGAAGATTTTCTCCGCCACCTTCAGCACCTTGTATTTACCATCCTTATGGAAGACGATGATATCGTCAATGTCGGAGCAGTTGAAGAGGAACTCGTCTTTCTTGAGCCCCGTTCCGATGAATCCTTCCTCGCGGTTGATATACAGTTTCTCGTTGTTCTCGACCACCGCCTTTACGTTGATGGCTCCGAAGTTGCGCACCTCAGTCCGGCGCGGGTACGCCTCGCCGTATTTCTCCTTCAGCATCTCGAACCAGGCTATCGTATAGTCGGTGAGATGGTTGAGATTCTTGACACAGGCTTTGATCTTCTTCTCCAAGTCCTTCATCAGCTCGTCCGCTTTCTTGGAGTCGAACTTGGTGATACGGATCATGCGGATCTCGAACAGTTTCTCGATATCCTCGGTGCGGACTTCCCGGATCAGTTGCGGTTTGAAGGGCGTGAGCGCTTCATCCACATAGGCGATGAGCTTCTCCTTGTTCGGCGCATTCTCATACCCTTCCTGTTTATAGATGCGGTTCTCAATAAAAATCTTCTCCAGCGAGGTATAGAAATATTTCTCCTCCAGTTCGCCTTTCTCAATCTCCAGTTCCCATTTCAGAAGGGCTTTGGTGTTATCGGTTGAGAGGCGGAGCAGATTGCTGACGGATGTAAAGATCGGTTTTCTATTCTCCACCACGCAGCAGTTGGGGCTGATATTGACCTCGCAATCCGTGAAGGCATAGAGCGCGTCGATAGCTTTGTCAGACGAAGAACCGGGAGCGAGTTGCACAACGATACGTGCGGTATCCGCCGTGAAATCGTCGATCTTCTTGATTTTGATCTTGCCTTTCTGCGCCGCTTTGAGAATGGTCTCTATGATTTTGGAGGTTGTGGTACCGTAGGGTATCTCGGTGATGACAAGCGTCTTGTTGTCGTCCGCCTTCTGGATACGTGCGCGGATCTTGACAGAACCGCCGCGTTCGCCGTCGTTGTACTTGGTAACATCTATCACGCCGCCTGTCGGGAAATCCGGATAGAGCTGGAACTCCTGACCGCGCAGATAGGCGAGCGAAGCGTCGCACAGCTCGTTGAAGTTATGCGGCAGGATCTTGGAGTTCAGACCTACGGCAATACCTTCTACGCCTTGCGCCAGCAGGAGAGGGAATTTGATCGGCAGATGGATCGGTTCGTTCTTGCGTCCGTCATAGGACTTCATCCACTCCGTGGTCTTGGCATTGAAAACCGTTTCGAGCGCGAACTTGGAGAGGCGTGCTTCGATATAACGGGGAGCAGCGGCACCGTCGCCGGTGAGGATGTTTCCCCAGTTACCCTGGCAGTCTATCAGCAGATCTTTCTGCCCCAACTGGACGAGCGCATCGCCGATAGACGCATCTCCGTGGGGGTGATACTGCATCGTCTGGCCGACGATGTTGGCAACCTTGTTGTATTTGCCGTCATCGACAGTCTTCATGGCATGCAATATACGGCGCTGGACGGGCTTGAGCCCATCCTCAATCGCCGGCACCGCACGCTCCAATATCACATACGAAGCATAGTCCAGGAACCAGTCCTGGTACATGCCCGTCAAGTGATACTTCACAGCATCATTGAATCCGCCTTGACCAGCCATGAACGGTTATGCTCTTTTATTGATAAAGATATAGGCGAGAATACCTGCCACCTCCAACACCATTGCTGCTATCAGCATGCCGTTTTGCGGCAGCGCGAATTTGTACACCACAAGGCATAGCACACCTAACAGAAGGAGAATAACTCCCAAATACTTTTTGAAATTTTCCATATCTAACGCGTTAATTCAATTGCGAGTGCAAAGGTACAAAAAATTTTGCATTTATGCAAATATTTTTGCTTTTTTATCGCATAAAACGATAAATTCCGCCGGGCAGCGAACGAACCAGCCCTTGTATCTCCATCATCATCAGATCGGAAGCCACCTCGCCGTAGGGGCGCTCCGTCTCCATCACCAGCAGGTTGATATGCATTCCTTCTTCCGCCTCCTGGAGTTTCTGCAGCAGTTCCTGTTGCGGCGGAGTGAGATCGTCCCGCAGTCCCACAATCTGCGTCTGGACGGGCTGGACTGCCGTATCGCGTTTCGTCCATTGCATCGCCTCGATCAGGTCGTCGGCACAGGTTATCAGAGCTGCTTTGTTCTGCCGTATGATCTTGTTGCATCCGCTGGACGACACATCCGTCGGTCTGCCGGGGAAGGCGAACAGTTCGCGGTTGTAGTCCACCGCCATCTGCGCCGTGATGAGGCTGCCGCCGCGTTCGCGCGACTCGACTACCACAACGGCATCCGCCAGGCCGGCTACGATACGGTTCCGTTGCACGAAGAAAGACGCCAGCGGCTCGGTGCCGGAAGGAAACTCCGTCAGCAATCCGCCGTGCTCCAGAGACGCCACCGCCTCCGGTCTGTGCTGGAAAGGATAGATCCTGTCCAACCCGTGCGCAGGTACGATAATAGTAGGTATGCCGCATTGGATAGCGGCTCTGTGCGCGGTGATGTCTATGCCGTAAGCTCCGCCGCTGACGATTGTCACGGACTCCAGCCGTTCATGCAGTTCGCGCACCAGGAGCTCCGTCTCTTCTTTCCCCCGCTGCGTGGGCTGGCGTGTCCCTACGATAGATACCACATGACCATCCGACGGATGGAGGTTGCCTTTGCCGTAGAGCAGGAGCGGTTTGTCGGGACACTGGCGCAGCCGGTAAGGGTAGTCCTCGTCCGCCAGAGTCCAGACGCGGATCCTGTGTTCTTCGATCCATTCGCACTCATGCCGTGCGCGTTGCAGACATGCCGCCATCTCCGGCTCGTCAAGGGTGCGCCACGCCTCCTCGGCTGTTCCGTAGCGGTCGAGAAGAGCCAGCGCCTTCCGCAACCGGTTGCGGTACAGCATCGACAGGGCGATATCGTATATGTATCTATTCACGGTCACTCGGAATCCTTGATCTTATTCTTTCCGTTATGATCAATGCCATCACTATCCCTATTCCGTCCGCCACCAAGTCCGCCCATTCGGCAGACCGCGACGTGGTGCAACAGGCCTGCAACACCTCCATCAGTCCGCCGTACAGGAAAGCCGTCATGCCGGCGGACAGGTACGTGCTCCATACAAACCGCCCTTTCACCATCGCCGGCAGCAGAAGGGTGGCGGTCAGGACGGCGTACATCACGCCGTGGATGACCTTGTCGTTCATCCGGAGCGAAAGCAGTGCCTGCGGGTTCTCGCGGAGACTGACAAAGGCAATACCTGCCGCCACGAGGACGGCAGGTAAACAGGCCATATAGGATTTCAGATTAACGATCGGAGAGATGTATTTTGGTTCCGTAACAGAGGTCTCCGGCGTCGCCCAGACCGGGTACGATATATTTCTGCTCGTTCAGAATCGGATCGATGGTAGCGCACCAAAGGGTCACATCCTCTCTGTCATTCAGCTCTCTGCGCATGTAGTCTATGGACTGCGGCGTAGCGATGGTGCAGCACAGATGCGTGTGTTTGGGCGTACCATGTCGGAGCAGGGCCAGATAGCCCACCTCCATCGACATGCCGGTAGCCAGCATCGGATCGGCGATGATCAGCGTCTTGCCCTCTATATCCGGGGCTGCCATGTATTCCGCTACGATCTCCAATTGGTCTTCTCCGTGTACGTTTCGTCCCACACGGCGGTAGGCGCTCAGGAACGCATTCTCCGCGCGGTCGAAGACATTCAGAAAACCTTGATGCAGCGGCAGTCCGGCGCGTAGGATAGTAGCCAGAACGAGCGGTTCGGCGATCGTGTTCACCTCGGCTACACCCAGAGGCGTTTGCACCCGGGTGGGGGTGTATGCAAGCGTCTTGCTCAACTCCATGGCCATGAATTCTCCGATGCGCTCGATGTTACGGCGGAAACGCATAGGGTCTTTCTGGATGTCCACATCCCGTATCTCACGCAGGTACTGGTTCAGTACGCTGTTGGTCTCCGAAAGATTGATAACCTTCATCTTATTGCATGGATTTAGCGGATTTCTGCTCTGCTTTCAGCGTAGCGGTACGGGCTTTGAGCTCTGCCTCCAACTGAGCCAGTTCTACGGCTTTCTGCTGGGTCTCCTGGATGTAAGACTGCAGACGGGTCTGGCCGTTCTGCAGGGTCGTCTCCATATCGGAGATGGAGCGCTGGCGGTCGGCTACCTCGCGGATCGAATAGCCCAGCTCTTTCTGTTGTTTATCCAGCAGCATCAGATAGTTGTCGCGGGTCTCCTGGTTCAGTTCTTTCTGTTTGTTGAGGGTCTTCTGCTGTTTCTCTACCACTTTCTGCATGGATTTGAGCTCACCCTCCTCCTTTGCATACAGTTTCTTCAGAGAAGCCACCATTTTCGTTGCCTCTTTCAGGGAATTACCCATCTCTTTGGCATGCGCCTGCTCTACTTTCAGTTCGCTCTTGGCGGCCTTGATATCCTCGGCGTTCTTAGCCAGACTCTGAGCCACTACTTCCAGCGATGCGCGGTACATCGTAGGCTCGGTTACATAGAGGGTGCGGAGTGAATCAATCTTAACTTCTGCCAGCTCGATAGAAAGCGGGGTTACATGCTGCGCCATTGCGCTCATTCCGAGCGCCATAAAGGCGATAAAGAAAATCTTTTTCATTGTTATAATTATTGTTTGACTTTGTTTTTCGCTGCAAAGATACTACAAAATTTGCATATATGCAAAAAAAATTGTAACTTTGCAGCGTTTTTATTCGTCTGTATATGAAAAGTTACATTTATCAGGATAGTACGATCGCTTTTGTTACGGCTGCCGCTCAGACCTGTCTTCTGCTGGAGCGGATCAACGACCACGACCGGGAGGAATGGCGCGAACAGATGATGAGGCTGTTGCCCGTGCTGTATCTCCGCGCGCGTCTGTTGGAGGAGGCGCAGCTGATGACGGAGGACGAGCCGCAGCGGTTTGTGACGGAAGAGGATTATAATTTTGTATTAGCGGGCGTGCGCGGGTTTCTGGGACAGGACGATGCCTATCTGGATGTTTTCGTGGATCACGGTATTTATACCGATGAGGTACAGACCGCCTATATCTCCGAGGGTCTGGCGGACATCTATCAGGAACTCAAGGACCTGGCTGCCGCCTTCCAGACCGGTGAAGAGGCTGTCATGAACGACGCTGTGGTACTTTGCCGGCAGGCGTTCTTCGAGCATTGGGGACGCAAAGTATTAGCTGTTTTAAGAGCATTGCATGAGATATCAGACACATCATATCAGTAAGGAACTCCTTCAGTGGATGCCGATAGCGGCGTTTGAAGGGGAAGTGATCGTAATAGACAAGCCCGAACAGGTGGAGGACGCAGTCCGGTATCTCGGGAAGCAAAAGATTGTCGGCGTAGATACGGAAGCACGGCCGAGTTTTCAAAGGGGGATCCACTACCCTACCGCCCTGGTACAGATAGCCAGCCACGAGCGGTGCTATCTCTTCCGTCTGACTCATATCGGCATGCCGCAGGAGTTGGCGGATTTCTTCGCCAACCCGGATATATGCAAGGTCGGGCTGGCTTTCAAGGACGACATCAACGGCTTGAGGCGCAGGCGCAATTTTACGCCGGCTAACTGTATTGACATCCAGAAACTGGTGGCGCAATACGGTATTCTGGACATGGGTTTGCAGAAACTGTTCGCCATCTGTTTTGAGAAGAAGATATCCAAGACGCAGCAGTTGACGAACTGGGAGAACAGCCATCTCACGCCGGAGCAGGCGCGTTATGCCTCCACGGACGCGTGGGCGACGCTGCTCATCTACGAAGACCTGCTGAAGCACGAGCAGCTCTCGCAGGACGAGGTGACGGCGCTTATCCGGGAGGAGAAAGAGAGGATGATCGAGCACCAGCAGGAGATCCAGGACCAGCGGCTTCGAGAACAGGGCATCGAGCCTCCGCCTCACATGACGCTGGAGGAGCGCGAAGCGCACCAGGCGGAGAAACGCAGGGAGGCACGCAAACGCAAGAGACAGCGGCAGAGCGCACGAAAAACCGCGCAGAGGGAGACCGCCAAGAAAAAGAAAACAACCAAATAAATTTACCTGTATGAAACGATTTATTATTATCTTGTACACCGTATTTTGTACGCTGTACTCTTTTGGTCAAGCCAAGTACATATTCTATTTCATCGGCGACGGCATGGGTTCCAACCAGGTGCTGGGAGCCGAGATGTACCGTTCAGCCGTTCAGGGCAATCCGCTCGGACGCGTACAGACGCTCATGACCACCTTCCCTTATTCGGGTCACGCCTCCACCTATTCCAAGAGCAACGGCATCACGGACTCCGCCGCAGCCGGCACCTGTCTCGCTACGGGCAAGAAGACCAAGAACGGCATGCTCGGCATGAACGAAGACACCGTACATGTGACTACGATCGCCGAGAAGCTGAAAGACAAAGGATGGGGCGTGGGGATCATGACCACCGTAGCTATCGACCATGCTACTCCGGCGGCATTCTACGCCCATGTGGAGAAGAGGAACAAGTATTACAAGATCGGCGAGCAGCTGGCGAGATCCGACTTTGATTTCTTCGGCGGAGCGGGATTCCATCACCCGCAGGGCAAGCATGACGACAAACGGGTCAACCTCTACCGCAACGCCGAGAAAGCAGGCTACACTATCGCCCACGGGTACGAAGAGGCGCAGAAAATAGTCGAAAGCTCAGAGGCGAAAGTCGAAAGACTGATCCTGGTGCAGGAGACCGACGACCAAGGCGCCAAGCACGGCGACAACCTGCCTTATGCTATCGACCGCAAGGAGGGTGACCTCACGCTGGCGCAGATCGTCAGCACCGCTATTCCGTTCCTCGACAAACGGTACGACCGTTTCTTCATGATGGTGGAGGGCGGTATGATCGACTACGCCTGCCATGCGGACGACGCGGCTACCGCCTTCGGCGAGACATGGGACATGGACGAGGCGATGCGCGTAGCTTTTGATTTCTACAAGAAACACCCCGAAGAGACCCTTATTGTTGTTACAGCCGACCATGAGACAGGAGGTCTGGCGCTCGGCAACAGCGACTACACCCTGCATCTGGACCTGCTGCAGAACCAGAAATGCTCCGCTTGGGCGCTCAGCGACATGTTCACGCAACTATTCAAAGCGAACAAGAAACCCGCATGGGAGGAGGTGAAGAAGATCTACACCGACAATCTGGGCTTCTGGACGAATGTAGAGATCAGCGAGGACGAAGAGAAAGAACTGAAAGCCGTCTATAAGGCAGCCTGCAAGGGCAAGAGCAAAGACGCCGAAAACATGTACAAGAACATCAACGCCTTAGGCGAAGCGGGTATTGCGTTGCTCAACAAGAAAGCCCATATCGGTTGGACCACCCGCGCGCACAGCGCACACGCGGTTCCTATCTTCGCGATAGGCGCGGGCGCGGAGAAGTTCTCAGGATGGCATGACAACACGGAGATTGCACCGCTCATCATGGAAGCAACTAAATAGGCGAGAATATACGGTTTAGAACAGGACCATCACGGGACCATGTTCCGAGAAGAGCACAAGAACAGTACAATTAGAACAAAAGAGGGGCACCCGAAAGGATGCCCCTCAATCATATCCGCCAAAGTTGGCGGATGGGTCTGTCGCTCTTAACGAACGATTGCGCCCATAATGTTGTAGGTCTTGTCGCCCTTCTTGATCAGGATCTGGCCGTTATGCAGAACCTTGACTGCCGGTGCGTTTGCGTCAACCGCGTCGATGCCTGCGCCGCCGGTCGGAACAACATACATGAAGCCGCCGAATACCTCCCACTCCGCATTGCCAGCAGGACGGAAGTAAATGGTGGTTGCACCTGCGTGGTCTTGGTCAACAACATACTCGTTGCCCATTCCTTCAGGATACCAAGTGCCTGTAGAGCTCAGCACTTTCAGACCTTCGCCTACTTCAAGGGTGGTCTCGATCACATACTCCTCGATGCCTTCTCCAGCCTCTGCATTCAGCGTGAAGATGTTCTCTGCTTTTGCTTCCCAGCCCTTGGCAGAACCTACGAGGTAATAGTCAACAGTTACTGTTGCGTCGCCGGTCTTCTGTGCATTAGCTGTTACTTCTTTCGTATCCGGATTGAAGGCGATATTAATCGTATATACACCTGCCTCTGCGATAGCCAACTGATAGTTTTCAGCCGGATAAGCTACTGTCCATGCGTGGTCCTCGCAAACCTTGAACTCAATGGTTCCTGCAGGGAGAGTAAGTTCAGTTTTCTCCCATAGGTAAATACCTACACCATTCAGCACCATGTCGTTGTGGGCATCAGCAGCATCCCAAGATGTACCGAAGGCAGCAGTTAAGTTACCGGCTACGGTGTAAGTATGCACGCCCGGATTAGGATCATTGTACTTACCAATCAGGGTAGCGGTTACGGTACCTGCAGCAGGATCAAGCACGAGGGTTACAGTGTCTTTCGCGCTGATCGCGTCACCGGCAATATTAGCAACAGGAACCCATGAAGAACCATCATCAGATTCAGCAGTATTGTAGTTAACACCTGTACCGCCGAATACTACATTCTCCAGTTTGTAGTTCTCGCCGTCCTTGGTCATTGCTTTCCAAGTCCAGTCAGTACCTGCATCCCAGTTGTTCTTCATGTAGTAGTTAAGCTCTACAATCGGAGCGCTTGCTTCACAGAGCTCTGCTGCACTGACGGTGAGGCCGTCGATAGCCCATTCGCCGCCCCAGCCGGCATAAGCCCAGTGGATGTTATTGAATACATAGGACTCTTGTGCCTCGTCGAACTCAACGATTACGCTTACTTCCTCTACGTCCTCTGCTTCATGAGAGCCATAGGTAGCATTGTTATTCTTCGCACCTGTAGCGTTTACCCAGAGGTAGTTCAGACCTGCCTTGGTGTTGCCGGCTTCTGCATTGTTCTTAATAGCTACGCGGATGTTGTTGCTGTCTGCAATCTTCTGGATTGTCAGCAGGATACGTCCGTTAGCATCGCCGAAGTTAGCATCTTTGAGGTGACCTGTTGCGAACTCGCAGTATTTGGTTGGTTGCGGTTCTTCGTTAGCACCTATCCAGATATGGCCGCCAAAAGCAACCCAGTCAGCTTTGTAGTCCGGCTGGAAGTAGATATCCTTATTCTCGCCTGCGTGGGCTGCGTCAACTACATAGTTGTCGCCCTCAGCGGGATACCATGCTACGATAGCGTCAGCCTCTACCTTAACAACCTTGATCTCTTGACCTTCGGTCAGTGTGGTCGTCAGCTTGTATTCTGCCGGATTCTCCTCTGTCGGCTCAAACTTCAGTTCTGCCGTCAGGTTCGCCACTGCCCATTCTGCATGGCTGCCGTTGAGATAAAAACCGTCAGCCAATCTCGGCTCTACGCCTGCCTGCTTCGGGTAAACTTTCACATAACGCAGATAGATACGCTCGCTACCTGTTTGCGCAATCGTGATTGTAGAAACTTCGCCTTCCGGAGTGAGTTTGCAATCCGTAGGAACTTTGTTTCCTTGGGTCAAGTCGAACTTCGTTCCATTAACGGTAACTTCAGCGGCATTGTTGCCATACTGGGTAGCGTTTACGATAATAGAATCCACCTCTATAGCCTGACCGATTGTGAATGCGAGTGTTCCCTTCTTGCTGGAAGTACCAAACTTCAAACTGGAAGGATCATCCGCAATCGTACGAGCAGAATAAACATTCGATACTGTATTTAATGCGCTTACATACGGAGCACTCGCCTCGTCAAAGATAGCGGCTACGCCACTCTCAACAGTAAAACTGTTGCTATTGTCCGAAGATCCGTTACCATTGAATTTCAGAGTAAACGGTTTCGTAAAGTCAACTGCCGGCACTTCGTTAGCGGCGATATAGAAATATCCGCCAAAGTCCACCCAGTCAGCTTTGTAGTCCGGTTGGAAGTAGATGGTCTTCTCGCCTGCGTGAGCTGCGTCAACTACGTAATTGTCGCCGGTTGGGTACCAAGCGGTGATAGCATCATTCACTACATTGACCACTTTGATCTCATCGCCTACAGCCAGTGTGGCAGAAACCACGAACTCTGCCGGATTCTCCGGATTGGCTGTGAACTTGCGGTCAGCGCTCAGATCTGCAGCAGTCCAGCCTTCAACGCCGTTGATCTTACCGATGAGATAGAAACCGTTCTCCAGAGTCGGTGTGACAGGCTCAGAAGCCGCATATTTGGACCACTCGCCTGTTACGCCCGGGTCGCCCCATACTTCTGTAGCAGAAGTGATGGTGTAGAGGTCTTTGTCATCAGTCGGGATAGTCAAGTCTGCAGTCTTTGCGCCCCAGTCTGCGATGTCGCCCGTTCCGTTAACACGCGTGAAGATGATGCTCTCGTATGCGTTAACGTCCAAATCAATCTTCCAGAGGTCAGCCTCGCCTTCAACAGCGGTCATACGGGCGCCCGGCCATGCAGCATTGGCGGTTTCGCCTTTCCATGCGTAAGCACCTACAGCAGCACCGTCTGCTTTCCACCAGTCTTGAGCCACCTTGCAATAGATAGTCTTTACATTCGGCTCAACCGGCTCTACAGAAGGAATCCAACGCGGGTCACCGATAGGCTGACCGTCATTCAGCGTCAGAGCGGGCGAACCCTCGCCCAGCGTATAGTTACCGTTAGCGGCATCTACAAAGAGAGGATCTACCTGAACGCAATTGTTTTTGGTAACCGAACTATGAATACCGGTTCCGCTGTCCTTCAGATAATTGAAGGTGATACAGTTGTTAGCCGTCACACCACGCATAGCGCGGATACCGTCCTGTGCGGTCGGCAGCATGAAGATACAGTTGGATGCAACTCCATTTGCAAGAGTAACTTTGGAAACACAAGAGTAATCCGTGTTCATCGGGATTACATTGTAGAACGTACAATGATCTACGAGGAACTCAGATCCGGTACCACGCACGTCAATCGGACCTGCGTAATAGGAAGACGTCTCCGTTGTGAAGTTCGCGAACGTAGAGTTCTTGATCTGTACATTCATTGCATCTGTATTCTCCACAAAGATGAAGCTCTTCATGATATTGTGGATGTAGCAGTTGTTGATGGTAATAGCCGCCAGTTTGTTGCTGGCAGAGCAATAGATCATCGACTTGTTGAGGTTGAAGCCATAGAACTCGCAACCCTCCAGTTCCAGACGGTTTTCTGTAGCATCTGCCGGGTAGATAAGATGTTCGTACCAAGATGCCAATTCGATCAAATGGGACACATCGAATTTGATGTTCTCAAAACGTGCTTTTGCACCCTCAGAAAGGGTAACAGGCACTTTAGGTTGGATCAGCACCTCGGCACCTTCTGCAGCACGAACCGTAACTTCCTTGCCTGCGAAGGCAATGTAGTTCGAGTTCGACTCTACGTAAGTACCTGCAGCCATTTCGATGATGTCGCCTGTCTGAGCGTTGTTCAGCGCAAGACGCAGCGCATCAGCATTCGCGTTGGTGATGTTGATCACCGCTGCATTTGCAACCAGTGCTACCAGCACCGCTGCAAAGAGAGAGAGAAATTTTCTCATGATACGTTGATTTTAAGTTAATAATGTTGGTTGATTTAAAGTTATGATTTCCGGTATACCGATATAACGAAAGACCGATATACCGACATGCTCATAAATCGGGGGCAAAGATAATAATAATTTTTTAAATATGCAAGAGAAAAATGATTTTTTTGCAATATTAGGGGAATAAGGTATTGCAAGAATCAATTTTTTTTCGTATCTTTGCAGCGGAATTGAAGGATTCCCAATCCGCCATTCTTGGCGGATACGAAAAGGCGGTATTTCTTCCGCCAGAAGCTCAGTGATGTATCACGAATCTCCCCCTAATCACCCCCTAATCACCCCCTTATCACCCCCTTATCACCCCCTTTAGGGTCGGTTTGGGGTCTATTTTTGGTCTGTGCAAAAAAGGAACAGACTCGCGCAATGATGCGCGAGAAATGCACAGAGAGACAGCAAAGCCGTGTCCGGATACAATCCGGACGTAATGGACGGAGGGAAGCCCCCCGACCCCCTGAAGGGGGAGAGGGGAAAAGTGATGAGTGCAGAAGGGCAGAAGGGAGAGGGGAAAAAGAGAGGGCGTGTCATGCGACACACCCTCTTTTCTGATCCGCCAAGGATGGCGGATGGTTGTTTTTGGATCCGCCAAACTTGGCGGATGGTTGTTGTTTCGGCTCGCGCAAAGATGCGCGAGAAATGCACAATGATTATTAGCGGATTACAGCGCCCTGTGCGTTGTACTGAACGCCGTTCTTCTCGATGATGAGCTGACCGTTCTTGATGGTCTTTGTAGCCTTAACAGCAGCGTCAACATCCTCGATACCCTGCTCGATACCAATTTGCATGGTCACTTTGTAGAGGGTATTGTTGTAGCAGAGGAGGTCTGCGGTGATACGATATACACCTTCTCCATTGCCCGGAGTAACGGTAATGGCCGCAGAGAAGATGGATTGTGTACCATCTGCATCTATTAGACCGGAACCGATATACTTGTAATCAAGATCATCCTCCGTGAAGTCGCCTTGGAATTCTTGCTCAACCCAGATACCCAGTTGTACATAAGTGGCACTGTCAGCAGTATAGCCATATGCGCCATACAGACCGTAGGATGCATAACCTGTGAACAGAGTGGCTTCAGGAATAGCAACAGTAACTGTCTTCTCAGCAACCGGATCTTTGTAAGTGAGGTTGATATTATAGATATTGCTATCATCGCCGGTGAGTTGGCCAACAACGGTAACCACACCTTCAGCGCTAACAGCTACTTCTACTTGCCCCGCGGTGAAGTGGATTGTATCCTTAGGAGCAGCCAGAGCTACTACATAAGAATAATCTGCATCAAGGTCTTCTACAGTATAAACACCCGGAACCTCAGTTGTAGAGATATTGGAGAGTTCGATAGCGTAGTTCTCATTCTCACCATAGATATCCCAGTAACCATAAGATGCCACAGCGTCAGAGAACATCATGCCTTTCGAGATAGTGATGTCGATAGTCTGCGGATCAACCGGAGTACCGACTACCTCAGCGGAGATGAAGTAAACCTGCGGGTTGTTCTGATAGAGAGTAACAACACCATAAACATTATACTTTTTACCTGCCTCAAAGGCATAGCCATTCTTGAATTGATTACGAACAGTAACACCTGCGATAGTGAGGTTGGACTGGGTTCCTTCTGCGAATTCACCTTCTGCGTCAACATTCTTGAGAACGATGTACTTGTTTACATCAGTAGCAGCCACAGTAGCCAATTCCTCTGCAGCCGGAGCGTCGCCGGCAGCAACTGTAATAGCAGTAACTTGATCAGCAGACGGTTTGATTTCAGTAACACCATTGTAAATATCTACTACACCTGCTATTCCTGAGAGTACGTCACCAGCTTGATAAGTTCCATTAGCCGGCAGATAAATCAACATAGAAGCTGTAGCATCCTTTACCCATACGTTTTTGCCATTAGCATAAGTAACAACAACAGGGTTGAGGAGGTCAACTACGTCATTTTTAGCCTTGCTATATACATCAGCGCAAGTAATAGCCTGAACCGGAGCATCCTCGTCTGTATCAACGAAGAGTACATTCTGTACGAAGCAAGCTCCGAGCAAGTTGTTGCAGTCATAGAAACCTACCTGCTCGCAATTGGTCTTGGTGTTACCCTTGATGTCGAGCGAGATATGGTTCCATTGGTTAGCCACGAGTTCATACTCAGTAGCAGCCTCGCCAACGCCGATAACTTGGATTTTCAGTTTAGCGCCCTCTACTGTCGGATAAACATCCATCTCGAGTGCGTCATAAGCGGTGATGTCGGTCGGAGCGAATGCCATACCGAAGCAGCTACTTCCGGTCTCGTTCGGAAGGAGGCAGAGAGCAGGTTCGTTAGCAGCCAAGTTGCCTTTAACAACAGCCGGCATAGCCCACCAATCCTGCAAGCCGTAAGCGAGGTTGGTATAAGCGCCAGTCTCGAGAGCCAGCACTTTGTCAGCAGCATAAGTCGGTGCAGTAGCAGGAGCAGGAGCTGCGAGTGTGGTAGCAGCAACAGCTACCGGAGCAGCAGCGTTGCCAGCCTCATCCTTAGCTACAACAGAGAGGTTGTAAGCCGTATTCGGGAGCAGACCTTTAACGACGATTTCTTTAGCAACACCCGAAACTGCAGGAGCTGTAGTCAGTTCATTCTCACCATCCTTAACAACGAAGATTACAGCATCCGAGTTGTCGGTAGCAGTAGCCGAAATCTTTGCGCTGAAGTACGAAGCAGAAACCAACGAAGCAACAACAGCCGTCGGAGCCTCAGTATCAGCAGCCGGAGCTACAGTTGTATAGAAATAAACATTGTTCAGCCAGAAAGTCAGATTAGCAGCATTGTCAATCTTAATCTGATAAACGTCGGTCCAGTCGGTAACACCCTCGAACTCAGTCAGAGCGATATCGATAGCGTTCCATTGTTGGCCAACGAGTTGTTTGGTAACGCCCACTTCAGTACCACCATGGATAGGAACGATACGGATAGAAGCGTCAGCAGCAACCCAAACGTCCATGTGGAGTTTCTCCATCTTAGCGCAGTTCAGGTGCTCAGCAAACTCAAGACCGAAGTAGCCTAAACCGGTGGTAACATACTTCTTACCGAACTCTTCCTGAGCAACAGTAGTACCTGAGCCCCACTCGCCGAAGCCGCAGTCAGCATTGTAAGTAGCCGAGTAAACAGCCTTCACTTGGTTAGCAGGCCATGTCGGAGCAGCAGGAGCCGCAGCCGGCTCAGTCAGAGTAGCAGGAGGAGTTACACCACCAGCCTCGTAGTTAACTGTAACAGAAGTGAAATAAATGCGCTTCGGTGAAGTGAGTGCAATCGAAGAAATTTCGGTAGCTACATCATACGTGTAGGTGTACTCTGCAAAATCATTACCATCACCAGCAGTAAAATCTGAACCTTGAATCGTAAAGGACTTCTCAGTATCATTGTACTTACGAGCCGTAACAACGATAGAAGTAGCATTAACCGGAGTAGCAAGGGTAAGCGTCAACTCACCAACAGCCTTGCTAGTACCTAATTTAATACCACGGCCTATGCGTGCGTTGTAAACGTTCGTTGCAGTAGCAACTTCCGAAACATACGATGCGCCATCAGAGATGATGTCAGCAACTGTGGAAACTTTAGTACCGCTGTCAGAATCCGTACCACTACCCTCCTTAAAGGTAATCGTGTAGGAGTCAGCCATCATGCTGCCTGCGAAAAGCACAGCAGCCAACAAAGAAAAGATTTTTCTCATGTTTTAATGATTTTAAGTTAAACAAAAAGTTAATTAATAAGTTGATTGATATCTTTTCCGACATACCGATATTACGAGATAGCGATATATCGACAGTTTTCAATTCGGGGGCAAAGATACTGCTTTTTTTTCGAATATGCAAATAAAAAATTATTTTTTTTAGTCAAAAGTCGAAAGACAAAAGTCGAAAGCTTATTTTTTATGGGCAGCGATAGTTAATTGGGCGGAATTGAAGATATTTTGCCATATGATATACGCTGCCGCTCCGAGTGACGCCATGGGGTCGAGATAGGTATTTGCCATCCAGACGCCGAGGGAAGTGTTCTTCTGTCCGAAAGCCTGTCCGGCAGTAATGGAGGAGACGCCAGCCATGGTGGTAGGCGCCGCAGCCGGGTTGATGAGCACATCCTGATAGTCTTTGCCTTTGCTGGCAGCCGGCAGATAGTAGCCTATCAGTTTGCCCAGACAAAACTGAACAAGGCAGGCGAAGAAAGAGCATATTAACAGAGTTAATATAGTAGAAAGATACAAGTCGAAAGAAGAAAGCACCGTCTTTGTCACCACCGCCATAAGAACGATGATAGATGCCACCCAGAGATAGAAAGGAATTTGCGCGAGTCCTGGGGACAGGACAAACTCTTTTCGGGTCTTCCATTTATACGCGATCCGGAGAAGCCAGGCGGCGAAGAAAGGTCCGAGGAGGAGAGGTGCGATGCGCGAGAGAATCAAAAGAAAGGCGGGGAGGAAGGAAGTTGAAAGTTGAAAGTTGAAAGTTGAAAGAAGTTCTAAAGTTGAAAGTTCCAAGTTATTGCTTATTAGCGGAAAAGTGGCGGGAACGACGATGGCTGTAGCGAAATTAGAGAGGAGGGTGAAGGCAGTGAGGTTTTGGATCGAACCGCCCAGTTTGCCTGCAATAATAGGCGCTGCTGTAGCGGTAGGCATGATAAAACACATCAGCAGTCCCTGCGCAAGGATCTTATTATGCGTGAGATACATCACTCCGGCATACGTAGCGAAACTCAAAAACAGTTGCGCGGCAAGAACAGCCCAATGCCATTTATGAAGACGAAGGTCCAGCGGATTGACTTTGCAGAACGTGAAGAAGAGCATAAAGAAAATCAGCCACGGGAGCGTCGGAGCAAGCGGCAGAAAGAGTTTATAGCCGAAAGCACCTATGAGCATGGAAACCCAGAGGGCGTGGGAATCAAACCATTTTCTCATTTGATCATTTACCATTTGGTCATTTATTTAGTCATTTTCGCATTTTCTCATTTACCATTTGGTCATTTATTTAGTCATTTCCCCATTGGGCGACGATGGAGTCCATGATAGCGAAGACTTCGGAGACGGTTTCGGCGCGGAGAAGGGCGATGCGGGTCTGTTTGAAATCCGGCAGCCCTTTGAAGACCGGCGACGCCGCAAAATGCCGGCGCGAATGGACGATACCTTTGCGTTCGTCGTTGCCGCACCAGGCGATGGAAGAAAGCACGTGTTCTTTGAGAACAGCTACTTTGTCCTCCATAGACCGCGGCGGAGCCGCTGACAGATGCCAAGTGGGCGACCGCTCTTCGCTGACAGACCGTCCTTCGGACTGACAGACCGAATTTCCAGACAGATATTCCTTCATTTCTGCGAAGAGCCACGGGGCACCGAAAGTAGCGCGGCCGACCATGATGGCATCCACGCCGTAGCGGTCGAAACACTCCCGCGCGCGTTCAGGCGTACACACGTCCCCGTTACCTATAATAGGTATATGTATGCGCGGGTCGTTCTTCACCTCGCCTATCAGCGTCCAGTCGGCTTCGCCTCTGTACATCTGCGAACGCGTACGGCCGTGGATGGCGAGTTCCTGAATACCGCAGTCCTGGAGAGCCTCAGCAAGTTCGACAATAAAGAACCCCTCCCCACCCCTCCCCTCAAGGGAGGGAGTGTTGAGTCCCAAGGGATTGACACGGGGTAGGAGGTCGGCTTCGTCCCATCCGAGACGGGTCTTGGCTGTGACAGGCGTAGAGACGGCATTGACTACGGCTTTGGCTATCTCCAGCATCTTAGGCACGTCGCGCAGCAGCCCCGCTCCGGCTCCTTTTCCCGCTACTTTCTTAACCGGACAGCCGAAGTTGATATCTATGACATCCGGATGCGCCTGCTCCACTATCTTTGCCGCCTCCGCCATGGATTCGGGGTCTTTTCCGTAGATCTGGATGGCTACAGGCCGCTCGGCGTCGTGGATAGTCAGTTTGCGGGTGGTGGAAGCTATATCGCGGACAAGAGCGTCCGCATTGACAAACTCCGTATAGACGCGATCGGCTCCGTAACGCTTGCAGAGCGCACGGAAGGCAGGATCGGTGACATCCTCCATGGGAGCGAGATAAAGGGGGTAATTTATCATTTTTCTCGTAATCACGTAATTACGTAATGACGTAATGACGAACTATTTTTTGTTTAAAGTAGGATATGAGATACGATGATGGTTCATGGCGATGAGACGCGAGATGAAGACCTTACGCATGTCCTCCACATCCTTGAAGGAGAGAGGCGTCTCGGCGAACTGGCCGTCCGCTATCTGGCTGTCTATCATCTGGTTCACCGCTTCTGTTATCGCTTTCTCCGTGAACTCGGACAGACTGCGCGAGCGCGCCTCTATCGCATCCGCAATCATCAGGATAGCTCCTTCTTTCGTGGTGGGTTTGGAGCCCGGATAGCGGAAGAGCGTCTCATCCACTTCCTCGCCCGGATGCGCATTGCAATAGGTGTTGTAGAAATAGCGCACAAGCGATGTGCCGTGGTGGGTGGTAATGAAATTGATGACCACCTCCGGCAGATGGTTCCGGCGTGCTATCTTCTCCCCTTCCGGAACATGGGCGATGACCACTTGCGCCGCGTCGCGTGGATCCATCTTCAGCAGCGGGTTCTCCGTCCCTGTCTGGTTCTCTACATAGTAGAGCGGGTCGGTCATCTTACCTATATCGTGATACAGAGCGCCGGTGCGCACCAGCAGCGCGTTGGCACCGATAGCCTTGGCTGCTTCCGCCGCAAGGTTAGACACCTGCATCGAATGCTGGAAGGTGCCGGGAGCACGCTCTGCAAGCATATGAAGCAGTTCGGAGTTGATGTCCGCCAGTTCGACAAGCGTGATGGACGAGATGAAACGGAACAGTTTCTCAAACATATAAATCAGACCGTAGCATCCTACCGTGAGCAGTCCGCAGATGAAGAAATAGAGATACATCCACAGATCGATAGACGACCATACGCCTGTCTGCGCGAAAGTGAGTGCGGTATAAGCCACACTCTGCGCGAGGAAGATCCAAGCCGCCGTCTGTACGAGTTGTGCGCGGCGGGTCATGTCCGACAGCGAGGACACCGCCACCATGCCTACCACGATCTGGATAAAGAAGAACTCTACGGGCGCAGGCACTACGATAGAAGAGATGAGTATCGTTGTGAAATGCAGGAAAAGGGCTGTTCTCGAATCAAAGAAGACACGGGTCAGGATGGGCACCCACGCAAAGGGAATCAGATAAACCGACAGGTTGAACCGCAAAGCGAGGCAAGCCAGCGCGATAACAATAAACATCTGCAGGCAGAAGAACAGAACCGTGGAAGTTCTGCGCAGATAAGCGGCACGGAAGACATAGAGATAGATGACAAACAGACTCAGGAACAGCACAACCAGCATCGCTTCCCCGAAGATAGAGAGTGTGCGCTGGCGGTGACCGAGCGACTCATCCTCATAGGCACGCCGCAGCGATTGCAGAATCTGGTAATTGCGTTCGGTCACGATCTCGCCTTTGTCTATGATCTTCTCTCCTTTCTGGACAAGACCCTGCGTGGGAGAAATAGTGGACAGCAGTTTGGTTCGCATGTCCTCTGTCTTCGCCGTGTCCAGCACCAGGTTCTGGGCACAGTCATAGCCGAATTTCTTATGCGCGGTCATCGGTGTATAGACCTCTGACAAGGGATACCTGGACTGGTTGATTGCTATTCTGGTATAACCCTCCGACTGCATCCATTCCATCGTTCCGAGGGACACCACTTTCACTTCCCGCTGCACGCGCGGAAGATATTTGAAATAAGGGGCGAAGGTGGAAAGCAGTTGCTTCTGGTCGGTCTGCAGCTGCTCGTCGGTCTTATAGATAGGGAAGTCAAAGTCCGCAGTAAGGGTGCCGTAACCCCATGGTTTTCCCACTTCGTAATGATAGCGGAAGGCGTTGTTATAACGCGGAAACATGAGGACACACACGACTGCCAGAGCAGCAAATATACCCAGGCGCAGGACTATCGGAAAAGCCTTGAAACGGGTGATTTGGGATGTTAGATTTTTTATTTGCATGGTTTATAATGTGTTTGTCTATTTTTTTGCTCGTTTCGACAGGAAGAACTGCTGCATCAGTTGTTTGCATTCGTCTTCCAGGACTCCGGATGTTATTTTCGCTTTCGGATGAAAGGCCTTCGGGGCGTATGTCGCGAAGCCCCGTTTGGGGTCCGGTGCTCCGTAAACGATACGTGCTATCTGCGCCCATCCGATGGCTCCGGCACACATGGCGCACGGCTCAACCGTGACATACAGGGTAGCATCCGGCAGATACTTGCCTCCGAGGGTCTGCGAAGCGGCTGTGATAGCCTGGATCTCTGCATGCGCGGTGACATCGGAGAGCGTTTCGGTCAGGTTATGCCCCCGTCCTATGACCTGATTTTGCGAGACGATGACACAGCCTACGGGTATCTCGTCGGCTTTCAGCGCCTTTCTCGCTTCTTCTATGGCTAGAGCCATGAAGCGCTCGTCGGCGTCTGATGTACGAAGGGACGATGTACGATGTACGAAGGATTTCAGTTCTTCGGGATGGGACTCGAAATGGTTGCCGATGACCACTATGTCCGCTCCGGCGGCATAAGCCGCATTCATGGCTTCGGGGGTACGTATTCCCCCTCCTACGATGAGCGTGACCGACGTCTTGGCACGGACCGCTTTGATGACTTCCGGCGGAACGGGTGTCTGCGCTCCGGAACCGGCTTCCAGATAGATGGCTTTTTTACCCATCAGTTCGGCAGCGATGGAGGTATCTACGATTGTCTGAATGCCTTCGGCGGTGGTAGGATCGAGAGGTTTGGTGCCTGTGACACGCAGCGTGGAAGTCTCCACTCCGCCGTCTATCAGGATGTAGCCCGTAGGAATGACTTCGATGGAGGATTCCTGTATCGTCCGGGCGGACTTAATCTGTTGACCTATAAGGTATTCGGGGTTGTTTCCGGAAAGCAGAGAGAGGTACAGAACGGCGTCCGCTTCGGGTGTGAACTGCGCTGCGGAACCGGGGAAGAGGATGATGGGCGGCCGCCCAAGACCGCCTTCGGCTGTAAGACCGCTGCGCTGTAAGACCGCTGCGCTGCAAGACCGCTGCGCTGTAAGATATTCTTTGAGGGCACGGACGAAGGCGGTGGTGTCGCCTCCGGTGGAGCCGCCCACGAAGATATAGTCGGGATGCACATCCGGGGTGATCGGCAGGGAAGCAAGGTCCGCCTTTTCGGGATCCAGCAAAAGCGCGAGTGCTTTTTTATTTACCATTTGGTCATTTACCATTTTCGCATTTTCTCATTTTCTCATTTGGTCCATTCGAAGGTTTCCACCATCTTGATGACATCCGTGCGAATGTATTGGTACACCGGAGCCAGCGAATCGGCATTCGGCGGACAGTTGCAGTAAACCGAAGCACGGAAGAAATGGCGTGTCGAATCCGTGACGAAGAACTGGCATGACGAAGCCGTGTTGCCCTCCAGATCAAAGAGTACACCGTACACGTGCGCCTCCGGATGCATGTATTCCTGCTCGGGGATTGCGGTAGCGAAAGAGGCATTGCGGTACACAAACTCAAGTGCGTCGTTAGTCAGTTCGCGGAGGTTGTTGCGCACCGGTTTATAGGAGCAATGAATCGTAGCGTTGAGCGAAGGATAAACGATGTTTATCCAGTATGGTTCGTCCACATCTGTCCGCGGCTGCACCACGGCGTTTTCAGAGAGGGCGAAGGTGTAAGGGTAATTGAGAATTGAGAATTGAGAATTGAGAATTGAGGATTGAAAATCCGTATAGGCGGTGTCGGGAGTAGCTATACGGTAATAACCGTACGGCTTGGGGGTATTGCCTCTTGAGCAGGAGACGCACAACAGGAGGAGAATAGAATTCAAAATTAAAAATTCAAAATTCAAAACACTATTTTTTTGCCGAAAGCCCATATTATTCCAAATTACGGTGCAAAGGTACAAATAAAAGTTGAAAGTTGAAAGTTGAAAGTTGAAAGAAGTTTATTTTTCAGGTCAAAAAGTGCTTTTTTTATAAAAAAAGTACGCGCGCGCTTGCACATATCAAAAAAAAGTAGTATATTTGCACGTTTTTTGAACAAGTGCTTTGGGCACCGAGATTAAAAAATTGCATCGTGGCTGAGTCGTAAAAGAGTCGTAAACGAGTCGTGAGTAAATTGAAATACCGATAACACACATTAAAGCATAGATGAAAAACAACAAAAACAACTATTGCGTAATAATGGCAGGCGGCGTAGGAAGCCGTTTCTGGCCGTTCAGCAGGGAAGAGAAGCCGAAGCAGTTCCTGGATTTCTTCGGCACCGGCCGTAGTTTGCTGCAGATGACGGTGGACCGATTCCGTCCCCTGATACCGATCGAGAACATGTTCATCGTAACGAACGTGATGTACAAGCAGATGATACTGGAGCAGGTGCCGGATTTGAGCGAAGGACAGATTTTATGCGAGCCGGCGCGTCGTAACACGGCACCCTGTATTGCATACGCAACCGCACATATAAGGGCGCTATGTCTTCAACGCGCCTATGGTTACACGTCTGAGCAAGGCTATACCAAGGACGGGAAAGTGAAAGGCGGATCGGAGACATCGCAGTTGCCCAATTATTTGGACATCGACTGGAGTAAGCCGGAGATGCAGGCAAATATCGTGGTGGCGGCAAGCGACCATCTGATTCTGGAGGAAGACAAATTCCGAGAGACGATACGCAAGGCTTTTGATTTTGTGAGCCGGAACAAAGCCATCTGCACGTTAGGTATGCAGCCGACACGTCCGGAGACGGGGTACGGGTACATTCAGTTCGTAAAAGACCGCTTCGCTGACAGAATAAAGACCGCTAACGCTGACAGAATACAGACTGAATCAGATTTGGAGAGAGAAGAATGCTGTTCTGATGGGATTTATCCTGTGAAGACATTTACGGAGAAACCGAATCTGGAAATGGCCAAAGTGTTTCTGGAGAGCGGCGATTTCCTATGGAACAGCGGTATCTTCATCTGGAATCTGCAGACAATAAGCGAGGCTTTCCGGTATCTGCTGCCGGCAGTGGCAGACCGTTTCCGCGAAGGCGAGTTGCTGATGGGAACCGAGCAGGAGGAGCAGTTCATCGAAGAGATGTTCCCCAAATGTCCGAACATCAGTATCGACTACGGAATCATGGAGAAAGCGGAGAATGTATTTGTCATTCCGTCCAGTTTCGGCTGGAGCGATCTGGGCACATGGGGCAGTCTGTATGAGCTGAGCGACAAAGACGAAGAAGGCAACGTGAGTCTGCATAGCGAATCGCATTTCTACGACGCGAAAGGCAATATCGTTGTGCTGGAGAAGGGCAAGCAGGCAATCATACAAGGCGTGGAGGACATGATCATCGTAGAGGAGAAAGGCGCTTTGCTGGTATGCAAGAAGAGCGAGGAGCAGCGGATCAAGCAGTTCGTAGCTGACCTACAGGGTTAATCGCCCGCCATTCGGATAGCGTTTATACCCTTCGGAGTAACTCGCCCCGCCAAAGGCGGGGGGCGATGCACCCTAAAAAGCCGAGCGCGACCACAGCAGGCACACAAAACTGCTTGATATAAGAGAGACAAAAACGAAAAATACAAACAACATAAATTACTTAATATTAAATCACAAATCATGAGTTATCTGAATTTTGACAAGACAGTACTTGTTAATCTGGAGCGATCGCTTCAGAAAGAGATGATTCGGACTAACCGTGCGGGCGTTTACAACTCAACGACACTGGTTGATTGCAACACGCGCAAGTACCATGGTCAGTTGGTGATGCCTCTGCCGCATCTGGGCGACGACAATTTTGTATTGCTCAGTTCGCTGGACGAGACGGTAATCCAACATGGCGCAGAGTTCAATCTGGGTTTGCATGAGTACGGCGAAAATCATTTCAGTCCGAACGGTCACAAGTACATTCGCGAGTTTGACTGCGAGTTGATTTCCAAAACCGTGTACCGCGTAGGCGCGATGGTATTGGAGAAGGAGCGTTTGCTGGTCAGTTTCGAGCCGCGTGTACTGATCCGTTACACGCTGCTGGAGAGCGGCAGCCCGACGGTTTTGCGTTTCCGTCCCTTCCTGGCGTTCCGGAGCGTGAACGAGCTGACGCACGAGAATCCGCTGGCTAACCCGAACATGGACGAATGCGAGAACGGACGCTTCAACCGTATGTACCCGGGTTTCCCGAGTCTGTACATGCAGTTCAGCAAGGCTGTAGAATACCATCACGACCCGCAATGGTACAAAGACATTGTTTACCGCAAGGAACAAGAACGCGGATATGCGTATAAAGAGGACCTGCTGGTACCGGGTTATTTCGAGTTACCGATGAAGAAAGGCGAGAGTATTATTTTCGCCGCAGGCGTGACGGAATGCAAGACGAGTTCGCTGAAGACCGTCTGGAAGAAAGAGCTGGAGCGGAGGAACAAGCGTCTGGACATGTTCTCGACGCTGAAGAACAGCGCGAGCCAGTTCTACAAACGCGAAGATGACAAATGCTATCTGTTAGCCGGATTCCCCTGGTTCCACGCCGATGCGCGCAATACGTTCTTCTCCACTCCGAGCTGCACGCTTGATATCGACCGTCCTGAATACTGGGACGCTATCATCAACAAGACCGCCATCGGAGAGATACAGTTATTCATGAGCGGCCGCATCCATGACATCAAGATGACGGGCATGGACGAGCCGGACGCCCTGCTGTGGTTTATCCGTGCGGCACAGAAATACGCCCACAAATACACGGTACGCGAGGCAGCCGAGCTATACGGCGAGTTATGCAAGGATATCATCAACTGGTACCGCAAGCAGAACCATCCGCGTGCCAAGCTGCACCAGAACGGTCTGCTGTGGGTTGACGGAACTCAGAAACCCGCCACCTGGATGAACGCGACGGAGAACGGCTGGCCTATCACTCCGCGGACGGGTTATGTAGTAGAGATCAATGCGCTCTGGTACAACGCTATGCGGTTTACGGCAGAGATGCTGCGCGAGCTGGGCAAAGAGACCAGCGCCGACCTGATGGAATACCAGGCGGAGATCACGAAAGACGCTTTCGTCAAGACGTTCTGGAACGGCGTTTATCTGAATGATTTTGTGATTAACAACTACGAGAACCGCGAAGTCCGTCCGAACCAGATATGGGCAGCCGGTCTTCCCTACAGCCCGCTGGACAAGAAACAGCAGAAAGCCGTAGTAGATATATGCACCAAAGAGTTGCTGACACCGAAGGGTCTCCGTACGCTGAGTCCGAAGAGCGGTGACTACCGTCCTGTTTACCGCGGCGGCCAGCAGGAGCGCGACCGCAATTTCCACAACGGACCGGTATGGCCGTTCACGATAGCCGCTTACGCACGCGCATACATGAACGTATATAAATACAGCGGTATCAGTTTCATGGAAAGGCTGCTGGTCGGTTTCGAGGCAGAGATGAACGAGCTGACGATAGGAACGCTGAACGAGTTGTACGACGGCAACCCGCCGTACAAAGGTCACGGCGGCATGAGTTACGCTCCGAGCGTAGCGGCAGTGATCAGCGTGATGGACACGCTGAAGAAATACAAGATAGCCGAAAGCGAAAAGTCGAAAGTCGAAAGCGAAGGAAAGGAGGCAGAGAAATGAAAGCGTTAATGTTCGGTTGGGAGTTTCCCCCTCATATCTTAGGAGGATTAGGCACCGCCAGCTACGGTTTGACCCGCGGCATGGCTCAACAGCCAGACATGGAAATCACTTTTGTGATCCCGAAGCCATGGGGTGACGAGGACCAGAGTTTTCTGAAGATCATCGGAGCCAACAGTGTGCCCGTCGTATGGAAAGATGTCAACTATGACTATGTGAAACAACGGATGGAAGGCAAGATGAGTCCTGAGGAATTTTACCATCTGCGGGACGGCATCCATTACGACTACCGCCGTATCGGAACCGATGATTTAGGTTGCGTCGGCTTCTCAGGCCGCTATCCGGACAACCTGATCGAAGAGATCGGCAACTACGAAGCAGTAGCAAGCGTGTTAGCGCACAGTCTGGATTTCGATATCATTCACAGTCACGACTGGCTGACTTATCCGGCAGGCGTGTTCGCGAAACATATCAGCGGCAAGCCGCTTGTGATCCACGTCCATGCAACGGATTTCGACCGCAGCCGCGGCAATGTGAACCCTACCGTTTATGCCATCGAGAAGAGAGGTATGGACGAGGCGGATCATATCATCTGCGTAAGTAACCTGACCCGCAACACGGTGATCGAGAAATACGGTATCGACCCGCGCAAGGTGAGCACCGTACACAACGCCGTTGAGCCGCTGGCTCATCCGGAAGAGTTCACCAAGCCGGAGAGAAAAGACAAACTGGTCACTTTCCTCGGCCGTATCACGATGCAGAAAGGTCCGGAGTATTTCGTAGAAGCCGCAGCGCGCGTACTGAGCAAGACGGACGGTGTCCGTTTCGTGATGGCAGGCAGCGGCGACAAGATGACCGAGATGATAGACCTGGTTGCCAAACGCGGTATCGCGGACAAGTTCCACTTCCCGGGCTTCATGCGCGGCAAGCAGGTACAAGAGATGCTGGCGATGAGCGACGTGTATATCATGCCTTCCGTGAGCGAACCTTTCGGTATCAGCCCGTTGGAGGCGATGCAGGTAGGCTGTCCGTCCATCATATCCCATCAGTCGGGATGCGCAGAGATCCTGCAACACGCCATCAAGACGGATTATTGGGATATAGACGCCATGGCTGATGCCATCTACGCAATCGTCAAATATCCGGCGATGTACAAGAGCCTGCACGAACTTGGTATGGCGGAAGTGAACAATATCAAATGGTCCGACGCGGGACTGAAAGTACGCAGGATCTATGACGGCGTAATCAACCATACATTGTAATTTACCATTTGGACATTTACCATTTGGTCATTTATTTAGTTATTTAACCATTTAGTAATTTATAGAATTATGAAAAATATATGTTTTTGCTTCCAGATGCATACCCCTTATCGTCTGAAGCGCTATCGTTTCTTTGAGATCGGTCATGATCATTACTATTATGATGACATGGCTACCGAAGAGCACGTAAACTGGCTGGTAGAGACCTCCTATCTGCCGCTCTGCCGGACCTTGAAAGACATGATCAACCTGAGCAAAGGTAAATTCCACTGCGCGCTAAGCATCAGCGGAACGATGATCGAGATGTTTGAGCAATTCAATCCTGAGATGATTGACATTCTCAAGGAACTGGCGGCAACGAAGAGCGTAGAGTTTCTTGCCACCCCGTATAGTTACTCGCTGGCATCAGAGTACAACGAGACGGAATTCAAGAAACAGCTGAAGCTCCAAGGCGAGTTATTGGAGACCATTTTCGGCGTAAAAGCCCAGACGGTATGGAACACGGAGTTGCTGTACACCGACGAGTCCGCCTACAACCTGAACAAGATGGGTTACAAGACGATCATGACGGAAGGCGCCAAGCACGTGATCAGCTGGAAGACCCCCAACAAGGTATATCAGTCTGCCGGCGCGCCCAAGATGAAAGTGCTGCTGCGCAACACCAATCTGAGCGACGAGCTGAGTTTCCATTTCTCCGATCCCAACTGGGGCAATTTCCCGATCGACGCAGAGAAATATGCGAACCAGTTGCAGTCCCTGCCGGAAGGTGAGGATATCATCAATATATGGGTAGGTGCAGAGACCTTCGGCGTCCGTCAGAACGCAGGCAGCGGTATCTTCGATTTCCTGAAAGCATTGCCGTATTATGTATTGGAGCGCGAGATGGGCTTCATGACTCCGTCCGAAGCAGCCAAGAAACTGGCGGCAGAGGATGTGCTGTCGAGTCCGTACCCGTTGACCTGGAGCGGCGAGGCAAAAGACCTGAGCGTATATACAGGCAACGACCTGCAACAAGAGGCGTTGAACAAGTTGTACGCCGTGGCAGAGCGCGTTCATCTGTGCCAGGACAAGAATCTGAAGACCAACTGGCTTCGTCTGCAGGACGTGAACTACCTGCATTACATGAATCACATTGATCAGGGCGAGACCCAGTTTGAGTCGGCATACGACGCGTTCATCAACTATATGAACGTCCTTTCCGATTTCCTGCAGAGCGTAGAGGAGCAATACCCGACAACCATCGAGAACGAAGAGTTGAACGAGTTGTTGAAGACGATCCGCAACCAGGAAGAGGAGATCCAGGCGCTCCAAGCGAAGCTGAAGAAGAAGAAATAACAACCCCACCCTGACCCTCCCCACAAGGGGAGGGAGAAAGGTGAACAGGCTATTTTGTACAAACGGCTATTCATAGTATTAGTGCTGTTGGCAGCGGCCCTCGTGGTCGCTGCCAAGCCGCTGCGTACCAAGACCGTAGTACGCACATGGCAGATGCCCGGTTACAGCGCCGTTGCGGATACCATCGCTTTTACCGACACCGCCATGCTGAATTACCACGATATCGATGTACAGCAGTTATACTCGCTGAGCAGCGCCACCAACGGCAATGTGTTAGTCTCCCCTATCGAGTCACGCATAGTACAGGACCGTTTGCGCACGATAGACGATCCTTTCGCATGGAGTCTCACTCCGTATGTCGTGACGCCGCAGCAGCAGCGTTTCTTCAACACCACAACCCCCTACTCCAATGTAGCCTACAAGAAAGGTTTTGTCACCGGACACGAGGAGAACGACATTGATTTCCTATTTACCGCCAATATAGGGAAACGGCTCAATTTAGGAGTCGAGATGGACTATCTGAGTTCCATGGGCCACTATGCGAATACGGCGGGCAAGTTATACCGTGGAAGCGTATGGGGCAGTTACACCGGTGCGCACTACAGCATGCATGCCGCATTCGGCTGGAGCAGGCTGAGTTCATTCGACAACGGAGGAATCCGGGACGTGAATGACCTGAGCAGCAGTCTGAGTTCGGAAGACATACCTGTGAGGCTGAACGCCATGACCGGTTTCCGCTATCTGAGCGGCTATCTGCATAACCAATATTCAATCGCCAACCCGCGCGAATATCACGACTCTATCTATGTGATAGAAGAAGGGCGAAGGGTCAAAAAAGACACCGTCAAAGTGGAGTACGTGCCTCTGATGACATTCAGTCATATCTTCGAAACCAACAACTCGAACCGCCGTTATATAGAGAAAACCGCCAACCAGAATTTCTACGACTCCACTTATTATAACACCGACAAGACGAACGACTCTACGGATGTGCTGACTATCCGTAACACACTGGCTGTCACTTTCTGCGAAGCCTACAACACGAAACTGAGATTCGGTATCACTGCATTCGCGATGAACGAGTGCCAGCGATTCATGAACACCAACTGCATCTCTCTCATGCCGTCAGGCGGGACGGGCGACAGCCACCGGTTGCGCCAGAACCGCGTGGACGGAAATATCTATGAGTACAACTACCAATGGACGAACAACACGTTTGTCGGCGGCGCGATACACAAACACAGCGGGGCGAACGTGCATTACCATGTAGAAGGCCAGGTATGCGTATTGGGATACAAGATAGGCGAGTTTGACGTACACGGCAAACTGGAGACACGTTTCAAGGCCGGCAAATACCCCCTGCTGATCTCTGCACGGGCATATGCTAAGAGCGAGACACCCAATTACTACCTGCAACATTTCCGCTCCAACCACTTGAGATGGGATAATGAGTTCGGATTCACTTACCGCTTCATGGGCGGCGCGACAGTCAGTTATCTGTACCAATGGCTGAAACCCCGTATTGATTTCAGTTTCGAGAACCAGACGAATCCCATCTATGTCTCCGCGGCGGACTGGAAGCCGCGCCAGTACAGGGGGAACGTACAGATCATCACAGGCGACATAGGACTGGATCTGACTACTCCATGGATCAATCTGGAGAACCGCGCCGTGATACAACACTCCACGAATGACAGCGTGATGCCCGTGCCGCTGGTGATCTTGCAGCACCGGCTGTATTACCACGGTACATGGTTCAGGGCATTGGACGCCCAGATAGGTGTGGACCTGCGCTATTTCACGCGCTATCACGCACCGGTATTGTGTCCGGGCACCGGTATGTTTGCCACCCAGCAGGAAACGAATGTAGGCAACTACCCGTGGATGAACGTATATGCCAGTTTCTATGTACGATCCATCCGCCTGCGTTTCTTTGCGCACTACCAACACCTGAACCATCTGTTTATGAAGAGTAACACGAACTATCTGACTATGCCGAACTACCCGACTAACCGCGATGTCTTCCGGGCAGGAGTGGCATGGCACTTTTATAATTGATAATTGATAATTGAGAATTGAGAATTATTGCCATTTTGGCAGACGGAGACTGACAAAAACAGATTAGCACGATTTTTGCTGTATAGATAAGCATGCAAGTAACACAGAATTTAAATAAGATATTATACTACGCTCACGACGAGGCAGAGCGGTTGAGATGCAAGACGGTAGAGCCGGAACACTTACTATTAGCCATTATCCGTTTAGGCGAAGGTTCAGCATACGAGCTGCTTCGTCAGGCTAATGTAGAGTTTGCCACCGCGAAAGCGCAGCTGGACAAAGAGCTGCGCGTCGAGCGTCATACGCTGGCTGAGCCGGTGACACGCAGTCCGCAGGTGGAACGCATCTTGCGTATTGCAGAGGGAATCAGCCGCGAGTACCAGACCGAAGTGATCGGTTCCGTTCATCTGCTGCTTGCCATCATGCGGGAGCAGATCAACCGGTGTGCGACCTATCTGGAATCGCAATGGGGGCTGAGTTATCCGCTGTTGGTAGAGTTATACGGTCAGCCGCACCTCTCGACGAACTATCCCAAAGACGGTTCCGAATCGATGGGCGATGTGAATGACAGCAGTTGGCAGCCGCAGCGCAACGCGCGCAAGAACAACGCCACTACGGCGTTGGACAAATACGGACATGACCTGACCCGTCAGGCCGAACAGGGTTTGTTGGACCCGGTAGTAGGCCGCGAGGTGGAGATCGAACGCGTGATACAGATACTCAGCCGGCGCAAGAAGAACAACCCTATCCTGATCGGCGAACCGGGTGTCGGCAAATCAGCCATTGTGGAAGGTCTGGCATTGCGTATCATGAGTAATGAAGCCGGTGCGCTGCGGGGCAAACGTATCGTGACACTGGATATCGCCTCTATGGTAGCCGGCACCACGTACCGCGGCCAGTTTGAGGAGCGTATGAAACAAGTGCTCACCGAACTTCAGAACCACCCGGAGATCATCCTTTTCATCGACGAGATACATACCATTATCGGTGCCGGCAACGCATCCGGTTCGCTGGATGCGGCAAACATACTGAAACCGGCTTTGGCGCGCGGCGAGGTACAATGTATCGGAGCCACCACCACCAGCGAGTATGCCAAGTCAATCGAGAAAGACGGAGCATTGGAACGGAGGTTCCAGAAAGTACAGGTACGTCCTACGACGAGCGAAGAAACGGTAAATATCCTGGAGCGGCTCAGCGCCCATTACGCCGACTATCACCACGTAGTATATACAGAAGAAGTCATCCGCACCTGTGTCAGTCTGAGCGAGCGGTATATCACCGACCGTGCTTTTCCTGACAAAGCGATAGACGTGATGGACGAGGTAGGCGCACGCAGCCATGCGCGTCAGAACGCCATCGGCGAACCGGGCGAAGCCCCCTATATCATCACGACGGATGATGTAGCAGGGGTGGTCAGTATGATCTCCGGCGTGCCTGTCCAGCGCGTGGCGACGGCAGAGAACGAGCGGCTTCGCACGATGGGCGACACGTTAAAACGCCGTATCATAGGTCAGGACAAAGCGGTAGATACCGTTGTCCGCGCTATCCAGCGGAGTCGTCTGGGCCTGCGGGATCCGAAACGCCCGATCGGCACCTTCTTCTTCCTCGGTCAGACGGGTGTAGGAAAGACCTATCTGGCACAATGTCTGGCGGAAGAGATGTTCGGCAGCAAGGATGCGCTGGTACGGTTCGACATGAGCGAATATATGGAGAAGCACACGGTGAGTCTGCTGGTAGGCGCGCCTCCGGGTTATGTAGCCCATGAGGACGGCGGCAAACTGACCGAGGCGGTGAGAAGGAAACCCTACTCGATCGTGCTCTTCGACGAGATAGAGAAAGCCCATCCTGATATTTTCAATGTGCTGCTTCAGGTATTGGACGAAGGCCGTTTGACGGACCGTCAGGGACATATCGTTGATTTCAGGAATACGATTATCGTACTGACGAGCAACGTAGGCACAAGGCAGTTGCAGGAGTTCGGGAGCGGAATCGGTTTCGGCGCGGAAGAGATGGACAGCAAGCGCGCCCACGACATGCTGCTCAAGGCGCTGCAGAAACAGTTCCCGCCGGAGTTTGTGAACCGTATCGACAATGTAGTCACCTTTGATCCGCTGAGCCGCGAGACCATAGCGCAGATCGTACGGATAGAGGTAGGCTTGCTGCAACAGCGGATGAAAGCGCAAGGTCATCAGTTGAGTGTTTCTCCGGAAGCGATCAAACAGCTGGTAGAGAAGAGCTATGACACGAAGAACGGAGCCCGTCCTGTGAAACGCGCCGTGCAGACCTATCTGGAAGACCCGCTGACAGATATCCTGCTGCGCAGACCCAATCAGAAAAAAATAACCATCAAACAAATACAATTATGACAGTAGAAATCACGGACGCTAACATCAAGGATGTGATTGCGTCAGGCAAACCTGTAGTAGTAGATTTTTGGGCAGCATGGTGCGGTCCTTGCAAAATGATGCTGCCTATTCTGGAAGAGTTGTCGAACGAATATGAAGGCAAAGTAGTTGTCGGCAAACTGAACGTGGATGACAATCCCGATACCTGCGAAGAATACGGCATCATGAACATTCCGACGATGCTGTTCTTCCAGAACGGTGAGCTTGTAAACCGTCACGTAGGCGCATGCCGCAAGCAGGATTTGGCACAACTTTTCGACAGTTTGCTATAAAAAAGCAGGGTTTAAGGCAAAAAAATACGAAATTACTTGCATATTTGAAAAAAAAGCAGTAATTTTGCGCGCTTTTTTTGCGCGCGGTCCGGTAGCTCAGCTGGATAGAGCAACAGCCTTCTAAGCTGTGGGTCTCGGGTTCGAATCCCGACCGGATCACCTCGCCGTCAGGCGAGCATAATAATAGGACATATTATATATGCGTCAATTAAAAATCACAAAATCAATCACCAATCGTGAGTCAGCAAGTCTCGACAAGTATCTGCAAGAGATCGGTCGAGAGGAGTTGATATCGGTTGACCGTGAGGTAGAATTGGCCGGTCGTATCCGTAACGGAGACCGCGCAGCGTTGGAAGAACTTGTCAGAAGTAATCTACGCTTTGTAGTATCAGTAGCCAAGCAGTATCAGAACCAAGGATTAGGATTGCCCGATTTGATCAACGAGGGTAACTTAGGTTTGATTAAGGCTGCCGAAAAATTTGATGAGACTCGTGGTTTCAAGTTTATCTCCTACGCTGTATGGTGGATTCGCCAATCGATCCTCCAGGCATTGGCCGAGCAGAGCCGTATTGTGCGTTTGCCGTTGAACCAGGTAGGTTCGATGAACAAGATCAACAAGGCCCTGCAGCGTTTCGAGCAAGAGCACGAACGGAGGCCGAGTGCGGAAGAGTTAGCAGAAGCACTGGACATGCCGGTTGACAAGATTGCAGAGACGCTGAAGATGTCGGGTCGTCACGTGAGTGTCGATGCGCCGTTTGTAGAAGGAGAGGACAACAGTCTGATCGACGTAATGGTCAACGAAGATTCGCCTAATGCGGACCGTGGCCTGATAAACGAGTCTCTCTCCACCGAGATCAACCGCGCGTTAGCCACACTCACCCCGCGTGAGGCAGACATCCTGCGTAAGTTCTTCGGAATCGGTACTCCTGAAAAGACGCTGGAGGAGATCGGCGACGAGTTGCATCTCACCCGCGAGCGCGTACGTCAGATTAAGGAGAAAGCAATCCGCAAACTGAATTCGGGTCAACGAAGTCATATCTTGATGACTTACCTTGGTTAAGTAAAATGCCTCCGGAAAGGGAGGCATTTTTATTTACCATTTGGTCATTTACTATTTGGTCATTTAGCATTTACCATTTGGTCATTTACTATTTGGTCATTTATATTTAATCGAAGAGGGTTGGCTGGTCATTTTCCATCTTCTTGAGTATAGCCCGCATGAGCGTTTCGCGGATGAGGCGGCTTTTGTTGGACACGCCGTATTTCTCGCAGAACCGATCCAGTGTGCGCAATTCGCTCTCGTTGAGCAAGATTGAGACTTTATATTCGCGGGGTTGTTTTTTCAATGATTTGCGGTTTGTAATTTGTGATTTGTGGTTTGTGGTTTGGGATTAACGGATTCTTTAGAAATAAAGCGCCAGTTTCAGGCCTGACGTAACCAGACTTCGTCCCGAGCGTGCGGTAAACTCATTTCCGTCAATTACAGTAACGGACGGTACGATAGCCTGCTGGAACTGGGCGAAAGCCATCAGTGCGACAGCCGTTCTGGGATTGATCCGGCACCGGTATCCGAAATCGACACCGGCATAAAGCCCTCCGAGGTATTCTTTGGACAACGCTATTCCATAACCTACCGCTACACCGAAAGCGGGTGCATGTTTGGTTTCCGTCAGCGGCATCCGTAATGCTGCCTGAACCGGCAGGAAGTTATATTTCTCCTCACCGAGGAACAAGCCATGATAACCTACTCCCGCTCCGACGAACAGATGACGGTCTCCAATATGATGTGAGCCGACAAGCAGATCAACGCTGAAAGCCCCTCCGACCGCCTCATTCGGGTTTACCGCCGCTCCTCCTGCGAGTTCAAGAAGGATGGAGGCCTTCTTATTTACCTGTTGGTCATCTGCTATTTGGTCATCTGCTTCTTTCCCGGACTCATTTTTCTCCGTTTCGTCGGAAAGGATCTCCTGCACTTCCGCGCGCGGGTATTGGAAGCGCGCGCCTTCGGCATCACGGAGAATAACGACTTCCTCATTTTGGAAGACGATCGTTCCTTTCACGCGTGCGCCTGTACGTAATAATAAGGTTTCCGCGTGCGCGCAAAGGCAGAAGGCGCAAAACAGGATCAGAAATATGATTTTTTTCTTAGCCATTCGGCATGATTTGTTCAATTCGGCTGCAAAGTTACGTAAAAATTTGCATTTGTGCAAATTTATTTTCTATTTGTGGTTTCAACAGGCCTAAATTAAGCCAATTCGAAATCAATCTGGCTTCTATTGATGTCCACCCGGATCACTTGTACCATTACGGGGTCGCCCAGAACGAAGTCTTCCGGATGCTCGATGAGTTCCATGCGTATCAGTCCTTCGCAGTGGCTGTCGTCGAGTTGCACGAAGAACCCGAAATCCATGATTGATACGATATGTCCGGGTAGTATTTCTCCCAGATGATCTGCCATCCACATAGCCTGGAACTGCTTGACGGAGTCCCTTTCCGCCTGCGCCGCTTCCTGTTCACAAGCGGAGCAATGCTCACACATGAGTTCGAGTTCTTCTCTGGTCAGCGACTCTTTTTTCCCGGTCAGGATATATTTCTCCACGAGGCGGTGTACCATCAGATCCGGATATCGGCGGATAGGCGAAGTGAAATGGGTGTAATGCGAGAACGCCAGCCCGTAATGGCCGATGTTATAAGTCGAATAGACTGCTTTCGCCTGTGCGCGAATGGTAAGCATATCTACGACTCTTTGCATCGCATCGCCTTTCACCCGTTTGCCGTTGAGGCGTTTGAACTTCTTGATTTCCTCCAGTTTGTCGTAGTCCGGGAGGTCATGCACACGATATACGAACGGTCTTCCCGACCCTGCTTCTTTAGCCACGGTACGGTTCGCCAGCAGCATGAACTCCTCTATGAGATGGTGCGCTTCGTTTGGCTGCTCAAAATAGATCTCCACGGGATGATGATGTTCATCGAGCCGGAACCGCATCTCGTCCTGTTCAATAGTCAGCGCACCGTTGGCAATCCTTTCCGCCCGGAGCTTGAGCGCGATGGCGTTCAGGGTACTAATAGCCTGCTGCAACTCTGCTTTTACTCCCTTATTGCTCCCCTCTCGCTTCTCTCTCGTTAGTGTGTCGCTAGTCTGATTCGGACTATCTGCGTTCAGTCCCGAGGCAATGATTTCCTGCGCTTCGTCATAGTTGAGTCGTGCATCGGATCGGATGACGGTTCGGCAGATTTTGTGTTTAACTACGCGCGCGTTATTATAAATAGGAGTGCCCTCCGCGTCCAGCGGGACCTCAAAGGTGAAGATCACAGACATACATAGTTTGTCCTCTCCCGGGCGGAGGGAACATTTGTCGTTGCACAATTCCTCCGGCAGCATCGGGATGACGCGGTCCACCAGATATACGGATGTACCGCGCTGGTAGGCTTCGTCGTCTGTTTTCGTACCGGGTTTGACATAATGCGACACATCGGCGATGTGGATACCGATACGGTAATTTACCATTGGGTCATTTACCATTTGGTCATTTATTATCTCGAACGAGATAGCGTCGTCGAAGTCTTTTGCATCCGCCGGATCGATAGTAAAGGTGAAGACATCGCGCATGTCGCGGCGGCGTAGAATCTCTTTTTCGTCTATCATAGAATGCAAATTAAAATACACAAAATCATAAAATCAGGTGCAAAATTACTAAAAATCTTGCATATTTCAAAAAAAAATAGTAATTTTGCGGCGATTTTTATACATAGACGTCCTAGAAACCCTAGGAAGCCTATGAAAATGTGTGCAAAAAGAAGAATCAAAATAAAAAAAATATATATCAATGAAAGTAAAAGTAAGTAATGTAAACCAGCCGATTTGGAAAGAATGTAACATCCACGCGACCCTACCGGCTGATTTGAGCAAACTGCAGGAGTTGGCCTACAACCTATGGTGGACCTGGAATGCCGCAGCCAAAGATCTGTTCCGTTATGTGGACACTGACGCCTGGCATCGCGCCAACTCGAACCCGATTGTGATGTTGAACATCCTGAGCTACGACCGCATGGTAGAGTTGTCGAAGGACGGGAAATTCATGAAGAAGCTGAACGATGTATATGCAGAGTTCCGCGCTTACATGGATACTCCGAAGGACAAGAAGAAACCGACCATCGCCTATTTCTCGATGGAATACGGTCTGACCCATGTGTTGAAGATCTATTCCGGCGGTCTTGGAATTCTGGCGGGCGACTATATCAAAGAGGCATCGGATTGCAACGTAGATATGACGGCAGTAGGATTCCTCTACCGTTACGGTTATTTCACCCAGACGCTGTCTCCGGAGGGTCAGCAAATCGCCAATTATGAGGCCCAGAACTTCTCCAACCTGCCTATCACGCAGATGAAGGAAGCCGACGGTTCGAACATGGTTATCGAGGTGCCGTATCCGGGTCGCACGGTGAAGGCATATCTCTGGAAGGTAGCAGTAGGCCGTATGGATCTGTATCTGCTGGATACGGACAACGAGCTGAACAGCGAATGGGACCGCCAGATCACGCACCAGCTTTACGGCGGCGACTGGGAGAACCGTATCAAACAAGAGATTCTTCTGGGTATCGGCGGTGTGCTGGCGTTGAAGAAATTAGGCATCAAGAAAGATGTATATCACTGCAACGAGGGCCACGCCGCTCTGATGGGCTTGCAGCGTCTGGTGGATCTGGTACAGGAAGAGGGTCTGACCTTCAACCAGGCCAAGGAAGTAGTCCGCGCAAGCGGTCTGTACACCTGCCATACGCCGGTTCCCGCAGGCCACGACTATTTCGAGGAAGGCTTATTCTACAAATACATGAACGAATATGCAGGCAAGCTGGGTATCGAATGGCATGACCTGATCGGCATGGGCCGCGTCAATCCGGACGACAACACCGAGAAATTCTCGATGAGTGTCTTTGCGCTCAACACCTGCCAGGAGGCAAACGGCGTAAGCTGGCTCCACGGCGAGGTAAGCAAGAAGATGTTCAGCCCGGTATGGCCCGGTTATTTCCCGGAGGAGCTGCATGTGGATTACGTCACCAACGGCGTGCATATGCCTACCTGGGCAGCACACGAATGGAAAGAGATATACCAGAAATATCTGCCGAAAGAGTGGATGGGTGACCAGTCGAATCTCGAGATGTGGAAGCCGTACAACAACATTCCCGACGAGGTGATCTGGGCTACGCGTATGAGCCTGAAGCGCAAGATGATGGACTATATCAAGGAGAAGTTCCGCGAGGACTGGATGAAGAGCCAAGGTGATCCTGCCCGTATCGTACGCGCGCTGAACGAGATGAACCCGAACAACCTGATTATCGGTTTCGGCCGCCGTTTCGCCACCTATAAACGTGCTCACCTGCTCTTCACGGACCTGGAGCGTCTGGAGAGGCTGGTGAACAACCCCAATTATCCGGTGCAGTTCCTCTTCACCGGCAAGGCTCACCCGGCAGACGGAGGCGGTCAGGGTCTGATCAAACGTATCATCGAGATCAGCCGTATGCCGCAGTTCCTGGGCAAGATCATCTTCCTGGAGAACTACGATATGCGTCTTGCCAAACGTCTGATCAGCGGTGTAGATATCTGGCTGAACACGCCTACCCGTCCTCTTGAGGCATCCGGTACATCGGGCGAGAAAGCGCAGATGAACGGCGTGCTCAACTTCTCCGTCAAAGACGGATGGTGGTATGAGGGTTACGTAGAGGGCGCAGGCTGGGCGTTGACCGAGCACCGCACCTACGAGAACCAGGCACACCAGGATCAGCTCGACGCCGCAACCATCTACCAGATGCTGGAGAACGAGATCATTCCGCTCTACTACGCGAAGAACAGCAAGGGCTACAGCCCCGAGTGGATCCAGTATATCAAGAACTCCGTCACGAAGATTACTCCGCGTTTCACGATGAAGCGTATGATGGACGACTATTTCAGCAAGTTCTATTTCAAACTGGCGAAACGCCACAAGCTCCTCAGTGCGGACCACTACAAGGTAGCCAAAGAGATTGCGGCATGGAAAGAGAACATAGTAGAGCATTGGGACGAGATAGAGGTGGTTTACAAATCAGAAAACCTGCAAAACCTCAATGTAGGCGACAAGGTTCAGATACAGGTAGAACTGGACACCCACGGTTTGAACGACAAGGGTATCGGCGTAGAGCTGGTAGCGATCCGCACCTCGACCCACAACAACGACAAACTCTACGAAGTAGAGCCTCTGAAGCTGGTGAAGAGCGAAGGCAGCCACTTGTTCTTCGAGAATGTCTATCAGCTGGATTATGCCGGCGGCATGAAGTTCGGATTGCGCATGTATCCGCAGAACGAGCTACTCCCGCACCGCATGGACTTCTGCTACGTGAGATGGATTTAACGTCGCGCGAGTTACGGCTCTCGCTCTCCCCACAAAAATTAAAATTTTCGGGGACCCCATTTTAAGGAGATTTCGGACACCGGAATCTCCTTTTTTCGGCGCAAAATGTTGATTTTTGCGCCTTTTTTCATGTTATGCAACATTTTTTCTTGCATATTCAAAATATTTGTTGTAACTTTGCAGGATAAATGAAAAACAGACCATGAGACACCGATTTACATATCTATTATTATTTATAGGCTTCGCCTATGCTTGCGCGCAAGACTACGGTTCGCAGGCGTATCCGGCACAGCAAGATTTCCGGAGCCATCAGATGATGAGTTCCGGCAGCGTGTATGGCGGCACGGTCTATGCGCCTTTTGACAACACCACTCCCTCCGAGCAAAGCAATGTAGGCGCGCAGTCGCCCAACAGAGCCCCCGGCGGTCCGAGAAAGTCCGAATCATGGACACCGGACTGGGGTACAACGGGTCCTGACACACCGCCCGGAAAGGAATATCCCGTAGGCGATCCCTGGATCCTGTTGGCTTTTGCAGCCGCTTTTGCAGGAGGAATAGCTCGCCGGAAAAGGAACAGGGCGAGAGATTAGAAACACAGCCTGCCTCGGGGCTATAAACGGAGGATTATGCCCGCCCGGTGAACCGACCGATGACCGAGAGACGACCGAGAGATAACCGAGAGAAGAGCGAGGCAAAAAAAAATAGAATTAAAAAACACATAATATGATTATGACAAACTTTAAACTTAATCTTAAAGGACAATTTAACAATAGTCAAACAGCAGTCAATCCCGACAGTCAACCGACGGTCAACCGACAGTCAAGGCTAATGTATATATGCTGTCTCCTCACTCTCCTCACCCTCGGTGTAGGTAATGCGTGGGCATGGTATTTACCGGGAACCTTACGCGGAGAATGGAATACAAATTCCAATAATATGGGAAGTGACAATTCTATTACTTTCTATGCAGTACCTGCCGGAACATATGAGTTTCAATTATCAGATGGTAGCTCTTGGGGCGGAAATGGTTGCATAAAAAGCATCTCCGGCGGTACAAAAGGAACGTCTGGAAGTAATGCTACTATCACATTTACAGGCACAAAAGATGTTACAGTTACCGTTGTTGATGAGACGAACTGGAAAGTATCTGTCACTATTTCTGATCCTACTTACCACATAAAATACAACTGGGGGGGAACTCCAGGAGGATGGGCATGGGTCGAGCTTTCTAACAATGGAGATGGAACCTACTCTTGTAATGGATTGTATCGATATAACACAAAAGCTTTCAACTACATAAAAAAATCCTCCGATTCCGATGATGGCATGTATTATAAAGATGGCTCTTCAGGAGTTTCTTTGGTTTATGAACCAGCAGCAAATGATAATTGTGTTTTCACGTTTCGTCCTTCTAATAATAATTTACAAATTATTCGGTGTAAAAAAGTTAGCCCAACTAACTACATCTATTTTATTAACAATATAGGTTGGGAGAATCCTTACAAATACTTCGTTATTGGTCATGACCTGCCTAGTGCATTTTCTAAAGTCTATTCCCTGTCTCCGATAGAGCACACGCAATTGTTGTACGTTGCCAACACCACAGACACTTGGAATGATGCTACGTACTATGGTTTCTGTGCAACTAATACTTCGTGGGGAGAAGGAGCATGGGGCAGCAGTAATTTAAGCAACGCAGCCAAATATACACGTCCTCACATAGGTAAGTTAGATTTGGCGCCTAACAAGTACTATCATTTTGACACAAATGGAAATGCAGATAATAATGCTGACTTGATTGGCACAGGGCCCCTTGACGGTATTACAGCAAGTGCTTTTAAGACAAGACTGACTATTGGTAGATATGTTCTTACGACGGGCGAAACGAATTTTGCATCCAGCAGTAATAATAGTGCAGGAGCTGTTTCTGTCTCTGGGTATGTTATGGCTACAAAAAACACGGTCTCACCTATTTCTGCTAATTTAGGTAGCAATGCCTCTACATATATTCAGCCTGCCATTACAAGTGAAATAACGCTTACTGCTTCTCCGGGTGCAGGATACACGTTTGCAGGCTGGTACACCACCGCTCCTACCACATTAGCAGCCAGCACGCCTATCTCTACCGACCCTACTTATACGTACAATATAGGTATTCTTACAGGTGGTTATCATATATACGCCGGTTTTATTCAAGAGACCTCGCATGATGTGACTATTCAGGAATTCTGCACCACTACTTCTACCGAAATCAGCAGTTCCGTACGAGCCATCGGTGAGTATTCATATACCGAAATCACAGCTCCGGAGATATATGGATATACATTCGTAAGGTGGGTAAAAAGTGCAGGCATTGAACTGAAGGATGGAGACTTGCTAGCCAATACGACCATCCATGTAAAAACAAAAACAAGCGGTCCATATGTACTAACAGCCACCTATACCGAAGACTTATCTTCTCCGTGGTACGTATCCGGTGCATCTACCGATATTTTTGGCGGATGGGGTGCTTCGGGACGTAACATGCAGCGCCAAACCGGTCACTCCGCAGAAAAGAAGTTCTATTACACCATTGATGCCACAAAAGTGATTAACGGATCTACATCCGATTCGGATTTAGAGTTCAAGATTTACAACTCCGATGGAGACTCTTATCGTGGCAACAGTGGCTATTGGGTAACCCGTGATAATTATCAGCCGGAATTATCGAGTTCCAGCGGAAACAACATGCAGTTCCGCCCGGATGCCTACGGAACATATGTATTTATGTTGGACTGCGAATCTCCATATAGCGAAGCCTCGCCTAAGTTAACGGTTGAGTTCCTCCCTAAATGCACAGTAGCTGTTACACGTGCTACAGCTGGTGGAGAGCCATCTATGAAATACAAGAATCTCTATCCGCTAACCTACGGGGGGGACTATGTAATCCAAGGAAGTAGCGTCACCTTCACTACTACGGTTGCAACCGGTTATACATTCAATCATTGGTACAAACGAGGAAGTGATGTAGCGTTAAGTGCGAATACTACTTATACAACTACCATAGACGAGTCCCCTGTCGTCATGACTGCATCATATACGGAGATTAAATATAATGTAACCGTAATTGCCAATCCTGCCTCCGGTGGTACTGTAACGCCTACAGAAGTGACGCTTATGGGACAAGCGACAGGTGGTAGCATTAACGCAACAGCAAATACCGGCTACACATTTACTAATTGGAGCATCGTTTCCGGTTCAGGAGATTTTTCTACTACGGGCACACATTCCACATGGTCTTATGCGAACACCAGATACCGCCCAAAAGCCGTTTCTACCATTCAAGCAAACTTTACGGCTAACACCTATACGGTTACTTATAATGCTAATGGCGGTACAGGCACGACGGCTAATTCGTCACACACCTATGATACAGGCAAAGCACTCACAGCCAATGGATATGCCAAAACAGGTTATACCTTCCAAGGATGGGCAACTACGAAAGAGAGAGCAGATGCAGGGACTGTAGATTACACCAATAGTGAGAGCGTCACCAATTTAAGTTCCACCCAAGGAGCAACAGTAACGCTTTGGGCTGTTTGGCAAGCGAATACTTACACCGTAACATTAGACCAAACCGGGCGAGCTACTGCGGGAAGTCAGACAAGCGTAACAGGTACTTATAATTCTGCTATGCCTGACATAAGCGGCGCAGGCAAATTACCTACCGCTCCGGACGGCTACTGCTTCATGGGATATTACGATGCTCTTGAACCTCTTGGAACAAAATATTACAACTCAGATGGTACTTCAGCTCATGTATGGGATAAGACAGTTGCTACCACCCTCTATGCTTATTTCAAGAAGGCGGAGATAGTATCCTTTACGGGCATGAGCGCGGCATATCAGCCGGGGGCTACAGTAAGTGCTACAGCGAATATATCCCCCTCACCGACAGGAACAACCATCATATGCTGGCGCGTACTGCATGATAATGACACACCCTTAGACCCGCAACCGACTTTTACTCCGGCAACGGGTACCGGCAGTTCCATCAGTTTCCCGGCGATGGCAACCAGTGGCAATTACAAATTAGAAGCCACTCTGCGTACAGGTGAGGCCTGCGGAGGCGGTACATTGTTAAGTACCCATACACAGAATTTCAACGTGGCAGGCAGCCATGATGTTACCATCCTTTACAAGCACGGCGACGTAGTGATCAAGACCGCTACGGTTCAATCCATTGCCGCTTATGAGGCAACTGCTATCGAAGCTCCCGATATAGTAGGTTTCAATTTCAGCAGTTGGACTTTAGGAGAAGGTATTACCAAGCAAAGCGGAAACTTAGATGACGCAAATATCACTGTCACGGCTATCTATACCAGTACGATCACCGCTAACTACACACCCAAACGCATGATTTATTTCAAGAACACCCTTGGATGGAGCGGAGTAAATGTGTATTTCTATCGCAATAATAAATATTGGGGATACGGTTCCAATGACGGTAAAGGTACCGGTAGCAGTACGACTTGGACGAAAGACGCGACTACGCCATTTATCTCAGGCGCAGCAATGACACAAATAGAGGGCACTGACATTTGGTATTATGACTGTGAGGGGAATAGTATCGGTGCCGATGTGGAGAATGTAGCATTTACAGAGACCTTGCAAAATAATTATGACTACTTCTATAGCACCAAGGTTGTTCGTCGAGGAGACTACAAATCCTCACTGCCGATGTTTGTGCCGCTGGAACAGACTCCTGTGACTCAGAACACAACTGCACTATACTATAACGAAGGATACTGGATGAACTATCCGGAGAACACAGGATACCGGCTCAGGATCTACAATAATTCGTCCGCTAATAACTCCACCGGAGCCAGCCGAGAGTACTATTTCCCGTATAGCGCAGACCTGCAAATGCCATTGAAACTGGATGTAGAGTTGAATGATGCAGGCAGTATATGGTTCATGGTTTATAGGAATGACAATGTATTGATGGGTAAAAACTACACAATAACCCAAGACTATCACGAGACCAAACTCGACAAGCCATCAACCAATAAACTGAAGTTGAATCCTTCTGCACCAGGCGTATATTCCTTTACGCTCAGTTTCCATGACAACGGAGGCAGTCCTAAGAGTTACGACTACTATATCAATGTGGATTATCCTGTTAGCGTAGGAGACTATCGTATTTATTATACCGATAATGCTACTTGGTCTCAGGGCTCAGCGCACGGCGCAGGGTGGTCGCACCCGTCTGATATCATTCGCAAGAACACCGGTTCGGAAGCGGCAGCAGATACTGTCTCGCTCTTCGTTTCGCATGGTTCTTCGCCTTCCGCTAAGTTCCAATATGTTTCGGCAATCAATGCTTCCACAGGTGTAATAACATGGACTGACGTTACGGGTGGAACGATTGATTTGTCCGGCATAACGGAGAAAGGCGTATATAATTTCATTGTTTCCCAGCCTGCAGGAGGAGAATCCATTGGGTTGAGCAAGACCGAGAAATACACGGGCAATTACTATATCCGCACGGACTGCGCGGGGAACACCAAATGGGACAGTTATCGCGCACAAGACCATCAGATGACTTACACAGAGTTCTCCATGAGCGACGCAAACTCGTTCGGCGACAAGTTCAGTCATTATTACGCACATTGGTGTCCGGCAGGAACGAACATCAAGTTCTGTATTGCGAACGACTATAGTACCTCTGTTTCCGATACATTGATACAAGACGTAAACAACCTGTTTGACAACATCGATAGCGGAGGTTTCTTGAAATCAGACGGCAATTCCAACGCCACGGTTAATATCTATAGCGCTAATGTTCGTTTTATGTATAACGAGACGACGAACAAGATAAGCCGTGCATATGTCTCTGCTGCATCCAACAAAGCCCGCCAGTTCCTCGTACTGAAAGGCAATAATACTATGCTGAATGAGGATAACTCTGCACTAAGCGGAGAAGGAGAAAGTGCCGCAAATCATGAAGCGATCTTCGTAGATAACGAGAACTTTATATACGAGCGTATTCTTAAAATCATTCCGGGAACACGATTCAAATTATACGCATGCTATGCAAAGAACCCGATTGATGTAACAAAGGCACAATATTTCCGCGGAGCATATGACAGCGGGAACTTTACAACAGACGAAAACTCAGTAGTTTTATTGAGCGGTTCAGGCGATGCGCAAAAACTGCGTGTGATTTATGATTTCAAGACCAACCGCCTTGTAGCTGCTTGGATGCCAAGCGATGTGGCCGTAAGTGGAGTATTGAAGATTGATGCAGATGTCATGATACTTCGCGATCATCAAGAAGCAGCTGAATGTATTACTTTTGCGAATGGCGAGAGTAAACTGGACGGCGTCAAGACCGTTTATGGCGCAATGAAGTTCAACCGGTGGACGCTCAACAACCGTGCCCGCGGTGAAGGAGGAGTGGAAGACAACGACAAAGACCACTGCGACACTCCTGAAGATATAACCAGATACCATGCTATTCTGTCTTCCGGAGAGCAGAAATCTATCTATGAGCGTTCGCTGTACTTTATCTCCTTCCCGTTCGATGTGAAGTTGAGCGAGGTATTCGGATTCGGTCAATACGGTACACACTGGGTTATCCAATACTACGACGGTCTGAATCGTGCAAGAAACGGCTACTGGTTAGATTCACCTCCTAACTGGAAGTATGTCAGCCCGGCCGAAGTAGCACAAGGCTATACGCTGAATGCCTACCAAGGGTATCTACTGAACATCAACCTCAACAAGATGGCTTATGACGATAATACTTTCTGGGCGAACAATATCAGTAATGTAGAACTGTATTTCCCGTCCAAGACATCTATGAGTAGTATCAAACAGACCGAGGTCACTATTCCTGCATTAGAGGAAGAATACAGATGTACTATCAACCGCGGAACAGCAGAAGGCGACCGCCGCATCAAAGATAGTTTCTGGCGTTGTATCGGTGTGCCGAGTTATAATGAATTTGCCGGAGAATTGAAATCAGGTAATTCAAGCGGTTCTACTATTGCATGGCAGACCAGTTATAACACCTTCCCGTTCTTGTATGTATGGAACATGTCGGACAACACGCTGACCGCTCAGAGTACCAGCAATTTCAGTTTCCAACCGATGCATGCATATTTGGTACAGATACAGGATGCTATCTATTGGAATATGGTTAGTGCCACCCCTGCTTCAATAGTGGCTCGCCGCGTGGCAAAAGAAGCGGAAAGCGAATACAACTGGCGTCTGGCACTAAGCCGTGACTCGCTGTTCGAAGACCAGACCTACATCCGTATGTCAGATATAGAGCAAATAACCGACAACTTCGATTTCGGGCAGGACTTAGTGAAAGAACTGAACAGCCGCAGCAACCTCTACACCTATATCGGTTATGAGAAAGTGGCTGCCAACAGCATGCCGATAGAAAGAGAACAGACAATGGTAGTGCCGGTAGGCGTGACTATCAAGAACGCAGGCGAATATACGTTTGCCATGCCGGAAGGCACGAACGGAGTCGGTGTGACGCTGGTAGATACAGAGGCGAATGTCCGCACCAGCCTCAGCGCACTGGATTACACCGTGAGCCTCGAAGCAGGTGAATACACAGGAAGATTCGTGCTGGAGATATCGCCAATACAGAACACTCCGACAGACCTCGGCAATGTACAAGGGGACAATGTACAAGGTACAAAGGCCCGCAAGGTTATGATTGACGGCATTCTGTATATTGTCAAAGACGGCAAGATGTACGACGCACGCGGAGCAAGAGTGGAATAAAAACGATACGGTCACGTCCGTAATGGTCACGAGATGGTCACGAGAATGAGTGCTAAACGAGTGCTAAACGAGTCGTAAGTAAGTCGTAAAAGTTCACAAAGAGAGCCCTGCGGGGCTCTTTTTTATGCAAAAGTACTTTTTTTCTTGCGCATGTCAAAAAAAAGCAGTACTTTTGTATGCTAATTTGGAGTATTATGTATTTGAACATACTGAAATCAAAAATTCACCGTGTACAGGTGACCGAAGCGAATCTGGAGTATATCGGTTCCATCACTATTGACGAAGCCCTCATGGAGGCAGCCAATATCTATGCCGGCGAGCGCGTGCAGGTGGTAGATAACACCAACGGCGCACGGCTGGAGACCTATGTCATCCCCGGCAAACGCGGCTCCGGATGTATCTGTATCAACGGCGCAGCCGCGCATCTGGTGCATGTAGGCGATACGGTCATCATCATGGCGTACGCACTCATGGAGCCGGAAGAGGCAAAGGCTTTCAAGCCGAGCATCGTGTTTCCCGGAGCGGGAAACAAACTAGTTTAACTAGGGGGACTAGGAAAACTAGGAAAACTAGGAAAACTAGAAAAACTAGTATAACTAGATTAACTAGGGGATTATGGCATTTTTTGAACTACATAGCGAGGCAAAGGCAGTAGGACCGCGGGCGGGAGTCATTCATACCGACCACGGCGATATACTGACGCCTATCTTCATGCCGGTAGGAACGGTAGGAACGGTCAAAGGCGTGCAACGCAAAGAGCTGGAGGACGATATCAACGCGCAGATCATTCTGGGTAACACCTACCACCTCTTTCTTCGCCCGGGCACCGAGATCCTGCGCCAAGCCGGCGGACTCCACCGGTTCGAAGGATGGCAGCGGCCTATCCTAACGGACAGCGGCGGATTCCAGGTATTCAGCCTGACCGACATCCGCAAGATGACAGAAGAGGGAGTGCGGTTCAGCAGCCATATAGACGGACGCAAACTGCTGTTCACGCCGGAGAGCGTGATGGACATAGAGCGCGAGATAGGCGCAGACATCATGATGGCTTTCGACGAATGCTGCCCCGGTACGGCGGACAAGAAATACGCCAAAGACTCGATGGACCGCACGCATCGGTGGCTGGACCGCTGTATCGCCCGTTTCGACGGGACAGACGACCTGTACGGCTACAAGCAACACCTCTTCCCTATCGTTCAGGGCTGCACCTACACCGACCTGCGCCAGGAGGCATCCAAGCGTCTGCGCGATCTGGACCGCGACGGCTACGCCATCGGCGGACTGGCTGTAGGCGAACCGACAGAGGTGATGTATGACATGATTGAGGTATGCAACGACATCCTGCCGGAGAACAAACCGAGGTACCTGATGGGAGTAGGAACGCCGTGGAACATATTAGAGGCTATCGAGCGCGGCGTAGATATGTTCGACTGCGTGATGCCTACCCGCAACGGCCGCAACGGAATGATCTTCACCTGGAACGGCGTGATGAACCTGCGAAACAAGAAATGGGAGGACGATTTTACGGAACTCGATCCGAGCGGCACAAGCTATGTGGATCACGCCTATACGAGAGCCTACGCACGGCACCTGATTCACGCACAAGAGATGCTGGGACTGGAGATCCTGTCGATACACAACCTTGCCTTCTATCTGGACCTGGTGACGCAGGCACGGAACCATATCCTGGCAGGAGACTACAGCGAGTGGAAAGCAAGCGTCATGCCTTCAATCACAGCGAGGCTGTGATGTTAAGAAAGTCGCATTGCGACGTTAAATAGTTAAAATGGTCTCGCAACGAGACGTTAAACCGTTAGTGAAGCGATTAGACTGGTACATAATCCGGAAGTTTTTGGGCACGTTTTTCTTTTCGATCGTGCTCATTTTGTCTATCGCCATCGTCTTTGACCTGACGGAGAAGATGGATGATTTCTTTGAGAACCAAGTACCTCTCCGCGAAATCATTTTTGACTACTACTTGCCGTTCATCCCGTATTACATGAACATGTTCAGTTCGCTGTTCATCTTCATCTCCGTAATCTATTTCACCAGCAAGATGGCAGGCAATTCGGAGTTTATCGCGATGCATGCCGCCGGCATGAGTTACCACCGGCTGATGCTACCCTACCTGGTTTCAGCGACGCTGCTTTTCATACTAAGTATTGCGCTGGGCGGATGGGTCATTCCCCGTAGCTCCGAACGGATGCTGCGTTTTACCGACAAATACGTAGAGCATTTTACCTCCGAGCACGCGCGTAACATCCAGATGGAGGTACAACCGGGCACGATTCTGTACATCGAGTCCTTCCAACGCCGCTCAGGCATCGGTTACCGCTGTTCGATTGAGAAATTCGAAGGCAAGACCCTTGTCCAGCGTATCACTGCCGACCGGATCTATTACGATTCGCTTGAAAACTGGCATCTGGACAAATATACCCAACGGACTTTCACCGGCCTGAGGGAAAGTCTGGAGTGCGGCGAACGCAAAGACATCACCATGCCGATCATTCCGGACGAACTGTTCATCACCGCGCAGCAGGCCCAGGAGATGACCACGCCGGAACTGAAGCATTACATGGAACGGCAACGGGAGAGAGGCAGCGGCAATGTCAAAGCCTTTGAGGTGGAATACCACAAACGCTGGGCTTCACCGCTGGGAGCATTCATCATGACGCTCCTCGGCGTGACAATGAGCAGCCGGAAAGTGCGCGGCGGAATGGGAAAAAACTTAGGTATCGGTATCGTTCTGACCGCCGGATATATCCTTTTCTCCACCGTCAGTACCACTTTCTCCGTCAATAATGTGATGTCTCCTTTTATGGCAGCATGGCTACCGAATTTTGTCTTCCTCGGCCTCTCCATCCCGCTGTATATCAAGGCAGCGAGATAAGTCGAAAGTTGATAGTTGATAGTTGATAGTTGATAGTTGAAAGGACACAAAAAAAGGGCGCCGAAGCGTCCTTTCCGTTTAACGAAGTTCTATTCTCCGTGTCACTGTTTCGCCGTTGACTTTTGCAAAGAGGCGGTATGTACCGCGATCCAATTCAAACTCAACAAACTTGCCACGTTCTTTTTGAAGCAGTTTACCCTGCATTGAGTAGATTCTGGCTTCTTCCATTTGGGTGGACGTTACCACCAACGTGTTCTCGCGGAAACGAACAGTGAAATTATCATTGCTTTTTGCAGCATCCGCGATCGTGTAACCTGCCATCAGGCAGCAAATTGTCATTAGATAACTAACTTTCAACATGTACTTTCTCATAGTTATCTCCTTTCTTTTTAAATAGACCAATACCGTTTTCCGTTCACGTCAATGCGTGGGCATCCCGCCTTTTCGACGTGCCTTGAGAGCAGACGTCATCGAAAAACGGTGCAAAATTACTGCCTTTGAGCGAGACTACCAAATATTTTTGACAAAAAGCGATAAATTTCTAAAAACTGCCGAGTCGAGTTTACAAATTATCACGAAACAGCCGCATATTATGACATATTGTCAAATGCGTTTAGCAAAAACAAAATTATATACAACGTGCTCGGCAGTTTGGTAAAATAAGAGCCAAAAGAGCAAAAAAATAAAGAAAAGTGGCATACACTATTGTGTATGTCGTTTTTTTTTTGTACCTTTGCGCCCGATTTTAAAATGGCGTAGTTTGCGCACTGCTTACGTTAAGAAAAAAAAGTATTATGCAAAATATAAGAAATATAGCTATTATTGCTCACGTCGATCACGGCAAAACAACGCTGGTGGACAAGATGCTGTACACTGCAAAAGTAGTCAGCAGTCAGCATTCAGAATTCAGCGACCAGCCGAGAGAGTTGATTCTGGACAACAATGATCTGGAGCGCGAGCGCGGTATTACGATTCTGGCGAAGAATGTCGCCATTGACTACAAAGGTACAAAAATCAACATTATCGACACTCCGGGACACGCGGATTTCGGCGGTGAAGTAGAGCGCGTGCTGAACATGGCGGACGGTGTTTTGCTGCTTGTTGACGCTTTCGAGGGCGCCATGCCACAAACCCGTTTTGTATTGCAAAAGGCACTGGAGATCGGTCTTAAACCGATTGTCGTTATCAACAAAGTGGACAAACTGAACTGCCGTCCGGACGAGGTGCAGGAAGAGGTCTTTGACCTGATGTGCAACCTCAACGCGACGGATGACCAGTTGGATTTCCAAACGCTGTACGGCTCCGCCAAGCAAGGGTGGATGAGCACCGACTGGCGCAAGCCGAAAAGCGACCTGACAGACCTGATGGACGCCATCATCAAGTATATCCCTGCGCCGCAGGAGAACCCGGGCACACCGCAGATGCTGATCACGAGTCTGGATTACAACTCCTATGTAGGCCGTATCGCTATCGGACGCGTTCATCGCGGCGAACTGCGCGACGGACAGACTGTCACACTGGCGAAGAAAGACGGTACGATGATCAAGACCAAGATCAAAGAGCTGCACACTTTCTCGGGTATGGGTCATGTCAAGACCGACGTAGTGAAGAACGGCGACATCTGTGCGCTGATCGGTATTGACGGCTTCGAAATCGGCGACACGATATGCGACGCAGAGAACCCCGAACCGCTCAAGCCGATTGCAATTGACGAGCCTACGATGAGTATGACTTTCTGTATCAACGACAGTCCTTTCTTCGGACAGGACGGAAAATTCGTCACCAGCCGTCATATCCAGGACCGTCTGAACAAGGAATTGGAGAAGAACCTTGCTCTGCGCGTAGAGAAAGGCGCGGAAGAGAGCAGCTGGCGTGTTTTCGGCCGCGGTGTGCTGCATCTGAGCGTGCTGATCGAGACCATGCGCCGCGAAGGTTATGAATTGCAGGTAGGCCAGCCGCAGGTGATCATCAAAGAGATAGACGGCGTGAAATGCGAACCGGTGGAGAGTCTGACGGTCAACACGCCGGAAGAATGCAGCGGTAAGATCATCGAGTTTGTCTCCACCCACAAAGGCGAGATGACGAAGATGGAGATGGTGAACGACCGCGTACACCTGGAGTTCACTATCCCGAGCCGCGGTATCATGGGTATGCGTACTTACGTGATGAACATATCCGCCGGCGAGGCTATCATGGCGCACCGGTTCCTGGAATACCAGCCGTGGAAAGGCGAGATTGTCAAGCGTACCAACGGTTCCCTCATCGCCATGGAGGCGGGAACGGCTTATGCCTATGCGCTGGACAAGCTGCAAGACCGCGGACGGTTCTTCATCGAACCGCAAGAGGAAGTGTATGCCGGTCAGGTCGTAGGCGAGAACGCCAAAGAGGGCGACATCGTCATCAACGTGACCAAGAGCAAGAAACTGACCAATATGCGTTCCAAGAGCGCGGACGACAAAGCAGTGCTGCCGCCGCCCGTGAAGATGAGTCTGGAGGAAGCATTAGAGTACATCAAAGAGGACGAATATGTAGAGGTCACCCCGCACGCAATGCGTATCCGCAAAATCATTCTCGACGAGTTGGAGCGCAAGAGAGCGGGAAGAGCGTGAGAAAAATCGTAATCCCGTAATTACGTAATTACGTAATCCCGTAATCCCGAAAAAATTTAAAAAAATCAACAATATTATGAAGATTAATCAAAGTGAATTAAAAGACCTGATGGCTGTAGTAACGCTGACAATCGAGCCAGCCGACTATCAGGAAGAAGTAACCAAGCAACTGAAAGAAGTACGTCACAAAGCGCAAATGCCGGGTTTCCGCCCGGGCATGGTGCCTGCCGGACTGGTAAAGAAAATGTACGGAAAGGGTATCTTGGCTGACGTGCTGAACAAGAAAGTAGGCGAAGGTCTGCAGAAGCACATCGAGGACAACAAACTGAATATCTTAGGTGACCCGCTGCCAAGCAAAGAATCCCCGAAGATCGACCTGGACAACGAGGAGAGCTACACCTTTATGTTTGACATCGCTGTAGCTCCCGAGTTTGACGCACGCCTGAACGGCAAGAACAAACTGACCGAGTACGTGATCGAGGTTACCGACGAGATGGTCAACAACCAGATCCAGTCGTACTGCGCACGTTTCGGCGAATACGCACAGGCAGAAGAGGTAGCGGAAGGCGACATCGTGAAAGGTATTGCCAAGCAGGTTGACGGCGAGATCGTCAAAGAGGGTGCCGTCCTCAATCCGGCTTACATGAAACAGAAGATACAGCAGAAGAAATTCATCGGAGCGAAGAAAGGCGATGTAGTGACCTTCAACCCGACGAAAGCCTTCGGCAGCGAAGTAGAGGTAAGTTCCCTGCTGGGTATCAGCAAAGAGCAGGCAACCGGTCTGACCAGCGATTTCACTTTTGAGATCCAGGAGATCACCCGCCATACGGACGCCGCTCTCAACGAAGAACTGTTTACGAAAGTATACGGCGAGAACGCGCCGAAAGACGAGGCAGAGTTCCGCGCCCGCATCAAAGCAGAGATTGAAGCCAACATGGCTGAGGACAGCAAATACAAATTCGGTCTGGACGCCAAAGAGGCTATCATGAAGAAGATGGAGAAGATCGAGTTCCCTGTTGATTTCCTCAAACGTTGGGTATTGGAGACCAACGAGAAGATGACCCAAGAAGAGCTGGACAAGGATTTCGACAAGATGCTGGAGGAACTGAAATGGCATCTGGCTAAAGACCAGCTGATGAAGGAATACAAGATCGACGTGCAGAAAGAGGACGTAGAGGCATACGCGAAAGAGGTAGCCCGCATGCAGTTCATGCAGTACGGTCTGATGCACGTGGACGACCAATATCTGACCAACTACGCCAACGAGATGCTGAAACAGGAGAACCAACTGCGCGGCATTGTAGAGCGCGTAGCCGAGAACAAGATCTACGAGGCGCTGAAAGGCGTTGTGAAAGTCGAGCAGAAGAAGATCTCGCACGAAGAGTTTGGTAAATTGTTTAGTTAATGACACACATTCATTTTATAGCTATTGGCGGCGCGGCAATGCACAATCTGGCATTAGCCGTTGCCTCCAAAGCGGGGTACAAAGTAACGGGGTCGGATGATGAAATCTTCGACCCTGCTTTGTCTCATTTGCGCGAGGCGGGTCTGCTTCCGGACGAGATGGGTTGGCATCCCGAGCGCATCACGCCGGACATTGACGCCATCATTCTGGGCATGCATGCCCGCGAAGACAACCCGGAGCTGGTCAAAGCCCGCGAGTTAGGAATCAAGATCTATTCCTTCCCCGAATACCTGTATGAGCAAACGAAAGACAAGATCCGTATTGTAGTAGGCGGCAGCCACGGCAAGACCACTACGACCAGCATGATCCTGTATGTGCTACAGCGGTTAGGGATCGAAGCGGACTATATGGTAGGTGCCCAGATAGAAGGTTTTGAGCGGATGGTACGGCTGTCCGACACCGCCAAGTATGCCGTGTTTGAGGGTGACGAATACCTCACTTCCCCACTCGACCTGCGGTCCAAGTTCCTTTGGTACCATCCGCATGTAGCTATCCTGACCGGTATTGCGTGGGACCATATCAATGTTTTCCCTACTTTCCCGCAATATGTAGATACTTTCCGCAAGTTTGTACACTCAATTGAGCCGGACGGCAGTTTTATCTACTACAAGGGCGACGAGAACCTGCGGGCTATAGCCGGGGAGGCACGCAAAGATATCACATGCATTCCGTACGACGCGTATGACGGCAAAGTAGAGATGCAGATTTTCGGCCGGCATAACATGCAGAACCTGCAGGCAGCCATGCTGGCGTGCCATTGCATCGGTGTAGCGCCGGAGGATTTCTACCGAGAGATCAGTACGTTCACCGGTGCCTCAAACCGTCTGGAGAAGATATGCGAGACGGCAGACAGCGTAGCCTACAAAGACTTCGCCCATTCACCGAGCAAACTGAAAGCGACCATCAATGCCGTACGCGAACGCTATCCGGAGAAGAAACTGATTGCCTGCATGGAGTTGCATACCTTCAGCAGCCTGATGGCGGAGTTTCTGCCGCAGTACAAAGGGTGCATGGCAGAAGCGGACGTGGCGTATGTCTATTTCAACCCGAAGGTAATCGAGCACAAACGTCTGACGCCTATTAGCGCGGAAGAGGTACGTGAGGCTTTTGGCACAAAAAATGTGGAGGTTTTCACGGAGAGTCTGGCGCTGCAACTCAGGCTACAAAGTCTAGACTTTACCAACACCGCCCTGCTGATGATGTCCAGCGGCACTTTCGACGGAATCAACATAAAGGAATTTGCAAAACAATTAATCCATGGATAAGCAAAAAAGACGCGACTATCTGTACATGCGCATGGCACGTACATGGGCGGAGAACAGTTACTGCGTGCGCCGCAAAGTAGGTGCACTGCTGGTAAAAGACCAAATGATCATCTCTGACGGCTACAACGGCACACCTTCGGGATTCGAGAACATCTGCGAGGACGAGAACAACGTATCCAAACCGTACGTGCTGCACGCGGAGGCGAACGCGCTGACGAAAGTAGCACGGTCCAACAACAGTTCGGACGGAGCAACGCTGTATGTGACGGCTTCGCCGTGTCTGGAGTGCTCGAAGCTGATTATACAGAGCGGTATCAAAAGGGTCGTTTACGGCGAAGAATACAGGATTATGGACGGCGTGGAGCTGTTGAAACGTGCAGGGATAGAAGTAGAGTTTCTGAAGGACTAAAGCGAAAGGAAGAAAGATGAAGAAATTTATTTTGCCGACCTTAACCGTGCTCGGCGTAGTATTAGGTATCATCATCGGCATGGCGTTGAGCCAGAAAGCGAACGCACAGCGGATTATTTATCAGAACGGCACATGGCAGTTGGAACAATCCAAAGTGGACCGTCTGCTGCAACTGATGCAAACAGCCTATGTGGACGAACTGAATATAGACAGTATTACCGACGAGGCGATGACGGATCTGGTACACAAATTAGATCCGCATAGTTCGTATATCCCGAAGGAAGATCTGGAAATGGTGAACTCTGAGTTAGCCGGTTCGTTCTCGGGTATCGGAGTACAGTTCTCGATCCAGCAGGACACAGTACGTATCGTAGCTGTCATAGCCGGCGGTCCGAGCGAAGGCGTTGGTGTATTAGCCGGCGACAAACTGATTACCGTAGATGACAGCGTTTTCACGGGCAAAAAGATCAATAACGAGAAAGTGATGCGTACACTCCGCGGCGAGAAGGGCACCCAAGTAAAACTGGGCGTGCTTCGTTCCGGAATGAACGAGCCGCTCTATTTCACAGTCACAAGAGGCGATATACCGGTGACGAGCGTGGATGCGAAGTTCATCATTGAGCCAGAAGCCGAAGGTCAAAAGTCGAAAGACAAAATCGGATTTATCCGTGTTAACAAGTTCGGCGAGACGACGTATAAGGAGTTCATCTCCGCTTTAGCAGACCTATATGCCAAGGGAGCGACACGTTTTATCGTGGATCTGCGCGAGAACAGCGGCGGTTATATGGAGCAGGCAATCCGCATGGCGAATGAGTTTCTGCATCGCGGCGACCTGATTGTATATTCAGAGGGTCGTGCTTATCCGCGATATGAGGCAAACGCTAACGGCAGCGGGCGATTCAAAGACGTGCCGCTGGTTGTGCTAATCGACAATTTCTCGGCTTCAGCGAGCGAGATTTTCGCCGGTGCGATGCAGGACAACGACCGCGCGACTATCGTAGGCCGGCGTTCGTTCGGAAAGGGTCTGGTACAACAGCAGATGCCTTTCGACGACGGCAGCGCCGTGCGACTGACCGTGGCGCGGTACTACACCCCTTCGGGCCGGTGTATCCAGAAGCCTTACACTCTGGGTGATCAGGAGGATTACGAGAAAGACCTGCTGGACCGGTTCGAACACGGCGAGTTCTATTCTGCCGATTCTATCCATTTTGCGGACACCACTATTTATTACACCAAAGGCGGACGCAAGATGTACGGCGGCGGCGGTATCATGCCGGATGTATTCGTAGGAAGGGACACAACGCTCAATACGCCTTGGTACAACCGCTGCGTGAATCTGGCATACACGTACCAGTTTGCATACCAATACACGGACCAACACCGCAAAGAGTTGAGTAAATTCAAGGACTGGCAGAGTCTGGAGAAGTATCTGCTTAAACAGAATGTATTGCGTGAGTTTGTGAAGTTTGCAGAAGACAAGGGCGTGGAGCCGAACGAGGCGGAGATACAAAAATCGCGCCCGTTAATGACGCGACTTTTGAATGCCTATATCGTGCGCAATATCTTAGGAGACGAAGGATTCTTCCCTCTCTTTGAGCGCGACGACGAGATCACTAAAGCTGCTGTAGAGCAGCTAACACAAAGCGATAGAACTTCTGCACAGTAGCGATATTCACACGCTCATCGGGGGAATGGGGATGCTCAATGGTCGGACCGAAAGAGATCATCTCCATTCCTTCGTATTTAGCCCCTATGATACCACATTCGAGTCCGGCGTGAATAATGATGACGCGCGGCTCGGAGCCAAACTCTTTCTCGTAGGTCTCCTTCATCGTAGCAAGGAGACGGCTCTTGAGGTTTGGTTTCCAGCCGGGGTATGATCCGCTGAACTGTACGTCTGCGCCTGCAAGGGAGAAAGCGGACTGGATGATGGATGCCAGTTCTTCCTTTCGGCTCTCTACGGACGAGCGGGTGAGACAGCAAACCTCAACGACATGTACCATTTGGTCATTTACCATTTTGGTATTTGTAGAGATCATAGCGAGGTTGTTGGACGTCTCGACGATGTCCGGTGCTTCAGGGATTACACGATAAACACCGTGCGGGCAGAGGGTGATAGCGTGAATAAGGAAGTCCTGTACATCCTCGGGCATTTCGGTCTTCGGACATTCCACTTCGTGAGCCGTAAAATGCAGGTCCGTCTCAATACCGTCATATTCGCGCAGCCAGAGGTCTTCATAACGATCCACCAGATCCTGTACGTCCTGATAGCTGTCTGCCGGGATTGTAATGACCGCTGACGCCTCACGCGGGATTGCATTACGGAGCGATCCTCCTTCCACACATGCCAGCCGCGCCTCATAGTCAGCCACCGCCTCTTTGAGAAAACGGAAGAGCAGTTTGATAGCATTCGCGCGCTGAAGATGGATGTCGCATCCGGAGTGTCCTCCCTTGCAACCCTTGACTTCTACTTTCAAAGCAATGTCCCCTTCTTCGGTCTCCACTTCCTGATAGGAGAAAGTAGCGGTTGTATCAATTCCTCCGGCGCATCCTACGTAGAGTTCGCCTTCCGTCTCCGAATCCAGGTTCAGCAGGTATTTGCCTTTGAGCCATCCCGGTTGGAGGGCATTGGCACCGTACATTCCTGTCTCTTCATCAATCGTGAAGAACGCCTCCAACGGCGGGTGAACGACCGACTTGTCTGCAAGGATTGCCATCGCAGTAGCCACCCCTATACCGTTATCTGCGCCAAGCGTAGTACCGTCTGCAGTCACCCATTCCCCATTCTCCTCTACATATGCCTGGATAGCATCTTTCTCGAAATCAAAGACCTTGTCGCTGTTCTTTTGCGGCACCATATCCATGTGTCCCTGGAGAATTACACCGGGATGGTTCTCCATTCCCGGCGAAGCCGGTTTACGGATAAGGACATTGCCGATTTCGTCCTGAAAGGTCTCCAGACCAAGCGACTTACCGTAGTTAACAAGAAAATCCGCTATCTCTTTGCGTTTGCCGCTGGGACGCGGGATTTGGGTAAGGCTGTAGAAACAGTTCCACAAACCTTGAGGCTGTAAGCCATTTACCATTTTTTCATTTGCCATTTTTTCATTTATTTTAATCCGCCAGAGTTGGCGGATGGTTAGTCTATAGTCATTTCGCCACAGATGTCTTTACCGAGCAGGGTGCTAACAAGTTCCGTGTCATCGGGGTTTTCTCCGAAGAGAAGCATCATCTTGGTGAGTAGCGCTTCGGTCGTAATATCATGTCCTGAAATCACACCCGCTTTCATCAGGTTAAGCGAAACAGCGTACAAACCCATTTCGACAGAACCGGTGTTGCATTGGGTCTTATTGACAATCACGATACCTTTGTCAACCGCCGCTTTCAGTTCCCTGTATAACCATTTGTCGGTAGGCGCATTTCCTGCGCCGAAGGTCTCCAGCACTACTCCTTTTAAACCGCGCGTACGCAAGAGTGCGCGCACGACAGGCTGCTGAATGCCCGGAAAGAGTTTCAGCACCGCCACATTGCAGTCAAAATTCGTATGCAGTATCAGGGGTGCATTCAAATCGGTATAGTGCACCAAATGCGGCTGGTAAGTAATATGTACTCCGGCTTTTGCGAGCGCGGGATAGTTATAGCTATTGAACGCCGAGAAATGCTCTGCATTACGTTTCGTAGTACGGTTAGCGCGGAAGAGGCGGTCCTCAAAGTAAATAGTAACCTCAGGCACGATTGCATTTCCTTCTTCATCCTGCGCCGCGGCGATCTCGATAGCCGTCAACAGGTTTTCCTTTGCATCCGAGCGCAGGACACCGACCGGTAGCTGCGAGCCTGTGAAGACAACGGGTTTGGACAGGTTCTCAAGCATGAAAGAGAGCGCAGACGCAGAATAGGACATAGTGTCTGTACCATGAAGGATCACAAATCCGTCGTAATCCTCATAATGGTCATATACCATTCGCGCCATTCTCACCCAGCAGTCCGGATTGACATCGGACGAATCCAAGAGGGGTGAGAAAGCCTGAATATCCACTTGTATATCCCCCGCGAAGAGTTCCGGCATATAAGCCTTGAAATTCTCAATATCCGCAGGCACCAAGGCACCGGATGTTTTACTCCGCACCATGGTAATTGTTCCGCCGGTAGAGATCAAAAGTACTTTGCTCATAGCTTTTTAACAATTTTGCGGTGCAAAATTACAATTTTTTTTGCATATATGCAAATTATTTCGTAATTTTGCAGCAGATTTTATGGCAGCCAAAATTCTAATCATAGACGGAGACATCAGTCTCTCGACGGTGTTGAACGACTACCTGCTCAGCCGCGGGTACAAGTCGCACGTGGTTCATACTGGTCAGGCAGGCCAGGAATGTCTTCGCAAAGAGCCATGGGATCTGGTACTGACAGAGTTGCAGGGGTTAGGTATCAACGGCTACGAGTTGCTCAAAGACATCCGTCACCGTTTGCCGAATATCCCTTTGATTATACTGACGACGCGTAGCGACCGCGAAGACCAGATGCGGGCATTCCAGTTGGGTTGCGACGACTATCAGACCAAACCGTTTACGATGGATATTCTGATCTGCCGGATGGAGGCTATTCTGCGTCGTGTACGGGCTTTCGAAGAGAGCAAACAGAAGGTGTTTAAATTGAACGGCAAGGTGTTTGACGCCGTTCACCAGACTTTCGACGGGAAGCATCTCTCTTCGCGTGAAAGCGATCTGCTTATGATGCTTTGCAGGAGCGAAGGCGAGGTAGTGGACAAGCATCGTATTTTGGTAGCGTTATGGAAAGAGGACAATGCCTTCACGGCTCGTTCTTTAGGCGTGTATATCAACCATTTACGGCAGTTCCTGACGCCTGCGGGATACGGGATTATAGCCGTGCGGTATAGGGGATACAAGCTCGTTAGAAACGAGCATTTGTGATTTGTAATTGGTAATTGGTAATTTAAGATGAGACTGATAGCACCGAGTGTATTGTCTGCCGATTTCGGTCATTTGGCAGATGATTTAGCAATGATTAACCGCAGCGAAGCAGACTGGCTGCATGTGGATGTGATGGACGGTACGTTTGTGCCGAATATATCGTTCGGTTTTCCGCTGATGAAACCATTCAAGCAGTATTGCACGAAGCCGCTGGACGTACATCTGATGATCGTTCATCCGGAGAAATACGTGGAGCGTTTTTGTGACGCGGGTGCATGGTCCGTCGGTTTTCATCTGGAAGCCGTGGAAGATCCGATGCCAATTCTGGAATTGATCAAGGCAAAGGGTGTCCGTACTTGTCTGACCATCAATCCGGATATAGACGTAAAGCGTTTAGTGCCTTATCTAGACAAGGTAGATATGGTTCTGCTGATGTCTGTTTTTGCAGGTTTCGGGGGTCAGAAATTTATCCCGGAAACGATAGACAAGATCCGTTTTATCCGCGAAGAGATCGACCGTCGCGGTCTAAAGACTCTGATAGAGATCGACGGCGGCGTGAACACGGAGAACGCTCATGAGTTGTTTGCCGCCGGCGCAGATGTGCTGGTTGCGGGAAGCGCTGTTTTCGGAGCCAAAGACCCGGAAAACGCCATTCGGGTTATGAAAGGCTAACTTTTCTCCCTCTTGCCTCTCTTTGACGTAGTACGAATAACCCCCTAATCACCCCCTTTTGAGAGGTAAAAAAGTGTAAAATGAGAGGGAAAGCGATAGGTGAAAAGTGAAAAGTGAGAAGTGATAAATGAAAGGGAATTAGGCGGAGGCGAGACAGAATACGAAATAAAATGCAAAATAGCATACGAGATAGAATACGAGCATATCCTATGGTTGTGTTGCTGCTGCCACTGGTGGCGGCAATACTTATTTTTGTGGAGCCGCCACCGAAATACGGAGCACGTGCAGCAAAAGCGAAGGAGGCACGCGCGGAGAGGGTAATACAGAAGGAAGCAATTGGGGTGCGAGAGGGAGGAAGTGCGATGCCGGGAGCGAGGATAAATGCATTGCAGGAATGGGCGAAGGGGTTGCAGGAGAGGTTGTACGGGCGGTTGGAAGCAGGAGGGCTGAAGGGGGATGAGTTAGCTACGGTAGGTGCGCTGACATTGGGGTACAAAGAAGAATTAGGAAAAGAGTTGAAGCGTCATTTTCAGGCTTCGGGTGCCGCACATGTGTTAGCCGTGAGCGGATTGCATACCGGTATTATCTATGGTATTTTACTGGGTTTTCTGACATTAGGCGGGCGTTATAAACCGCTGTATGAGAACCGTTTAGGCAGACGAGCATTGAGTATGACCGTAATCGGAGTGATGTGGTTTTACGCCCTGCTGACCGGAATGACTCCTTCCGTAGTGCGAGCCGTACTGATGGTAACGATATTTGAAATCGGCAGGATGGCTTACCGTCAGGCATTTTCGCTGAACACGATTGCAGCCGCAGCAGTGTTGATTCTGATTGTAAAGCCTACGGATCTATGGACCGTGAGTTTTCAGTTGAGTTTTGCTGCGACAACGGCTATCGTAGCATTAGTAGGCGGAGGTGCCTTTCCGATAAACCGGTATCTCGGGTTATCGAAATACCGAGACCGGATATGGGGGAAAGCGATTGTTTATTTTTTAGGAATTATCGTAGTGAGTGTTGCCGCCCAATTGGGAACATTACCGATTACGATGTATTATTTCGGACAGATCAGCAATTATTTTCTGCTGACCAATATGATTGTATTGCCGGTTGCGAGCTTTTTAGTGCCAAGCGGTTTGATATCCATCGCGTTAGGCGGGAGCAGCGCCGGAGTGCTATTCAGCAAAGCGACAAAGGGTCTGGCATGGGTTATGAACCACAGCGTGGAATGGATAGAAAGTTTACCGGGCAGCACGACTCATGTATCCATCGGTTTAGGGATGGTGGCGATTTACTACGTGCTGTTTATCGGGTTGTGCGCGGCAGTGAAAGGTGAAAAGTGAAAGGGAAAAGGGGAAAGAATGTAGAAAAAAGTCAGAAAAACGTACGCGCGCTTGCGTATGTCAAAAAAAAGTCGTATCTTTGCAGCCGTTTTTAATGTGTTTTCATAAATGAAGAAGATATTACTTATTTTAGCGGTATTGAGTTTGGCTTTCCGTGTGTCTTGCCAAGAGGCAGAAGAGCCTGTGGTTATCACAGCGCCGGACAGTACGATAGACAAGCAAGCTTATACGTTTAGCGCGGAAGGCGTAACCATCTCTGTATCCTACGGTTCAGCCTATCCGGCAGAACATGCCTGGAACAATATCGGCCGGACCTATTTTGCCTGTCTGGCAAACGGCTCCGTCACATTCTCCGCAGAGAAGAAGATCAAAGGAATTGCGGTGAACGGCTGGGTGAAGAAGAATTTCTCCGCTACGTGCAACAAAGGTACGTTGAATTATCTCTCGGACGAGAGCGAAGACACGACCGGCGAGCCTGTTCTCACTATTTCCGACATTGACTCCAGCGCCGTTACATTGACGTGCAACAACCAGTTGCGGTGTTTCAGCGTAGAGTTTTATTTCACACAGAACCCGGGTGAGATCGAAGGCGAAGTGATGGACACGGTACGTTTTACCGCCGTTCAAACCGAGGCTTCCGACTACTCGGAGGACGAGACCTATTCGTCCGAAGGTCATTACAGTTACTGGCTGATGCTGGCTCCCGAAGAGGGCTATCCGCAGGTATGGCTGGATTTATACAGTGCCGTCAAGGGTGATCTGAGCGGCGAATATTCGCTGTACGACTATAATGTAGGCAACTACACCTACGTCCAATTAAGCGCAAGCGAGTTGGACTATGAATATGCATACGACCAGGCCTTCACGATCACGAAGAGCGGAGAGAATTACCATGTTGAGGGTTGGATTATTGCTGAAAACGATGTCCAATACGAGTTCGTTTATGACGGTCTTATCAAGCTTTCCCAAGAGGAAGAAGAGGGGATAGAGAGCGTACAGCAGTCGATCATCCGTGTTCAGAAGATACTGCGCGGAGGGCAGGTTTATATCATACGCAACGAGCGCACTTACACGCCCGCAGGCGCAGAGGTTAAATGAAGCAATTCCGGCACATAGCGTTGTTATTGACACTGGCGGCATGCTGGTGCGGCTCTGTATGGGGTCAGACGGTTAAGCAGTTGCCGGAGGTAACGAGTACAGAAGGCCGCGAGTTCTTCGTAGCATGGCTTCCGAACGGCAATAGTGATTTAAATTCCACCGATTTAAAACTGCTATTACTTGCCAATTCACGCAAGTTTAACAATATCCAAGTGGAATATCCGGATGGTACTGTAGAGAGTTACGACATCGATGCAGGCGGAACAAGAGAGGTACTTATTGATTTTCAGCGTGTCTTTTGGGATCCATCCGCTGCAGAAGAAGAGACCATACTGAACAAAGGTATTCGTGTCTATAGTTTGAACGACGAGAAATTCACGCTCTATTCCATCAACCAAATGGGTACTACCGGTTCCTATAGTTTCGATGGAGCCCACATCTTGCCTGTCGAGGCTTTGGGAACAGAGTACATGGTCCAAACAGCCGATGCAGATGCTATTGCGACGGAGTTCGTGTTCATGTCCACCAAACCAGGCGAGACGCATGTCTCTTTGAATCTGAAAACCAATAGTCGTAAGGGCGGCACACAACAACAAGAGATAACGCTCACCCGCCCCAAACAGATATATATCGTTCGTTCGAAAGCACCTAATGCCGAAAACCTGAATGACCTTATCGACCTGTCCGGTTCTACCATTTGTGCCGATCAGCCTATTGCTGTGTGGAGCGGAAACCAATATGCAATCATCCCCGGGCAAGAAGGTATGAATAATGACCATGCGTATGACCAGTTACTGCCTGTAACCAAGTGGGGTAAGTCATTTATTGTTCCATTGACTGCGTGCAAAGTTAAATTGAATATTATCCGTGCTGTAGCCCTTCAAGACAACACAGAGGTTAGGGTGATGCGCAACAACCGTCTGTTGGAGACCAAGATCTTGAATCAGAGCGATACCTATATGCGAAGGATGGTTCAACAGGATGCCGTCCCTTCGGAAAAGGACGCTTTCTATTTTGAATCCGATAAGCCTATTCAGGTATATCTGTATTCCTCCAGCGGTGCAAATAGTACGTGGTATGACGACAACGACTCTACGCGTTTGCCAGGTGATCCGTCTATGACCCTCATCCCGCCATTGGAGTTTTTGACCGATACGGTTATTTTTAGCACCTATAATGGCGGTGACGGGACATTGGAGCACCAAATGAGCATCTGGGCTTTAGCCTCCAAAACAGGTACTATACGATTAGATGGCTCCCCTATTACTCAATGGAAGACCGTCCCCAGTAATACCAACTACTCGATGGCAACGGTTCCGCTCACAATAGGTACACATGAAGTGACGGCTTCCGGAAAATATTTCTCCGGTTATACCTATGGCATAAGCGACGGTCAGGCATATTTATACCCTATCGGATATGACTACACGCCGCAGAAGGATTCGCTTTTCCTGCTGGACAACTATGAGCAATATACCATCCACACGTCGGAATGGAACCGTAAGGCCGTGAGCAATACGGAAGGCGGTTGGTATCTGGATAAGGTGCTGCAAAGCGACGACACGTATCTGCTGGACTCCATTTTCGTCTGCGACAGCACGATTCTCAATTTCCCGATCAAGACGTACAATGCATGGTACAAGGTACGTTGGGAGATAGAAGGCTCTATCCAAGGCGCCGACTATTTCGATCCGCCTCAGGAGCAGTTTGCAGACTTGGTGTCCCGCCCACAATTGGAACACCAATTCACGCTTCTTCCGGAGGAAGTCAACAAAGAGCCGTTTGAGGATTTTGAGGTGCGCGGTATACTGATTCGCAAGCCTATCTTCTGCGACATTCCGGAGGACAAATGGGAACGCGATACGTTCAACACCATAGTGCGTGTCATGCGGCAGTACAACGACACGACATGGCGCGCAATCTGCGTCGGCGACACGGTAGAGTTCTTCCGCGATACGGTATGGAAAGTGAATCCGAGAACCATTACCGGAAAGCCTGTAGAGGGACAGGATTTTGTGATGCAGATCTCCATCTTCAACGACACGACCAATAATATCGGAAAAGGTCTCTATCAATACCATTTAGGCGCACAGACGATCACGCGTTCGTACCTCTCATCCGGCGGTTGCGACTCGCTGAGCACACTCAAGCTATTTGTCTGCTCTCCGTCCTTCGAGCACCGGGATACTGTCATCTGCCAGGACGGCAGAGGGCGACTGAGTTACGGCGAGTTCTTCAAGAACTATAACAACAGCGCCAGATGGCCGCTGGGCGATACTGTGCTTCTCGACACGATCCGTGCGAAAGACTGTATGCGATCTCCCGAATGGCAGGAGTTTGCGCCTCATTGCCCCACTTTCAACGGTTGCGACTCGGTACTGGAGTTGCATCTGGTAGTCAAAGAGGTTGTGAATAACACAGACCGGGAAAATGTCTGTATGTCGCAGTTGGCAGAAATGGGCGGTGTCTTTGTATGGAAAGAGAAAGACAGTGAACGCATCCTCGGCAGATTCAACCCGGATACGATGACACTAGACTCGCAGTATATTTACCGAAAAAACTTCAAGTACACGGAATGCACCGATTGTCCGCCAAGAGGATGCGATAGTGTTCGTAACACCTTGCGTCTCCAGTTCGTCAGTGATGACGACAAATTCAATACGGTTCATGTGTGCCAAGGTGAAATATACACCTATTACAACCAGACCAATCCCAATGCACGCATTAATTTCGACTCGCGCGGCAAGCTTTGCAACACCCCTTATCTGGAGACGCTTACGGTGGTGGTTAATGGAAAGGATGAAGATGGACGTACCATTGAGATGTGCCGGTTTAAGGATTTCGTTACTTTCTATATCGATACGGTTTACAAAGACCAGATGAGTTATGACACGATTTGTTGGACGCCAGGTGTCGATGGTCAGACCTATCAATGGGAGACAGCAGCAACCCACCCAGACTATCAGGCCATCCCTATTACCCGCGAAGGTAAATTTACTTATACAGACGTACGGAAGACCAAGGTGACAAACTGCGACTCTATCTGTGTGCTTGAACTGACCGTAAGCAAGCCTTATGAGATACCGACAAGGGCGGAAATATGTGATAACAAATCCTTCACATGGCAGGACACCCTGTTCTACGGTGTTAACTACACAGGCGAGAAACCGGCGAAGAGCAAACAAGTGAGCGGTCCTGTTTACAAGTCGCGTAAAGATACTGTCTCACGATATGGCTGCGACTCTACTCTGACGCTCACATTGACCATTTGGGACACTTATGTTGCCGATCGCAAGGACACCGCCATCTGCGCCAACGAGAGCTATAATTTCTTCGGCACGGTATATAATACGACAGCCAATCCATGGAAAGCCGACACCATCTATGAATTGAAGAAAAACGTACCATCCATCCACGGCTGCGACAGCGCGGTATTGCACTATGTGACCGTTTATCCTATTTATTTAGATGAATGGGAGGAGCCCGATACCATCTGCCAAGTGCTGGATGGCACGGCATACTACGTATGGGAGGGCGCAGACCATGCGGAATGGAACAACAGACATCTGCAGAGAATCAATAATGCCGGTTCGTATGACCTAGTGGACCATCTGACCACGAAACATGGATGTGACTCTATCATCCACCGCAAGCTGGTCGTACTGCCGAGTTATAATCCTACTTTCTCGCGAACGATGTCTAGCGAAGACACCATCCATTGGGAAAGACGCATCTATGCCGGAAGTATGGCAGTTTTCGACAATCCTGATCAGTTACCGGTTATCGTCTATACGGGTCAGGGACCTATCGTTGATTCTCTGGCGACAACCCCTGTCGGCACTCATTACTGCGACTCTGTCCGAACTTTGGATTTGAAGGTTGGTCAAGTCTTCCGCGACACCACTTATGATGCCACCTGCGCCAACTGCGGTAGTTATAAATGGGTGCTCACCAGCCCGATAACAGGCGCAAACACCATTATTGAGATCACCGATCTTCCTGCGGCAAACGAGACCCGCACGTACTACGACAGCCTGAAAACGGCTCTCAATTATGACTCTATCTACGTGCTGCGGCTGACAGGCTATGAGAGTCATGAGTTCCAAGCCGACGGCGAAGTGTGTCAAGGTGATGAATACCTCTGGACAGACCATATGCCATCGCCTACCGGCGTCGAGCACCGGCTTTTCCATAACGGCCGGCCGATTACAGAGATACCGACCGGTCAGCACGGTCTTATCCAGATAACAGACTCCATGCTGACCAATGCGGTTGATTTCGTCAATCCCAAGACAGGGGCTGTCAAGCCTATCCGATGCGACAGCGTCTGGACGCTGAGTCTGACTATCCATCCGACCTACAACAACCGCTATGTGGATCTGACGGATCCTGTATCCATGGCATCGAATGACACCGTCTCGCATTTCACACAGCCGAAGACCCTCTTTGTGGGCTATGACTTCGATTTTGATGCAGCAGGCACCTCTCCGGCAGAGTTGGAGCGGAACTACGAACGCGTAGTCTATATCAACCGATCGGAAGGTACAAGCCACTATGATTCGGTGGTAAACAGATCGCAGTACGGATGCGACAGCGTGCATTACGTTCAGATCAATATCTGCGAGGTGAAATTCACCATAAAGCGCGACTCTATCGGAGACAACTATCCCGCCGAGGCATGGTCGTTCGGCGGCAATACAGCAGGAAGACGACACACTCAAGAACTGCTCACCGCAGAGCTCTTCCATTCGTATGACAACGGTACGCCGGTTGATTACTCAGTGAAGAGCGGTCGCACCGTACGCGAGTATTTCTTCATCGATACCCTGCAGACAGCAAACGGCTGCGACTCTATCGTACATGACTCCGTATGGGTATTCCCGACGTATGAGTTCCATTTCGACACAGCAGTATGCTCCAACACACGCTATGACTGGCGCGTACTGACCAAACTGAACGAGCAGCGGACAGGTGTCTATTATGACTCCGTAAACTATCAGGTCGGGACGCATGTCTTCGACTCGGTGTATGTGCTTAATCTGGATGTTATGCCGTCCGGCTACTGGCAGTATGACACTATACTCTGTATGAACGATACGATATGGTGGCATTATAAGAAGGTTTTCTATCGTCCAGGCGGACTGACTTATGTGGAAGCGGACTACAAGGACGGATCAAGTCCCTGCGGCGAGAAACACCATCTGGATCTGACATTCATGCCTTATTATGGTCCTTCGCTCGTAGAATACGACACTATCTGTCAGGACGATCCGTATCGCTGGATCAGTCCGGGCGAGACGAAAGAGCATACCGAAGCGGTGTGTGACGGGCATGGCAGAAGGCTCACCTCTATCCCCACCGACGAGCCCGGAGAATATATCTATTACGACAGTCTGAAAACCAAATCGTGCGGTTGCGACTCTGTCTATACGCTTCATCTGGTGGTCAAACCGGCATACCATTTCTATACCGACACGGCAATCTGTACGGGCGACGAGTTCGAATGGATAGTCAAGGACAAAGACGGCAATGACTACACCAACGGCAAGACCTATGTATCGGATGTCACGACCCATTTCTACGACACTATAGCAGGCTATACGCCGGAAGGATGCGACTCCACGTATTACCTCCATGTCTTCGTAGATCAGCCATATGAGATCCACATAGACACTACTGTTTGCTACGAGAACGGACATTTTGAGTGGAGAGGCGACCATGGTGTAGTCAACTACGATGATCTGGTAGCCGACTCGCATAACTGGTCGGAACCGCAATCATTCTTCGATACGCTACGCACCAAGACCACCCTCGGACAATGCGACTCCATCCGGTATCTGCATCTCACGATAGCGCCAAGTGCCGATTCGGCATGGGTGGATACGATATGCGTAGGAGAGAAATACCGTCTCTTTGAGAACGAATACACCGAGGCGGGAGAGTATCACGTAACCCATCCTAACGCATGGGGATGCGAAGTGAACTATCATCTGACGCTCCGCGCTATCCCTCCCACGCGCGTTACGCTTGCGCCCGAACCTGTTTGTATCAATGAAGCAGGACAAGATTTCACCTACACTATCCGATATACCTATTCCGGCGAGTTTCAACCGCTCAGTTATACCATCCGGTATGACTCCCTCGCACAGAAAGCCGGTTTCGAGGACCAAGAAGAGATAGATATGCAGGACGGGCTTGTAGCCGGTACAGAATATGAGTTGTATATCCCTACTCCGCGTATTGACGTAAAGGAGAAATACCCGAGACCCGACCATTATCATGCGACTATCGCCTTCGAGAACGGAGTCTGTCTGTCCGACAGCCTCATGACTTTCCCGATGGAGATCACCATGAGTTATCCGAACTGGCTTCTGGAACAGCGTCACGGAGATGTCATCGCTATTCTCAATGACACGTACAACGGAGGATACACGTGGACCGAATATCAATGGTACGAAGGCGACTCCATGCTTATAGGTCAGACCAGACCATACCTCCATATCCCAACAGGTCTGACGCCCGGCGCTTACTATCATGTCGAACTCACACGAACCGACGAGACAGAGGCGTTCCCGACATGCGAGATACAGGCAGTGGCGAACCCGATCAACAATGATTTTGCTCCTACAATGGGGTACCTGTCCGTCACACCTACTTGTGTTGTTACAGGGCATCCCGTCATTTATATCCTCTCGCGCAAAGACGGCACTTATCGCGTCACCACGGCGGACGGACACCTCGTTTCAGACGGTGTATTCCGAGCGGATGTGACCGAACTATCCTTGCCGGCTGTGACAGGTATGTATATTGTCCAACTATGGTCCAACGACACACCGGAGGAACCCTATAGAGCTATTAAAGTATTAGTAAGAGAACAATGTCCCAACTGCGATCCATCATCCTTCTGACCCTCTGCCTTTTATGCCTATCACCGGCAAATGCCCAGAGGCGCTACTCGGCCAATGAAAGGCACGAGAAGGAATTGGCGTCCCAACGCGGATTCTCTACCAAAGACGTAGAGAACCAGACCGACGTGCTCTTCGGTCTTCATGCTTCGCAATACTCGGGTTCGCATCATCTCATCGGCTTCTCACTCGAAGGCTCATGGAGTTCTTTCGCCAGCAACATGCCGTCGGCAAAGATTACTCCCGGAGGAGGCGCTGCAGGATTCCATTTGCTCTATGAGTTCCAATACAGCGGGTTCATCCTTCAGACCGGTCTGGGAGTCGCCTACCAGCGCGTCTTCACAGGGGTAGCGGATACGGCGATATATCATGAACATATGACCGACACCTGGTCTTCCATCAACCCTGTTGACTTCACCCTCAAGCATGCGTTTACCGGCCGCAGGGACATGTCCCAGCAAGCCTACGGCCAGATACCTCTATACCTCGGTTCCTATTTCTTCGGTTCACAAGGTATAGGCTATTTCCTCGCAGGCGTGCATGCCAACTATGCTTTCTGGGGTAACACGCGGCAGAACATGCTCGGCACCACAACAGGCCAGTATGAGCGCTATGTGGGCATCTTCGAGGAAATGGACAACCATGGCTTCCGAAAGGACGTACCTATCGAGCGTTTCGGAGATCAACTGAAGTTCAAATTCGATCTTATGGCTCACGCCGAGATAGGATATGAGTACAACACCCGTCAGTCCGCCAAAGACTATCGTTTAAGGCCTGCAGACCGGCTTGACGGCAGAATACGCGTAGGTGCTTTCATCGATTTCGGAATGCTCAATATCTGCCCGGGAACCAAAGGTGCGTTCTACCATCTCCCCACGGAGACGATCTATGATTTCTCCACCTACCGGATGGATCATATCTTCTCCACGGAGGATGCCAAACGTTTCTGGACCCGCAACCTCTTTGTCGGCGTCCGCGTCACCTTCCTCTTCGGTTTCCAGCCGGAAGAACACTGTATCCTCTGCGACCCATGGCGCCATTAACTCTCACGGAACTATGCGGCCTTATCGGCGAAGCGCTGGAAGAATCGCTTGCTCCGTCGTACTGGGTAAAAGCCGAGATCTCCTCCCTCTCCGAACGGGGCGGACACATGTACCTGGAACTAGTGGATGCCCCCTCTTCCAGAGGACGCGGTAGCGCCAAGATGCGGGCTACCTGCTGGGCCGGAAACAAAGAGATGCTTCTGGCATATTTCGAGTCCGAGACAGGTCAAGTTCTGCAACCCGGCATGTCGGTTTTAGTGGAAGTCGAGATTCAATGGCATGCCGTATACGGCCTCAGCCTCTCTATTATCGGTATTGATCCCTCTTATACGATCGGCGACATTGCGCGCCGTCGTCAGCAGACGATAGCCCAACTGAAAGTCGACGGACTACTCGATGCGCAGCAGTTGTTGCCCCTCCCTACACTCATACGCCGTATAGCGGTTATCTCATCGCCACAGGCAGCCGGCTACGAAGATTTCAAACACCAACTGGATGCCTCGCCCTATCATTTTGAGACCACACTTTTTGCCGCCACCATGCAAGGCGAGACCGCCGAGAAATCCATCCTCGCCGCTTTGGATGAAACAGTCCGAGCAAATGAACAAATGGCCAATGGCTTCGACTGCGTCGTCATCATCCGCGGCGGTGGCGCTACAACTGATCTCTCTTGTTTCGACAACTATACCCTCTGCGCCGTCTGTGCCCAGTTCGAACTGCCTGTTATCTCCGGCATCGGGCACACCCGGGACATCTCTATCTTAGACCTTGTGGCTCATGAATCACTCAAGACCCCTACCGCTGTAGCGGAATGGCTCATCCACCGCCTGGACGAGCAGGCTGCACGGATAGAGAACCTCTTCCTACGGTTAGCCGGAACGGCAGAAAAACAGATTCTCATTCGCCGGCATCGGATCGAACTGCTGGAGCAACGCCTCACTGCGTGCAATCCCGAACGTATCTATCGCATGGGATACAGTCTGCTGACGAGGAACGGAAAAATCGTCCGCTCTATAGCAGATATACAACCGGGCGACATCGTCACTTCGCACCTCTCCGACGGATCGATAGACCTCACTCCCATCCATGGCTAAACGCGACCGACATATTCTGGCGGGGGAGCAGCGAGTTGGTGCTGTGATTCTCTTTGCTATCGCTCTGGGTATCTGGCTTTTCTTCGCTATCACCGGTACTCCACAACCAACTCCTGAGGCTAAGCCAACCAAAAAATCCTGGGCCGAACGCAAAGACTCCATCCGTCAGGCAGACTCCATGCGCTATGTGCAGTGGAAAGAGGCACGCGAAGCGCGTTATGACTCTGTCAAGCGTGCGCTGGATGCCCGCCATGCGGAATATAAAGCGGAACTGGAACATTGGTATGACTCCGTGCGAAAAGCCGACTCCCTTTGGAAGGATTCAGTAGGCATTCATTTTGTCCGTTCCATCAAAAAAGATACTATTCTCGACCTTAACCATTGCGACACGACGGAACTGCAATTCATCCGCGGTATCGGGCGTTATACGGCGCTGCGCATTGTGCAGTACCGCGAAGCCTTGGGCGGTTATTACAGTCCCTCTCAACTAACCGATGAGCCATTCGCAAAACTCTCTTTAGACACTCTTCTCCGCCATTTCACAGCGGACAGCCGCGATATACAACTTCTCCCGGTCAACACCCTCTCCGCCTCGGAGCTGGCGCGACATCCGTACTTGCGGTACGAGCAGGCGAAGGCTATATATGTTCTTCGCAGGAAACGTGTCCGTCTCACAGATATAGACGAACTCTCTTCGCTACCCGAACTGACCGATTCCGACCTTCTCCGCATCGCCCCATACCTCTCTTTTGAATAGCCAAACGGACGTTTTCAAACAACCAGAATAGTAATATACTGAAAACAAACGTTTTACAGTTTTCTTTTTTCAAAGTCTTTTTCTTGCATAGTTCAGAAAAAAGCAGTAATTTTGTACCGGATTTGAGAAACACCATGTTCACTTTCTTATCTATCATATTATCTGTTCTGCTACAGAGCAATCCGGTCGCTCTGTACGAGGAAGGCAAAACACTCCGCGAGGAAGGCAAACCCGTAGAGGCGATGCAGGTCTTTATTCAGGCTGTGCAAAGCGGCACGGATGACGAAATGCTTTTAGGACGGGTTTATTCGAATATGGCGAACATGTGTCGTCAGGCAAACGACCATGAAACGGCGTTTGATGTATATTCTGTTTCCGCTCTGCATTTCCAAAAAGCCGGCGATTCGCTTTCATATGCATATGCGCTCAATAATATGGCGTGGGAGCAAGCGGCGATGGTGCATAAAGACAGTGCGCTACTACTCATCGACTATGCCGTACATTGCTATCCGCTCCCGCCCTTGACTGACAAAATCATGGAGACCAGAGCCGCAGCTTGTTTCTTCGCCAAAGAATATGACTCGGTGCTTTATTATACCTCTCCTCTGAATGCTTCGGACTACCAACTGATGCTTCGCGCGCAAGCGCATTCCTTTTTACATACAGACGACTCAGCGGCATACTATGCACGGCTTTTGCTGCCACGGACGACCAATCTCTTTTATCTGGACGATCTCTATTATATCCTGACACACAATGACCTTTCGGCGGACAAAGAGACGTTGCGCTCCCTCTCTTCGCAGCGTGCGGACGTGCAAAAAGCGATTAAAGAGCGGCACGGGGAACTGACAAAAGCCGTGGAGATATTAAAACAGGGATGGACCCCCGAAGAGCATTTCTCGCCATGGATGATTATACTATTCATCGCCTTGGGAACAGGTATATTGGTATGGGGAGCCTTTATTGCGAATAGGCAACGCTTGCTGCGGACGGAGGAGAAACAGTTTAAGCAGACACGGCAGTTGGATTTGAGCCAAAATATCCGCCTGTTGAGGGAAACCAAAGACCTCCGGAACGAACTCGCATGGGATGATTTCACAGCTTTTTGCGCACAGTCGGACAAGCGATTAAATGCAATAACCACCAAACTGCAGGCATTCGGTTTGAACGAACAAGACGTACGTATTTGCGTGCTCGTGCTCATCGGTTTGAGCCACAAAGAAACAGCCGAAATTCTCAACTGTTCACCAAAGAGTATCGGCAAGTTGAAAGACCTGACGGCAAAAAAGTTAGGCGTCTCCGGCGGGCAATTACAAGAGAAATTACTAAAAACAGCTATACTATGAGAAAGATGATTTTTACGCTTGTGCTTGCAATAGCAAGCAGCGTGTGGATGACCAACGAGGCAAGCAACTGGTGTATGCCGGCAGCACAGACAAGTACCGAACAACCCATTCGTATTGGCGGAACTTTCCAAACG